>OBYC01001079.1_pt1 | contig 11827 bp, 9 predicted proteins | sample 1550651 | NCBI WGS metagenome assembly OBYC01 (sample SAMEA2580181, study PRJEB22360) | human gut metagenome | biome: human gut; feature: human-associated habitat; material: faeces | place: Denmark | collected 2008/2010
CGAGCTGGCTTTATTATACCATCCCCCCCCCCCCCCCCCCGCAAGTGCGATTCACGCAGATTTCAGGCCCTTTCGCGCAGGTTTGACCGCAGACCGCACCGTTCCGACAGGGGTTTTGCTGTATTTGTACAAAAGAAAAAACACCCTCGTTCCTTCCCTTCTCGCTTTTTGCAGATTCCAGGGAAGAAACACAGGTGTTTCCTTGCTATTTGTCGAAGTTTATGATATGCTATAGGTGCTGCTCGTAAAAGCAGCGGGCGCTGCAAACAACGGCAGGCGGTCAGCCACACTTCCGCAAAGGGGGTGGGCATATGCCGATTACTTTGACGTTTCATCTTTTCGGATGTGTTTTTACGATCAGAGTAAAACGCGAAAACCGCCACCGGGCAGGGTGACGGTTTTCACATTGAAAATCTAATCTCTTGAACCGGGCTGACCGCTTGTCGCAGCGCCCTTTCTATTATTAGTATAACAACTCTCCCTCCCGATGTCAAGTCAGGAGGGATTTTTTCTGTCACAGCGACGCATTCTCAAACGCATCCCCTGCGGCCTTTTGCAAAGCGTCGATGGAGATGGTGCAGAGGGCCGCGAGGTCGGCGTCCGAGCCGTCGGCAGGGATGTCCGCCACCTCTTTCTCAGTCTTGCCCTTGAGGTAGCTGCAATAGCCCTCGCTGTGCTCGTACCACTCCTTGCCGAGGCTGGATGCGTTCCGCATCCCGTAGCTGTCGCCCAGCTCAAGCTTGGAGCGGACGGTGTCCGGGGCGGTAACGCCGCCGTCTGCCGCGATGGTCAGCGCCGGCTCTGCCATGTCGCCGATGGCGCTGGTCACACGGCCATCGGCATCCAGCGTCAGGGCCACGACGGTAAGGTCAACTTCTGCGTTCACATCCTTGTCGTCGGTGGCGGTGATGTCCGAAGAGGCATTCTCCGCCTCCACGCCGAGGCTCACCCGGTCGCCCTTCGCCGCGCCGAGGGCGGCCGCATTCGTGCAGGCTTTCGCCACGGCGTCGCGGTACTGATCCACCCGGATGGTGCAGCCGGACAGCAGGTCGGCGTCCGTGGCCTTGCCGTCCTTATCGGTTTCCAGCATGGATGCCTGCTCGGGCGTCATGCCGGTGAGGTAGTCGGCGAAGTCATCGGCCTGCTCGGCCCAGCCCTTTTTCAGCGAAGATGCCGCTGCCAGCGGGTAGTCGTCCCCTTTCTGGCGCTTGGTGCGGTAGTCGGTGGGCATGGTGACGACGCCTTTGCCGTCGGCGGTAACTTCCACTTCCAGCTCATCCAGCATCACGTCGGCCAGTTTGCCGTCTCCGTCCAGCAGGACGGCGGCGGCGATGGTATGGATGGTGCCGGTGCGGGCCTCGTCGGAGGCCTCGGTCAGGATGCCGAGGCCGGTCTTCCAGCCGCCGGTCTGGGTGGTGCTGGCGCTGCCGGACGAGCCGGACATGGCGTTCGAACTGCTCATGCTGCCGGAATCGCTGCTGCCTTTGCGGCAGCCGGACAGCAGCAGTGCCGCCGCCACGGCACAGCTCAGAAGAGCTTTTTGTCTCTGTGTCATAAGCGTTACGCTCCCTTTCATCTCTTTGGGAGTAGTATAGCCCGACAGGAGTCTATTTATTTATGTATCTTTTTGTTGGAAACTGTGTTATACTTGTCCTGCGGCCTACCCCGCCCAGTTTTATGGGAAGGGAGGTGTTGTCCAATGGCGTATATTTCCACATTTATCCTGTCCGTCGGAGCAAATGTAGCTTCTTACTATATCTGCAAGTGGCTTGACGGATGGCTGAAGGGCCGTAAGCACTAAAAAGGACCCCCTTTCGGAGATTGCCGCTCCGGGAGGGGGTCTTTTCCTTTTGGGTGTGCCAATGACATATCGGCTTCCACATTTATCATCTTTATTATATGCGATTCCCTGCAAAAGTCAAGCACCGCGCAGAAAATTTACAACTGTGCTCTGAGACTGACGTGTTATCTGGCAAAGTTCCAAAATACCAGCGTGTTATCGTCACAAATCAAACTTTGCCACGTTGGCAAACTTAAGGCTTGCTGGCAAAGTAGGTAGTTTGCCAATCAGGAGAACTTTGCCAGGTTGGCAAACAATCAATATTGAACGATATATCATTTGATTTATAGAACTTCGCCACTTATTCTACCGCAGTATCCCTCACATCAGCGGGCTCAGCAGGCGGAGCACACTGTCCAGCAGCGTCCCGGCCAGCGAGGTGCGGCAGTCGGCCAGCTGCACTTCCCGGCACTCTGGCAGGGTGCGGAGCACATCGTCCCGCAGCGCAATGACCTGACTGTTATAGAGCAGCAGCGCCCCGCACTCAAAGTGGAGGAAGAGGCTGCGGTAATCCATGTTGATGCTGCCCACCACGGCGGCGCGGTCGTCGCTGACGTAGCACTTGGCGTGGAGGAAGCCGGGCGTGAACTCGTAGATGCGCACCCCCGCCAGGAGCAGCGGCACATAATAGGAGCGGGTCAGCCGGAAGACGAGCTTCTTGTCCGGGATGCCCGGCAGCACCAGCCGGACGTCCACGCCCCGCTTTGCCGCCGCCTTCAGCGCTTCCAGCATGGTCTCGCCCACCGCGAAGTAGGGCGTATAGATATAGACATACCGCTGGGCCTGATTGATGATATTCAGGTAGACCGTCTCGGCCAGAGCCTCTTCGTCCAGCGGGCTGTCCCCGTAGGGCTGTATCACTCCGTCCGACTGGGCAGACAGGGCCTCAGCCTGAGGCATAAAGGGCGCATAATCCTCCTCGCTGGGGCGGAAGGCGTTCCAGTGGTCGAGGAACATCACCGTGAAGTTCCAGACCGCCGCGCCCTCGGTGCGGAGGGCTGCGTCCTTCCAGTAGCCGAACCTCTCTTCTTCATTGATATACTCGTCGGCCAGATTGATGCCGCCCGTATAGGCTGTATTTCCGTCCACGACCACGATCTTCCGGTGGTCGCGGTGATTCATGACCAGCGACACCAGCGGCACCACCGGGTTGAACGGGATGCAGCGGATATGCGCCCGTTCCATCTTTACCACGAAATCCGAAGGCAGGCCCAGCAGACTGCCGAAATCGTCGTAGATGAGCCGGACATCCACCCCCTGCGCCGCCTTGCGGACAAGGATGTCCTCTACGCCCTTCCACATCTTGCCGGTGCGGACGATGAAGAACTCGAGGAAGATGAACCGCTCTGCCTTTTCGAGGTCGGCCAGCAGGTCAGGGTACATGGCCTCACCGCAGGGGTAATATTTTGCCGTGGAGTTTTTCCATGCGGGGTACGGCCCGTACTCCGAAACATACCGGCTCAGTCCCCTGCTGGCGGGGTCGAGGGCGTCGGTCTGGCCCGGCTGCTGGGCGAGGTCGGCGGTGTGCTGGCGCTCCACCGCCTGCATCCGCTGGCGCATCCGCTTGGCGGGGGCCTTGTTGCCGAAGGCCAGATAGAGCGCACCGCCCAGCAGCGGCATCATGCCGATGAGGACGAGCCAGATGATCTTATAGTCGCTGTTTTCGTCCTTCCGCACGAGGTAGAGGGTGATGAAGAGGCTGAGGACGTTCAGCCCCGCATTCACCCACACCTTTCCGGCGGTGAGGGAGAAGAAGGCCCAGAGCAGCCAGCCGATCTGCAGCAAAACAAGGGCCACTGTGACCGTGGCCCTGTTGATGACACGATTGAAGAACCGTACGACCGGCAGCCGAAAGAACATCTGCGCCTCCCCCGCTGCCTCTCGGCAGCATTTTTATGGGAATAGTATAGCGCAGAGATGCGGAGATTTCAAGCTCAGGCGTCCGCGTCCTCGAAGCCCACCATGAGGCCGCCCAGCTCGGCGTAGTAGCTGCACAGGCCGCCGCACTCGGTCACCCGCACCTGTGCGCCCTCGAAGACAGCTTTCACCATGTGCATCAGGCGCTCGGCGGCGGCGGGGTTGCCGCAGTGGGCAATGATGACCTTGCCGTTGGTGTAGCCGTGGCCTTTGAGCTCCAGCACGATGCGCTCGAGAGCGCCGTGCTCGCCGCGGGTCTTGCAGAGGACGTCCAGTTCGCCCACATCGCTGGCCTTGCCGATGACCCGGATGTTGAGCATCCGCGCCACAGCAGCCACAGCGGGCTTTACGCGGCCATTCCGGGCCAGATTCGCCAGCGATTCCAGCGAGAACAGCAGATGGGTGTGGTGACGGTAGCGCAGCATCTCTTCGCACACCTCGTCAAAATCCTTACCCTCTTCGATGAGCGCACGGATATGCTCTGCCAGCAGCACCAGTTCCGGGCCGGCAGACAGGCTGTCCAGCACAAAGACCTGAGCACCCGGGTGCTCTGCCTGATACTCTTCTGCGGCCAGCTGGGCGGCGTTGCAGCTGCCCGACAGGGTGCCGGTGATGGTGATGGCATAAATTTCATCTGCGCCCTCATAAGCCTCCAGCCAGTCGCCGATGTTGGGGCAGGAGGTGCTGGTCTTGCCCTTATAGGTGCGCAGGGTAGTCGCCATTTCCACGGCGTCCAGCGTGCCGTCGTCGAGGTATTCCCTCTCGTCGGTCACGATCTTCAGAGGCACAGCAGCAAAATCAATGCCGTCCAGCTTGTACAGGCTGGCGGAAGAGTCCACAACGATTCGTTTCATCTCATCTATCTCCATTCCGGCGGATGTCCGCCGCATTTTTTACGTTCTGCGAGTCCACTATATCAGTTTTTCAAAAACCTGTCAAGCGATTTGCGAAATTCTTAATATTGTTTTCATAAACGGTTGACCCCGACTCAAAAATGCGATATACTACCACCATGAATCAGGAAATGAAACGCCGTGTCACGGCCTGCGCCGCCGGGTTTTCCCTGCCGCGCTACCGGGAGCTGCCCTCTGTGGGGCTGTATCTCGACCAGACCGTGCAGCTCGTCAACAGCTGCTTCCGGGGCTTCCCCGGGGTGGAGCTCACCCCCTCCATGGTGAGCAACTACGTCAAGAAAGGAGTCATCTCCCACCCCGTCAAAAAGAAGTATTCCCGCGAACAGCTGGCTTCTCTCATCTATATCGTATTGTCTAAAAATGTCCTCTCGCTGGAAAACATCGACACTCTGTTCCAGATGCAGCGGGCTCACTGCACCGCCGCCGAAGCCTACGACTACTTCTGCGACGAGGTGGAGAACTGCCTGCCCTACATCTTCGGGGCCAGCCGCACCATCCGCGGCCTCGACCCGGATGCCGCCGACGAAAAGCGTCTGCTGCGCGGCACCATCGTCGCCGCCGTGAACAAGATGTACCTCGACTGCTGCTTCGTCGCCATGCGGCAGGAGGAAGCGCTCTGGCCGGGGATCCTGGGCGACTTACAATAAGATAGGTACAAAAAGCCCCCGGCACCATGCGGAAGTGCCGGGGGCTTTTGCAATAAGGAGGCAAGCGGAGCTTTGCGGTAAACTTCGCCTGCGGGGGAGGCTAAGCTTAGTGGAGCAGCTCGTTGTGTGCAAAGCCGCCCACCGTCAGCTCTGCGCTCTCACCGGAGTGGGTGAGGGCAAAGAGGGTGTCGTCTACGCCCAGAGACAGCATGCTGTCGATATTCAGGGCGGTCTCACGGAGCTGGGTGCGGAACACGAGGGTGTTCACGCCCTGAGCCTTCAGCTCCTTCAGGTTGCTCAGGCAGCCGGAAAGGACGGCAGTCTCAGCAGGCACTGCCACAACATACCGGCCATCGGCAATGGAGGTCTCGTAGGCCCCTGCCCCGGTAACGGTCAGGGTGACAGCGGAGGAGCCTCCGTTGCTCTCGGGCACCAGCATCGGCACAAATTCCCGCTTCTCGGTCTCGCCACAAGTCTCGCACTTGTAGATGGTGTAGCCCTCGGAGGTGTAGGTGGGTGCCACTACCTCAACTGCGGTAAAGTGGTGGCCCAGTGCGTCGATGGTCTCCTCGTAGGTATCGTTCGTATGGCCCTCGGTAGTGCAGGTGTAGACCCGCTTGCCCGGGGTGGTGCAGGTGGGCTCCACCGTAGCCGTCAGCTCGTAGCTGTGGCCGTCCTGCTTGATGCCGACTAGGTCACCTGTGACGGTAATGCTGCCGTCCTCCTTCTTGACTACCTTGGCGTTCTCCACCTCTTCGATCTTGCCGCCATCGGTCTTGATCTCGACATTTCCGATAATGCCGTTTCCCTTTCCATCCCGCTCGCCCGGCATGGCGGTGACAAGGGTACCGCCCGTTTCAACACTCAGGCCAATCTTGCCACTCCTGCTAGTCTTGATGCTGCTGCCATTGGTGGCTTTGCCGTCGGCGCCCTCTGCCTTGCCGCCCAGCGCAGTTGTCGTGCCTCCCTTCACAGTAACTTGGTTACTATTACCCTCATAGAAACTCGCATTGCCGCCGGTGGCCTTGCCCGAGCCCGACTTGGCATTGCCACCGATGAGCGTAGTCTCACCAGAGGACACGATACCGCCACCCATTCCATTGAGAGCATCGCCTCCGGTAACAACGCCGCTTTTCGACTCTGCATTGCCGCCGATCGCCGTCAGCTTACCGCCCTTCTGGACCTCATAGCCGCAGCCAACGCCTGTCCCCAAGAAGCGGAGAGCAGCACCACCCCAGGCACTTTTCTTCACAGTCTTATGATCGCCGCCAATGGCAATGACCTCGCTGCCCTCTCCAACAACGACCTTTCCCTTCACGAAGAGGCTAATGCCTGTGCCGCCACCTGTACTTGTATCCTCTCCAGGGTGCAGCTGGCCGCCGCCCTTTGCAGTGAGCTTCGAATTTTTGATGTTAACTTCATCGTTGGCAGATATGCCTGAGCCGCCGCCGAAACCGCCGGTGGCCGTAACCGTTGCATTCACCAGATCCAGCTTTCCACTAGTAGCACATATGCCAAAGGATCCGCCCTTAGTGCCCGAGCCGCCGGTGGTAGACAGAGAGGAGCCCTCCTTGCCCTGGATCGTCAGCTTGCCTTTACCAGATGTTATTCCTCTCGTCCCAAAATCGCCGCTGTTGCCGCCGGTCAGCTCATTTTTGCCCTCCAGCTCCAGCGTCACATCGCCGGTGCCCTCGATCTTCACAGCATCTTTGCCCGTATCCCCTGCATCCACCTTCAGGTTACTAAAGATGACCTTCAGAGGAGTAGTAAAATTATTGATGATCTTTACCACATTTCTGGCAGCGTCCTGAGCCTTTTCGGTGATGGAGGCGGGGGCGTTGGTGGTCCTCGTAGGTCTTCTCCTCAGCGGCCTTTTTCTCCCCGGTCTCCTGCTCCGCAGCAGGCTTTACGGCGGGCTTGGCGGCCTCCTTCTGGGCCTCGGCGTCATACTGGCCGTACTCGATCACCTGATCGGAGGTCTTTTCGGTCTGCTCCGGCTCCTGAGAGTCGGCGGGCTTCTCCTCAGTCTCCTTCTCCTGGGCCTGCTCCTCGGTCTCGCCGGACTTTTCAACCTCGGAGGTGTTTTCGCCGGACTTTTCGGCCTCGGAAGTGTTCTCTTCCTCTGCGTTCAGGCTTTCGGTGGGCTTGGTATTGTCGCCGGTGTTGTCGCCGGTGATGATGATGTCGTCTGTGTCGTCGCCATCCTCCTTGATGCCGTTTCCGGTCGTTACCTTGGTGCCGTCCGTCTTGATGGTGACACTGTCGTCGCCGACCTTGATGGTCTTCTCGCCTTTCTCATTCACCGAGACTTCCACACTGCCCTGACTCACATCACAGATGTAAGCAGCCGAGGCCGGGGCAGCAACTGCCGACACCGCCATGCTGAGCGCCAGCACAGCTGCCGCCGTGCGCTTCATTGTTTTCCGTAACCGCATAATTTTTACCTCCTGTTTCGTGGTTTTTCCTTCTTTTATTTTCCCCCCCCCCCCTATAGGTTTTTCAATAGATTTTGTCAACAATCTTTCGGACGAATATTTGTCATTTCTCACAAAAAGGCCGCTGCGCCACACCTTCTCCACACCTTCCGTGCAGCGGCATGAGCGATTTGTCCATGGGCCGTTTTTTCCCGGACAAAAAAGCACCCGCCTCTCTCCCCCATCGGGCAGAAAAGCGGGTGCTGATTTTTTCAGGGTCGTGCTCCGGCTCAGGTATCCTGCAGCTCACCACGGCTTGCGGCCTTGAGGTAAGCGAAGATGAAGCCGTCGAGGTCGCCGTCCATGACAGCGTCCACATTGCCGGTCTCGTAGTTGGTGCGGTGGTCCTTGACCATCGTGTAGGGCATAAAGACGTAGGAGCGGATCTGGTGGCCCCATGCGATCTCGTTCTGGACGCCCTTGATGTCGTCGATCTTATCCATGTGCTGCTGCTTGGCGATCTGGTACAGCTTTGCCTTCAGCATCTCCATGGCGTAGTCGCGGTTCTGGAACTGGCTGCGCTGGGTCTGGCAGCTGACCACGATGCCGGTGGGCTTATGGATGAGTCGGACAGCGGAAGAAGTCTTGTTGATGTGCTGGCCACCGGCACCGGAGGAGCGGTAGACCTGCATCTCGATGTCCTCGGGGCGGATGTCCACCTGGATGGTGTTGTCCAGCTCGGGCATGACTTCCAGCGAAGCAAAGCTGGTCTGACGGCGGGCGTTGGCGTCAAAGGGAGAGACGCGCACCAGACGGTGGACGCCGTTCTCACTCTTGAGCAGGCCGTAGGCGTTGGCACCCTTGACCATCATGGAAGCGCTCTTCATGCCGGCCTCATCGCCGTCCTGATAGTCCAGGACCTCGACGGTCATGCCGTGAGCCTGCGCCCACTTGTTGTACATCCGGTAGAGCATCTCGGCCCAGTCCTGTGCCTCGGTGCCGCCGGTGCCTGCGTGGAAGGTCAGGATGGCGTTGCTGTGGTCGTACTCACCGTTCAGCATGGTCATCAGCTGCAGCTCGTCCACAGCCTTGCCCACGGCGTTGACGGCCTCTTCGGCCTCCGGCACCATCTCGGGGTCGTACTCCTCGTCCAGCATGACCAGCATGGTCTCTGCGTCATCGTACAGGCCCTGCAGCTTCTCGAAGCGGGTCAGCTTGCCCTTCAGGTCGCCCACCTCGTCGAAGACCTTCTTGCTCAGCTCAGCGTCGTCGTAGAAACCGGGGCGGGACATGGTGTGCTCCAGCTCCTGCACGCGCTTGCGGGAAGCGTCGATGGCCAGCGCCTCCTCCAAGTCCTTTACAGCGGTGTGGTATTCAGCCAGCTGTACTTTCAGTTCATCAGTGGTGATCATCGTTTTATTCCTCTCGTCTCAAAGAACAGGAGCAGCCTCTTCATCATCAGCCACGCACATGGGCAGGCCCGTCTTGGTACAACCTCTCAGTCTCGCTGACGCTCGACAGCTCCCCTAGTAGGGGAGCCTCTGGCGAAACCGTTCACTTTGCGGGGACTGCCAAAGCCTCCCCTACCAGGGGAGGTGGCACGCCGTAGGCGTGACGGAGAGGTTGTACGAAGGAAAGCCTGCCCGAGGACTCGGCCAATGACGGAGAGATTTACTCCTAAAAGATACAGTTTATACACAGATACTTCATTAGTATACCCAGAATCCATGATAAAGTAAAGAGGAAAAAATACCATCGTGCTGGAAATTTGAAGATTTCCGCCTTTTCTTTTCCGCATTTTAAGTGTATAATACTGATAAACTACCCTATTCATTGGAGGATGTTATGCCAAAATACTATGGCTGTCCGTGTGAGGGCTGCGGCAAGCCCCTCACACTTCAGGATGACATCGTGGTCTGCCCCGACTGCGGCGCGCCTTATCACCGCGTCTGCTACGAGAAGCTGGGCCAGTGCATCCACCGCCCCGCCCACGCCGCCGGCTACGAGTGGAAGTTCCCCTACGAGGAGAGCCAGCTCCGCACCTGTCCGTCCTGCGGCGAGCGCACCCTGCGGGATGAGGAAACCTGCCGCTGCTGCGGTGCTGTGCTTCCCCCCGAGGGGCAGGAGCCTCCTTCTTCCCGCGACAGCGATGAAGAGACTTTCGACTACTCCCAGATGTACCGTCAGTTCGGCACTTCCGCCGACCCGGAGAAGGAGTTTTTTGAGGACGCCTTCGGCAAAGAGGCCAAGATGGACGGCATCGCCCGTCAGGACTGGCTGGACTATATCGGCCCCGCCGCCCCCGCTTACCTCGCCGCTTACAGCCGGATGCAGCTCCAGAAGAGCAAGGTATCCATGAGCTTTTCGGCTCTGCTGTTCGGCCCCTTCTACTTCTTCTATCGCAAGGCGTGGAAGCCGGCCTTCGGCTTTCTGGCCGCTGAACTTCTGCTGGCAGCGCCCACCTTTATCGAGATGCTGCAGCTCTCCGGCAGCGCCCTCGCCCCCGCCATGAGCGCTTCCGCTCTGACGGTGTTTGCCCGGGTCTGCTCGGTCCTCAGCTTCGTGCTGATGCTGGTGCGCGGTATGTACGGCAAGTGGCTCTACCGCAAAAGCGCCGCCGACCACATCCGCCGCATCCAGTCCGAGTTCCCCGACGCCCAGCAGCGTCAGGCCGTGCTCCGCGCCCAGGGAGGCGTCAGCCTTGGGGCCGTGCTGCTGTGTATGCTGCTGCTGATGGTGGGGGGCAGCGCCTTTACCCTGCTGCTGGGCCCCGATCTGCAGGCTTTGCTTACCGCTCTTGCCGGCTGAGGCACCCTCAGCCGAGACTATAAACCAAAGGAGTCTGAATCATGAAAAAGATCACCAAGGCGGTCATTCCCGCCGCTGGTCTGGGCACCCGGGTGCTGCCTGCCACCAAGGCGATGCCCAAAGGAATGCTCCCCATCGTGGACAAACCCGCCATCCAGTATCTGGTGGAGGAGGCTGTCCGCTCCGGCATCACCGACATCCTTATCATCGTGAGCCGCAATCAGGACATCATCCAGGACCACTTTGACCGCAGCCCCGAGCTGGAAGCAAAACTTGCCGCTCCCGGCAAGGAGAAGATGCTGGAAGAGTGCCTCGGCATCTCCAATCTGGCCAACATCTTCTTCGTCCGCCAGCAGCAGACCCTCGGCCTCGGCCACGCTGTCAGCATGGCCAAGCCCTTCACCGGCGACGACCCCTTCGTGGTCATCTACGGTGACGACGTCATCTGGGGCGAGGACCCGGTCTGCGCCCAGCTCATCCGTGCCTACGAGGAGTTCGGCCGTCCGGTTGCCGGCGTGTCCGCCGTGCCTTGGGCCGACGTGAGCCGTTATTGCAGCCTCAAGACCACCCCCATCCATGACAATTACTTCTTTGTGGACGATATGATCGAGAAGCCCAAGAAGGGTCAGGAGTTCAGCAACTACTCCATTCTGGGCCGTGTGCTGCTGACCCCGGAGATCTACGACATCCTCGCCAGGACCAAGCCCGGTGCCGGCGGCGAGATCCAGCTGACCGACGCCATGGCCGAGTATGCCCGCAACTACGGCGGCATGACGGCTGTGGAGTTCACCGGCAAGCACTACGACATGGGCAACAAGCTCAAAGTCGCTGAGGCACAGGTGGAGCTGGCCCTGCAGCACCCCGAGATCGGCGAGGCGTTCCGCGCCTACCTGAAAGAGTTCTGCAAGACGCTGTAACTTATCAAGCGAAAAGAGCTTCGGGAGATCCCGAAGCTCTTTTCTATGCCTCTGAATGACAACTAAAAAGCGCCCTCACCTTGTCATCGGTGAGGGCGCTTTGCTGATCGCTGATTATCTTGATTGGGTTGATTATCTCAGATTAGTCGCTGACGTAGGGCATCAGAGCAACGTGACGAGCACGCTTGATAGCCACGGTCAGTGCGCGCTGATGGAAAGCGCAGGTGCCGGTAACACGGCGGGGAATGATCTTTGCACGCTCAGAGACGTACTTACGCAGACGGGGAACGTCCTTGTAATCGATGGTGTCGATGCGATCGACACAGAAGCTGCAAACCTTCTTGCGGCCGCGACGCATGGGGCGTGCGGG
>OBYC01001085.1_pt1 | contig 11778 bp, 10 predicted proteins | sample 1550651 | NCBI WGS metagenome assembly OBYC01 (sample SAMEA2580181, study PRJEB22360) | human gut metagenome | biome: human gut; feature: human-associated habitat; material: faeces | place: Denmark | collected 2008/2010
CATCCGACCGACGGACGTTCCTCGGCTTCTTGTCTATGTATCAAGGAGTTGATTGACGGTTCGAATGGGCTGTTGTGGCACCCGTATGCGTTCGTGTGGCGTTCATCGGAGGGGGGCCGGGGGGCCCTTCGCGCTGGGCCGGACCGCATGGGGCGCATCGCGCTGCGCGGCGGGCGTCCGGGATTGTTGCGAACCAAAACGGAAAAAACTGCGCGGGGGACATGAGGGGATCCGGATCGGCCCGCAGGCGGGGCGCGTGGGGCGTGGCCGGGCCTCGATGACGAACACACGGCGGGCGAAGGCCCGGAGGCGTTTTCGGAATCGTCGGTTCCGATATGTGACACGCGCGGCAGGTCGGGGGCCGGAGGTGTCCGAACGGAGGGTACCCGGGGGGGAACCAGCGATCGGGGGGAATCAAAGCAAAACCCCGGAAACCGAATGATTTCAACGGTTTCCGGGGCTCCAATCCGGGCGGAGGATACGAGATTCGAACTCGTGAGGCTGTTACACCAACACGCTTTCCAAGCGTGCGCCATAGACCACTAGGCGAATCCTCCATGCTTTGCAGTGCGCAGTTGAACTGTGTTCCGCAGGCAACTCGAATAAGTTACCACAGGTTTCGGATAAGTGCACGCTTCGGCGTGGCGCGTGTCGCGACGCGGATGTGAAGAATGATCACTGCGAGTGAAAGACTCACTGGAAAGTCCCGCGCAACACCCGCACAAGGACCGCATGCTTGTGCGGGGCCCACACACCCGCGCGCACCTACACAACCTCCGGTAAAGAAATCACCGTGTCCAGGTGAATTTTCGATGTCCGCCCGGCGCGCGCCCGCAATCGCGCCTAGGCTGTGGAGTCATGAACGAGGGGACAGCGGCCGACGTAACCGCAGCACATGGCGGCCGGTCGCGCCAATCGAAGAAACACTCAAAGACGTACCGCAGCATATCCGCGATCCTTAGTTGGCTCACGGCCCGCCGCCCGACCACGTTATCCACATCGCTGCGCGCGCGATTCCTCCCTTACCTGCTCACGCTCGCTATCGCCTGGCTGCCGTGGCTCATGCTCACTTGGCCGGGCTCGATGCGCGACGATACGCTTGCCCAATATCTGCAATCGTCCGGTCTGCACCACTACTACACCCAGCATCCGCTGTTTGATACGCTCACGTTCGGCCTGTTCTGGCATATCGGCAGCGCACTCGGCTCCCCTCTGATCGGGCAGGCCCTGTACACCGTGACCCAAGCGGTTCTACTCGCCGCCGGGTGCGCGCTTCTGCTGTGCTACATCCGCAAAATCGGCTCGCCGCGCTGGCTCATCGGTCTCGGCCTCGTCTATCTTGCCACCAACTATGTGGTGGTCGGCGCAATCACCACGATGGGTAAGGACTCGTTGCACGCCGTGTTCTATCTGCCGTTGGCCGTGCTGTTCGTGGAGGCTTGTCTGACGCGCGGCTCGGTACTGGCACGCCGCCCGGTGGCATTCGCGTTCGTCATCCTGTTGTTCGCCACCATCGTCTCCAAGCGGACGGCGCTCATAATCGTGCTATGCGCCGGCTGCTGTTTGCTCGCCGTCTGCACGCCCAAAGGCGCGCGGCGTCGTGCGTTCGCGTGTCTTGCGGTTGCCATCGTTGTGGCGCAGGGCGTGTGGACGCCATTAAGCGCGGCCGCCACGCATGCGAATCGATCGCCCGGACGTGAGGTGTGGGGCCTGGTCACCCAGCCCGTGGCCCGGCTCGCGCACGATGATCCCAGTGCGATAGACAAGGTTCAGCGGCGGCGACTGAACGCGATCATGGACCTCGACTGGGCCGCCGCCGGCATCAACCCGCACCGCACCGATGAGACCTTCCGCACTCTGCGCGAGCACCCTAGGCCAACCGCGGCGCAACAACTCGCGGCCCTGCAGGTCTGGGTGCAGCTCGGCCTCGCGCATCCGGTTGAATATGCCACGGCCTATGCCGGGGTGACTCGCGGATGGTGGGACCCGCGCGTCAATTTCGCGTACCCCACTGATTCCGACTACCTGTTCACGCCTAGCTATCTCAGGCAATGGGCGTCTTTCCTGTCTGAAGGTGCTTGGAAGCATACTTCCGACGGCGATGCCGATACCTTGGCGGCCGAACGGCTTGCCGCCATCGAACATGACCTTGCGCCGCTGAGGGGTACCTCCGACAAGCCGCAATGGCAGAAAAACATATTGCGGGCGATCCATCGGTGGGTGCGTTCGGATGGTCATGTCGGTGTTCGCAAAGGCAATCCGCTGACTTCGATGGCCCTGTACGTCACGTGGATTCCGCTGGCTGCGGGTCTTGCGCTGGCGGTGCGGCCTGCGCGACGACGCTACGGCCCCGCACTGGCCGCTGGCATTCACGGTGCTGTCGCTGTATGCCTCACCCATGGCACTATTTTGGTATCCGATTCCGGTATTCCTCACGTTGCCGCTTTTTGTGGTGTTGCCGTTCACATTCCGGGAAAGCCATCCCCTCTGAGCATAGTTATCTCAGATAGTGAAATAATTGCGGGGTTGAAAAGCACTAAAACGCCTTCTATTACCTCGCACCCGTCAGAAAATCAAGACTGTTGTTCAAGAATTTTTTCTATAGAGTTCATAGTTGTTTTTGGACCATTCGAGTACTTGAAGTGAGAGGAATTCAGCATGGTTCGTCGCGCCTGCGCGCAGTCCGCTGAAATGAACACGATGCGGGAACGTGATACGCGCGTTGCCGTTTCTCGCGTGCGCGCGAAGTCGGGCAGCACCGGTCGTCTGCAGTCGGCCACGGTCTCGGCTCGTGCATTTGCGGCCATCGTTTTTCTGTTTGCGATGATCGCCGCGACCTTCCTCCCCTCCGCCATCATTCCGCAGTCCGCGTTCGCCGTGACGCCGGCAACCACTGCCACTGCTGCCACCGTCGAGAGCGACGACACCACCAGCGTCGATTACGCGACCTGGGCCGACGTTGCCAAGGCCGTCGAAGCGCAGTTGCAGGAAGGCCTTAAGGAATACAAGGACGGCAACCCAATGGGTGCCAAGTCCGATTTCGGGGCTGCATACACCACCGTCTACGTGACGTCCAACTTCAACAAAGTGGTGAGCGACACCATCGGCGCATACAAGCAGACCGCGCAGCAGCAGGCCTTCCAGGACCTGCAAAGCCAGGTGTTCACGTCAGGCCAGGACGATCAGCTTACCCAGAAGGTCAACGACCTGACCGCCGACCTCGACGCCACGGCCCAGCAGCTCGACGCCAACACCAGCCTCGCCAACCCGAAGCAGTACTCCGAAGACCTCCAGAAGCAGATCGCCAAGGAGCGCAAGGAGCTCGACGCCAAGAAGAAGCGCACCGAGGAAACGGCCAAGACCTGGAAGGAAGTCGCGGATGCGATGCTTCCGATCCTGGACAGCGCCTACAAGGCCTATGAGGGTGGCGACGCCGCCAAGGGCGCCACGCTCGTGAACGACGCCTACTACCAGCACTACGAGAAGCTCGGCTTCGAGAAGACCGTGCTGAGCGCCATCAGCGGCAACCGCGTCTCCCAGGTGGAATACCAGTTCAAGCTGTGCCGCTCCTCGATGAACACCGGCAAGCCTGCGTCCGAAGTCAAGAAGTACGTCGACGACCTGAAGAACATGCTGGCCGCCGATGCCGCCAAGCTCGACGGCGGCGCGGCCGATGAGGAGGGCGGCTTCCTCAAGTTCATCACCAGCTCGGTCGGCCAGGCGTTCCTGATTCTGATCCGCGAGGGTCTCGAGGCCCTGCTCGTGGTCGCCGCTGTGGTGGCCTACCTCGTCAAGTCCGGCAACAAGCGCTTCACCAAGTGGATCTACGTGGGCGTGCTCGCCGGTCTGGCCGGCGCAGGCATCGTGGCGGTCATCTTCATGCTCGCGTTCGGCGGCTCCGGCCCGCTGCAGGAGATCATGGAAGGCGTGTGCGCGCTCGTCGCCATGTGCATGCTGCTGTGGACCAGCAACTGGATGCTCAACAAGTCCTCGGTGGAAGCGTGGAACCGCTACATCAGGGAAAAGACCGAAGCCGCGGTGGCCTCTGTCTCCTCGCAGGTCGAATCCGGCGAGAAGGTGGCTTCCCGCACGGTGATTTCGCTCGCCATGCTGAGCTTCCTCGCCGTGTTCCGTGAGGGCGCCGAAACCGTGATCTTCTACCAGTCCATCTACACGATGAGCCAGGATACGCATGGCATGGTGGTCGGCGCACTCGCCGCCGCCGTGGTGCTCGTGATCATCTTCCTGGTGATTCGCTTTACCTCCGTGAAGATTCCGATTGGCCCGTTCTTCCTGGTCACCTCGATCCTCATGTCCGTGCTGGTGGTTGTCTTCGCCGGCGGCGGCGTGCACGCGCTCATCGAGGGCGACCTGCTGCCCGCCAACTACCTGCCGGGCGTTCCCACCAACGACTGGCTCGGATTCTACCCGTACGCCGAATGCATCATCGCCCAGGTACTGGCAGCCATCGCCGTCATCGCGCTGTTCGTGGTCGGCTTTGCCAAACAGCGTAAGGCCAAGGCCCGGCTTGCGGCCGGTGCGAGCAAGTCGGACGCGAAGGCTGACGAGGAGAGCGCGCAGGCGTAGCACAACGCCCGGTGCGACCATCTCGCGCAACACAACTTGCGACATGGCAATGGAAGCGATTCCAGCCCACGCCGCCACAACTAAAAACAGATAAGTCGTGAATAATCCATTCACCACAACAGAAGGAATAAGAGAAATGATGAAGAACAAGAAGCTTGCCGCTCTGCTCGGCGTGCTGCTCGCCGGCTCCATGGCTGTTTCGATGGCTGCTTGCGGTTCCACCAACAACGCTTCCGATACCAAGTCCTCGACCAGCTCCTCCGACACCGCCAAGAAAGACGACTCCAAGAAGGCCGACGCCCCGACTGAGACCTCCGGCTTCGAAGAGGTCCCGGTCGGCCCCTCCGGCACCGCCGAGGAGCAAGACAAGGCCGCTGGCCCGCTGACCGTGGGCGCCGTCTACTTCCAGCCCATCGACATGTACCCTGCTTCCATGGGTCTGAAGGCTGCTGACGCTTCCTTCCACCTGGAAGCCGACATCCACGCCTCCCAGGAAGGCACCGACTACGGCTACGGCAAGGGCGACTTCGTCCCTGACCTTACTGTGAACTACACCATCATCGACAAGTCCACCGGCAAGGAAGTCGAGGGCGGCCAGGCCACCTCCGGTACCTTCATGCAGATGAACGCCTCCGACGGCCCGCACTACGGCGCCAACGTCAAGCTCGACAAGGCCGGCACCTACCAACTCAAGCTCTCCATCGAGTCCCCTGAGAAGAACGGCTGGATGCTCCACGTTGACCCGGAGACCGGTGTCAAGAACCACAAGTTCTGGACCGAGCCCATCGAGGTCACCTTCGACAACTGGGACTACACCCCGCGTCAGTGGTGATTGACTAAGCAGAAAGCCCCTTCGTCAGAGGGGGCTTTACGCCGCTTTAGGGAAATAATTCTTAGGACGGTCTAAAAACTCCCCTCAGTCCGCTTTGCGGACAGCTCCCCTCAGGGGTGGGGGAGCCTAAGGTGAACAGAGAAAGGACACGAATGCTTGAACAATTCGTGGCAGTGATGCCGGGCACCTTGGCCCCCGCATTGCTGGTGATGAGCCTGAGCGTGATGCTCACGGTCGGCGAGGGGCGAGATAAGCCGATAAGCTCGCATTGGCGTCTCATCGGCCTGACCGTCGGCCTGATCGCCGCTATCACATTCGCCGGCCTGCGCGCCTCGGCCGTGATCAACCAGCGCACGTTCGTCAACTATCCGGTGCTGTGGTGCGCGATCATTGCCGACATCCTCACCATCGTCGTGGTGGTGTTCGCACGCCGCATCACCACCAATTGGCAGCAGCACAAGGTGTTCATGCACATTGCGAACGCCGTGGCCGCCATCGACATCGCGCTCACCCTGTTCTACGCGCTGCCGGACGTGATCCTGCAGCTGACCATCTGGGTGGAGCCCGGCGCCCCGATCTTCACGTCCGACATGTTGCTGCGCGCGCTCGGCTTCGCGCTGGGCCTGGCCATGTCGATTATCGTGGCCGCGATCTTCCGTACGATGCGTTCGACCGCGGTGCGTGCCTCGTTCACCGCCGCCGTGCTCGCGGTGCTGGCGATTCTGTTCGTCCGGCACCTGACCGGTGTCATGCAGATCCTGCAGGCACGCGGTTTCCCGATGGGCCACACGGGATTCGTGGCCCTCGCCTGGTCGATCAACCACAACGACTGGATGATCATGGCCCAGGCGTTCGTGTTCCTGATTCCGGCCATCGCCTCCGTGGTGGCCGGCTTCCGCATGCCGCTGACCGGCGCGAACGAAGCCATCGGCCGCAAGCACAAGGCGTTCCGCCGTCGCGCCGTGGCCTCCGCCGTCTGGAGCCTCGTGGCCATGATCGGCGTCACGCTGACCCTCACCGTCGGCGTCGCCGCGACCCATCCGACCATCGCCCTTTCGCCGCCGGAAGCCTACTCGCTCAAGGACGGCGTGGCCACCATCCCCTTCAGCCAGGTCGAGGACGGCCACCTGCACCGCTTCGAATACAAGGCCAAGGACGGCACCGTCATGCGCTTCATCATCATCCGAAAGAACGGTGGCGCGTACGGCATCGGCCTGGACGCCTGCGAGAACTGCGGTGACGCCGGCTACTACGAGAAGGACGGCAAGATCATCTGCAAGAAGTGCGAGGTGGCCATCAACCTGGCGACCATCGGCTTCAAGGGTGGCTGCAACCCGATACCATTCCCGTACAAGACCGGCCACGGCAAGATCACCATTCAGACTACGGATCTGGACGCGCTGAGCGCCCACTTCCAGTGAGTCAGGCAGGAGACAAGAATCATGTTCTTTCTGCGTATGATTACTCGCTCGTTCACCCGACAGCTGCGCCGGCGCCTGCTTATCGCGCTGACCGTATGCCTGTCGGCGACCGTGTCCGTATCGATGCTGGGCGTCGTGTTCGACGTGGGCGACAAGCTCAACGCCGAGCTGTCCACCTACGGTTCGAACATCACCGTGCAGCCCAAGGCGGACGCGGTCGTTTCCGACCTGTACAACACCGAGTCGGGCGGTGCGGCGTCCACCAGCGACCCGACCGCCTTTCTGAAGGAGTCGGACGCGGCCAAGATCAAGACGATCTTCTGGTCGTTCAACATCACCAACTTCGCGCCGCAGCTCAACATCCACGCCACGGTGAACGGCACCAACGTGCCGGTCGTCGGCACGTGGTTCAACAAGGACCTCAAGATCTCCACCGGCGAGACCACTGTCGTGGGCGTGGAAGGCATGCGCTCGTGGTGGCAGCTGGACGGCAAGTGGCCCAAGGACGATTCCGATCAGGGCGTGATCGGCAAGACGCGGGCCTCCGAACTCGGTGTGACCACCGGCGACACCATCACCCTCAACAAGACCACCGCCTCGGGCAAGAAGAACGAGCAGAAAATCAAGCTCACCGGCGTCTACGATTCCGGCGACGAGGACAACGGCTCGCTCTACATCGCCTCCTCCACGGCCCAGGTGTTCGCCGACCTGCCCGATTCGGTCGACAAAATCGAGGTCAAGGCCCTGACCACGCCGGAGAACGACCTGGCCCGTAAGGCCGCCGCGAATCCGGCCGCGCTGAGCCAGGAGGAATGGGAGACCTGGTACTGCACCGCCTACCCGAGCTCGATCGCCTACCAGATCGAAGAGGTGATTCCGGGCGCGGTGGCCAAGCAGGTGCGTCAGGTGGCCGCGTTGCAGGGCAATGTGCTGCAGAAGACGCAGGCCGTGATGATTCTGATGACCGTGCTGAGCCTGATCGCCGCAGCCGTGGCCGTGGCCAACCTGATGGTCGCCTCGATCGGCGAACGGTCGGGCGAGCTGGCGTTGCTCAAGGCGCTTGGTGCCACCGATGCCGCGGTATCCCGCCTGATGCTGGCCGAAACGGCGGCAATCTCGTTGCTGGGCGCGATTGTGGGCGCGCTGCTCGGTTCCGGCGTGGCCCAGCTGATAGGCCGGGTGGTGTTCGGTTCCGGCATTACGATGCGGCCGATGGTGTTCGTGCTGGTGTTCGTGCTGCTGGCTGTCACCGTGCTGCTGGCGTCCGCCTCCTCGATTCGTTCGATTCTGAATCTCAAGCCCGCGGAGGTGCTCCATGGCCGCTGAGTTTATCTACGTAGGTGTGGAAGGAGGAAACCGATGACCAACACCGGTATGTTCTTCAGAATGCTGTTCAGCGCCGTGTTTCGCCGGCGTTCGCGCGCGGTGATGGCTGTGGTGGCGTCGCTGGTCGGCGCGGCCACACTGTTCTGCCTGGCGATGATCTGCCTCGCCGTGCCGCAGCAGATGAACGAGGAGATGCGTGCGTACGGCGCGAACCTGATTGTCACACCCACCGAATCGACCAATGCCGACGGCAAGGCCGGCATCGACAAGGCGATGGTGCAGCACACCACTGAAATGGTCAAGGCCAAGGGTTCCGCGAAATACGCCACTTACCGCTACGAGAACGTGCGCGTCAACGCCTCGCCGTACGTGATGGCCGGCGTGAATGCGGCGCAGGTCAAGAACCTCAACCATCACTGGGTGGTCGACGGCTCGTGGCCGACCGACGGCAAGGTGCTGGTCGGACGTGACATCGCCGACGCCATCGGCCTGAGAATCGGCTCCGCCATCACCATCGGCTACCGTGCATCCGATAACGCCAGCACCAACGGCACTTCGTCGAACTCCTCGATCGACCAGCAAACCAAAGACGGCCGTGTCTCCAGTGACATCATGGACACCTCCGGCACCGAATTCCGCGTGGCCGGCATCGTGGACACCGGCGGCAGCGAAGACTCGATCATCTACGCCACCAACGCCGACGTCAACAAGCTTACCGGCATCACGCGCGGCGTGGACGTCATCGAGTATTCGGCCGGCTCCAGCGACCTCGCAGGCCTGGTGTCCAGCATCAACGACATGACCTCCATGCACGTCAAGGCGCAGCAGGTCACCAAGATCACCGCCTCCGACACCCGCATCATCACCATGCTGCAGACGCTGTTCTGGATCGTCTCGCTGGTGGTGCTGGTGCTGACGCTCGTCGGCGTCGGCACCACAATCAGCTCGATCGTCTCGCAGCGACGCAACGAGATCGGCCTGCGCAAGGCCCTCGGTGCCAGCTCGCGCGCCATCGGCACCGAGTTCTACATCGAATCATCGCTCTACGGCCTGATCGGCGGCCTCATCGGCACCGCAATCGGCTACGGACTCGCCAGTTGGCTGTGCGTGGCGGTGTTCGAACGCTCCATCGGATTCAACTGGTGGCTGGCGCTGATCTCCGTGCTGTTCAGCGCGCTGGTCGCCATCGTCGCCTCCATCCCGCCCGTCCACCGCGCCACCCGCATCGACCCCGCCGTCGTGCTTCGCGAAGAATAAAGAAAGAGAAACGTCATGCTACTTGAACTCGACCACATCTCGAAGATCTACGGCGACCTGCATGCCGTGGACGACCTCAACCTGACCGTGCCGGAAGGCGAATGGCTCGCCATCGTCGGTTCCTCCGGCTCAGGCAAGACCACGCTGATGAACATGATCGGCTGCATGGACACGCCCTCCAAGGGCTCCGTGAAGCTGGAAGGCCGCAAGCTGGAGGACCTGAACGCCACGCAGCTGGCCGACGTGCGCAAGAACCTCATCGGACTGGTGTTCCAGAAGTTCTATCTGGTGCCGCACCTGACCGCCGTGGAAAACGTGATGGTGGCCCAGTACTACCATTCGGTGGTCGATGAGAAGCAGGCCATGGAGGCGCTGGAAAAGGTCGGCCTGAAGGACCGCGCCCACCACCTGCCCGGCCAGCTCTCCGGCGGCGAGCAGCAGCGCGTGTGCGTGGCCCGCGCGCTGATCAACGACCCGAAGCTGATTCTGGCCGATGAGCCCACCGGCAACCTCGACGAGAAGAACGAGAAAATCGTGCTCGACCTGTTCCGCAAGCTGCACGAGCAGGGCACCACGATTATCGTGGTCACCCACGATGCGCTTGTCGCCAGCTGCGCGCAGCGCGAGATCATGCTCAATCATGGCGTGCTCGTCGGTGAGAAGTGGAATGACGAGGATGCGCGCAAGGCCTACGAGGCGGCCGGCGGCAAGCCCGCCTCCACGGGTGCACAGGTCGAGGGCGCGCAGAACGGCGAGACCGCCATTGGTTTCGCTGACCCCACCAAGGCCGCGAAAACCGGCGGCGAGGAGTAGGGCCGTCAGGGGCATCGAGCAGTATGTGAGGAATACATGGCAAGCTGATGGTCTCTCCCCCAGTCAGCTTCGCTGACAGCCCCCTCGTCAGAGGGGGCTTGAGGAGCGTGAATATGACCGAAAAGAATACGTTGAAGAAATCCGCGACATTGGCGGCGGCCGGACTGGTCGTGGCTGGCGCGCTGCTGGCCGGGTGCGGCGAATCCAAGGCCACGCCGATGGACGATGCGTACGCCGGCAACTCGGGCGAGACCGAGAAGTCGCAGGAAGAGCAGTCGCAATCCCAGTCGAACGGCTCCGATAGCTCCGACGGCTCCGATTCCGGCTCATCGCACAACGACTCGTCCACCACCACGTCCGACAAGAAGGACACCGGCAACTACAAGGACGGCAACTACTCGATCAACGGCCAGTACGGCCCGGTCGGCGAGGATTCCATCGACGTCCATCTGACCATCAAGGACGGCAACGTCGAGACCGTCAAAATCATTGGGCACCCGTTCACCACGATTTCCAAGAACCATCAGGACGACTTCGCCAAAGCCATCAACGGCGTAGTGGACGGCAAGCCCCTGAAGGGACTCAAAGTGGACAAGGTCGCCGGTGCCAGCTGGACCTCCGACGCCTTCAACAAAGCCCTCGAAGTCGCCCGCCAGGAGGCTTCGATTCAGGAGTAAGACCGCTACTTCAGCAATGCTGGCCACAGCAGATCGGCCATGCGCGAGGCCCAGGCGGTGTCGTCGTCCATCGCTTTGCCCTCGATGGCCTCATACGCCACCAAAGACCCGATAATCGTGGACAACAGCAACTTCTCGTCAACGTCCTCGCGAAACACGCCCTGCGCGACTCCCTGCTTGAGGAACGCCCCCACATGCTCCAGCCACGGGGTCACCACCTGGTCGACGATGTGCTGGAAGAACTCGGCCTCGCTGGACAATACAATGCCCACGCGCTTGACGTCGATGTCGTTGTCGCGCGCCCAATCGACCAATCGCTGCAATAGTTGCGTGAAATGCTCACGCGTGGGGCTGGGCACTGGGCCGGAATCCGGGATGGCCAGATACATCGCGCTGATCTCGCGCAGCAGCTCGTCGGCATTATGGTATCGACGGTAAATCGTGGTTTTGGCCACGCCGGAGCGCCGGGCCACCTCCTCGATGGTCACGCCGCTGATGCCGCGGTCCACCGCAATCTGCAGCGTGGCTCGCATGAGCTTGCGATCCGTCGCCTCGCGCGTGCGCTCACCGCGCGGTGTCGCCGTCGTACCTGTCATCTCCGTCATCTCTTCTCTCCGAAATATGCTCCCGTACGCTCCCGCTGGCGGGAGCTGGCTGGCAAAGCCAGACTGAGGGTGGTAAGTCCATGCCGTTTGTAGGCAACCCCCGGATAATACCTACTAGCCCAGCACTTTAGTGCTCTCGACTTTGGCCACATACCACTGGTTGAACCGCACCAGTGGCTTCCTGAGCAACAGCCCAAGCAACAGCAGCGGCGGCACGAACGCCAGCAGCATTCCGGCGGCCCGCCCAGAATCCGCTGCTG
>OBYC01001102.1_pt1 | contig 11580 bp, 9 predicted proteins | sample 1550651 | NCBI WGS metagenome assembly OBYC01 (sample SAMEA2580181, study PRJEB22360) | human gut metagenome | biome: human gut; feature: human-associated habitat; material: faeces | place: Denmark | collected 2008/2010
CCTTTTTTATGAACGGAAAGGCAAAATATTATGTTTAGAAAACCTAAAAGAAAAATTTATTTTCTTATATTTGTTCTTCCTACTCTTGCTGCTTTCCTTATAGGTTTTGTATATCCGTTCTTTAACGGCATTTACCTTTCATTCTGTAAATTCAGAACAACAAGCGACGCAGTATTCATTGGGTTCGGAAACTATGTCAAGGCCTTTCAGAATGAGGGCTTTTTACATTCATTCTGGTTTACGGTACTATTTGTTATAGTATCGGTTATACTCATTAACCTCATTGCGTTTTTTGTGGCGTATGCACTCACGCTCGGAATCAGGGGTTCAAATGTATTCAGAACTGTTTTCTTTGTTCCTAACCTTGTAGGCGGTATCATTCTCGGCTACATCTGGCAGTACATTTTTAACGGTATTCTTCAGTATTACGGAACAAACCTTGCGCTTAACGCAAACTACGGTTTCTGGGGACTTGTAATTCTTATGTGCTGGCAACAGGCAGGTTATATGATGATTATTTACATTGCCGGTTTCCAGAGCGTACCTCATGATCTTTATGAGGCGGCTAAAATTGACGGCGCAGGCAAAAAACAGTTGCTTACAAATGTAACATTGCCGATGATGATGCCTTCCATCACAATCTGCACATTCCTTACACTTACAAACTCATTTAAGCTGTTCGACCAGAACCTTGCCCTCACAGGCGGTGCTCCGGGTATTGTATCACAGGGAAGCGGTACAATGGTTTATCAGACGGAAATGATGGCTCTCAATATTTATCATACATTCTATGCAAACCAGAATTCTCGTGGCGTAGGTCAGGCTGAGGGCGTTATCTTCTTCGTAATTGTTGTTATCATTGCCCTTATTCAGCTTTACTTCACAAGAAGAAAGGAGGTTCAGCAGTAATGGCAAAAGTTGCAGCAAAGGCTAAGGATAGGCCTGTAAAGAAAAAACAAACCGTAGGAATGAAAATTTTAACAATTCTCTTCTCTATTGTGTCAGTATTCTATGTTGCTCCCGTTTTCATTGTACTGATGAACTCCTTCAAGAGCAATGCGGCAATCAGCCGTGCAATCTTTGAATTTCCGAATGCAGACAGTTTTCAGGGCTTTCAAAGCTATATGACAGGTATGTTCCACGGCAACTATCCGTTCTGGAAGTCAATTGTATGGAGCTTCTTCATTACAATCGGCGGTGTTGTGCTTATTCTTTTCTGCACATCAATGTGTGCGTGGTACTTGCAGCGTTCAAATTCTCGTATATGCAAAATCATCTACTATTTCTGCATTTTCTCAATGGTTATTCCTTTCCAGATGGTAATGTTTACCCTCTCAAAGACAGCCGACAGTCTCAAGCTTACAACTCCGTGGGGTATTTTGATTATATACCTCGGATTCGGAGCAGGACTTGCGGTATTTATGTTCTCGGGATTTGTTAAATCAATTCCTGTTGAAATTGAGGAAGCCGCCGATGTTGACGGAGCAGGTCCTTTGAGAACATTCTTCGGTATTGTTCTTCCGATTATGAAACCTACTTTTATTTCGGTTGCAATCCTTGAAACAATGTGGATTTGGAACGACTACCTTCTCCCCTATCTTATTCTTGATATGGATTACAAAACTATTCCGATTCACATTCAGTATCTTAACGGCAGTTACGGTCATACGGACACAAGTGCTATTATGGCGCTTATCGTTCTGAGTATCGTTCCGATTATTATTTTCTACTTTGCCTGTCAGAAATACATCATCGAGGGTGTTGTTTCAGGTGCTGTAAAAGGTTAAATCTTTCTTTCATTTTATTTTCAAAAAACGGCTGTGTACATTATGCTACACAGCCGTTTTTTTCTCTTGTGTTTTTTCTCTTGTGTTTTTTCTCTTGTGTTTTTTCTCTCGTGTTTTTTTCTCTCGTGTTTTTTTCTCTCGTGTAGACAGTTTGTATAATGCAAAACAAATTATCTGCACGAATTGGGGACGGCGCCTCGCCGCGTGGGCGGATAATATCCGCCTCTACATTTAAACGCAACTTCTCTATATACAAAAACAATCGCACGACAATGATTTGCATTTTGCAAACTGTATGCCCGACCACAATTTTACATTTTCAATTTTCAACTTTCAATTTTAAAAAAACTTCCGCTCGGACATAATATGTTTTTTGATATTACAAACTATCTACACGAATTGGGTACGGCGGCTCGCCGTGTGGGATTGTTCTTTAATAGAATTATATTGCATACAAAAAATCGGGCAATCGTGATGACTGCCCGATATGCGGAAATTTTATGTGTTAACTTCTACCGTAAAAAATCAGATTGACTGAAGAACAGGCTCACCGTTTTCGGCTGTAAGGTGCATTGCAGTAACACCGCCTGCACCTGCCTCAATCATTGCGTTTGCAATTTTCTCCTCAACCTCTCTGCGAATTGTGTTTCTGAGGTCACGAGCACCGCTTGCACCGTTGCATGACTTTTCTGCAAGGAGCTGACAAACCTTTTCGTCAAATGTGAATTTGATGTGCTTTTCCTCAAGAGTCGGTACATACTCAGAGAGCATAAGGTCTGCAATCTTAACAAAATCGTCCTTTTTAAGGCTGTTGAATACGATAACCTCATCAACTCTTGCGATAAATTCGGGACGGAGGAACTCGGAAAGTGCCTTCATAATCTTTTCTTTTGAGGCATCTTCTTCAGTCTTGCCAAAGCCTAATGCGCTGTCCTTTGATGCAGAGCCGGCATTTGAGGTCATAATGATAACCGTATTTTCAAAGTTTACTGTTCTGCCGTGAGCGTCTGTAACTCTGCCCTCGTCAAGAATTTGGAGCAAAATATTGAGAACATCGGGATGAGCCTTTTCGATTTCATCAAAGAGGAGAACCGAATAAGGTCTGCGGCGAACTTTCTCCGTTACCTGTCCTGCCTCATCGTAACCGACATATCCGGGCGGTGAACCGATAATTTTAGAAACCGAATGTTTCTCCATAAATTCACTCATATCAAGTCTGATAAGAGTTTCGGGGGTATCGAAAAGTTCCTTGCTGAGAACCTTTACAAGCTCTGTTTTACCGACACCTGTAGGACCTACAAAGATGAACGATGCAGGTCTGCGGCGAGGTGAAATCTGAACTCTGCTTCTTCTGATTGCAGATGCAAGAGCCTTTACAGCCTCATCCTGACCGATAATTTTCTTTTTAAGCTCGTTCTCAAGGTCGGCAAGCTTTGAAAGCTCATTTTCCTTGATTCTTGATGCGGGGATGCCTGTCCAGAGTTCGATGACCTTGGCGATATCCTCCTCTGTAACCTTTGAAACGAGAGTTTCTGGGTCAATTTCTTTAAGGTCGCTGTCAATTCTTGCAAGGCTTGTGTTGACCTCGGCAAGCTGTTCGTAGTTTACCTCATCGGCATTTGTAAGAGCGTCCTTTCTGATAAGAAGCTTCTGTCTTTCATCCTCAAGCTTATCGTGACGCTCCATGTTCTTGTTGCGAAGAGCGGCACAAGCACAGCTTTCATCAAGAAGGTCGATTGCTTTGTCGGGAAGGAAACGGTCTGTTATGTATCTTTCGGAAAGGATAACCGTCTTGCGAACGATATCATCGTCAACAATTACACGGTGATGTGCCTCATAATAGCCTTTTACGCCTGCGATAACATCAATTGACTGAGCAATTGTAGGCTCGCCGACCTTTACGGGCTGAAATCTTCTTTCGAGAGCAGAATCCTTTTCGATATATTTTCTGTATTCGTTGAATGTTGTAGCACCGATGACCTGAACCTCGCCCCTTGAAAGAGCCGGTTTGAGGATATTTGCGGCATTCATTGTACCCTCGTTGTCACCTGTGCCGACAAGGCTGTGAACCTCATCAATAAAGAGAATTATGTTGCCGTTCTCCTTGATTTCGGAAACAAGTCCTTTGATTCTGCTTTCAAACTGACCTCTGAACTGAGTACCTGCAACAAGTGATGTGAGGTCAAGAAGCTGAATTTCCTTGTTTTTAAGTCTTTGAGGAACATTTCCTGCGGCAATGCGGAGAGCAAGCCCCTCTGCAATAGCGGTTTTACCTACACCGGGTTCACCGATAAGGCAAGGATTGTTCTTTGTTCTTCTTGAAAGAATCTGAATTACACGCTCAATCTCGCTGTCTCTGCCGACAATGCGGTCGATTTTGCCCTCTCTCGCCTTGCGTGTGAGGTCTTCACAGTAAAGATTGATGTGCTTTCTGTTCTTTTCTTTTTTCTCTTTTTTGCCCTTTTTATTATTATCCTGATTTGTCGCATTATTGTTCTGTCCGCCGAACATACTGTTGAAAAATGCAGGGAATGCAGGTGCACCGTGAGAGAAGTCATCATCCTCACTGCCGTCACCGTCTTTAGAAAAATCGCCCATCTGCTCGGCAAGGTTATCCGCACCAAGCTGTTCCATAAGCTGCGACATATCGCCGTCACCCATACTGTTCATGAGGGTGTTCATCTGATCCTGAACATTTTCAAGGTCCTCATCCGAGATACCCATTTTGCTGATAAGATCCTCAACCGGCTTGATTCCAAGTTCTTTTGCACAGGTAAGGCAATAACCTGCCGTCGGGGCGTCTTTAGAATTATTATTTGAAACGAAAACAACCGCAGGCCGTTTTCCGCATCTTGTACAAAGCATAGCATACTCCTTTTTAGGACACCAAATTGCACATTTGCTGTCATGGTAATATAAGAATTATACAACTGTTTAACAAATAATTCAATATTTATTTGTCGGAATTTATTTATTTTTAATGTCAGCTGTCTTTTTAAGTGATTCGTTGTACTCCTTAATCATTGCAAAATAGATTTTGCCGTAACGATACAAAGCGTATAGCATGGATGCGGCTGTAACCGAAAGCAATATCAGATCAAGCACCATATTTTCGTAGGCAAAAAAGGCCTTAAGAAATACGATAAGACATACGGAAAAGTAGAAAATAATTGTTCCGACCTTTCCGTACCAGTTTGCAGAAGGCGGAGTGAGTCTTTTTTTGATTAAATCTGCACCGCCGAGGAGCATAATAAGGTCTTTGACCAGAAGTGTTACAAGAATCGGAAGAACTATAGGCACATAAATCACCATACAGATAACTACCGCAAAAAGCGTTACCTTATCTGCAATGGGATCAAGGATTTTTCCGAGAGGAGTTACCTGATTGAGTTTTCTGGCAGCCATTCCGTCAAAGCAATCGGAAAGTCCCGACAAACCTATACATATTGCCGCATATATATACTGTTCCGCAAGGAAAAAATATACGAACGGGATTATAAGCACAAATCTTACATAAGTTATAATATTAGGTATAGTAACCAAATCGGATGTTTTAAAGCTCCACACATCTTTTTCTTTTTCCATTACTGTTCCCTCCTGTTTCTTCATTCAGACTGCAACGCTGAAAAATTTAAAAACAGCACCCGAAATCATCGGGTTATTAAGCATTTCGGGATTTGAAAACTCAAGCACTCCCGAAAAGATATTAACGGCAAAAAACACAAGGATTGCCGCCTCCGCTAGTCCCAACACACCGCCGAGAAGCTTATTAATCTGTTTCACCACGGGTATTTTAAACACTCTTGCAAGTTTTTTAACAAGAATTTTTATAATTATAAAGATAATTATTGATATAACTACACCGATAACCAAGCGGAACATTCCTGTAATAACCGGCTGAATAAGATTTTCCACCGAAGTTGACACCGCCGCTGCGGCAGAGTTCGGAACCTGAAAATCGTTTGTATAGACACTTGAATCCAATCCGAAAATTGAAAGGAAAAATCCGAGCATTCCCATAACCCAGTTTGGCAAAGCCGAAAAACTGTTTGCAATGGCTGAGTTGATGCCCTGAGTGTCAATCATTTGTTGCAGATTTGTTGTTAAGGTCTGCTGAACAAATGCCGTATAAACCCACGATGCAAGAAAATTTGAAATGTGATATGCAAGAAAGCCCGTGAGAGCCACACCTGCAACATTGAGAATTGTAATTGCTATGCCACGCTTGAAATCAATAAAAAACAAAAGCGCAAACACGGCAATAATAATTATATCTGCAACCAAATTTATTACTCCTGTTTTGAAGTTTGAGCGGTATCGTCGCTCGATACACTGTCAAGGTCAATAAACCTAATTTGATTTACGCTTAGAATATAAGCGGTGTAGTCCGAGGCAAGCACAATCTTTTTTGAACCGGTTCCCGAATTTGTCGAATAAAGCAAATCGCCATTTTGATTATAACCGTAAACAACATTTCCGTCAAGGATTGCAACCGTACCCTTGTAGACAGAAAGCGAATCGGCTTTGTGTTCGGTATTTATTGTGTACTGTGCCTCGCCGTTACTGTTATAGCTTATGAGAGCAACACTTCTTCCGTCACCGCTCCTTGAAAGAGCCATTGTATAGGTTGATGTATCTGTGTTAAAGCAGTAATTTGAAAGAGTTTTATCCTCATAGCTTACTGTTTTGTAATTCTTTTCACCTTTTTTAACAATATAGCTTGCCTGTGAGCCCACAAGAACCGCCGTATCTGAGGTCAGATACTTGCAATCAAGCACGCTGTCACCCGAAATTTTGTAGGTTGAAACAGGCTTTTCCTGTGAAAAATCAAGCACATAAACGCCCGTTACCGCTGAACCCTTATCACTGGACACACCTGTGGCAACGCAACCGGAGCCGTCCTTGTTAATTGCTACCGAAGTTATATAATACTCCGAAAAAGAATATTTGTAAATTCTGTTATTATTTTTGCTGTAGGCATACAGCGTTGTAAGATAACCGTTGTCCTCGGTAACAAGACAGTATGTACCGTTTGAGGCAACATCACCTGTGTATATTTTATTTTCGGCATTGCCTGAGTAAAGCGTTTCGTCAAAACTGCTTATCTCATAGCTTGCACTGCCGATTCCGTATGTGAGAAATCTGTTTTCATTGTTTTTCATTACGGGATTTGAATGTGTAAGCTGAAGTCGTGCAACCTCTGTACCCGAATTTGTAAGGGTTACGAACGAGGTGTCCGATGCATACACGGCATGTCCCTGTGACACTGCAAAGTTGCCCGATGAAACCTCGGAACCGATAATGTCAACGGGATAGCCGTGACCGGCATTTCCGAGTACATCATAAGTCCACCAGTTCGAGATATTCTCCCATGTGAGCTTGTCACGGTTTGCAAAGGCAAAAACTATAAGTCCTGCCGCAATGGCAATACACGCACCGAGTACGATTTTCTTGACAGCCTGCGGCGACATTTCGGTTTTTTCCTGTTCATAATCGTCAAGAGGCATATCCTCATAGCTCATTACATCTCTGTCGGTTTTATGTGTCTTTCGTTTTGAATAATGTCCTTTAAATTTTTTAAACATCAGCGTTCACTCCTTTTTGTGAACTGTTGTCATTTTCATAATTCACACGATTCAGGTACAATCCGCAAGCCTGTGCGGTGGGACCCGAATATTTTCTGTTTTTCTTTTCTATAATGGAGGGAATTTCATCGGGAGCAATTTTACCCTGTTGAATCCTGAGAAGTGTTCCCACCATAATACGAACCATATTGTACAAAAAGCCGTCAGCCTCAACCTTCATTGTAACAAGGTCGCCCTCACGGGTTACCGAAAAGGCTTTTACATTTCTGGTCATATCCCCTTTTTCACGGTTATCAAGCGTGCAAAAGGAAGTGAAATCGTGTCTGCCGACATATGCCTGAGCGGCTTTGTCGAGCAGATTTTCGTCAATTTTGTATCTGTAATGAAGTGCGTATCCGTCAAGAAACGGATTTCGCACCTCGTTGTTCCAGATTTTGTAGATATATTCCTTGCTTGTGCAGGAATAGCGGGCGTGAAAATCGGGTGCAACCTCTTTGCAGTCAAGAACCGCAATGCTTAGCGGCAGCCAGCGGTTAAGCGCCGCCTTGAGTCTTTCGGGCTTTATGGGATGCTCTGTTTTAAGGCTGATGCAGTACATATTTGCGTGAACCCCGCTGTCTGTGCGACTGCATCCCTTTACATCAAAGTCATTGCCGATAATCTTTGAAAGAGCAGTTTGAAAAGCCTCCTGAACCGTCATTGCGTTCTGCTGAATCTGCCAGCCGTGGAACTCTTTTCCGTCATATGAAATTGTGAGAAGAAGATTTCTTAAACTGCCGCAGGAAGGAATATGTTGCATAAAATCACTCCGCCGATTAGAAGTGCGACCATTACAAAAGATACATAGTCACGCTTTGCCATATGAATAGTTTTCATTCGTGTTCTTCCTGTTCCGCCACGGTAGCAACGGCACTCCATAGCTGTTGCAAGCTCATAGGCTCTTCTGAATGCCGAAACAAAAAGCGGAATGAGAATAGGGATAAACGCCTTTACCCTCTGAATAATATTACCCGACTCCATATCGGCACCTCGTGCCTTTTGAGCCTGAGTAATTTTGTCGGTTTCTTCAAGAAGTGTGGGAACAAATCTTAAAGCAAGCGACATCATCATTGCAATCTCGTGAACGGGAAAGTGCAGTTTTGCAAGCGGCTTCATCAGTCTTTCGATTGCGTCCGTAAGCTCTGTCGGAGAGGGTGTGAATGTAAGACAGGAGCTTGCAAGTATAAGACAGATAATTCTTACCGAAACAAAAATTGCTCTGTTAATGCCGTTTAAGGTAATTTTGAAAATTCCCCATTGTACAAGCGGATCACCCGAACCGTAGAACACATTGAGAATTGAGGTTACTATTATAATAAATATAATTACTTTCATGCTTTTGAAATAGAACTTTGCAGGCACCTTGCTTGCCGCAACGAAAAGTGCGGTAAAAAGCACAACAAGCGCAAGCGAAGCATAATTAAAAGTACAGAAAATAATTACGAGAAATCCGACAAGCATAATCAGCTTTGCACGGGGATCACATTTGTGGATTACGCTGTTCGCAGGAAAATACTGACCGAACGCAACATCTCTTACCATATTTTACCCTCCTTGTCAAGCTGTGAGGAAATACAGTCCATTGCCTCATCAACAGTAAGTATTCCTTCGGGAACATTAAAACCTTTTTCACGCAGTTCAAGCATAATCTTTGTTATCTGCGGTACTCGAAGTCCTATTTTTTCAAGCTCTCGTCCCTTTGAGAAAACTTCTTTTGTCTTATCAAACATAACGAGGTTTGACTTGTTCATAACGATTATCTTATCGGCAACCCTTGCAATGTCTTCCATACTGTGGGATACAAGGATAACGGTGTTTTTGCGTTCCTTGTGATACTGCACAATCTGGCTCAACAGCACATCTCTACCCATAGGATCAAGACCTGCGGTCGGTTCGTCAAGAACGAGAACCTCGGGATTCATTGCAATAACGCCTGCAATTGCCGCCCTTCTCTTTTCACCGCCCGAAAGGTCGAACGGAGATTTTTCAAGAAGTTCATCTTTAAGTCCGGTAAATCTTGCGGCGTCATTTACCGCTTTTTCAAGCTCTGCACCGCTCTTGCCCATATTCGTAGGGCCGAATGCGATATCCTTGGCAACGGTTTCCTCAAAAAGCTGATATTCGGGATACTGAAATACCATTCCGACTTTGAAACGGATTTTTCTGATATCCTTGGGATTTGCCCAGATATCCTCGCCGTCAAGAAGAACCTGTCCCGAAGTTGGTTTCATAAGTCCGTTGAGCATTTGAACAAGTGTTGACTTGCCCGAGCCCGTGTGTCCCATAATGCCGATAAACTCGCCTTTTTCAATTGAAAGGCTCAAATTATTGACAGCGGTTTTCTCAAACGGAGTGCCTGTTCCGTAAACATAGCTTAAATTTTTCAGCTCAAGCACCTTGCTCATGACAGCACCTCCTCAAGCATTTTTACACATTGCTCTGCATTGAGAGGAAGTTTATCAAATTTCACTCCGCACCCCCTGAGTCTGTATGCAAGCTCTGTTGCCTGCGGAACATCAAGACGGTGCTTTTTGAGCAGCTCCGCCTGTGAAAAAACATCTTCGGGGGTACCCTGAGTGAGAATTTTTCCTGCGTCCATAACGACAACTCTGTCGGCAAGGACTGCCTCTTCCATATAGTGTGTGATGAGGACAACCGTCATATTCTTTTCACGGTTGAGTTTTAAAAGCGTTGTCATTACCTCGTCACGGCCGTTAGGGTCAAGCATTGCCGTAGGTTCGTCAAGAACTATGCATTGCGGCTGCATTGCAAGAATTCCCGCAATTGCAATACGCTGTTTCTGACCGCCCGAAAGCTTGAACGGAGCGTGTTCACGATAATCGTACATATCAACGGCTTTGAGGGCATCGTCAACCCTCTGTCGGATCTCCTTTGGCGGTATTCCGAGGTTTTCGGGGCCGAAAGCAACATCTTCCTCAACAACGCTTGCAACAAGCTGGTTGTCGGGATTTTGAAGTACAAGTCCCACTTTTTCTCTTATGTCATATGTCTTGTTTTCATCTGATGTGTCATCTCCGTCAACATACACTTTGCCCTTATCCGGCAATAGCATTGCGTTGAGATGTTTTGCAACAGTTGACTTTCCGCATCCGTTGTGACCGAGAAGGGCAACAAATTCACCCTTTTCGATATTGAGAGAAACACCGTCAACCGCATTTTTGTACGGCTGACCGCTTTCAATGTCGGAATATGAAAAGCTGATGTTGTCAAGTGAAATAAAGCTCATTTATTATTTCTCCCATATTGCGGTTGAGCCGCACGGCAATACAAGTCCCGTGTCACTCACCTTCAGTCCTATTTCATCGCTTGATACTTTTCCGCCGAAGTCCTTCTGCAAAAGAACTCCGAGCAAATACTCCATTACAGCGGGAGAAAGTCCCGTTGTGTAGGAATTGAGAATGAAAAACAGCGGATTGTCTGAGAGAACCTGTTTGCACAGGGTTACAAGTGAATAAAGCTGTTCTTCAAGTTTCCAGACCTCACCGCCCGGACCTCTGCCGTATGACGGAGGATCCATAATGATTCCGTCATACCTGTTGCCACGGCGGATTTCACGCTGTACAAATTTTACGCAATCGTCAACGAGCCAACGGACAGGTCTGTCGGCAATACCGCTTGATGCGGCATTTTCCTTTGCCCACTGAACCATGCCCTTTGATGCGTCAACATGGCAAACGGTTGCGCCTGCGTTCATACACGCAAGAGTTGCACAGCCTGTGTAACCGAAAAGGTTGAGAATTTTAAGCGGTCTGTTTTCGTTTTTTATTTTTTCTGCGGCAAAATCCCAGTTAACTGCCTGTTCGGGGAACACACCCGTGTGCTTGAATCCCATAGGCTTGATGTTGAAAACGAGGTCGCCGTAATTTACAGTCCAGCGGTCGGGAACTTTTTTGTACTGCTCCCAACTTCCTCCGCCACGATTTGAGCGGTGATAACGGGCATGTGCCGAATACCAAAGAGGATTTTTCTTTTCGCTTGACCAGATAATCTGCGGATCGGGACGGATAAGGACTATATCTCCCCATCTTTCAAGTCTTTCCCCGTCAGAGGTATCTATAAGTTCATAATCTTTCCATTTATCAGATAATCGCATTATGCAAGTCTTTCCCTTACTACCTGTGCGGCTTCTTCCGCAAGGTTCTGAATTT
>OBYC01001106.1_pt1 | contig 11540 bp, 8 predicted proteins | sample 1550651 | NCBI WGS metagenome assembly OBYC01 (sample SAMEA2580181, study PRJEB22360) | human gut metagenome | biome: human gut; feature: human-associated habitat; material: faeces | place: Denmark | collected 2008/2010
CCGCCGCAACCGACACAGTTTTCCTGTCTGAAAATGAAACCTTTTTGAAATTTGTTGCTCATTTCGTACTCCTATGCCTTGCTAAGGTTCACTCTGGTTGAGTGGTAAGCAGAACAGCCACCCATGTCCGTCAGCTTGCCGGTTGTCAAAGAATTGGTATTGGTGTTTTGACCGTATGGGTTGGTGCTTCTCCAGTTACACTTAGCCGTGCGGACCACACCCGGAGCGACACGCGTCGTCACGCGAGCCACAAAGAATGCTTCGCCTCTTTGATTGTTCAGACGAACTTTGTCACCGGACTTAATACCCAAGCGTTTTGCATCTTCCGGATTGACTTCACATTCATAGGCGTTGTAGGCGCGAATGTATTTAACGTTATAGAAAGAGGAATTGACGCGCTGAGGGATTCCGGGAGAAAGAAGACGGAACGGCAGGTTCTTTTCTTCTTCGGGCATTTCTTCTTCGCACAGCGTCAGATCGATCACCGGATCAAATCCCGCTTTCTTCATAATGTTGGAATAAAGCTCGATCTTGCCGGATTCCGTTTCTGCCTTACCGCCAGAGCGAACCGGGACGCTTTCGGGCATATCGAGATGGATGAACTTTTCTTTTTCTAGACGTTCAAGCGTAATGCCCTGATACCACGGTGTTTCTGTCTGCAGGAACTGACGGATAATGTCCTTCGGTGTGTCGCGGAAAGCCTGATCCTTGAAGCCCATTCTTCTGCCCCACTCTGCGAAGAAATCCCAATTTGGTTTGGATTCTCCTACCGGTTCAATCACTTTCTCGCAGATCTGGACGTACCAGGAGTGGTAATCGCCGATAATGTCATCGGTTTCGAACTGGGTAGAAGCCGGGAGGATCAAGTCGCAGTACTCAAGAGAGTCGGTCATGACCATGTCGAAGCCCACAACGAACAAGTCTTTGCGCTTGAGGTTTTCGATCACGGCATTGACGTTCGGAGAGACTGCCACCGGGTTGCCGTTATAGATCACTAAGAGGTGGATCGGTTTGATCGGACGATTTTCTGTGGTCGGATTTTCTGCCTTCAGGGCCATATCCAAGTCCGTCATATTGACATGCTGCTGTTTGCCTTTACGCAGATAGTTGCCGCGGCCGAGATTCAGGTTCATGCCGGTAATCGGACGAACGTTATCGTAAATAATGCCGCAGGACGGTTTGTCGAACATGCCTCTCATTGCCTGCATGATGGCAATGGCACGCGTCATACGAGCACCGTTGTAATTACGTTGCATACCGTAGCCGGCGCGGATAATGATTCGCTCGGCACGGCCGTACACATCGGCAAATTCTTCAATTTGCTTTTGCGTGAGACCGGTTACTCGTTCGATGTCCTTCCAATCGACGGAGTTGACTTTAGCGATCGCCTGATCAGCACCAATGCAGCAGTTCTTGAGGAAGTCGTGATCGATCATGTCATGGGCGATCAAATACTTCATGACACCGGTTGCGACCCATGCGTCGGTAGAAGGTTTCGGCTGCAGATAGATATCGGCCTGTGAGCAGATCGGTGTACGGTTCGGATTGACGGCTAAAACTTTGGCGCCTTTGTCTCTGGCTTCATTAATCAGCTTAATTCCGTGAACATTAGAGACTGTTTCATTGAAACCCCAGGAAACATAGCAGTCGCAGTTGGGGATGGTTTCGGGGTCAGGACCGTCTGTAGTGCCCTGCACGCTGCCGTAGCCCCACACACCTGCTTCCGTACAAACCAGGCGATCCAGAATGGAAGAACCGATGCGGTTGAAGAAACGGTCGGCGCCGCGCATACCGATAGCACCGTAGTTGCCTGAATAGGAATACGGAAGGATGGCCTCGGAGCCGTATTGCTCGATCACTTCATTGGTTTTCTTGATCAATATATCCCAGGCTTCTTCCCAGGTAATTCTTCTCCACTTATGAGAACCCTTTTCTCCGACTCTGACCATCGGATGAAGGATTCGGTCGGGCGCATAAGTGTATTCAACGTATGTCAGGCCCTTAACACACGGGCACGAGCCCGTTTTGTACTGTTCATCGGCACCTCTGACATAAGTCATGCGGCCGTTCTGAACGCTGAACTTCATCAGGCATCTGTCTGCGCAGTTTCTCAGACAGCTGCTGTATTTAATGGTTCCTGCTCTTTTTGCGAGAAGCGAAGTATTTGCGCCGTAGCTGTTCATCGCGAGCGCTTTGGTCGGAGCAAGTCCTGTCAGCGTTCCAAGGACAGCCGATGCGCCGATACCCTGAAGAAAATATCTTCGCGTAAGCTTCATCATGTTTATGACTCCTTTAGATTTGGGGTTTTAAATAGCGTCTTTTCCCAAGACAGCTCCGGATCCTGCCCTAGTTGACTGCTCTTTATTCATTGAGGGCTTTCTGCCACTCTTCAGTTAAACCTTTTTTGAGTTCCTGCTTTACCCAATCGAAGGCAGGAGACTGATTCGTATTGCCGTAAACGATGTAATTTCCGATCGGGCGCTCTGCGCTGCGCATTTTCTTAATGCGGTTGATGACCTGCCGCGGCAGCGTCATATAGGAGACGCCCGGAACCAGTTTGGAATACTGGCGGGTAAATTGATTGCAGACGACCGCCACCGAATCTGTAGACATCAGAAGCCGGAATGCGGCTGCCAAACTTTCGGTGTAGTTCGAGACCTGCATCTGAAGTCCCTTCTCTTCGCATACGCCCACCAACAGAGGACAGGCCACATCGCTGTAATTGTCGATTTCCAACAGCGGATAATTAGAAATATCATCGATCGAGAATTTCTTCTGTGTAAACAGCGGATGGCCGGTTCTTCCGAAAAGATAGATGTCGCTGGTTTCGGCGAAGCATTCGTAATTGAGACGCGGATCACCGAAACCTTCATAGACTACCGCGAAGTCCACTTCACCATTGATTAGCTCAGGGATGCAGTTGTGAGAGAGAATGCGGATATTGAAGCGCATCTTCGGGGCTCTAGGGAGCAGCTTCTCATTGATCACTTTCAGCGTCGGAAAGCAGAACTCGTCATAGACACGAAGTTCAAACGCACCTTCCGAGGTAAACGGATCAAACTTGGAGTGCTGCTTATCCATTTTACGGAAGAGCTGAACGATCTCGACCATCGTTTGCGAGACCTCAACGGCCTTCTGCGTTGGGCAGAAGCCGCTCTGCGTGCGAACAAACAGCGGATCGTCGTACATTTCCCGCAAGGAAGCGAGTGCACGACTAATCGCAGAATTGCTGATTCCGAGCTCAGTTGCAGCCTGACTTGCATTTCTTAACTTGAAGACTGCAAGAAAGATTTTGCAGAGCTGGTACGTTAACTGGTTAATTGTCATATTGGGGCTTCTTTGGGGCTTGAAGTTGGGTCAATTATATGAAGCCGCCATCCTAAAGAATTTGATAATTATCAAACTTCTTAAAATTGATTTTTTCGAAAAAACCAATTTTTAAATTATGAAAAACGTTTTAATTCAATAAGTTGTAAGTATCGTTTTGCAAGATAAGAAAAATTAAAAGTAATGATTTACCCCAATTTACTTTTGACTTATCAGACGCTTAAGATTCTTTAAGAGATTGCTCTAATTGCCTTATTATTTTCGAATAAGTCACGAAGAATTTCGGGGGCCAAAGGTTTAAGGTCCACGAAGAATTGAGTAGCCGAAATTTGGGATGACTAGGAACTGACAACGCTGGATGTCGCTTGGACAATTCCCAGCCACCGCCGTTCGAACACATTTTTCAGAGTTCTCCTAATTTATTTTGTAGCTTCTAACTTCTAGACTTTATTCTCGTGTTCGTTATCACAATCGTCAGTGATGAAAAGACTTATCACGGGTTTATTCATTTTCCTTATTGGAGTAGCTGCGGCCCACGCCGCTTCCGGTAGTTTGATGTTTGCTGCTACGGAAATGCCTAAGCCGGACCCATGTCTTCCTTTTATTGGTCAAACGAAAATTTCTCCGGAAGGGTAAAGTTTGAATATTATGAAAGAAAGGAACTTGAGAAAGCTATTCGTGATGGCAAGGTTGACATCATCTTATCTGAGGCCGGAGAAGCCGCAAGACTGAGAAAATGGGGAACGAGGCCGCTCTTGACAGCCGTCAGTATTCGCCACCCTAACCCGCAAAGGGGCCAAGGTTCCGTGTTCTTTGTTCGCAATGACAGAAAAGATTTGTCAGAATTAAAAGATCTTCGCAACTTAAAGCTGGCAGCAACCGACGATAATGACTTTACCGGGTTCCATGCCGGGATGGGTGAATTGATCCATAGGGGATTTAACCCGGACAAGTTCTTTTCCCATATTCAGTTCATAGGCAGCAGCTCGAAAGTCGCCATGCACCACGTCGTGGATGATGTTATTTCTGGCAAAGCCGATGTCGGTATCGTAAAGACTTGCTTTCTGGAAGACCTCGAAAAACTCAGCGGACAGGCTTATCCCGTAAAAGTGATCGGAGAAAAGCCGAAAGACAGTTTCGCATGTAAGCGTTCCACGGATCTCTATCCCAATTGGACGATCTCTTCTACTAAAAATCTTTCCTCCGAAGATCTAAGAGATGTCACCAAATTTCTGCTGGAAATGCCCAAAACCTCTGATGGAAAGTATTGGTCGTTAGCCCCCGATTTAAGCAATGTTGAAAATTTAATGAAGGAACTAAAAATCGGAGAATACGACTTCCTTCGACACTGGTCCTTGAAGCAAGTCTGGGCTGAATACAAAACTTTCATACTTCTTATCCCATTTGTGATACTTAAGGAAGCTCTGCAAAATACGTAATTTTTCCCAATCGCCCTTCGGAGGCTTTATTTCCGAAGAATCTGACGGGAATTTTCCATCGGGGAGGAATTGACCAGAGCCTAATCAATCAGTTTCCTCCCTCATAGATACAATTATCCTAGGCGAAGCTAACCTTGGTTCGATTTTCGAAGCACTTTCCGATGAACATGTTGGCAATCGAGGCCAGCATTGTTAAGCGCGCCGTATTTTTGGCCAGCCCTCTGTATCTGACTTTCTTATATCCGAACTGAACCTTAATTCGATGAAAGGCGTGCTCGACCTTGCATCTAATCGAACTCAGCAGCTTTTCGTCGGCAATTCTCTCTGCCGAGAGCTTCTTTCTCTGACTGTAACGTTTCGCGGCCGTATAAGTTACTCGTTCAGGATCTGCACTATCGCGCTTTTCCATACCGAGATATCCGGAATCACCGATTACTTCCCAGTCATCGGGGCGGCGTAATTCATCGGCTTTTGTCACATCGTGAACATTAGCCGGAGTCGTTACCACCGTGTGGATGATTCCTGTGGTTTTGTCCACGCCAATGTGCATCTTCATTCCGAAGTGCCGGTTGCTGCTTTTCTTCGCCGAATGCATTTCAGGATCGCGCTTTTTGTCGGCGTTTTTCGTCGAACTCGGCGCTTCAATAAAAGAGCCGTCAACAATCGTGCCCTTGCTGAACAGAAGCCCCCTGGCGATAAGCTGCTGCTTGAACAAATCAAAGACTTGTTTGTCCGGACCGTTTTTCTCAAGGAGATGACGGAAACGTAGGATCGTGGTCTCATCGGGACATTTTGAATCCATCGTCAGACTGACAAAGCAGCGACATGCGAACGAATCGTGAAGCGTCTCCTCACACATGGGATCAGAAAGGTTATAAACCAGCTGAAGGAAATGAATGCGGATCATGAGTTCCAGAGGATAAGGCTGAGCGCCGCGTTTGCCTTCACTGTAATAAGGGCCTATCAAAGATTTCAAGTCCTGCCAAGGAATGATGCGGTCTAAAGTCTCCAGGAACTTTGTTCTTCTGGCACCGCCCGGCTGCGGTGAGGTTTCTGCAAATAAATCAGCGAATGTGGGGGCTTTAATCTTCATAGTCACACTTTTCGGTAGTGTGCTAATTATAGCATATCACCCACCTTTTGTGCAGAGGTTCCTTAACGATGAAACAAGAAAAGGACGGAGTGATTTATATTTTGACAAACTCATCTTTTCCGGAATACGTAAAAATTGGGTACGCCACGAACGTTCAGGAGCGATTAAGAAGTCTTAATCGAAGTGAATGTATTCCCTTTGCTTTTAGAGTTTATGCTACTTATGAAGTCCCAGTACGCCTAGGGGACAAGGTTCTGCATTCCTTAATCGATCGGTTAAATCCAGGTTTGAGGGCAATTGAAACTTTTGATGGAAAAACCAGAACAAAAGAGTTTTATGCTTTGGCGCCCGAGGATGCCTATGCACTATTAGAAAGTATCGCAACGATAAGTGGTACGAAAGATAAGCTGAAGCGGTTTACCCCGGAAGGCCACGAAATCACAGACGAGCAGGTTGCTGCAGAAGTTAGAGCCGAAGTTGAGGAGCGGAGGACGCCTTTCTCATTTCAAAAGTGTGGAATCGAGGCAGGTTCAAAAATAGTATTGGACGGTCATGAAGACGTCACAGCAACAGTCAAGGATGATCGCCAAATTGAATGCCAGGGTGAAATTGGTTCTCTATCCGGCCTTGCTAGGAAATTACTTGGAACTTCTTACCCGCTGCAGGGACCAAAATACTGGATTTATAACGGTAAGACTTTGGATAAGATCCGAGAAGAAAAGGAGGCCCAGGATGTACATAAATGAGAGGAACAAAGTGAGGTTGTAAATTTTCCAGCCTCACTACATGCTTCCGTGTCGAAAATCTATGGCTGATTACTCAGAGCTTTTAATCTCTCCAGGGCCAAGTAACTGAAGAAAGCTCCGGCCGGAATCAGTACTTTGTCATTGAAGTCAAAATACGGGCTGTGCAGAGCCTCTTTGTGCTCCGCATCTTTTACGCCAATAAAGAAGAAGCAGCCGGGCAGAACTTTTTGGTAAGAACTGAAGTCCTCACTGATCATGTAAGGCTCGGCAAGTTCAATGACGTTTTCAGTACCGAAACAACGATCTGCGGCTTCCTTTGCTTCTTTTGTGAGCTCGGGATCGTTATTGACGGCAGAAACACGGCGTTCATAGACAGTTTCTGCTTTAATGCCGTAGGCTGCGGCGATGCCTTGAGAGCGCCGTGTCAGCTCTTCTTCAATCGTGTCTCGGATGGATTCATCAAAAGTTCTCACCGTGCCGATCATTTTCACTGAGTCAGAAATGATGTTGTAAGCGCGGGATCCTTCGGTATTGAAACTGCAGACAGAAACAACGGCGGATTTAAGCGGATCCAATGTGCGCGAAACCAAACTCTGAAGCGCGTTATAAATTTCTGTAGCAACCGGCAGCGGATCTTTGCCGAAATTCGGACGTGCGCCGTGTGTTCCTACACCGACGACTCGGATAGAAAAGAGGTCACAGGCAGCCATGGTTGGACCGGCCTTAAAAGTAATCGTTCCCACATCCAGAGAAGGCTCGTTGTGTGCGCCGTAGATCTCCTTAACGTCGTATTTTTGGAAAACGCCGGAGTCAATGACGCTTTGCGCACCGGCGACATTTTCTTCGTCAGCTTGGAAGACGCACAGGATACGGCCGGGGAAGTCACGATGTTTAGCCAGATAGACAATGGCGGCAATCAGCCAGGTCTGATGACCGTCATGACCGCAGGAGTGAGCATTGCCGTTTTTAGAGGTCCAGGCGCATTCGGTTTTTTCTTCGATCGGAAGGGCATCAATATCGGCTCTCAGCGCAACGGTAGCGCCTGGTCTGTTTCCCTCGATTAAAAGAAATCCGCTCCCCGGAGAAGTTTCGGTATCTAATCCTTTAATGCCGAATTCTTCAAGAATGGATTTGATTCGGGCCAATGTGTCTTGCGTGTTGAAACCGACTTCGGGATTTTCGTGGACGGTTTTGCGGAAGGAGATCAAACGAGATTCGTACTGTTGAAGCTCCTGACGAATGCTTTCAAGATCTATCGTGTTTTTCATTTCCAGCTGGATTAGCTAATCAAATAAAGCGTCATTCTCGGAAGGTCTGAGCCGATAGTCAAGAGCCGGACGTTATCGGAATTAAGCAATCGATACTGCGTCATGAATATTTCGGCCTAAGCACAGCTCCGCCTTGGTATCTCGCGAATTTTGCTTGATGAATTTCTTATCGAAAGAGGTTTGGAAAGGGAGCGGAAGGCGAGAAAGCAGACAAATTTTTCGGCTAAAACTAATAGAAAATCCTCATCCACTTGCTGTTAAGGAGAAGAAATTCTTCTGTTTGCAAAAGATAAAATCCAAAATGAAGAAAGACTTTGTTGCTTGAGTCTGTTGAGGTCTCGCCCTAATTAGAAAGCATGACGGGCTTAATCATGAAGCCTTTCCTCCCTCACAGGCTTCGCCCAGTGGGGAAAATAAAACAAACCTACAAATCTCAAATAAAGGAGGGCGCCTTAAGAGCGCACCAAAATAATGTTTACTTCGATGTATTGGTATCTTTTCATCTGCCTTTTGTTCTTCGGAATAGGCGATTTCCTCGGTGTGGTCACCAAAGCTAAGGTCTCGGCAGTGTTCGTGAGCTTGATGCTCTTCTTAATCGCCTTTATGGCCGGTTGGATTCCTCCCGATATTATTAAGAAAGCAGGCTTGGATCAAATCGCAAAATGGTCTGTGATTTTGCTCGTCTTTTCGATGGGTACAACCATTAACATGCGTGAACTGATTGCTGAATGGCGCACAGTTGTTACGGCCCTTTTGGCAATGGGCGTCATTATGCTCGGTGCATTTTTGATGATGCCGTTTATCGGTTACGAAAATACCATGGTCAGCGTGCCTATCGTGACCGGCGGTATCGTTGCTACACAGATCATGACAAGCGGCGCGATGGAACATGGTTTTGCGCTGGCGGCCGCCTTGGGTACGATAGTTTTCGCAGTGCAGAAATTTATCGGTACTCCGCTAGCCAGCTATTTCGGATTGAGGGAAGCGCGCTTCTTGATCGATGAATATCGCAGAACCGGTGTTGTTCCCGACGATACTTATGCGCCGAAAAAAGAGCCGGCGGCCGGTCCTTCTTTCTTTGAGAGTCATAAGAAATACTACGGCCAGTTCACTTGTTTGGCCATTACGGCGCTTTTTTCTTGGATCGCCTTTGTGATCGGCAAATGGACAGGCCTTTCTGCAACAATTTGGGCCTTGATCTTGGGCGCCGCTGTCGGTAGTACCGGTTATCTGCCTCGCAATATTCTGAAGCACGCCAATGCCGGCGGTTTACTGAACTGCGCTGTTTTCTGTGCCATTATCCCGTCGCTTGCTACGATCAAACCGGAAAATCTCCTGACGCTGTCTTATTCGATCTGCGTGATCTTTGCCATCTCTATCTTCTGCATTATCGTTTTCTTCAAATACCTTCCTTTGTGGAAGATCCTCGGCTCCAAGAACGTTGCCGTGGGTGTTGCTGCCTGCCAGCTAATCGGCTTCCCGGCTACTTACTTAGTCGTTAACGAAATCATTAATGCCGTTGCCGAAACTGAAGAAGAAAAGAAAATTATTCATGAACGCTTAATGGCGAAGTACCTCGTTGCAGGCTTCGTGACCGTGACAACCTTCTCCGTGATCGTTGCCGGCATCTTTGTGAAGTTCATCTGATCCCGATTTCAAGGTTAGGAAATAAAACATGATTAAATTTGATCCTCAAAATTATCCCTATCCGTCCAAACGCAACGTGGTCTATGCCCGCAACGGCATGTGCAACGCGGGTAATCCGCACGCTGCATCCGCCGGTCTTCAGACACTTCTGAAAGGCGGTAATGCGGTGGACGCGGCTGTCGCCATGGCCAGTGCTATGCCGGTGGTTGAGCCGACCGGCAACGGTCTGGGCGCCGACTGCTTCGTGATTCTTTGGTATGAAGGAAAAATGTATGGCCTGAATTCTTCGGGCCCCGCTCCTAAATCTCTTTCTGTTGCTGCACTAAAGGACAGAGGATTTGAAAAAATTCCTTCCTACGGCGTTGAACCGATTGATGTCCCGGGCGCAGTAGCCGGCTGGATGACGCTTCATGAACGCTTCGGCAAACTTCCTTTGGAAGAAGTAATGGCCCCTGCCATTCGTTATGCAGAGGAAGGTTACCCTGTAACGCCTAACATTTCGCGTCTTTGGCAGGAAGCTTTCGAAAACTATTCCAAATATCGTGATCGCTCGGAATTCCAAGGCTGGTTCGACACTTTTGCGCTTAACAATAGCTGGCTGAAACCCGGCGAGATGTTCCGCTGCCCGGACATGGCAAAGACACTGAGAGAGATTGCAGCGACAAAGGGCGAATCTTTCTATCGCGGAGCCATTGCCGAAAAGATCGATGCCTTCTTTAAGAAGCACAACGGCTTCTTAACCAAAGAAGACCTCGCCGCATTCAAGCCCGAGTGGGTCGATCCGATCAGCGTGAACTATCACGGAGTGGATGTTTGGGAGCTGCCGCCTAACGGACACGGCATTACCGTGCTCATGGCTTTGCAGATTCTTAAAGACATGAAGCTTGCTGAAAGAGATTGTGCTGACACAATGCACAAGCAGATTGAAGCCATGAAACTTGCCATGGTAGATACAGCTCAGTATGTTGCCGAACCCTCTTACATGAAAGTTTCTGTGGATCAGCTTCTCAGCGAAAAATACGCTGCCAAACGCCGCGCCTTGATAAACGATCAGGCCATCATGCCGGAACCCGGCGAGCCTGGATGCCCGTCGACCGTTTATTTCTGCTGCGCAGACGCAGACGGCAACATGGTGAGCTTCATCCAGTCCAACTTCCGCGGATTCGGATCCGGCATCGTCGTTCCCGGCACCGGCATTTCTTTAAATGACCGCGCCGAGAACTTCAAGTTTGACGAAAGCCACGCGAATGCACTGGACGGCGGCAAACGTCCGTATCACACCATTATTCCGGGGTTCCTGACTCAAAACGGAAAACCGTTAGGACCGTTCGGAATTATGGGCGGCTGGATGCAGCCGCAGGCGCACGTTCAGGTTGTCATGAATATGATTGACTGGCACCTGAATCCACAGCAGGCGCTGGATGCTCCGCGCTGGCAGTGGGTCGGCGGCAAGAAAGTAGAGGTGGAACAAGAAACACCCAACTACATCATTCGCCAGCTTCAGCGAATGGGACACCAAATCGTCGTCCAACCTGATCCTTATCATATGGGTCGTGGTCAGGTCATTCTTAGAGATGAAAACGGCGTGCTTTGCGGCGCAACCGAGAAGCGTACCGACGGACAGATCATGTCCTACTAATCAACAAAGGTCTCGATGCCAAGGCGTCGGGACCATTGATTCAGGATCCGGTTCTTTAGCGAGGCCCCCCGTTTTCAATACCTGAGCTAGCTTAAAAAGCCTCATGAGCCCCCGTGGGTTCTCTTTTTTCGCTAAAAATATTTCTCTAAACTTATGTATTATTTGTAGTATAATAAGTCTGTGATTAGCCTAGGAGGAGCTATGCACTACAGACTTGGATTTAGTTCAAAACTGGAAAACTCCAGCGTCTACATTGAGTGCTCCGTTCGGAAACCCGGAGTCAATCATCCGATTCGTGAGATCGTTAAGCGGTTTGGCAAAAAGAAGGATCTATTGGCTCAAGATCCTCTTGCTCTGGAGAAGATTCAGCGGGAAGTCGAT
>OBYC01001109.1_pt1 | contig 11482 bp, 8 predicted proteins | sample 1550651 | NCBI WGS metagenome assembly OBYC01 (sample SAMEA2580181, study PRJEB22360) | human gut metagenome | biome: human gut; feature: human-associated habitat; material: faeces | place: Denmark | collected 2008/2010
GAGTCGCAATGATTTTATAATCGTTGCGATTGGCGAACACGGTTCGCCGCTACATTATGGCAATCATTTTGCGGCATTTATAAAGTTTGTTCCAATATATAATATGTGCCATTACTTGCGGGCGTCCGATGAACGCCCCTACAGACAAACAACAACTTTCATATGAAAAACGGTCGGGAAGACGAATGGTTGCATTTGGCAAACTGTCTTCTCGACCATAATTATTCACTATTCAATATTATTTAACGGCGGCTCGCCGTTAAATTTACTCGACCGTTACCGTAATCGTTACGCTTGATGCTCTTTTAAGCACATCGGTGACTGAATATGTTACCTTGTACTTGCCTTTTCGGGTGGTTATCACATTGCCGAAAACTTCGATATTCGAAGTTATGTCGTTGCCGCAGGTGTCAACGGCTGTTACTCCTGCAAGGGCGTAAAATTCGCCGCCGCTTTTGATTGTGTAATCGTTTGCACCGCTGATTATTGGTGTTGCTTTGGCATACGGGCATTTTTTATTGCTGTCTGTCGGATCCCATTTGTTGGTGAAATCGGTGATTTTGATTGCATCCGGTTTTCCGAGAGGGCCTGCATTTTCTGCATCGTCATATATGCTTACATTCGTGCCTGTGGGGCAGTTGTCATAAACCCACTTTGCATCCGAAACCGCAAGTCTTACGCATCCTTGTGATGCCTGTTCGCCAAGCTTATTGAATTCCTCAAGCTCCAAATCTTCTTCGCTCATTGTGTAGTAGGGAACGGAGTGGAAAAGATAATCGCCCGAAATCCCGCTGATGTATCTTCCGAAAACATCGCCCACAAGGGAAAGCCATTCGGACTTGATTCCGATTGTGTAGTCACCCGTGATTGTCGAATTGTCAAGACCTGTGGAGCAAATCATCGCCCTTACGGGGATTGTGTACTTGCCCTTTTCGTCATATGTGTAAACCGTCACGCAGTTTGCCGTGCGGTTGACCTTGATTGCGTACAGGTTTTTTGCCGTGTTACGCTTGTTGTTTTCAAGCTTGTCAAGATTTGCCGTTATACAGGTTGAGTAGCTTTGCTGTTTTTTCGTGGTTGATTTTGCCACCGTAATCTGAAATTCCGACTTTGATTTGTCTTTTGAAATTGCAGAAATCAGAGCCGTACCCTCTTTGAGAGCGTCAACCCGTCCACCGTCATCAACGGTAACAATTTTACTGTCCGAGCTTGTCCATTTGGTAACGGATTTTGCTTTTTCGGATGACAGTTCAATAAGCTTTGATTCGCCGACTTTTAATGTGAGCGAATCGACCGTGCTCGGAAATGTCGTATTTTCGGTTACTGCCGTATCGGGCGTCTGCGGTTTTGGAGAATTTTGAGAATCATTTCCGAAAATTCCCGTCAGACCGCATAATATGCAGGTTGCAATGAGGACAACACAAAGTAAAAGAATGAAAATTTTCTTTTTCATAGATTACCTATCCTTATAGAATTTAACATTAAATGGTTACAAAATTTTAACCTTTGTATATTATAACTTTTTTTCGACAATCTTGCAAGTGCTATTTTAAATCGGCAAGAAATGTGGTAAAATGTCAGTCGGAGAATGTTTTGTATTTTCCAAACTAACAATTTATGGTGATAATTATGGCACATCCGATTAAACATTTCAGAACAATAACCCGTCACAGGCACAAGGTAATTGCCAACTGTGCAAGGGCAGGAATTCTCAGACAGGGATTAATACACGATTTGTCAAAGTATTCGCCTACAGAATTTATTCCGGGTGCAAAGTATTTTCAGGGTACGAGAAGTCCCAATGAAAAGGAAAGAGAGCTGTACGGCTATTCACAGGCGTGGCTGCATCACAAGGGCAGAAACCGTCACCATTACGAATACTGGAACGATTACAACCCAAAGACAAAGCAGATTGAAAATGTTGAAATGCCTGTAAAATATGTTATCGAAATGTTCTGCGACCGAGTTGCCGCAAGCAAAATCTACAACGGCAAAAATTACACGGATGGCGCTCCGTTTACATATTTTTGCAGAATCAGAGGCAAACACCGTATGCACCACAACACCGAGGCTTTGCTTGAAAAATTATTGGTTATGCTGAGAGATGAGGGTGAAGAAAAGACCTTTGCGTATATAAGAAGTATGAAAAAGTGATTGTTTGTGCGAATCCTCCCGTCTGAAATATAGTCGCAAGGCTACCCCTACAGAATTGCACAAACAAAAAAACTGTCTACACGAATAGGGTACGGCGGCTCGCCGTAAGGAGTGATAATATGAAAACCGACAAAGTTATAACTGCGATGATTGAATATTTTGGAAGTGACAAGAAAAGAATTCACCATTTTCTCAAGGTTTATTCATTCGCAAAGACAATCGGTGAAAGTGAAAATCTTTTGCCCGACGATCAGGAGCTTCTTGAAATCTCCGCAATCGTTCACGACATCGGCATAAAGGTGAGCGAAGAAAAGTACAATTCGTCTGCAGGAAAGTATCAGGAACTTGAAGGTCCTCACGAGGCTGAAAAGTTGCTTGCCGCTCTCGGCTACGAAAAAACATTTATTGACAAAGTTTGTTACCTTGTGGGACACCATCACACCTATGGAAATATTGATACTTTGCCGTACCGAATTTTGGTAGAGGCAGACTTCCTTGTGAACCTTTATGAGGACGATTCAAGCCGCAGTGCAGCAGAGCAGGCATATGACAAAATATTCCGCACAAATACAGGAAAAAATCTGCTGAAAATAATGTTCCTCATACCCTAAAATTGTACTCATTTACCATAGTGCTTTGAGTGTGAAAAAGTGGTGTAAAAAGTATCTCAAAATGCTTGACAACGCCCTTAAAAAGTGTTATTTTAATGGTGTTGGTTATATGATTATAAAAGTGAATAAATGACAGAATACAAGGATGTATGACGATTTTTTCAAGGAGCTGACCTTACCGGGCGTCTGCTTGGAATTGAGTCGGCATTTTTTTGTGTCATATACAAAATTCAGTATTAATTATCATTATCGGAGGTTTTACAGTAATGAGAGAAGAATGGACAAATTTTGCAGGTGGCAAATGGGAGTCCGACATTGATGTCAGAGACTTCATTCAGAGAAACTACACACCTTATGACGGCGACCAGTCTTTCCTTGAAGGTCCTACAGAAGCTACAGACAAGCTCTGGGGCGAGCTCAAGGAACTCCAGAAGGAAGAAAGAGCCAAGGGCGGCGTTCTTGATATGGAAACTGAGGTTGTAAGCGGCATCACAGCTTACGGCGCTGCATATCTTGATAAAGACCTTGAAAAGGTTGTAGGTCTTCAGACAGACAAGCCTCTCAAGCGTGCATTTATGCCTTACGGCGGTATTAAAATGGCTGAGCAGTCATGCCAGATGTATGGCTACACTCCAAGCCCTAAACTCCACGAAATCTTTACAAAATATCACAAGACTCACAACCAGGGTGTATTCGATATCTATACTCCCGAGATGAAGCTTGCCCGTCACAACAAGATTCTTACAGGTCTTCCTGACACATACGGCAGAGGCAGAATCGTCGGTGACTACAGAAGAGTTGCTCTTTACGGTATTGACCGTCTTATCGAAGGCAAGAAAGAGGACTTTGCAGAAACAAACCGTCAGGGTATGAGAAGAGGCGACTTCCAGCTTCGTGAAGAAATCGCCGATCAGATTCGTGCTCTTAACGATATGAAGGAAATGGCACTTTCTTACGGCTTTGATATTTCACAGCCTGCTAAGAACGCTGCAGAGGCAGTTCAGTGGCTCTACTTCGGTTATCTTGCTGCTATCAAGACTCAGAACGGCGCTGCAATGAGCGTTGGTCGTGTATCAACATTCCTCGACATCTACATCGAGCGTGACCTTGAGAACGGTACACTTACAGAATCACAGGCTCAGGAACTCGTTGACCACTTTGTTATGAAGTGCCGTATGGTTAAGTTTGCAAGAATTGAGTCTTACAACCAGCTCTTCTCGGGCGACCCTGTATGGGCTACACTCGAAGTTGCAGGTCTTGGCATTGACGGCCGTTCAATGGTTACAAAGAACGACTACCGTTTCCTCCACACACTTGAGAATATGGGACCTTCACCTGAGCCAAACCTCACAGTTCTTTATTCTTCAAGACTTCCGGAGAACTTCAAGAAGTATGCTGCTCATATTTCAGTTACAACAAGCTCAATTCAGTACGAGAACGATGATGTAATGCGTCCTGTATGGGGCGATGATTACTCAATCTGCTGCTGCGTATCCGCAACACAGACAGGTAAGGAAATCCAGTTCTTCGGCGCAAGAGCTAACCTTGCTAAGTGCCTTCTCTACGCTATCAACGGCGGTATTGATGAAAAGACAAAGATGCAGGTTGGTCCTGAATATACACCTATCACATCAGAATACCTTGATTATGACGAAGTTATCAAGAAGTATGACACAATGATGGATTGGCTTGCTCACCTCTATGTAGGAACACTTAACATGATTCACTATATGCATGATAAGTACTACTATGAGGCAGCAGAAATGGCTCTTATTGATACAGATGTAAGAAGAACATTTGCAACAGGTATTGCAGGCTTCTCACATGTTGTTGACTCACTCAGCGCTATTAAGTACGCTAAGGTTAAGGTTATCCGTGACGAGGACGGCATTGCTGTTGACTTTGAAACAGAGGGCGACTTCCCAAGATACGGTAACAATGACGAGAGAGCAGATAAGATTGCCGTTGATCTTCTCAAGACATTTATGGCTAAGCTCAAGTATTGCCACACATACAGAGATTCAGAGCCTACAACTTCTATCCTTACAATCACATCAAATGTTGTTTACGGTAAGGCTACAGGTTCACTTCCTGACGGCAGAAAAGCAGGCGAGCCGCTTTCACCGGGTGCTAACCCAAGCTACGGTGCAGAGCAGAACGGTCTTCTTGCTTCACTTAACTCTGTTGCTAAGCTTCCTTACGAGTACGCTCTTGACGGTATTTCAAATACTCAGACAATCAACCCGGGTGCTCTCGGACACAACGATGACGAGCGTGTTGACAACCTCGTAAATGTTATGGATGGCTACTTTGATCAGGGCGCACACCACCTCAATGTAAATGTATTCGGTACAGAAAAACTCATTGACGCTATGGAGCATCCTGAGAAGGAAGAGTATGCTAACTTCACAATCCGTGTATCGGGTTATGCTGTTAAGTTCATCGACCTTACAAGAGAGCAGCAGCTGGATGTTATTGCCAGAACCTGCCACGACAGAATGTAATGTCGGACAACGCTGTTAAAGGCTTTGTACACTCAATAGAAACTTTTGGCTCTGTTGACGGTCCGGGCGTGAGATTTGTGATTTTTCTGAGCGGATGCGCAATGCGTTGCCAGTTCTGCCACAATCCCGACACATGGAAACACGATGAAAACACCGTGGAATACACCGCCGACGAGTTGCTTAATAAAGCGCTTGCATACCGCCCCTATTGGAAAAATAAGGGCGGTATCACAGTAAGCGGAGGTGAGCCGCTTTTACAGATTGACTTTTTGCTTGATTTGTTTAAGAAGGCTAAAAAGCAGGGCGTTAATACCTGTATTGACACAAGCGCCAACCCGTTTACAACCAAAGAGCCGTTCTATTCAAAGTGGAAAGAGCTAATGGAATATACGGATTTGCTGTTGCTTGATATAAAGCATATCGACAACGAACAGCACAAAATCCTTACAGGACAGCCAAACACCAATATTCTTGAAATGGCAAGACAGCTTTCCGATATGGGCAAGCCCGTATGGATAAGACATGTTCTTGTGCCTGAAAGAAATGATAAGGACGAGTATCTTTTCAGACTTGCCGACTTTATCCGTTCGCTCAGGAATGTTGAAAGAGTTGAAGTTCTTCCGTATCACACACTCGGTGTGTACAAGTGGAAAGCACTCGGTTATGACTATCCTCTCGAGGGCATTGAGCCCCCGACAAAAGAGCGTGTTAAGAATGCGGAAATGATTCTTAACGGCGAAAAAACAAGAGATTAATTTCTTATATAACAACGGCAGTATCGCTTTTGATACTGCCGTTTTTTGTTTTGATTTTTATTTGTTATTCTGCTTTTGTTGTTTTTTCTTCAGCAAAATTGATGAATCAAAGGTGTATTCAAAGATTTTTAAGCTGTCCTTGTTGAGAAATCTCAGCGTAACTTTTTGGTTATCAACATCTTAAAATAGTAGCAGATAAAGCAAAATTTTGCAATTATAAAACAGCTTGCCGCCGTATCCAATATAAAATTATTGAAAAATTGCGCAGAATATGGTACAATTCACCCAACAAAGCATTGATTTTACAAACACTTACTACATATTTCTAATTTGAAAGGAGTAAAGTAATGAAATCAGAAAACATAAAAAAATTCGGTTGTGTTTTGCTTAGTGCCATAATGCTTTTGGGCATTTCGGTGTGTGCTGTATCTGCCGAAGAAAAATCAACGGAAATTCATATCGTTCACACAAATGATATTCACGGTTACTACAAGTCCACATCGGGCGGTCAAATCGGTTTTGACGCAGTCAAGACCATTGCGGACAAGGAAAATGCCGATTTGATACTTGATGCAGGCGACACCTTTCACGGACAGTCATTTGCCACCGTTGAAGAGGGAAAAAGCATTGCCGAGCTTATGGACGCTGTAGGTTATGACGCAATGACACCCGGCAATCACGACTGGTCATACAGTGCCGACAGGCTGAGAGAGCTTGACAGAGAAAGCTCTTTTGCCATACTTGCCTCAAATGTGGCAGACACAAACGGCAACAGATATTTTGACAACAACTTTTATGTAAAGAATGTTACTGCTGATGACGGCACAAAGGTAAGAGTCGGAGTTTTCGGCGTTATTGACGAAGATTTTTACACATCAACATCGGCAAAGAATGTTGAAAATGTTCGCTTTGAAAATTCAGCCGAAACAGCGACGGCGTACGCGAATTTTCTCAGAGATGACGAGAATTGTGATATTATACTTGCGCTGACTCATAATGCAAACCCCGAAAAATTCATTGCCGAAACATCGGGCATTGATGCGGTAATCGCAGGTCATCAGCACATTCTCATTGACAAATACTGTACTGACAGTGACGGCAAGAGCGTAAAGCTTGTTGAGGCAAACTGCTTTTTCAAAAATGTAGGTGTGCTTACTCTGACATATTCCAATGAAAAGGGCGTTACCGATGCAGTCGAAAAAACATATTCGTCTGCCGATACTCAGGGGATGTCCGATGAAAAGATTGCGTCCGATATTTCTGCAATTGAAAAGCGTGAACAGAGCGTACTCAGCGAAGTAATCGGCGAGAGCAGTAGGGAGTACGCTTACAGCTGGGAAGAGCTGAGAACAAGCGAGCAGGAGATAGGCAGAATCGTAACAGCCGCTTATCTTGACTTTACGGGTGCTGATGTTGCAATGGAGAATGCAGGCGGAATCCGTTCGGGGATTCCAAAGGGTAATGTGACATATTCCGATTTGATTTCAATTTCACCCTACGGCAATGTGCTTGTTGAAAAGGAGCTTACAGGTCAGCAGATTATTGATATTCTTGAATTTTCAGTTGACCTTATGAAGAAAAACAATGCGGTTTATGACCTTCAAAAGCAGGCGATAAAGAACGGGGAAGATCCGTATCAGTACAGCTGGCCGGATAACAGCGGTTCTGTAATGCAGTTCAGCGGTTTAAGTGCGGTATATGACTATTCAAAGCCGTACGGCGGCAGAGTGTCAGATGTAAAAATCGGAGGAAAGGCAATTGACACTTTAAAAACTTACAGAGTGGTTTCAAATAACTATGCGTTTGACAGTTCCGATTACGGCGATGTTGCGTCGCTCACGACCGTGAAAGAATATACCACCTGCGAACAAATTCTGCGTGATTATATCGGCAAGGGCGATTTTGAAAAGGCTGCCGCAAATGCAAATCTTGTTGAGAAATCGTCACCGTCGGAAGAAACGACTGCTACTCAGGAACAGACTGTTCAAACTGCTCCGACTGGTGAGCCTGCAACTGTCGGTACAACCTCTGTAAATCCGACTTCAGCAACAGGCGGTGCCGCAACATCGGACAGCACTCCTTCACAGCCTGATAAAAACGGCAGTGTTCAGACAGGAGTGACAGCAACGGCTGTTATGATGCTTGTTGTAATTTCGGGCGGAGTGCTTTTTGCCCTTGCAGAGCGTAAAAAGAGAATATAACACACTGACAGCCATTTGTGCAAAGATTATCAGTTGCCTATTGAAAAATTTGTAAAAATGATATAAAATAACAATAAGTAGAAAGATACGGTTTTTCCGCTGATTTATATTAATACTGAAAGAGGTGCCGGAATGGATAAAAACAAAAAATTATTCTACACAATCATCGGTGCAATCTCTGCACTTGCGGCTGCCACAGCAGCATTTCTCGCTTTAAAAAAGCACAGATGCGCAGAACAGAAGCTTATTGAGGAAATTGACGATATTGTTTCCGAAAAAGAGCCTGAGGAGGCTGCAAAGGAAGAACCGCAGGCAGAAGTTACAGCCGATGAGCTTGCTGAGGAAGAATAAGCAACAAGTTGTTGCACCCAATTCGGGTAGCAGTATTTGCATATGCAAAAGTTAAATACCCGAGCGGTGCTTTCAATTAAGAATTGAAAGTTGAAAACAGATAATGATGTCGGCGGTGTGCCACCGCAGTCTATTCAAGAAAACAGTTTAAAAAAGAAAATGCATCAGATGTCCGAAAAGGTCTGATGCATTTTTGTTTTGTTAGGCTGTTTTGTCACAGCCCCATCGAAATTGCTCTTGACGCAGACTTTTTTGTTACAAAACAATTGTTGTAAAAATTAAATATGATAGTATTATTATCAGTCATTTCTGAACTGCGGAACATGGATTAGACAATATCCACAATAATCGGACAAAGAATTTGTATATAATAGCAAACTTACCGTTAATTTGCACATATTTTAGGGCAAAAAATTTTCGCTGAAAGAATAACAGATTCATTGCCCGAACAACTTAAATGTGCTATAATTTAAATGTCCTCGGAAATTTTGTACTGTTAAAGTTTCCGAAGCTAGAAGTATTGCCACAAAACTGTGGCGAACGGTAATTTTATTTTATTAAAGGAGCAGCAAGTATGAAAAAAATTCAGAAAAAGCTTTCTGTGGTTCTTGCGGTAATGATGGTGCTGTGCATGTTCACAGCTCTGCCTTTCTCAGCAAGTGCTGCCGAAACAAGCGAAGAAACAAGTGCAGGCAACAAGATCAATGTTACATCAAATGTGACAGATCCTGTTTCGTATGATTACAATGCACAGACAGAGCAGGTTGTTGTTACTTACCTTCTCAAGGCAGATCACATGATCGTTGATACACAGAGCAGCCTTACATACGACAGTAAGGTTCTCAAGCTTGCATCAACAACAACAACAAATACAAAGAATAAGGTTTTCCCTGTATTCCAGAGCAGCATCGTTTGGAATCCAAGCCTTACAAATCAGGTTCTCTTCAACTGCTCAAGCCTTGATCTTTTCAACTTCAAGTCAGAGAATGTTTATTGCACATTTACATTTGATGTTGTAGGCAGCGGTGACACAACAGTAAATCTCAATGTTGATTATCTTACAGGTACAGAGGCTGACACATATGATGAGCTCTTCGAAAGCGAAAAGAAGGACATCGATTATATTTACAATAGTGCTAACAAAGTAGCAGGTGCTGCATTTACTGCAAAGGCAGTTCTCGTTCAGGGCGAAGAGCCGACAACAGCTCCTCAGCCGACAACAGCAACACAGCCTACAACTGTAACACGGCCAACAACAGCTCCCGCAACAAAGCCGACTCAGCCTGCAACAGAGCCGACACAGCCACAGAGCGGAGTAAGTGTAACAGGAGATATCGCACTCCCGCTTGCAGATGACGGCAACGGCATTTATACAGGCTCAACTGAACTTGAAGCAGGTTCATACACATTCAAGATGAGTGTAAACGGAGTTGCATTCGGTAACGGTTCAACATTCACAGATAAAACAACAAACGCAAAATACAATTCAAAGTGGACAAGTTCTACAACGCTTAAGGCAACAGGCGGTAAGTACACATTTAAGTTTAATACTGCAAAGAATACCCTTACAATTGAATATCTTGCACCTTCAAAGGCTTCAATAGTCGGCGATATCAACCTTGACCTTCAGGCAACAAAGGATGCAAATGTTTATTCGGCATCAGTTAAGCTTAACAAGGGCAACTATGAATTCAGAGTAATGAATCAGGGTGTTCGTTATTGTTGCGGTTACACATACAAGGACTTTACAGTCGGAAGCCAGTTCAACTCAAAGTGGTCGAGTGCGTCAACGCTTGCAGCATCAGGCGGTACATATACATTCAGCTATGATATTGATACAAACAAGCTTACAATATCATATCTTCCTTCAGGAGCAGAAGTAAGTGTAGTAGGTAACTTTACACTTGCCCTTGCAAAGACAGGTAAAGAGAATGTATATTCAGGTACAAAGACACTTAAGGCAGGAAAATATCAGATAAAGATGAATAACTACGGCAAGCTCTGCGGAACATCAGCGGTAGTAAAGGATGTAACACCGGGTCTTGTATTCAATCCAAAGTGGAGCAAGTACACAACATTTGTAGCAACAGGCGGAACATACACATTCACATACAACACAGCAACAAATACACTTGTAGTGACAGCAGATAAGGGAGATATTCCGGTAAAGGTAACAGGAGATATCAACCTTTCACTCAATAAGAGTGATACAAATGTATTTACAGGTTCGGTAAAGCTTAAAAAGGGTGACTACTCGTTTAAGATGAATGTTAACGGTACAGATTTCTGCAACGGTACAACAATCAGAAATGCAACAACAGGTACTATTAAGTACAACTCAAAGTATACAAGTGCATCAACACTTGTAGCAGTTGGCGGTACTTACACATTTGCTTATAATGCACTTACAAATCAGCTTTCTGTGAAGTATTCTAAGTAAATCGGCTTAGCATCAACAGAATATAATTTCAAGCACTCCGCACATCAGTGTGGGGTGCTTTTTTTGCTCAATATCAATAGTTAGTTGGGGTAACCCGAAAAAACGGAATCTGCTCTTCTTGAGAAACAAATTTACCGAATGCAGGAATATCCTTAATTACCTGTTCTCGATAATCGTGAATTTTATCAGTGTGTTTTTCACACACAGGATATTCGTGCATTTTTAGTTCAAGCTTGCAGTAAATATTCAATTTCTTCGATGTTTTAAATTAAAATGTTTTGCAATGCCAAGAGTTTTTCTGTAAAATATCTTTAGAGCATATTTTTCCTCCGTTTCAGGTTTTTAAGCAATTCCATTTTAACGGATTTTGGTAAAATATGCTCTGCTTTTTTTGCTTTTTATTTGTAGGCTCTTTTTTTACCCAAACTTTTATTATAGAGCTTCTTTTATTGGCGGCTGCAATTTG
>OBYC01001110.1_pt1 | contig 11476 bp, 8 predicted proteins | sample 1550651 | NCBI WGS metagenome assembly OBYC01 (sample SAMEA2580181, study PRJEB22360) | human gut metagenome | biome: human gut; feature: human-associated habitat; material: faeces | place: Denmark | collected 2008/2010
ACAAATCCCGTTGGAAAGAGCTGCGTTTGATACGCCAAGCCCTGCCATTGCGATAACAAGCCACATATACATATTGCTGTCATCTGAGGTCTTTGCTGCGCCTGCAGCAGCTGCTTTAGTACCTGCATTGGTATTTACCTTTACAAAGGCAAATGTGCCTGCTCCCGGTGTAAGAGCCTTTGCAGGCTGTGTGGTCGGTGCTGTTGTTGGTACTGTTGTGCTGCCTTTGTTGGCATCATCCTTGTCTGTGCCATTATCCTTATTTTCATCATCACCGGTATTACCATTATCGGCATCACTCTTGTCAGCTGACTTTGTCTGATATAAGTATAGGTCATCAACTGTTCCCCAGCCACCTTTTGCACTCACGATACCGACAACAAGTGTAACTTTGGTTTCTTTCTCAAGCTTAAATGAAACGCTTGGAGTCTTCCAGTTTTTCCAGCCTGTAAGTGTTACATTGTCACCCTTTGCAATGATATTGCCTTCTGAATCCATAACCTCAGCATAAAGCTCATCTCCGTCGGCTCCCTGTCCTACATACTCAAAGATGTACTCGCCTGAAGCAAGTGTAATAGCTTTATTGTAAGTAATGGCAGCCTCGGTCTTATCTTCTCCACCATTGTACCAGTGAGCACATGCTTCTCCTGACTTCTTATCATCCTTGGTGGAAGAAACTGAATCGACAATCTTGTTATTGACAGTAAAATTATCAGCCTTTTCAAAGCCTGCATCCTCTGCATCTGTAATGAGATTTTTCTGCTTTATAACTACTGTACATTTTGTTATACCCGATGTCTTATCTTTATAAGCACCACGCTCGATTTTTCTGCTGAATTTAACAGTTCCCTCTACAGTGTATGTTCCTGCCTTTGAAAAATCAATTCCCTCTGTATTCCAAACAACGTTCTCTTCAACCTTTTCGGTATTGTATGTCACATTAACTGTTTTGGGAAGCTCTATCTCTTTTCCTGCCTCTCCTGTGACATTTGCAGTTTCTATATCCTCAACTCCGATTTTGGTTACCTTTGCACCGGTCTTTACGTAATTCCACACCTTAAGGCCTGCTGTTGCTGTTCCATCCGGATAAAACATTGCCTGGTTGTCTACAGCAGAACCTCCATACCATTTTCCTGCATCTTTTGGATCATACTCACCGCTGTAGCTTGATGCCCAGCCTGAGCCCTTTTCCTCCCAAATCTTTTTATTTGCTTCATATCTTGCCGCTGCAGTTTCCTCTGAAAGACCTGTGGTATCTCCAACTGTAATCCATGCCGGCTCCCAGTAATATACACCAAGTCCACCTGCTTCATTTACAGCATTGATGAGATTTCTCATGAAAGTAGCCTGTCCCTGCACAGTGAAAGGCTCTGTGGCATCTGCCGAGTCATCATTATTTCCCTCACGAACAGTATTTCCATGACCATCTGAATCATCAAGTGTATATGCATAGCTTGTTTCTACAACCATTGCATCCTTGTTGTGCTTCGTCTGAACATAGCTGAGTTCTTTCTTTAAATTGCTCAGTGTACCATGCCAGTATGGATAATAGCTTGTTCCAAGAATATCATAATTTACATTATATTTTTCAAGATTATCTGACCAATTTGTAAGTGTATTCTTCTGTGGACTTTCCACATGGATCACAACCTTTACGTCACTGTTGTAATCCTTAACACCCTTTGATCCTGCGGAAAAGAGCTTGCACATGGCTTGCATATTTGTTTCACCTATAAAACCGCCTGTTGTCTCGTTTCCAACCTGAACCATATCAACAACATCCTTTGATGCATCAATTGTATTTAATGATTCGTTGATAAACTTTTCTACAGCTACGGCCTTCTCATCAACTGTATAGTCCTTCCATGCCTTAGGCACCATCTGTTTACTCGGATCTGTCCAGAAATCTGAGCAATGAAAATCAACAAGCATTTTTATGCCTGCGCTGCGGCATGCATCAGCAATTTTCTTTGCGGTTGCCACATCGTTATTTCCACCACCATATCCGTTTCCGTTTGAATCATATGGATCATTCCATACTCTGACACGGATATGGTTTATGCCGTTTTCTGCCAGGAATTTGCAGAAATCTGTCACGTTGTTAATTTCTTTTCCGCTATAATCCTTGTATACAACACCACTGCCTAATTCTGTTATAACAGATGAAATGTCCATTCCCATTATGAAATCAGAGGACAAATCCTTTACCTTTGCAACAACAATATCATCATTGTCTACTGAGGTATCAATTTCCGGCGCCTTTGATGTAATGGTTGTACATACAGAACCAAGTTCATTGTCATTTGCATCCTTAAGCTGGGCTACAACATAATACTTACCGGCTGACTTTGTTGTGTAGGCTGCTTTAAAAGTTTTTCCGGAACCATTGTCATTTTCTAATGTTCCGTCACTCAATCCATCTGTGTGATCATTCCATGTATCAACCCACCACCATAAATTTACTCCCTCAGGAAGTTCACTTATTTCTTTTCCATCATAAGTAATCTTTGCTTCAAGATTGACTGTATCACCATTTTCTACGGCTACTTCAGTCTGGTTTACTGAAATTGTGTAGCCTTTCTTGTTTTCTTCGGAAGAGTCAGTATCATCTGATTTTGTTTCATAAAGCTTTTGAAGCTTGATATTGTCAATATCGCCCCAATAGCCATTCGTAACCTCTCCTCCAATACATATATCAACATCTTGTACAGCTTCAATTGTAAATTCATCGGTTGTAACTGTTTCCCAATTATCCCAATCTGTTGTAGCCGGAAGTTCTTTAGCCTGTTCCAAATATTTCACATACAGACCTGATTTAACATCTTTTTGTCCATCCTGATCAATTGAAATCCTATAGGTTCCCGGCTCAACATTCTTGATTGTTTGAGATAGCGAATTGTCCCCAGTTATGTCCTTTATCTTTGTAAACTGAGTTGTATTATTTTTCGCCCACTCATCTTTTGTGACAAATAGTCCACTTCCCGTTGACTTAGTCCAACCGGTTATACTTCCATCCCCATTTATAGACGACTCAAAGTCTCCATTCACCACATACTCTGTGTCTACCCACTTTGCGGTATTCTCTGCTGCCTTAACCTGCTCTGTACCCAAATCCGCCACAGCGCTCTGGCTTAAAAGCATTGCAAACACCAGTCCGGCACTTGTTATAGATGCCATTTTTCTCTTCCTGCTCATATTTTCCTCCTTGTTTTTATGCAGTGGTAAATGACTATCAAATTGATAAATATCAAAGCCATTAAGCCACTGTCATGCACCTTCTCAAATTGCATGCCGCGCATGATTTCATCTGTTCCATGCGCAACAGCGCAATCGGTTGCAATAACTATATTTACAGTCTATACATTTATTGCGTACGTTTCAATTGACATAAATGACAAGTTATTTATGACCAATTTAGCAAAAATACATCAATTTAATATTTGTAAATATGGGAAAATATACAAAAATTCAGATTGTTCAAACGGTTATTCAAGAAATGACATTCACATTGATTTTGTGGAAATTTCACAATACTTTTACGCGTTTAGAAGTATAATAATTTTTTATGCAAGCTAAATATATTAATATGCATCATAATTTTTAGTTTTTTTATAGGCAAATTGCCAGAGTCCACGGTACTATATATAAAAAAGCCGTACAGCAGCTTTTTAATTTAATGTCTGTCAACGCACCACCAAAAAAACCTAGCATTATCTGCTAGGTTTTTTATCGAAAGTAATGCCTCCATTACTTAGCGCCCTTAAGGGCATCTCATTTGTTGTGTGCATTATACTACTAATTAATAAAAATGTCAAGGAAATTATAAAAAATATTTTGTTTCAAATAAATCTATATTCCATTTTTTATAGTCTCCGCATCCCATTCGTGCTAATATTTTATTATATACTGTTTTCCCCTTTTTTATTCCCATACTAACATATATTTTAAATTTTAATGTCCGTAAAGGCTTCTTTAATGCAGATACGTCAGTAAAAAAGCTTAATATTTTAATTGAATCAAATAATTTTAACACCGAATCTGCATTTTTAGGTGTTAATGAAAACGAAGCAATTAATAATGCATTAATTCGATATCTTTTTTCCGTCCGAAATCTATTAAGTAGCGTCGTATGTGCACAGTTATTTCTAAGACATAATAAAATATCAATCATATTTAAGAACGGGGCACGTTTTGATAATGGTAAATTAAAATCATTTAAAACATCTTTAAGAACATCATCTTGCAAATAGTGCAACAGTCTTAATATTTCACCAAATGTAAGAGTCTCTATTGCAACCCAAAATGGCACAGCGATGTTTCTGTTGTAAGTGCCATCACTATTACGATAAACAGCAACCCCTGAAGGTGCTACGTAATCATTGTCTAAATAAAATGAAATATCAATATGATCATTTCTATCTACTAAATTAGATAGAAAAAATGGTTTAAAAAGACAAAACTTATCAAAATCTTGATATATCTTTTGATTTTGATAATTAACAAATGGATATGCTTCAGAATAATGACAATATGTCGGTGTCCCAGATTCTTTGTTTGCAGGGTTCATAAAATTAGACTTATTTGTATATTGCATTGTATCCGTTAATGAAACACAATGATGCTTACAAAAATTATATGCTATTGAGGCTTTTAACTTCTCTTCAACAGAATCCAAGCAATTTGAGTAATGTCGATGAACAATGGTCTTTGGTTTGCACTGTAACCAATATTCCTTACTAACTTTATAAAAAAGGTGCTGTCCTTACCGAACAGCACCTTTTTTTATTTCTTCATGATTAGATGGAATATTTTCTTCACCATTTCCTGTTATCCAGCATATTCTAAACGAATATTGTAAATTATCAATAATGTTCATTTCTTTACCATTTACTAAAATTTTGTCTATATCACTCTCACTAATTAACCCCCAATCTATCCACTCATATCCATTATCCTCATATGCGCTGAATAAATAATTTTCATTATCTTTTCTTATAGATAACTCACCACTAATTCTTAATACATCATAGGACAACAGCTTTTTTTTCATAATAGCACACGCTACATTACCATTTTCATTTACAAAAAAGACTATATACTTATCGTCAATGTGAGCTTGCGCCAAAAATTCATTTGCTTTTGTCTGTGCAGTTGTTCCATTATGAGCCTTCATATATTTATAAGGCGATTTATAGCTTGATAAACATAGTGCAATAATACAGGTCAGAAAGATAACAGCACAAAAAGATATAATAACTACCTTTCTCTTTTTCTTGTTATTTGTCAACTAGATAAGCTCCTTTCTTATCACCGTGATTATATATACTCTAACTGCTTGCCATTTCCATGCAGAAGCTCTTTCTCAATTTCTTCTTTCCCACGAATAACACAAGCATAGGTTAGAACTTTTGGATTGTCCGTTGCAATTCCCACCTCTTTCCCGATACATTTCAGAATACAATAATAACTTTCGTTAAAATCTTCAATATCCGTAAATGAGGTTTCATAGTCAACGCTTCCGTCTGCGTACTCCTTGCGAATAATCGCAATGTAATATATCTCTTTTTTCAGAACACTAATCTCATTCTCAAGTGCATTCTTCTGTTTCGTAAGCTTTTCAGATGTCCTGGCACATTTCTCATATTTTTCTGAGAATTTCTGCTTATAAAGCATTGCATTGTTTACTTCCCTGAGACGTGCATACATATCCATTTCAAATTCTGCTTTACGTCACTCCACGTCGAACCTGTCATATTCGCTTTGCAGCTTTGAAAGCTCGTCTGTACGCTCTTCTAAGCCAATATTCCAGATTTCCTCATTAGTCATAAACAATAACCTCCTTTAACTTCTACAGATGAAGCACTCGCTCTTTAATCTCCTGGGTTCTTCCCTGATTCCAGAACTGTGTGCCGATATAGCCGCATGTACGGCGGGCTACACTCATCTTGTTCTGGTCACGGTTGCCACAGTGTGGGCACTCCCAGATAAGCTTGCCTGAGCCCTCTTCCTCTACGATTTTGATTTCTCCGTCGTAGCCGCATACCTGGCAATAGTCGCTCTTTGTATTCAGCTCTGCGTACATGATATTGTCATAAATGTACTGCATTACTGAAAGCACTGCAGGGATATTGTCCTGCATGTTTGGTACCTCCACGTAGCTGATAGCGCCACCCGGAGACAGCTTCTGGAACTGAGACTCAAACTTTAGCTTGTCAAATGCATTAATCTGCTCTGTTACATGCACATGGTAGCTGTTTGTGATGTAGTTCTTGTCGGTAACACCCTCGATGATACCAAAGCGCTTCTGTAAGCACTTTGCGAACTTATAGGTGGTAGACTCAAGCGGTGTGCCATATATACTGAAATCGATGTTTGACTCCTTTTTCCACTGCTCACATGCATCGTTTAAGCGCTGCATTACCTTAAGCGCAAACGGTGTGCCTTCCTTTGGCTCTGTGTGTGATACTCCCTTCATATAGCGTACACACTCACAAAGTCCTGCATAGCCGAGTGAGATTGTTGAGTATCCGTTAAATAATAATGGGTCTATAACCTCTCCCTTCTTCAGACGTGCAAGTGCTCCGTTCTGCCAGAGAATCGGTGCTACATCGGATTTGGTACCAAGAAGCCTCTTATGTCTGCACATAAGTGCTCTGTGACACAGCTCAAGTCTCTCATCAAGTATCTTCCAGAATTTTTCCTCATCCTTTTCTGATGAGCATGCCACATCAACGAGATTTAAGGTGACAACACCCTGGTTGAAACGTCCATAGTATTTACGCTTGTTTGGATCAAAGTTCTTGGCATGTGCCACATTGCCTGCTGTCTGTGAGCATCTGTCCACTGTGAGGAATGAACGGCAGCCCATGCATGTATACACATCTCCGTCCTTAAGCTCCTTCATGACCTTCTCTGAAATATAATCAGGCACCATTCTCTTTGCAGAACACTGTGCCGCAAGCACTGTGAGATTCCAGTACTTTGAATCCTCTGTGATATTATCATCCTCAAGCACATATATGAGCTTAGGGAATGCCGGTGTGATATATACACCCTTTTCGTTCTTTACGCCCTTTATTCTCTGGTGCAGCATTTCCTCAATGATTGCGGCAAGATCTGCCTTTGTCTGCGGATCGGATACCTCATTCAGGTACATGAATACTGTGATAAACGGTGCCTGTCCATTTGTAGTCATGAGTGTGATGACCTGATACTGAATCATCTGCACACCGCGGTTGATTTCCTCCTTGACACGGAGCTCTGCTACCTCGTTGATTTTTTCTTCATCTAAATCAAGGCCTACGCTCTCGAATTCCTTTTGCACCTGCTTTCTGAACTTCTCACGACTGACCTGTACAAATGGTGCCAGATGTGCAAGCGAGATACTCTGTCCACCATACTGTGAGCTGGCAATCTGTGCGATAGCCTGTGTAGCAATGTTGCAGGCTGTTGAAAAGCTCTTTGGTGTGTCAATCATAGTCTCACTGATTACTGTGCCGTTCTGAAGCATGTCCTCAAGGTTTACAAGACAGCAGTTGTGCATATGCTGTGCGAAATAATCTGCATCGTGGAAATGGATAAGCCCCTTCTCATGAGCCTCCACTATATCCTCAGGAAGCAGGAAACGGCGTGTGATATCCTTGCTCACCTCACCTGCCATGTAGTCACGCTGCACGCTGTTTACAGTAGGATTCTTGTTGGAGTTTTCCTGCTTTACCTCCTCGTTATTGCACTCAAGAAGGCTAAGAATCTGCTGGTCCGTAGAGTTTGACTTACGGACGATGGCTCTCTTATATCTGTAAGTAATGTAGTTTCTGGCTACGGTAAAGGCACGCATGAGCTGGTTCTCCACCATATCCTGTATCTCCTCAACGCTTGGAGAGCGCTTCATGTTCTCACATGCAGTCTCCACGTTGCTTGCAATTTCCTCAATCTGATCAGCAGTAAGCTTCTCATAGTCCAGCACTGAATTGTTCGCCTTTCTAATGGCAGCTACAATTTTGGCTGCATCAAATATGTCCTCACTGCCGCTTCGCTTGATGATTTTCATGTAAATTTCTCCTCTCTGTATACTATATTTCATATAATGTAGCGTACTATATATAGTATTGTCATCCAATACACATACTATATATATGCATTTTATCATGTGTAATGGCACAAAATATGCAGCTATAAATGAGATGTAATCATTAATTCATGTCACTGCCCTGCAATGTAAAGCGGGCTTTTCACCAAACAATTACAATATAGCTACATATAAAATGCCATATTATTTAATACAAATCTGTGCATCTGTCTTTTGATGACAATCTAAATTATACAAGATATTGTTGCTATGTCAATACGCTCAACAATATTTTGTAGCATTTTGACTTATTGCACAAAAAAAGCCACAATATTTATGCTACTTTTTCAACTCTGTAATTCTTTTGTTACTTGTTAAGCTTTTCCATATTGTCAATCACTCTGTCCAAAAAGCCAAGCATCATGTTAAACTCTTCCTTAGAAAAGCCTTCGTGCATGGCTTCCTCTATTACCATTATATTTTCCCTCACCCTGTTTTCGTGGTCCAGTGCTTTTTGCGTCAGCTCAATCCTCTTAAGCCTTGCATCATTTTCCATAGGTGTGCGAACGATATAGCCGTTTTTTTCAAGACTTTTAAGCATATTTGTCACTGTGGCTCCTGACAGATGAAACTTTGCCTCGATATCCTTTTGAAATATATTTTGGCCCTGATTATCCATTATATATCCAATCATCATACCCTGGCTTCGCGGTATACATTCTGTTTTACTGCACCTTTTTCTGTCAAAATATCTGTCTATGCTCCTGCTGATGCGGTTTATCTTGTGTCCTAAGTATTTATCCGGTGTAAACTCCTTCATATCTGAAATCCTTTCATAAATTTTTCTTGACAATAAAAAAAGTATATCTATAATATAGTTAGCACACTAACTAATTAAATGCAAGTATTTTTTTAGTTAACCACATTACCATAAATGTGGGAAGTTTGTTTTAATCAAATATAAATAAGAAGAAAGGACAAAACATATGTTAAAAACACTAGGTGCCCAAATAAAGGAATACAAATGGGCTTCGATTGCGACACCTGTTTTCATGCTGCTTGAGGTGGCTGTGGATACCATAATCCCTCTTCTCATGGCATCAATCATCGACAACGGTGTCAATATGGGCGACACAAGGCATATCTATATCATGGGTGTGTGGATGATTGTCGCAGCACTGTTTGGTCTTTTGACAGGATGTCTCGGTGCAAAATATGGTGCAAAGGCCGCCATGGGCTTTGGAAAGAATCTGCGTGCTGCAATGTTCCGCAACATCCAGACCTTTTCCTTTGCAAATATCGACAGATTCTCATCCGCGAGTCTTGTCACACGTATGACAACCGATGTGACCAACATCCAGAATGCTTACATGATGCTGCTTCGCATGGCTATGAGAGCCCCTGCATCCATAATATGTGCGATGGCTATGTCATTTTTCATCAGCCCTCGCCTTGCGACAATATACTTAATCGCTGTCATTGTGCTTGGAGCTTTACTGCTTTTCATCAGCAAGGCGGCCATGAAATACTTCGACAGAGCCTTCAAGCGCTATGATGACCTGAATGAAAGCGTACAGGAAAACGTATCCGCTATCCGCGTTGTAAAGGCATACGTCCGTGAGGATTATGAGAAGAAACGTTTTTCAAAGGCAGCACAAAATATCTACGATGTATTTGTGAAGGCAGAAAGCCTTGTGGTATACAACTCTCCTCTCATGCAGTTTACAGTGTATGCCTGCATCCTGTTAATAAGCTGGCTCGGAGCTCATATGGTGGTAAGCAGCACTCTCACTACAGGTGATCTGATGGCTCTTCTCACCTATTGCATGAATATTCTGATGAACCTCATGATGCTCTCGATGGTGTTTGTAATGATTTCACTCTCACTCGCATCTGCAAGACGAATCAGCGAGGTATTAAATGAGCAGAGCACACTGCACAATCCAAAGGAACCGCTTTACGATGTGCCTGACGGAAGCATAAGCTTTAAGCATGTAACCTTCAGATATTCAGACACCGCTGAAACTCCGGTTCTGTCAGATATAAATCTAGACATAAAATCCGGTGAGACCATTGGCATCATAGGAGGAACCGGAAGCTCGAAATCTTCCCTTGTAAACCTGATAAGCCGTCTCTACGACACAGACACCGGCTCTGTAATCGTCGGAGGCCACGATGTGCGTGAGTACGACATGGACACTCTCAGAAACAAGGTAGCTGTCGTGCTCCAGCAGAACGTGCTTTTCTCGGGCACCATACTCGAAAATCTGCGCTGGGGTGACAAAAACGCTACCACAGATGAGTGTATTGAGGCCTGTAAAATGGCATGCGCCGATGACTTTATCGAGTCCTTCCCTGACAAGTACAACACCTACATAGAGCAGGGCGGAACCAACGTATCCGGTGGCCAGAAGCAGCGTCTGTGTATCGCAAGGGCTCTGCTTAAAAAGCCAAGGATACTCATACTCGATGACAGCACATCGGCTGTAGATACAGCAACAGATTCAAAAATCCGTGCTGCCCTCGCAAAAACAATACCGGGAACCACTAAGCTCATCATCGCACAGCGTATCTCATCAGTCATGGATGCTGACCGTATCATCGTGATGGATGACGGAAAAGTGGACGGCTTTGACACCCACGAAAATCTGCTTAAAAATAATGAAATCTACCGCGATGTTTACGATTCCCAGACAAACGGCGGAGGAGACTTTGATGAAGGAGGTGCTGCCTGATGCCAGGACCAAGAGGACCACGAGGTCCAAAACCCAAAATTAAAAATCCCGGTAAGCTTTTTGCGCGCCTCATGGGATTTATTTTCAAGAAATATTTACCGGCCTGCATAATTGTTGTGATATGTATCTTTGTCAGTGTACTTGCAAATGTGCAGGGAACCATGTTTACCAAAAATTTAATTGATGACTATATAGTACCACTGCTTAAGACAGGAAGTCCCGACTACGGACCACTCCTTGCAGCAATGGGAAGGGTCGCCGTATTCTACGGCATCGGCGTCATCAGTACGTTTGCATACAGCAAAATAATGATCTACGTATCACAGGGCACCATTAAGAACCTGCGTGTTGAGCTCTTTTCCCATATGCAGGATCTGCCAATCCGATACTTTGACTCACATGCGCACGGCGATATCATGTCAATTTATACAAACGATATCGATACACTCCGCCAGCTCATCAGCCAGAGTCTTCCGCAGATACTTAACAGTGCTATCACTGTTGTGAGCGTTTTTGTCTCAATGGTCATATTAAATATTCCGCTCACCGTACTAACTATCGTGATGGTAATCGTAACAACAGTCGTGACAAAGAAATTTGCAGGCTTCTCCAGCCGCTCTTTCCTTTCGCAGCAGCGCGACCTCGGCAAGGTTAACGGCTTCATCGAGGAAAT
>OBYC01001111.1_pt1 | contig 11459 bp, 7 predicted proteins | sample 1550651 | NCBI WGS metagenome assembly OBYC01 (sample SAMEA2580181, study PRJEB22360) | human gut metagenome | biome: human gut; feature: human-associated habitat; material: faeces | place: Denmark | collected 2008/2010
CGTCTTCATCAGTTCTTCTGTACAAGCCCAGTCTTTGTGCTGTGCGTTCTGTTCCAGAAGTTCTTTTTCCAGAGCATCGATTCCCGCAAAGTCACCGTTTCCATATAATTCAGTACGTTTTTCCATGGCAGCAAACGGCGCCCAGCTCTTTGGATAAACGATGTCGGCATCTTTGAAAGCTTCTGCCATATTGTTGGTCTTTGTGAAAGAACCGCCGGATTTTTTCGCATTTTCGGCAGCAACAGCCTCCACTTCCGGGAAGACTTCATATCCTTCCGGATGTGCCAGTACAACGTCCATTCCAAAACGTGTCATCAGTCCGATCACACCCTGTGGAACAGAGAGCGGTTTTCCGTAGGAAGGAGAGTATGCCCAGGACATGGCGATCTTCTTGCCTTTCAGATTCTCGACACCGCCGAATTCATGGATGATGTGCAGCATATCGGCCATTGCCTGTGTCGGATGGTCGATGTCGCACTGCAGGTTGACAAGTGTCGGTTTCTGCTGAAGAATCCCGTCTTTGTGTCCTTCTGTCACAGCATCTACGACTTCGTGCATGTAGGCATTTCCTTTTCCGATGTACATATCGTCACGGATTCCGATGACATCTGCCATGAAAGAAATCATGTTGGCTGTCTCACGAACCGTCTCACCATGCGCAATCTGCGATTTTCCTTCATCCAGATCCTGCACCTCAAGTCCGAGCAGGTTACATGCGGAAGCAAATGAGAAGCGGGTACGTGTGGAATTGTCACGGAATAAAGAGATTCCGAGTCCGCTTTCAAATACTTTTGTGGAGATGTTGTTTTCTCTCATAAAACGGAGTGCGCCTGCCAGTGTAAATACTGCTTCCAGTTCGTCGTCTGTTTTTTCCCAGGTCAGGAAAAAGTCAGAGTTGTACATGTCTTTGAAGTTGAGTGCGTTCAGTTTATCGATGTAATCCTGTAATGTTTTCATAGTGTGATTCCTCCATATACTCAGGCTGTGCCTGTTGTGTTTCTTGTTATTTTGAAAGTTTATTTACAATATAAAGTCGGCAGTGCAGCGTAAACAGCGGCACATACTACCAGGTCTGCCTTCCAGGTCTTTTCATTTGGTGCATGAGCCTGTGCTTCTGCTCCAGGACCAAATCCGATACAAGGAATGCCGTTTCGTCCCATGATGGAAACGCCGTTTGTAGAGAACGTCCATTTGTCAGTCAGTGGGCGGGCTTTTCTCATCTTAGCAGTCTCTGGTGTTCCAATCCTTTCTTCTCCGTAAAGTCCCTTGTAGGCTTCTTCCAGAGCTTTTGTGACTTTGTGGTCTTTTGGAATGACCCAGGTCGGGAAGTAGCATTCGATCGGATATACCAGTCCGGTATAGGATGGTCTGTCATAGTTGTACATGGAAACCGTTACATCCTCCCCATATTTCTGTACGCTTGGAAGTGCACGGATCTCATCCAGACAGCTTTCCCATGTCTCTCCGGCAGTCATACGGCGATCCAGAGAAACAGAGCAGGAGTCTGCAACCGCACAGCGGCTTGGAGAAGTGAAGAAAATCTCAGAAGTTGTGATGGTACCCCGTCCTAAGAATCTTGCTTCTTCCCATTCCGGATTATATGTTTCATCCAGCATTTTTACGAGTCCTTTGATTTCAGTTGTCTCTTCGGCATCGTTTTCGTTCAGTGCACGGACATCCTGCAGGATATCAGCCATCTTGTAGATTGCATTGTCTCCACGCTCCGGTGCAGAGCCGTGACAGGATACGCCTTTGACGTCTACACGGATCTCCATACGTCCTCGCTGTCCGCGGTAGATACCGCCGTCAGTCGGTTCTGTGGATACCACAAATTCCGGACGGACTTTATCTTCGTTGATGATGTATTGCCAGCAGAGGCCGTCGCAGTCTTCTTCCTGTACGGTTCCGGTGACAAGGACTGTATATTTGTCACTTAAAAGTCCCAGATCTTTCATGATCCTTGCACCGTAAACTGCAGAGACGATACCTCCGAGCTGATCAGAAGTACCACGTCCTCCGATCTCTGTGTCAGATTCGAATCCTTCATATGGATCGAATTCCCAGTTGTCACGGTTTCCGATACCAACGGTGTCAATATGTGCATCAAATCCGATGAGTGTCTCTCCAGTTCCCATATATCCGAGTACATTTCCCTGCGGATCGATCTCGACTTTATCAAAATCCAGTTTCCGCATCTCTTCGGCGATCCGTTCAATGTGATCCTTTTCCCCACAGCTCTCACCCGGGAATTTTACGATCTCTCTGAGAAATTTTGTCATATCCGCTTCATAGTTCTGTGCAGCTTCTTTGATTTTGTTGAAATCCATTTTAAAATCCTCCTTGATAAACATAATGAATGAAATGGTTTCCTGATCTAACGTTCATTGCCGTCCCATACGATGGATTCGTAACGGGCAGGATCGGTATCTCCTTCGGTGGAGAAAAGCAGTACCCGGGAAGTTTCATCCAGGCCCAGGTGTTCTCTTAATTCCTGATATTCGTCCATGCACATGATGCAGGCGAGCGTTCCAAACGGTGCGGCTCCGGATTCTCCGGAAGTGACCGGCGTATCTCCCTTGATCGGTGCGGCGAGCATCCGCATTCCTTTTGCAGCGACCCGGTCCGGTGCAGCAACAAAGGTATCCACATGATTCTTTAAGATATCCCAGGAAATGGTGTTCGGTTCGCCGCAGGCAAGACCTGCCATGATGGTCGGCATATCACCGTCCACGATACGGATCGCTCCGTCTCCGGCAACAGCTCCTTTGTAAAGACAGGCAGCAGATTCGGCTTCCACAACGACCACTTTCGGCGGGGTCTTGGGATAGCGGTTCGCAAAATATCCCTGAACAGCACCGGCAAGGGATCCGACACCAGCCTGGATAAATACATGAGTCGGGGCTTCGCAGCCGTCTTCATGAAGTTGATCGTCGGCTTCCATGGCCATGGTTCCATATCCCTGCATGATCCACGCCGGAATTTCTTCATAGCCGTCCCACGCAGTATCCTGCACGATGATACCATGTTCAGTTCTGGCAGCCATATCGGCAGGCATGCGCACGCATTCATCGTAGTTGCATTCTTCGATCGTAGCAGTGGCGCCTTCTTTTCGGATGTTGTTTAACCGTGTCTGTGTACTTCCTTTAGGCATCAGGACAACTGCCTTTTGTCCGAGCTTGTTGGCAGCCCAGGCAACTCCGCGTCCATGGTTTCCATCGGTTGCAGTAAAGAAGGTGGCCTGACCGAACTCTTTTTTGAGCGCTTCAGAAGTGAGGATGTTGTAGGGAAGCTCGCTGACATCTTTCCCTGTCTGCTGTGCGATGTAACGTGCCATGGCAAAGGATCCGCCAAGGACTTTAAAAGCATTGAGTCCGAATCGATAGGATTCATCCTTGATGTAAAGTGAACCAAGTCCTAATTTTTCGGCCATGTGGTTCAGTTTTACGAGTGGTGTGACACTGTATTGCGGAAAACTTTCGTGGAACGTGCGGGCTTTTTCCACCTCGGAAAGTGCCATGACCGGAAGGTTGGCATCCTCGGTCTTCGGCATATGATTGACTGCCCATTTGATTGTCTCCATGTGTAAAACCTCCTTATGATCTGCTATTTTCCTGCATCCATATAACTGTAAAGTGTAAATTTAGAAATATTGAGAAGATTTGCGACCTTATCTCCTGATTTTGTGATCAGAAACGCACCCGCATCATTCAGATAGCGGACCACCTGGATCTTATCTTCCTTGGTCATTAAAGCCACCGGTTTTCCGACCAGTGCCACGCCCTGCTGCATCAGATCGTTTAACAGCTCTTCTACATTGCGTGTGATCGTCTGCGGCGAGTGCGGCTTGCTGACTGTGTAAGTATCTGTTTCCGGTTCGGTGTGAAGAAGCGACCCCAGTGCACTGTCTATCGTAAGAAGTGCTGTGATGTCATAGTTGATGGAAAAGATATAAGAAATCTTTTCATCGGCATCCCGTATGTAAAGGGTACTGGATTTCAAAATCCGGCCGTCCTCCGTGCGTGTGAGATAAGAAAGCTTATCTTGTACTTTGGCAGCGTTTTTGTGCAAGGTCTCCAGTACGATCCCGGAAGGTCCGTCTCCGGACTTGCGGTTTGTCACCTGTCCGTTTTCAATGTGGACGATGGAGGTCTCCAGATCCTTGTTCAGATCATGAATGACAACTTCACAGGAAGTTCCGAACTGTTTTGCAATGCCATGCGCCATTTGCTTTAGAAGCTTGAGTGTATGATCCATAGTCATCCCTCCCTTTGTGAAAAACATTGGTAAAATCTGTCAAAAACAACTGCTTCTAAACTCATAATATCATAAAAATCCATAAAATCAATAGTTTTTCTAAAAAAGTTTTAGAATACCTAAAAAAGTTTTAGAATCGTGTTGCATTTGTGCAGTTTTGATGGTATTCTATAAACAGCAAAAGCGGTTCTGGAAGATATGCACAAAAATAGAAGACTTTCAAAAAGAAAAGGAGAGGTTGATATGCTTATTTTAGGAAACGGCAGGATGATCACAAGAGATGCGGACAATCCATATCTGGAATGCGGGGCCGTGGTGATTGACGGGACAAAAATCGTGAAGGCTGGTACGCTTTCGGAAGTGAAGGCGGCGTATCCGGATGCGGAGTTTTTGGATGCAAAGGGCAAGGTGATCATGCCTGCCTTTATCAATGCACACGAACATATTTACAGTGCATTCGCAAGAGGACTGTCCGTCAAAGGATATGACCCAAAAGGATTTTTAGATATTCTGGATGGGATGTGGTGGACGATTGACCGCAATCTGACCTTGCATGATACATATTTAAGCGCCATGGCTACATATATTGATTCGATCAAAAATGGTGTGACAACGGTATTTGACCATCATGCAAGCTTTGGTTCCATCCGTGGTTCTTTATATGAGATTGAAAGGGCTGCGAAAGAAACCGGAGTCCGCTCCTGTTTATGCTATGAGATCTCGGATCGTGACGGGAAGGATAAGGCAAGAGATTCCGTTATGGAAAATGCAGAGTTTATCCGTCATGCACAAAAAGAGGATACCGGCATGATCGCGGGCATGATGGGAATGCATGCACAGTTTACGATTTCTGATGAGACGATGGAGCTGGCTGCAGCGAACAAGCCGGACGGCGTGGGATATCATATCCATGTGGCAGAAGGGATCGAAGATCTGCATCATTGTCTGAAACATTATGGAAAGCGGATCGTGGATCGTCTGATGGACTGGGGAATCCTGGGAGAAAAGACACTGCTTGGACATTGCATTTATATCAACGGTCATGAGATGGATCTGATCAAAGAGACGAACACAATGGTGGTACACAATCCGGAATCCAACATGGGCAATGCCTGCGGATGTCCGCCGACGATGGAACTGGTGCACAGAGGGATCCTGACCGGACTTGGAACAGACGGATATACTCATGATATGACAGAGTCTTACAAAGTGGCAAACGTACTGCACAAGCATCATCTGTGTGATCCGAATGCCGCATGGGGAGAGGTTCCGCAGATGCTTTTTGACGGAAATGTCAAAATTGCAGAGCGTTATTTCCCGCAGAAGCTTGGTGTATTGAAAGAAGGAGCTGCTGCAGATGTGATTGTTGTGGATTATGATCCGCTGACACCGATGAACGGGGACAATGCAAACAGCCACATTTTATTCGGTATGACTGGAAAACAGGTAGTAACCACAGTGGCGAATGGAAAAGTATTGATGAAAGACAGAGAACTTGTATCTATAGATGAAGCAAAAGTGATGGCAGACTGCAGACAGGCGGCAAAAGAGCTGGCTGAGAGGATCAACGCATAGGGAGGGCATGAGGATGAGTGAAGTTATGACACCGATGTCATTTGAACAGTTGGTAGAATGGGTATTACAGGAAAAGAAAAAAAGAGGAACCGTGTTCGGACAGCATCATGCGTACCGGGCAGATGGAACACATAACCGGACGATGTTCGGGCGTACTCTGGAGACGCCGATTGGACCGGCAGCCGGTCCGCATACGCAGATGACACAGAATATTGTGGCAGCCTACTATGCCGGCAGTCGTTTCTTTGAATTGAAGACCGTACAGATCATGGATGGAGAAGAGCTGGCGGCATGCATCAACCGTCCGTGTATCAAGGCGGATGATGAAGGATATAACTGCGAGTGGTCCACAGAGCTGACAGTACCGCAGGCAATGGAAGAGTATATCAAAGCCTGGTTCTTATTGAAAGTGATCGCCAAAGAGTTTGGACTTGGAGATATGAATGGATTTCAGTTTAATGTCAGTGTGGGATATGATCTGGCAGGCATCCAGTCCCCGAAGGTGGATACCTTCCTGAATTCCATGAAACACGCAGAAGATACAGAGATTTTCAAGAACTGCAAGGCATATTTACTGGAGCATGCGGATTGGTTTGAGCACGTGACAACAGAAGATATCGAGCAGATCCCGCCGGAAATCTGCAATTCCGTGACACTTTCCACACTGCATGGATGTCCTCCGCAGGAGATTGAACGGATCGCCATGTATCTGCTTACGGAAAAAGGATTCCATACCTTTGTAAAATGCAATCCGACACTGCTTGGATATGAGTTTGCGAGAAAGACCATGGATGAGATGGGATATGATTACATACAGTTTGGAGACTTCCACTTTAAGGATGACCTGCAGTATGAAGATGCAGTTCCGATGCTGACACGCCTGATGAATACGGCGAAAGAGAGGAATCTGGAGTTTGGAGTGAAGATCACCAATACGTTCCCTGTGGATGTGAAACAGAATGAGCTTCCAAGCGAAGAGATGTATATGTCAGGAAAATCCTTGTATCCGTTGTCCATTTCACTGGCAGCAAAACTGGCAAAAGAATTTGACGGAAGGCTTCGTATTTCCTATTCCGGAGGAGCGGATTACTATAATATAGAAAGAATTGTGGATGCAGGCATCTGGCCGGTTACTGTGGCAACGACTCTTTTGAAACCGGGCGGTTATCAGAGACTGACGCAGATGGCAAAGCTTCTGGACAAGGAGAATGCTCCGTTTGAAAAAGTGGACGCAGAATCTGCAGGAAAACTTGCAGAAGAGGCGGTGAAAGACCCGCATCATGTGAAGGCAATGAAGCCTTTGCCGTCAAGAAAGATGAAAAAAGAAGTTCCGCTCATGGATTGTTTCGTGGCGCCGTGTAAAGAGGGATGCCCGATCCATCAGGATATCACAACGTATCTGCAGCTTGTGGGAGAAGAAAAGTATGAGGAAGCAATGGAAGTGATCACAGAGAAGAACCCGCTTCCGTTTATTACAGGAACGATCTGTGCACATAACTGTATGAGCAAATGTACCAGAAACTTTTATGAGACACCTGTTCATATCCGGGAGATGAAATTAAAAGCGGCAGAAAATGGATATGAGGCGCTGCTTGAAAAACTTCCGGTGCCGGCAGTGACAAAAGCAGGAAAAGCGGCAGTCATCGGAGGCGGCCCGGCAGGAATGGCGGCTGCATACTTCCTCAGAAAAGGTGGTATGGAAGTTACGCTATTTGAGGCAAAAGAATCTTTAGGAGGCGTAGTACGTCACGTGATTCCGCCATTTCGTATTTCGGAGGATGCCATTGAAAAAGATGCGGAAATCTTAAGAAAGATGCAGGTGGACATCCGCTGCAATACAAAGGTGGAATCTTTGGAAGAACTGAAAAAGCAGGGATATACAAAGATCGTACTGGCAGTGGGAGCTCCGGTTCAGGGAAGCTTAAAGCTGGAAAGCGGAATGCCGAAAAATGCACTGGAATTTCTGGCAGAATTTAAACAGACAGACGGTAAGGTTTCACTTGGAAAACATGTGGTTGTTATCGGAGGCGGAAACACAGCCATGGATACTGCAAGAGCGGCAAAACGAAACGCAGGCGTGGAGCATGTTTATCTGATTTACAGAAGAACGAGACGGTATATGCCGGCGGATGAAGAAGAACTGGTGATGGCCCTGGAAGATGGAGTGGAATTCAAAGAGTTATTGTCTCCTGTAAAACTGGAAAACGGCCAGCTTTTCTGCAAAGTGATGCAGCTTTCCGATTATGATGTATCGGGCAGAAGAGGAGTGACAGAGACCGGGGAGACAGTTTGGGTTCCGGCAGATACGGTGATCGCTGCAGTTGGAGAAAAAGTGCCGACAGACTGGTATCAGGCAAACGGTCTGGCAGTATCGGAAAAGGGAAGATTATATGTCGATGAAAAGACATTAAAAACCAGTGATGACAATGTCTATGCAGCAGGCGATGGTCTGTATGGACCGGCAACAGTTGTAGAGGCGATCCGGGACGGACGAAAAGTGGCTGAGGCAATTGCAGGAGAAGTGTTGGCGCGTGATTTTGATAAACTGGCAGAGGAAGAAAAGGTCTATGCCAAGAGAGGGGTATTAAAAGAGGAACAGAAAGAGACAAAAGAGGCAGGCAGATGCCTGGGATGCTCGACAATCTGTGAAAACTGCGTAGAAGTCTGTCCAAACCGTGCAAACATTGCCATTCAGGTACCGGGGATGGAAAAACACCAGATCATCCATGTAGATTATCTGTGTAATGAGTGCGGCAACTGTAAGAGTTTCTGTCCATATTCCAGCGCTCCATATCTGGATAAATTCACACTTTTCGAAACAGAAGCAGATATGGAAAACAGTAAGAATCAGGGATTTGCAGTTCTGGATCAAGAGACCCGACGCTGTAAGGTACGCTTCTTTGGGAAGACCTTTATCTGGGAACCGGAGAAACCGGCAGCTCTTCCGGATGGACTGGGACGCATGATTGAAACTGTGTGCAGGGATTACTCTTATTTGATTCGGTAAAATCAAAGGTTGCAGGATCTGTGGGATTTCGGTAAAGTGAAAGGGGCTTCTGATGAAGAAGCCCTAAAAAAAGAAAGAGACAGCAAACAGACATGACAAGTATATGGAAATGGGAAAGCGGAAATCTACAGATCAAGAAGTCCCTCTTAGATGGACTGCAGATTACAGAGACAGCAAAAGAAGTGATCTCTGTAGTGGGAGCAGGAGGAAAAACAACTACGATCCGCAGGCTTACGGATGAAATGGAAAAAAGACAGAAAAATGTGGCAGTGACCACGACCCCACGGATGAAAAAAGAACCGCATTTTTTACTCGGTGCGGATGCAGAGCGCATTACACAAAGATGGGGGCAGACTCATCAGGTGTGGTTTGGAGAACAGGATGATAATCCGGAAAAGGTCAGAGGTGTTTCAGAAGCGCTTCTGGATGAGGTGAGAAAGTATGGTCCGGATTTGTTTTTGATCGAGGCAGACGGAGCCAGAAGGCTTCCCTGCAAAGTACCGGAGTCGTCAAAAAAGTACACGGGTGCTGGCAGTTTACGGTCTGGACGCAGTGGGAAAGACCTTTCGGGAGGCGTGTTTTCGTCCCGGGCTGGCAGCAGAAATTTTGGAGAAGAAGATAACAGACCCGATATCAGCAGTGGATATTGCGCGGCTGGCACTTGAAAGCCGCGGCGGGGAAAAGAATGTCAAAGAAACCATGCGGTATCAGGTGATTTTAAATAAAGCAGACACCACGCGAAGAAGACAGTTTGCGCAGGAAATCTGCCGGGAATTGGAAAAACGCGGGTTTGCAGATGTGACAGTGACAGCAGAAGGAAGGCAGGAAGAAGAATGAAGATTGTAATCAAAGGAGCAGGAGATCTGGCAACAGGAATTGCCTCTCGCTTATACCATGCAGGACATCAGATTGTGATGACAGAGATTGCGGTTCCGCTGACCGTGCGGCGAAGCGTGGCGCTCTCCAGAGCAGTTTACGAAAACGAGGCAGAGGTGGAAGATTTAAAAGGGGTGCTGGTAAAGGATGCTGCAGAAGCAGACAGGATCTTACAAAGAGGAGAGATTCCGGTACTGGTGGATCCAGAAGCAGATATTATCGGGTCGTTTCATCCAGATGTAGTAGTGGATGCAATCCTGGCAAAGAAGAATCTGGGAACCCGGATCACGGACGCGCCGTTTGTCATCGGTGTAGGACCGGGATTTTACGCAGGAAAAGACTGTCACTGTGTCATCGAGACAAAAAGAGGACATACACTGGGAAATGTGATCTGGGAAAAAGAAGCAATCCCAAATACCGGAGTTCCGGGAAATATAGGCGGCTTTACAACCGAGCGTCTGATCCGTGCCAGTGCAGATGGAATCATGGAGCCTGTGGCAGAAATCGGAGATACCGTAGAAAAAGGCCAGCTTGTTGCCAGGACCGGGAAGCAGCCGGTCTATGCAAAGATGAGCGGAATTGTCCGCGGAATGCTCCAGAAGGATGTACAGGTCACAGAAGGATTGAAGATCGGAGACATTGATGCCAGATGTGAACCAGAGCATTGTGTTACAATCTCGGACAAAGCAAGGGCAGTCGGAGGCGGTGTGCTGGAAGCGGTATCTCTGTTTGGACAGATCTATGGAAATTATGGAGTGGCACTTCTGGCAGCAGGGGAAGCAAAACGGTTTGGAAGTGACAAGTTGTCGGAAAAATTTCAGGGAATCCCTCTTTATCGGCATGCACTTGAGAAGCTGGAAGCATTTTCGGGACTTTCCAGGGTGGTCGTGACCGCAAGAGAAGCACTGGCAGAAGAAGCGCAGCGCCTGGGGATCCATATTGTAGAGAACAGACAGCCGGAACAGGGAATTTCACATTCTGTCAGTTTGGCGCTGCAGGAACTGCTCTCACAAAATCCAGACCTGGAGGGTGTGTTGTTTCTGGTCTGCGATCAGCCGGGAATCCAGGCTGCTACAATCCAGAAGATTTTAAACGAGGGATGCCTTCATAAAAACAGCATTGTCTGTGCCGGATATGATGGAATGCGCGGAAATCCGGTATTGTGGGGAAGCACGTATTTTCAGGAGTTTATGCATCTGACCGGGGATACGGGCGGCAGACAGCTGATGAAGCAATATGAAGAGAAGATCCGGATCGTGGAGTGTGCGCCGGAAGAATTAAAAGACATTGACAGGAGAGAAGACATGACGGAATAAAACGGGGAGTACCCCAAAGGAGGTTTTCATATGCTGATGGTTCATGTAAATGGAAAAGATTATGAGGTGGAGCAGGATACGAAGCTGATGCGGTTTCTTCGGGATGATTTAAGGCTTACTTCAGTAAAGGACGGATGCAGCCAGGGCGCGTGCGGAACCTGCACGGTGCTGGTGGATGGAAAAGCCACAAAGGCATGTATTCCAATGCTTTCCAAGCTGCAGGGAAAATCTGTAGTCACAGTGGAAGGGCTGAGTGAACGGGAGAAAGAAGTTTATGCATATGCATTTGCAAAGGTCGGCGCGGTGCAGTGCGGATTCTGCATTCCGGGCATGGTGATGTGCGCCAAGGGGCTTCTGGATCAGAATCCGGATCCGAGCCGTGTTGAGGCGGCGGCAACCATTCGGCATAATATCTGGCGCTTTCTCTGTAT
>OBYC01001115.1_pt1 | contig 11444 bp, 9 predicted proteins | sample 1550651 | NCBI WGS metagenome assembly OBYC01 (sample SAMEA2580181, study PRJEB22360) | human gut metagenome | biome: human gut; feature: human-associated habitat; material: faeces | place: Denmark | collected 2008/2010
TGTAGACTACATTTACTTCGTCATTCTCTGCATTTCTGAATACGAAGAAATCGTGTCCTGAGAGCTCCATCTGGATGCATGCATCCTCAGGATACATAGGTTTCATACCAAATCTCTTGGTACGGACAATCTTGATTTCCTCGTCCTCTGCATCGTCTGCCTCCACGAAATCATCCTGGAATATCGCCGGTGCATACTTCTTTGCGGAAATCTTGGTTCTGTATTTGCGAAGCTGTCTCTCGATTACTTCCTCTACTAGGTCAATTGATACGTACATATCACTGCTGACCTGCTCTGAACGGATAACATGTCCCTTTGCCGGGATAGTAACCTCAATTTTCTGTCTATCCTTTTCTACGCTGAGTGTAACGTATACGTCTGTGTCCGGTTTAAAAAACTTCTCAAGCTTTGACAGCTTCTCCTCTACTGCCTGCTTAAGCCCCTCTGTTAATTCGATGTTTCTTCCTGAAATTGTTATTCTCATGATGTCCAACCCCTTTATCGTTTATTTGATACGTTGTCTGTATCATGTAAATATTATACCATAAATTTCTTTTTCATCAATCATTTTTATGCATTTTATATAAAAAATCAAGATTTTATTTATGATTCAACGCGAAATCACTTGATTTCGCTATAATTAGGGATTTCATTAAGATAAAAAACATCAAGTCAGATGATTTTTTATACACTACTCAAGCGCCTCCAGCTGAGAGGAAAGCTCCTCCCACGCCTCCATATCTATAAGGATTTCTTCCTCGAGAGCGTCTATTTCGTTCTGGATTTCCGTGAGCTTTGAGTAGCTTGACTGATACTCCGGCTTCATAAGCTCGGCCTTGAGCTCATCGAGCTTTGCTTCCTTGACCGCCAGGTCCTCCTCAGCCTTTTTGACCTTTTTTTGTATCTTCGAGCGTTCCTTGCCCGGGTTGTAGTATGCCTTGCCGGTTGATGAGACAGCCATACCTCCTGCCTGGGCTGCGCTGTTTGCATTGGTGCTTTCGCCCACATTACCTGCTGCAGCGGTTTGTGACGTGCTCCGGTTTGCATCACTGCCTGTCTGACTGCCGCCGTTCTGGCTTATCGCGCCGCCAAATATCGCATTGCCTCTGTATACATTTTTGCTCTCCGAAGCCTCCCTATCGAGCTTTTCCTGATACTGCTCATAGCCAAACTGATAGAGATTGGTCGTGCCATCCTCGAACACAAGCAGCTGTGTGGCTACCTTTTTCACAAAATATCTGTCGTGTGATACAAAAATCAGTGTGCCCTTGTAGTCCTTAAGCATGCTCTCCAGCGTTTCCTTGCCTACGATATCCATATGGTTAGTTGGCTCATCGAGCACGAGCACGTTCGGTCTGGTCTTTAAAATCTTACAAAGCGCCAGTCTGACCTTTTCTCCTCCGGAGAGCATATTTACGTTCTTGAACACGTCCTCCCCTGAAAAAAGGAAGGCTCCGAGTGCATTTCTGGCCTCGGTTTCCGTGAGATTCGGATACTCATCCCAGAAATCATCGAGCACAGTCTTGCTGCTTGTATACATGGCCATCTGCTGGTCGAAATATCCTATCTGCACGTTGGTTCCGAAGTGGTACTCGCCTGAAAGTGCAGGGATCTTACCCACGATAGTCTTTAAAAATGTCGATTTTCCTAGTCCGTTTCCGCCGAGTATGCCAAGCTTTTCGCCTCTTTTCAAATCAAGCGACACAACGGAGAGCGGATGGTCATAGCCGATTGCAAGCTCTGATGTATAAAGTACATCGTTTCCGGTCTCCTTTTCTGGCTGGAAATTGGCATGGAAGGTCTTGTTGTCGTACTTGTCCGGCGCCTCGATAATCACCATGCGGTCGATAGCCGTCTGCTTTGACTGCGCCATGGCTGTCTTGGTCGGCTTGCCCTTGAAGCGCGTAACCATACGCTGCAAACGCTCTATCTCCTTCTGCTGGGCGATGTGATCCTTCATCTGCTTGTCGTAGTTTTCCTTTTTGCGGGCAATAAAATTGGTATAATTGCCCGGATAGCGCCTTGCTGTGCCGTACTCTATCTCGTATACCACATCTACCACATTGTCGAGAAACATACGGTCATGGGATACGACAACCACTGCCTTCGGGTACGACTTCAGATAGCCCTCAAGCCACTCAATCGTCGTGACATCGAGGTGGTTGGTCGGCTCATCCAAAAGCAGTATGTCAGGCTTTGACAAAAGCAGCTTTATGAATGCTATCTTGGTCTGCTGCCCTCCGGAAAAGTCACGGATTGGCTTTTTGCGCTCATCGTCAGAGAAGCCGAATTTGCGGATCATGACCTCATATTCCTTCTCATAATAGTAGCCGCCATCATCCTTGAAGGCTTCCTCCATCGCGGTATATCTGGCTACCTTTTCATCGGAATAATCATGCTCGAGCTCTGCAGCCGCGCGCGCAAGCTCTGCTTTTCGCTCGTCCATTTTCACGAAGCATTTGCGCACCTCCTGCTCGAGTGTCACATCAGGATCATCAAACGCAATCTGCTTCAGATACCCTATCTCCGGGTTTCCTGCCTTTGCAATAAAGGCGCTCTCATCGCTGTCGAGCTTTTCCATCTCAACCTCGCCTGAAATGAGCTTTAAAAGTGTTGTCTTGCCACAGCCGTTTCTGCCGACTATCGCTATCTTTTCTGTGTTTCTGATTTCAAAATCTATACTATGCAAAATGACGTCGTCGCCAAATGCGACAGCGCCATTACTTATCTGGTAGAGCATATACTATCCTTTCATGCTTATGCCTGCTGCTTAATTGTTAGCCATAATGTAGTTGACAAACTGTGTTGCAGTACGTCCCGAAATGCCACCATGGCTGAGCTCCCACTTGTTTGCCTCCCTGCACAGCTCCTCGTCTGAAAGTGTGCAGCCGCTCTTTCTCGCAAGCTCTGTTACGATATTGAAGAACTCCTTCTGCGATGGCTTTGAGTAGCTGATTGTCACACCAAAACGGTTTACAAGTGACAGCTTCTCCTCAACCGTATCTGAGTGATGCTTGTCATTGCTGTTGTCCTGGTCATTACGGTCATTCCATGTCTCCTTTATCAGGTGACGGCGGTTAGAGGTTGCATAAATCAGTATGTTGTCAGGCTTTGTCTCCACACCGCCCTCGATAACTGCCTTTAGGAACTTGTACTCAATCTCATGCTCCTCGAATGAGAGGTCATCCATATATATGATAAATCTGTAGTTTCTGTTTTTGATTGCTGCGATAATCTTTGACAGATATTTAAACTGATGCTTGTATATCTCAATCATGCGCAGTCCGTCATCATAATACTGATTGACAATGGCCTTGATGCTTGTTGATTTTCCGGTTCCGCTGTCTCCGAAAAGCAGCACATTGTTGGCCTTTTTGCCCTGTACAAACGCTTCTGTATTGTCTGTGAGCTTTTTCTTCTGGATTTCATAGCCGATCAGGTCATCGAGCATGACCGCATCCATATTGTTGATTGGCATGAAGGAGAAGCCACCGTCCAGATGCTCCTCAATCCTGAATGCCTTGTTGAGACCAAACATGCCGACTCCGTATGCCTTGTAAAAGCCTGTTACCACATCAAAGAACTCCTGCTCGTCCTTAGCTGCCTCAAGCTTCTTGCTCAGTGCCCTTACTTTCTCGCTGACATTGTGATTGTACATAAGGTCCTTTTTCACAATGGCCTTATAATTGCTGATCTGTGTGAAGCAGTCGATTCCGAGTGCTGACTCGATTGGCTTGAAATCATAATCGAAAAGCTTCTTAAAAATCCTGAAATCGTTTGCCACAAGCCCGTTTACGCTGCCATCGCTGGCTCCGACCTTCTCACAGGTGATAGAAAACGGATTCTCACTCATCATAAGGAAGAAAGTGAGATAGTTGTGCCACAGATTGTCATCAAAACCATAGTCTGTCGCTACCTTTAGGATTCTCTTGACCTGTGTATTGATGTCGCGCACAAGTTCTGTCTTGTTGTACTCGCCCACCTCAAACTGCTCAAAGAGCTGGCCCAATTTATAAAGTATCTCGTCCTGAGATAAATCTCCGTACATAAGTAATTTTGATATTTCCTGATACATGGCTGTTCCTCCTGGTTTTGCCTTGTTTTCACTGCTAACATATGATTATAAACACTGCGCCACGATTTTGCAAGAGCTTGTGTGCTTACGTCCCGCCCTGCATGCAAAAAGGCGGAGCTAAAACTCCACCTTTATTGTTGTGCCACGTCCCACCTCGCTGTCGAGCGTCAGCCCTGCATCATGCAGCTCCACTATATGCTTTACTATCGCAAGCCCAAGGCCTGTGCCGCCGGTCTCCTTCGAGCGGCTCTTGTCCACTCTGTAGAAGCGCTCAAAGACGCGCTCCTGCTGGTCCTTTGGGATGCCTATGCCGTTGTCCTCGACCGTGAGAACTGTCTTGCCACCGAGCTTATGTACCGTCACATTTACGGTGCCGCCCTCATTGTTGTAGCGGATAGCATTCTGGCAGAGATTCTCAACGAGCTCCGTGAGAAGCTGCCTGTTGCCTCGTACCATACAGTCAGTGCCGTCAAAATTGAGTGCTACTTTTCTCTGCTCGGCATTCACCTGTAGATTTTCCATGCAGTCCTTGACCAGCCCGTACAGATCAAGCTGTTCAAAGCCCTGCTGCGCCTCGCTGGAATCAAGCTCCGAGAGCTTTATGATATCATTGATCAAGGAAAGCAGGCGCTGTGCATTTCTTCTGATTTCAGTGGCAAAATGAATCTGCTGCTCCTTTTCGACCATGCCGTTTTCTATGAGCTCTGCGTAGCCGGAGATGGCTGTGAGCGGAGTCTTTAGCTCGTGTGACACATTGGCTGTGAAGTCCTGTCTGCTCTTTGCCGCGGCAAGCACGCCCTCATGCTGTATCCTTATCGCATTCATGAACGGCACGAGCTCCTTGTACTCTGTCTTTTTCTGAATGACAGAGGCCTGCTCCAGGTTGCCTGCGAGTGTCTCGATTGGCTTCATGAGCTTTCTTGTCAGGCTCTTTGCAAGTACCACACATATTCCTACTATGATAACCGTCACTATAAGCATGGCAGGTATGCTGCTTGCAAACATGTTCCAGATACTTCTTGCTGCAATAGAAACACGCAGTACCGTCCCATCATTGAGTTTTATGGCATGATAGAAGGTATTGCTGTTCATGGTGGCTGATGTTCTCACGCTGTCTCCCGTACCTTTATCAAATGCTGATTCAACTTCCGGTCTATCGCCATGATTTTCAAGTTTTTTCACATCATTTTGATTGTCATACAGCACTGTGCCGTCCTTGTCAATCCAGGTGACACGAATACCCTCCACGTCAATCTGCGGGATTTCATTTATATCCTGTTTTAGTATTCCGGTGCTTTCTATTGTCTCTGCCATAACCTGCAGGTCTTCCTTTACCTGCTTCTGAAAGAGGTAATAGTTGATTACTGTCATGGAAACCATAGTGGCAACTGCTACAAAAAGTGCTGTTGCTACCAGATAGTAATTAATCTTCTTTTTCATGCTGTACGCTCCGCTTATGTATATTAGAAATCATTATAACAGCTATTATTCTATAACATAGCCCACATTTCTGACTGTCTTTATCCTGCTGCCATAGTCACCCAGCTTGTGGCGGAGTGTCTTTATGTGCATATCCACTGTACGTGTCTCACCCTCAAAGTCAGTATCCCAGACGCTTCTCATGATGACCTCCCTGGTCATGACTATGCCCTGACTGCCCATCAGAAGCCTTAAAAGCTCGTACTCCTTGTATGTAAGGTCAACCGGCTCATTGTTCACTGTAACCACATGGCGCTCATGGTCGATCACCAGATCATCCAACTTTAAAAGCTTCGGCTCCTCCTTCGCTGTTCTCCTGAGCAGTGCCTTTACTCTTGTGATAAGCTCCATGATTGAGAAAGGCTTTTTGATGTAATCATCTGCGCCTCCGTCAAGCCCTTTTATCATATCCATCTCTGTGGTCTTGGCTGTGACCATTATAATAGGAATATCCTGTGTGGCCGGACGTTTTCTGAGCTTTCTCACGATATCGTAGCCGCTCTCATCCGGAAGCATCACATCAAGCAGTATGAGGTCCGGTACGAGTTCATCCAGCTTCTTGTAAAATTCCTTTGCGTTTTCAAATGCACTGACGATGTAATTACTGTTTTTAAGAGCAATAGTCTCTATCTCACGTATGCTCTCATCATCCTCTACAATATAAATAAGTGCCATAGCTTTCTCCATTTCAAAAAATCTTATGTAAAATTTTTACCTGCTTTTTACTTTCGATTATACATTACTAATGTAAAACAGACGATGGTTTTATGTAAAATTTATGTAAAATCCATCGTCTGTATAAATTTCATGATTAAAGGGTAAAAAGGTATCATCGATGCATGCTTGCATGCAATTCGATGTATACCTTTCATTTGTGTGTGATAATTAAATCATGACTTGCGAACCTTGTCATCAAGTGCAAATTCAACCCATTCTGCAATATTTGTCGCATGGTCTCCGATACGCTCGAAGTATTTTGCAACCATGAGAAGATCCTCTGCCTGCTCACCATCCTCCGGATGCTCCCTGATGAAATCAATAAGCTCAGTCTTTACCTTATCAAAAAGCTCATCAACCACATCATCCTGCTTCATCACTATGTGAGCCTTGTCATTGTTCTTCTCAACATATGCCTCGATTGCTCTGATAAGCATAAGCATTGTCTCTGAAGCCATGCTCTTGACATGCTCTATATTGACCCTGTATGGCTTGTCACTGCTCATCAAAATGGTCATCTCGCTGATATCGGCTGCGTGGTCTCCTATACGCTCCATAACCATCTTCATCGCTGCAGAAATTGTTCTAAGGTCTCTTGCTACAGGCTGCTGCTGCATGAGCAGATTAAAGCACAGGCTCTCTATCTTTTTCTGCTCTCTGTCTATCTCCGAATCGCCCTCCATGATAGCTTTGGCGCTATCGGAATCCTGATGTATAAATGCCTCGATTGCTTTCTGGATTGACTCCTCAATCATGCTTCCCATGTGCATCATTTCTTCATTCAGCTTCTTAAGCTGCTCGTCGAATTTCGATCTCATTAACCAAACCTCCCTGTGATGTAATCCTCTGTTCTCTTGTCCTGTGGATATGAGAAAATTGTCTTTGTGTCACCAAACTCAACCATATCTCCCACAAGGAAGAAGGCTGTATCGTCTGACACACGCACTGCCTGCTGCATGTTATGTGTTACAACTACAACCGTGTACTTTTTCTTTAAATCCTCCATGAGCTCCTCTATCTTTGAAGTAGAGATAGGGTCAAGCGCTGATGTAGGCTCATCCATCAAAAGCACCTCCGGCTGTACGGCAAGTGCTCTCGCAATACACAGTCTCTGCTGCTGTCCACCCGAAAGTCCCATAGCAGATTTCTTTAATCTATCTTTAACTTCATTGAATATCGCAGCACCCTGAAGGCTTTCCTCAACTATCTGGTCGAGTATCTTTTTATCCTTGATGCCATGCACTCTCGGGCCATATGCGATATTGTCATATATGCTCATCGGGAACGGATTTGGCTGCTGGAAAACCATGCCGACCTTTTTGCGAAGTACGGTTGTATCGACTGATGGTGCATATATATTCTCACCATCTATCTCTATGCTTCCCTCGATTCTGACGTTGTCAACCAGATCATTCATTCTGTTGATACACTTTAAAAATGTAGACTTACCACATCCTGACGGTCCGATCAGCGCTGTCACGCTGTTTTCTTTTATGTCCATATTGACACCATGCAGTGCATGATTCTGGCCATAATACAGATTCAGGTCGCGAACCTGAATTTTGATTTTTTTCTCCATTTGTATCTCCTGCAACATGTAATAAATTTCTTGTCTTCGAGAATACATTATATGGATGCTTTGTAAAATGCTCTATCAGATGTATGTAAAATCTATGTCAAATTTTTACACAAATAAATTATTCGCACTGTTTGTATTTATTAATTGTATATACTATTTATATGCTTTATAGTCGGCTTTATTAAAGTACTGTCTGGTTAAAGTATTGTATCTTTAATAATTAAAAGCTCATCCATTATCCTGTCTGCATCAATATTTGAGTAATTGATAATAAACTGATGCCTGTCCTCCTTTGGCTTGATCAGGTTGAAATGGGTAATCGCCTGAAGCTTTATGCCTTTTTTCAAAAGCCTTTCTTCAACTGTTTTGTCCGGAAGGTTTGTGGCAAACTGTATGATAAAATGCAATCCGGAGTCATTTTCTATTACCCTGCATTCCTTTTCGGGGAAGCAGTCTTTTATGGATGAAAGCACGCTCTGGCGCTTTCTGCCGTAGTGCAGCCTCATCCTGTTTATGTGCTTTTCAAAATAGCCCTCGCTGATAAATCGTGCCAGCGTGTACTGCTCGAAGGTGGATACCGTGCATGAGTAAAATGAAAGCCTCCTGTAAAACTCATTTGCCAGATGCTCCGGCAGCACCATGTAGCTGATTCGGATGGTGGATGTGAGAGACTTTGAAAATGTATTTATATAGATGACCTTTTCACACGCATCAATCGAGAGGATAGGCGGTATCGGGTGTCCGTTCATGCGAAACTCACTGTCGTAATCATCCTCTATGATGTATCTGTCGCTGCTCTCGTTGGCCCATGCCAAAAGCTCATAGCGGCGGTTCACAGGCATCGTGATTCCTGTCGGGAAATGGTGTGTCGGGCTGATATGTGCTATCTGCGCGTTCGCTTTCTTTATAAGCTCCACGCTGATGCCCTGCTCATCCATCTGCACCGGCAGGCATTTTGCATTGTTGCACTCGTATATCTGGCTGATTTTCTTATAGCCCGGATCCTCCACGCAGTATACCTTGTCCGTACCCAAAAGCTTCACAAGCAGTCCGTACAGATACTCTGTTCCCGCTCCGACTATTATCTGGTCCGGGTCCACATTCATACCGCGAAACGATGACAGATGGCTTGCTATCGCTTCCCGAAGCTCTCTCACTCCGCCACACGGCGACACAGACAAAAGCTCCTGTTCCCTGAGGGAAATCGTCTCTCGCATGAGCTTTGCCCATATGGAAAACGGAAAGTTACCCGAGTCTGTCCTGTTTGATGAGAAGTCAAATATACTTTCATCCTGCTCAGGCGGCAGCTTTATGCTAAGCTCCTTCTGCACCGGTGCCTTGATTACCCTGATATCTGACACATCGGCTATGAAATAGCCCCTCTTTGGTCTTGCAAACATATAGCCCTCGCCTATCAACTGGTCATATGCATTTTCAACCGTAATGGTACTAACCCCCAGATTCTTGGCGAGGGTACGTTTTGATGGCATTTTCTCCCCGGAGCTTAATTTTCCCTGTGATATATCGTTTTTGATGCACTCATACAGGCATTTGTAGAGTGGTCCGTCTGTTTTTGTGAGGTCGTAGGTCAGCATTTGATTCACCGCTTTCTGGCATTTTTATTTTCCTTATTTTGAATATTTTAATATTACCAGATGTGGCGTATTATTGCAACCATGATATGTGGCTGGTGTGAGCAAATACAGCCCGGTGGCGCAGGCGGCGTGTACACTCTCGTGTTCGCTACGCTTTGCTGCCAAGATACTGTAAGAATTATGCCTTATAGGTTTTCTATTGCAGACGAAACCGTCGCTACTCGCCCTCCATGGCTCGATAGCTCCTTGCCCCGGCTTCCATGCCGGTGCATTTCTGGTTTTCTTGAGCATAATTCAACAGTATCTAAGCAGCTCCGCTATGCGCTCTCACGAGAGTGTACACGCCGCCTGCGCCACCTAAACATATTTGCTCACGCCTGACTACTTTCGTCATATAAATTGACATAAACGCAAAATAAAAGGAGATTTAACAAATGGAAAACAATAAGAATACTCAATACGAACTCAACAAAGGGCTTGCGCAGATGCTCAAGGGCGGTGTCATCATGGATGTCACTACTCCGGAGCAGGCCAGGATTGCCGAGGCAGCCGGTGCATGTGCTGTCATGGCGCTTGAGAGAATCCCTGCTGATATCAGAGCCGCAGGCGGTGTTTCAAGAATGAGCGATCCTAAGATGATTAAGGGCATTCAGGAGGCTGTCAGCATCCCCGTCATGGCAAAGTGCCGTATCGGTCACTTCGTGGAGGCTCAGATACTTGAGGCTATCGAGATTGACTACATTGATGAGTCTGAGGTGCTTTCACCTGCTGATGATGTGTACCATATCAACAAGAGAGATTTCAAGGTTCCTTTCGTGTGCGGTGCAAGAGATCTCGGTGAAGCACTCCGCCGTATCAACGAGGGAGCTTCCATGATCCGTACAAAGGGTGAGCCCGGTACAGGTGATATTGTGCAGGCTGTCAGACATATGAGAAAGATGAATTCTGAGATTGCTAAGCTTACTTCCATGCGTGAGGATGAGCTTTTCGAGGCAGCTAAAAATCTTCAGGTGCCTTTCGAGCTGGTTAAGTTTGTTCACAATAACGGCAAGCTTCCGGTTGTAAACTTTGCGGCAGGCGGTGTGGCTACTCCGGCTGATGCGGCTCTTATGATGCAGCTCGGTGCTGAGGGTGTGTTCGTCGGTTCAGGTATCTTCAAATCAGGCGATCCTGCCAAGAGAGCTGCCGCTATCGTAAAAGCTGTGACAAACTTTACTGATGCAAAGCTCATCGCAGAGCTTTCTGAGGATCTCGGTGAGGCTATGGTCGGAATCAACGAGAGCGAGATTAAAATCATCATGGAGGAAAGAGGCAAATAAAATGAAATCAGGACTTAAGATTGGTGTTTTAGCCGTTCAGGGAGCGTTTATTGAGCACAAGCGCATGCTTGAATCTTTAGGCTGTGAGTGTGTTGAGCTGCGCCGGAAATCAGATATCTGTGACTTAGACGGACTCGTGCTGCCTGGAGGTGAGAGCACTGTGCAGGGCAAGCTGCTACGTGAGCTTGATATGTTTGATGAGCTAAAGGGAAGAATCGCAAACGGACTTCCGGTGCTTGCAACCTGCGCCGGTCTTATCCTTTTAGCTTCACATATCAGCAACGATGACAACGTATATTTTGGCACTTTGCCTGTCACTGTTAAAAGAAATGCCTACGGCAGACAGCTCGGAAGCTTTGAGGCCACAGCAAGGTTTGACAATAGCTTTGACTTTACCATGACATTTATCAGGGCGCCTTACGTGGAAGCTATTGATGACTCCGCCAAAAATGATGTACATGTGCTCGCCGAGTATGACGGCAAAATTGTCGGTGTACAGTATAAGAACCAGATTGGGCTGGCTTTTCATCCGGAGCTTGATGATGATACACGGATTCATGAGAGGTTTTTGGAGATGATATGATTATTCAGGAATGTTATTATAATTTGTAATAGCATTCCTTTTTGTTTTTGGTTTTTGTTTTCTATCTCTTTATATTTTTTATTGCCATATCATTTTT
>OBYC01001129.1_pt1 | contig 11308 bp, 9 predicted proteins | sample 1550651 | NCBI WGS metagenome assembly OBYC01 (sample SAMEA2580181, study PRJEB22360) | human gut metagenome | biome: human gut; feature: human-associated habitat; material: faeces | place: Denmark | collected 2008/2010
ACCCCGGCCCTCTCCCACGGGGAGAGGGAGAAAGGCACTACTGCACCGCTTTATTCACGCTCGTCATCGCACCGAGCGCGGCGGTCAGGCGATCGAGGTCTTCCAGCTGTGCCTCAATTGCGGCCACTTTGCTGGTCTTCTCCTCGTCCTTCAGCCCTTTGTTGTCCTTCACGCCCTGCATCTCTTTAAACAGCGCCAGCTGGCGAATCGGGACCAGCTGCAGGTCGCTTGACGGGCGGAACGGTGCCCAGCCCAGGCGCGCCAGGACCGCTTTCTCTTCCGGCGTTTTGCCATAGGTCATAAAGAAGTCGTACACCTTATCCTTGGTGTTTTCGGACAGGTTTTTACGCCAGACGATCGGGTCGCCCGGGATCAGCGGCGATTTCCAGATAACCTTGATCTCTTTCAGCTTGTCCGGCGCGGAAGTTTTCAGCTTGTCGAGGTTCTCGGTGTTGTTGGTAGCAACGTCCACCTGCTTGTTGGCCACGGCCAGAGCGTTGGTTTCGTGGCTGGCGTTCACCGTGCGTTTGAAGTCGCTGGCGGAGGCGTTGTTTTTGGCGAAGACGTAGTAGCCGGGGACAAGGTAGCCGGAGGTGGAGTTCGGGTCGCCGTTGCCGAAGGTCAGCTCTTTGCGTTTGGCGAGCATGTCGTTGAGGTTGTTGATCGGGCTGTCTTTATTCACGATCAGCACGCTCCAGTAGCCCGGGGATCCATCTGCCGCGACGGTCTGGGCAAAGACCTGGCCGTTCGCACGGTCCACCGCTTCCATGGCGGAGAGGTTGCCGTACCAGGCGATGTCCACTTTATTAAAGCGCATCCCCTGGATGATGCCCGCGTAGTCCGGGGCGAAGAAGGCGTTCACTTTGATTCCCAGCCTGGTTTCCATATCTTTCAGGAACGGTTCCCACTGAGGCTTCAGGTTCTGCTGTGATTCCGTCGAAATAATGCCGAAGTTCAGCGCTTTTTCCTGCTCTTGTGCATACGCCGGGCTTAGCAGGGTGCTGAGGCTGAACATGCTGGTAAAGGCCAGCGCGGCAACGGCTTTGTAGCTCATGTACTTTCCTCGGATCGGGTTTAATTAAGCAGCCTGCGCGTTCTCTTCGACGCGGTTAATGCTGCGGTAGAGATGGTCAAAACGTTCGTTATCAAACTGATGGCTCGCGCCATCAAAGAACACATGTCCCTGACGCAGGGCGACAATGCGTTCGCAGTAGCGCAGGGCGTAATCCACCTGATGCAGCGTGACCACCACGGTGATGCCGTCGTTCTGGTTAATGTCGCGCAGGGTTTCCATCACGATGCGGGCGGACTCCGGGTCCAGCGAGGCAATGGGTTCGTCTGCGAGAATGATTTGCGCTTTTTGCATCAGGGCGCGGGCAATGGCGACGCGCTGCTGTTGTCCACCGGACAGGGTGGAGACGCGCTGATGGGCGAAATGCGCCATGCCGACGCGGGTCAGCGCCTGTAAGGCTTCCTGCTTCTGCGAAGGGGAGAACCAGCGCAGACAGGTGCGCCAGAACGGGGTGCTGCCGAGCGCGCCAATCAGCACGTTCTCCAGCACCGTCAGGCGGTTCACCAGGTTGAACTGCTGGAAGATGTAGCCCGTCCGGGCGCGGCTCTTGCGGATATCGCTGGCGAGACGCCCCGCGCGCTGCACGGTATTGCCCAGCAGCTCGACGTGGCTTTCCGGCGTTTTATCGCAGGTAATAAGACCGCTTAAATGACGCAGAAGGGTGGATTTACCGGAACCGGATGGCCCCAGCAGCGCCACCATTTCGCCCTGCTGGACGGTCAGATCAACGGCATGCAGAGCCTTATTATGATTGAAGGTTTTGCTCAGTTTCTCGACGCGGATGACGGTTTGCATGTGCTGGGCCTCACGATAAATGTGGCCTCATGCTGGCGCATCAATGTGACATTTGGGTTAAGTCTGGGTTGCGGGAGTTTGAAGAGTTGAGGGGAGTTTGATGACAATCACCGTAGGCCCGGTCAGCGCAGCGCCACCGGGCGCTGTTGCCTGCTGCGCTGCGCTTATCCGGCCTAAGGCGTTTGTTGCTGCTTAACAACGTTAATCATCCACGGCACGCCGTATTTATCGGTGACTTTACCGAAACCGTGTGCCCAGAAGGTTTCCTGCCAGGCCATTTCGATATTCCCGCCCGCGGCGAGGTTGTCGAACCAGCGCTTGCCTTCATTAACGTCCTGAGTATCGAGTACCAGCGTGAAGCCCGCGTACTGCGCGTTGCTGCCCGGCGGCATCCCGTCGCTCATCATGATATCGCTGCCCGCAATGCGGACGTTGGAGTGAGCGATAGCCGAATCCGGAAATTGCATACCGGACGGACAGCCTTCTTCGCTGTTATCGCTTTTTGGCATTTCGCCGAAGGTGATTTTATAGAGAAGCTCTGCGCCGACGGCTTGCTGGTAGAAAGAAGTGGCTTCTGCACAGTTGCCGGCGAACGAGATGTAGGGACTTAACGGCATAATCTTTACCTCACGTAAGAAAAGCTCGTTAAGTGTAGTTCCCGCAAGCCCGGTAAGCGAAGCGCCACCGGGCGGGTAAATCAGTTCTTTTTCACGAACTCTGATTTCAGCTTCATCGGACCGAAGCCGTCAATTTTGCAGTCGATATTATGATCGCCTTCAACCAGACGGATATTCTTCACTTTGGTGCCGATCTTCAGCATGGAAGAACTGCCCTTCACTTTCAGATCTTTAATCACGGTTACGCTGTCGCCGTCCGCCAGCAGATTACCGTTCGCATCTTTTACGACAAGTGCATCAGCATCGTGTGATGGTTCGGCATCGTTCCATTCGTGAGCGCATTCCGGGCAGATGAACATGCCATTATCTTCATAGGTGTATTCAGAATTGCATTTTGGGCAGTGTGGGAGTGACATATCGGTATCCTCAAAAAGTGTAAACGCGCTGGAAAGTGCCAGCTAAATGACGGCAGCGTGCCGAAAAAGGCGGCAAGTATAGCGCAAATCCACACGTTTGTCGGTGACATTGTGAATTAAAAAAATGCAAAAAGCGTATCGGGAGTGACACTTCCTGTCAGTCAGTTAAGCGATGCTTACCTCATTAACACGGTGGGAAGAAATGACGCTAAATATATCGAATATTTTATTGCAGCAAATTGCTACGCTCCTTCATTTCGGATAAGGTGAAGCGACACATTGTTATTTATCTCCTGACTTCGCTGCCATCCATATCTTTTGGCAGGGGCGTATTACCTCTCTTTTTAGGTGGGTAAATAATGATGATATATCCTGAAGTTTCTTAAAATTGGGCTACGCTTTTTTCCTTTGGCCTTCAGGCCAGGAGGGGAGCTATACACGCCATGCAAGGATAGCGAATTATTTCTGATTATCATCAATCAGTTATATTTCGGCGAACATGTTTTCCACACGTGATCATATAAGCCTGAACAACATAATTAATACCAGTGGCTTAATAAAAGTAATAAATTTGCGTTAAGGAAAGGCTTTTATCATGCACACACAGACCATTTTTGAATTAAGCCAGGAAGCTGAGCGTTTGTTACAGCTCGCCCTGCAAAACCTTGATACGTTGAAATCAATGCCGACTGCGATGCTGGAGAGCACCGCGGCTGCTATTACGGGTGAAAAGAACAACGTTTTACCTTTGCATTTTAGCGCGCGCGGTGTCGAAGCGCAGCAGGCGATGCTGAATAATGAATTACGAAAAATAACCCGGCTGGAAATGGTCCTGGCTATTGTGGGCACCATGAAAGCGGGAAAATCGACCACCATTAATGCGATTGTAGGGACCGAAGTGTTGCCGAACCGCAATCGTCCGATGACGGCGCTCCCGACCCTGATTCGCCACACGCCGGGCCAGAAGGAGCCGGTGCTGCATTTCTCACATGCCTCGCCCATTGATGAATTGATCCAACTGCTACAGAAAAAGCTATGCGATTACGATCGCGGAAAGCTGGCTCAGCATCTGGAAATTGATAAAGACATGAATACGCTGCTGGAGCGCATTGAAAAAGGAGAGGCTTTTGAGAAGCATCACCTGGGCGCGCAGCCGATATTTCATTGTCTGAAAAGCCTCAATGACCTGGTGAGGCTTTCCCAGGCGTTAGGGGTGGAGTTTCCGTTCTCTGAGTATGCTGCTATCGAACATATTCCGGTGATTGAAGTTGAGTTCGTGCATCTTGCGGGTCTGGATGCTCACCTCGGACAGCTGACGCTGCTCGATACGCCCGGGCCGAATGAGGCCGGACAGCCGCATCTGCAAAAAATGCTCAGCGAGCAGTTGTCCCGCGCGTCGGCGGTGCTGGCCGTGATGGATTATACCCAGCTTAAATCCATCTCTGATGAAGAAGTCCGCCAGGCCATTTCTGCGGCGGGAAAATCCGTGCCGCTGTATGCCCTGGTCAATAAATTCGATCAGAAAGATCGCAATAGCGACGATGAAGAGCAGATCCGGGCGATGATCTCCGGCACCTTAATGAAAGGCAATATTTCGCCTGGCCAGATCTACCCCGTTTCGTCCATGTGGGCCTATCTGGCAAACCGCGCTCGCTACGAGATGAGTACCCACGGACAACTGCCGGATCATCAGGAGCAACCCTGGGTGCAGGATTTTGCCGAAGCGGCGCTTGGGCGGCGCTGGCGTACCGACCTGGACGATATCGACCATATTCGTCATTCTGCCGATTTGCTCTGGGAAGATTCGCTTTTCGAACAACCGATACGCAAGCTGATCTACGCCGCCTATGCCAATGCCTCGCTATACGCGCTGCGTTCGGCCTCGCACAAGCTGCTCAACTACGCACAAAATGCCCGGGAGTACCTCGACTTCCGCTATCAGGGGCTGACGGTTGCCTTTGAGGCGCTGGAACTGAATATCGCACGTCTGGAAGAGGATATGGCGCTTCTCAAGACGCGTCAGAGCGTGGTGAGCGATGAGGTGAAACATGAAGTTGAGGAGGCGCTGAACGCTACCGCGGACTTTATGGGAGCGCAAAAAACCGCGCTTAACCAGGCGATTGGCGAGGTGTTCAGCGCTCAGCATATTCATGATTTGGCTGGCATCGATCGGCAGAACCCTCACGGTGACGAGCCGAACGAGCCGAACGAGCTGAAGCAGCTGGTTCTGGACGATGAAGGGAAGGCGCAGATCGCGCTAAGTAAAATCCGCTCCTCCTGCGAACGGGTGATGCTGGATGCACAGACGAAAATCTGCCGGGAGCTGGCGTTACGCTTCGACCAGCTTGAATCTACGCTGGCGCGTTCCCTGAACGAAGCCATGCGCCCCATCGAAACGCGTATTAAAGAGCATCTGAGCCATGCGGGTTTTCGGGCGCGAATCAGTTTCCCGGCGTTTCAGGCTCACCAGCTCAACTTCAACACGCGGGCGCTGTTTAACGATGCGATAGCGCAGGATGACAGCCTGGCAGGTCCGCCATCAGGCGGGAGCAGCATGCGAGAAACGGTCTCTCGCTGGCTCAATAATCCGGGCTGGGGCTGGGATGAGTATGTGGAAACGCGCACGCGCTATGTTATCGATATTGCGCAGCTGCATGACAAATTTAAGCAACATATTGAGCTGTTTTGTGAACAAATACGTAAAGCTTTGTCCGCGCAGGTCGATGTCTCTGTTACGGCAGGAATGGCGACGTTCTTTGCAGAATTTTCGCTGTGCCTGACCGGGTTACAGGAAAGCTTGCGTGATAGCCTCGCAGTACGTCAACAGAATGAGCATTCAACCCGAGCGCTCTGCCAGCTGTTGAAGCAAAGTATTACGACTGCGACGTGGATACAGGAAGATACCCGACTGTTACGCGATGATATTCAAACTCTATTCGCGGCAGAGCAACCATGACAACACCACTACTGGACGGTCCCGGGCGAACGCTGGAGTGTATTAATCCAAAATTTATGGTCGATCTGGTGCAGGGAGTGGACGCGGCGCGTCATTCTCACCTGGGACCACAACAGCTTCAGTTTCGTGAGCGTTTGACTCAGGAAATCATGACGCATACCCGGCTACGCCCCTGGGCGATGGCGGGTATGCTCAATGAAAATGCAGCGCTGCGCCTGGGGCTGGCGGAAAAACTGGCCGGCATGCTTGACCCGGGCCATCTCGCGCTGACGCTGATGGCAGAGAAACTGATTGCTTTGCGCCAGCAGACTCACCCGCGCGCCCAGCAGCCCCCGGGGCTGATGCAGCAGTACGCTGAACTCGCCTCTCATTTTACCCAACGCGCCGCATATAAAGAGAAGGCGCTAACCCAGCGCGGGCTGACGGTGCAGGCGGGTGAGCACAGCGAGCAGATTTTTACCCGCTGGCGGGCCGGGCATTATGATGGCTGGTCGCTGGCCGGGCGCTGTTTTATCGTCCTGGAAGAGCTGCGCTGGGGGGCATTTGGTGACGCATGCCGTCTCTCGAATGAAGATGTGGCGGCAATGCTTAAGGATAACCTGCGCAGCATGGCGGCTAACTATCTGGCACAGGGCATCAATGCGTCCCCCACGACCCGCCATTTCTATCACCAGTGGCTGACAACGCCGGCCTCTCCGGGTTTAATCGATCATAAAGACATGCTGGGCTGGCTGGGGGACTGGTGTCAGGCAGATCAACATCCGGTGAGCTGGTCAGTGACGCAAAACTGGCAGACCGTCGCGCTGGGTATGCCGAGGCTTTGTTCGGCAAAACGGCTGGGGGACGGGATGGTGGAAGAGATTTTTGGGTAAATCCCTCACCCTCTCCCCGTTGGGAGAGGGAATGGTGCGGTGTGTTAATGATTCATTTCTATCGGCTTCGGTTCAGGCAGGGTCTCTTGCATATTCCCGTAGCGTTTCGCATACAGCGCCGTGATGATGGGGACCAGAATCGCGGTGACAATTACGCTCGCGGCAACCAGTGCCGTCGCTGAAGCGGCGACCGGTTCGAAGGCCGGGTTAATTTGGGCGATAATCACCGGGTTTGCAACAGCAGCCCCCGCGGCTGAAGAGGCGGCGACGCCGGCCGTGCCGTTTCCTCCTCCGATTACGCGGTCGGCAATAATCAGCGGAATACCGGTGATGACGATCACGGCGACACCCAGCACAATGCCCAGCAGGCCGGTATCGAGAATGACCTTCAGGTTGATGGTGTTCCCCAGTGCGAAACCGAAGAACGGGATCAGCACCGGCGTGGCTTTGCTGAAGAAATCACGCAGATCGCGGTCGAGATTGCCAAGGGCGAAACCGACCAGGAAGGGCAGGATTGCGCCGACAAAGTGGTGCGGTTCAAACGAGGCCAGGCCAGCAGACCCCAGGATCAGCATCGTCATCAATGGGCCGGACTCCAGAGACATTAACACAAATGCGCCGGACTCTTCTTTCGTTCCGTACTGGTTCATCAGGCTGGCGTACAATCCACCGTTGGTCATATCCATTGCCGAGACAATCGCCAGGACCGATAAACCCGCAAAGAACCCGGTCTGAATTCCATTCTCCGGAATGAACATCGCGCATATCATTGCCACCGCCCAGGCTACCGCTATTTTGGTTATCACCAGCGTTCCGGATTTCCGTAATACTGTCCCCGTTGCCCGCAAATTAATGGATGCGCCGATACAAAAAAACCAGACGGCAAGAATGGGAACCGTGCCTGTTATCATGCCTTTTGTGAAACCACCGAAATAGGCTCCGGTATCGGGAGCAAGAGTATTCAGGATGGCGCCCAGCACCAGCGGAACCAGCATCATGCCGCCGGGTATACGTTCTATCTTGGCTTTAATTTTCATAGACAAACCTCACATCGGATCCCGCAGGACGGGTGATAGGTGTTAGAAATTAGTCAATAAATTCAACCGATTGCTCGTATTGCTTGCGGTGTTTTTTCGAAAGCCCTGCAACAAAATTAAATGCGTGCTCTCAATTAACCTTTTTCTGAAACACATAAAACGCTGAATTCGGATTTATGATGCGATCATTGGAATACCGATTCAATGAAAATAAAACATTGTTTTAGTTATCCGTATCACATATTCAACGTAAAACCTGAGGCCGGTTCCTGTTGATGAAGATTTATGTAAACCTGATGTGAATTAACGTGGTTTGTTTTTCCGTTAAGAAAGAAATAATGACGCGCGGGAGGATGTCCTTTAGGTGGGGTAAGGAAGTGCTTATTTGCACTCCTTGACAAAAATTGGACTGAGTTGACGAGACGCGAAAATATGTGTGAAGTTGATCACAAATATAAACGCTGGTAGGGTAAAAAGGTCATTAACTGCCCAGGCAGGCGTCAACAGGTTCGGTTGTATCGACGTAAAACGTCAATGTAAGTAAACCTGCTACGCTTGAATAAGGCGATTCGCATGGAGCGGATCCCATGGTTCACAGAACGCTAACTGGACTGTGAAACAGACAGGGCCGAGTCAACGAGGATAGCTATGCTGAGAAGGAAAAAGATTAAACCCATCACGCTTCGCGACGTCACCATTATTGATGACGCAAAGCTGCGTAAAGCGATTACCGCAGCCTCGCTCGGTAATGCGATGGAATGGTTCGATTTTGGTGTCTACGGCTTTGTGGCCTATGCGTTAGGTAAAGTGTTTTTCCCCGGGGCCGATCCCAGCCTGCAGATGATCGCCGCACTGGGTACGTTCTCCGTTCCCTTCCTGATTCGCCCGCTGGGCGGTCTGTTCTTCGGTATGCTCGGCGATAAATATGGTCGTCAGAAGATCCTGGCCATCACCATCGTCATTATGTCGATCAGTACATTCTGTATCGGCCTTATACCGTCTTACGCCACCATCGGCATTTGGGCACCCATTCTCCTGCTGATTTGTAAGATGGCCCAGGGCTTCTCCGTAGGCGGTGAATATACCGGTGCCTCGATCTTCGTTGCCGAGTATTCCCCGGACCGTAAGCGCGGTTTTATGGGAAGCTGGCTGGACTTCGGCTCGATTGCCGGGTTTGTCCTGGGGGCGGGCGTCGTGGTGTTGATTTCAACCGTGGTTGGTGAAGATAACTTCCTCGACTGGGGCTGGCGTATTCCGTTCTTCCTGGCATTGCCGCTGGGGATTATTGGCCTCTACCTGCGTCATGCGCTGGAAGAGACGCCTGCCTTCCAGCAGCACGTCGATAAACTTGAGCAGGGTGACCGCGAAGGGCTGCAGGATGGTCCGAAGGTGTCGTTCAAAGAGATTGCCACTAAGCACTGGCGCAGCCTGCTGACCTGTATTGGTCTGGTGATTTCCACCAACGTGACCTACTACATGCTCTTGACCTACATGCCGAGCTATCTGTCGCATAACCTGCACTACTCGGAAGATCACGGTGTGCTGATTATTATCGCCATCATGGTGGGTATGCTGTTTGTGCAGCCGATTATGGGTCTGTTGAGTGACCGTTTTGGTCGTCGACCGTTCATTATTCTGGGAAGCGTTGCGCTGTTTGCTCTGGCAATTCCGGCATTCATTCTGATTAACAGTGATGTGCTGGGGCTGATTTTTGCCGGTCTGCTGATGCTGGCGGTGATCCTTAACTGCTTTATCGGGGTGATGGCCTCAACGTTGCCCGCGATGTTCCCGACGCATATTCGCTACAGCGCGCTGGCCGCGGCCTTTAACATCTCGGTGCTGATTGCCGGTCTGACCCCGACGCTTGCCGCCTCGCTGGTCGAGAGCACGCAGAACCTGATGATGCCGGCTTATTACCTGATGGTGATTGCGGTGATTGGTTTGATTACCGGTCTTACCATGAAGGAGACGGCGAATCGCCCTCTGAAAGGCGCAACGCCTGCGGCGTCTGACATCCAGGAAGCGAAAGAGATCCTGCGCGAGCACTACGATAACGTAGAGCAGAAGATTGAGGATATTGACGCAGAGATTGAAGAGCTGCAGAAAAAACGCTCCCGACTGGTGGACCAGCATCCACGCATCAACGAGTAATAAAGAAACCCGCCAACGGCGGGTTTTCTTTTATTAGCATCCGGCAGCGATGTAGTCGCCATTGGCGCTGACGGGGATCACCGTCAGGAACAGCACCGTCGCAAACAGGATCAGGACTATCCCTCCGGCTATTTTGACTGCTGGCACCAGCCATCTTAATGATGCGCTTTCTCCGAACCAGGTCACCGTGCGCTCGCGGGCGTAACGTACAGCCAGGGAAAGCCCCACAATAGAAAGTGCGGTGCCCAAAGACATGGTCATGACCGCGGCCACTCCCCAGGTGACAATGCCCAGCGCATTCGAAAACATCAGAATCATGATCGCCCCGCTGCACGGGCGTGCGCCAATTGCCAGAATCACGCCCAGACGGGTTTTCCAGTCGCCCTGCGTCAGGTCTGTACCTACGCCGTGATGGCCGCAGCCACAGTGTTCATCGTGCTGATGAAGAGGCTTGATGGCGGAGATAGACATCCTGCGCGGGCGCAGGCTCTTCAGCGCCTGATAAATGACAAAAGCACCGAATGCACCAATAAGCACTGCGCTTATCTTCTCCACGTACCAGCGGCTGGTACTGATATCTCCGGAGGCGAGGTTAAACCCCACCGCCAGAATAAAGACAAACAGAATGGCGCTGACGCCCTGCATCAGGCTACCCAGGAAGGGGACGACCCGGGCGGCCAGCTCGCTTTCCTTATTGGTGGTCAGATAGGTCGTCACGATGAACTTTCCGTGTCCGGGTCCGATGGCGTGAAGGACACCATAAAGGAAAGCCCCTGTTAACAGCCATAATCCGCCGCTGTACTGGTGATTATTAAGCTGCAGCAGATACATCACCAGATAGCGGTGCAGCGTAATTTGCGTGGCGAGGCACCACTGGATAAAGGCGTTCCAGTGCGCATGCAGGGTAAAACCGGCAAAGAGGAGTGCCAGCAGCATCACCCCTGCTGTAGGGAGACGCCAGTCGCGGGCGAGGCTTTGTGTGGTCATGAGGGTGGGCCTGCACTGAGGAGAATATTTGCCGCTAGTATAGTTGATCTTCTCGCTCAATTCGTGGGATCGCATCGAGATCCGCTCACGACTGTGGATAACTTTGTGCATAAAAGGGTATAAGGCGGGGTTTTGCTGTGGAATGCAGCAGTCAGTCGTTTTTCTGACATTTAGCGGTTGCGGCCTGCTGAGAACTCCCTATAATGCGCCTCCATCGACACGGCGGATGTGAATCACTTCACAAACAGCCCGGTCGGTTGAAGAGAAAAAATCCTGAAATAACGGGTTGACTCTGAAAGAGGAAAGCGTAATATACGCCACCTCGCAACGGTGAGCGAAAGCCGCGTTGCACTGCTCTTTAACAATTTATCAGACAATCTGTGTGGGCACTCAAAGTGACATGGA
>OBYC01001130.1_pt1 | contig 11308 bp, 9 predicted proteins | sample 1550651 | NCBI WGS metagenome assembly OBYC01 (sample SAMEA2580181, study PRJEB22360) | human gut metagenome | biome: human gut; feature: human-associated habitat; material: faeces | place: Denmark | collected 2008/2010
CCAAGAAGGTTATCGGCAGCGGCTCGAGCGAATTTTTGGGTTGGGCCGCCGAGACCGTTTTGTCCGAAGGTACAACGGCGATTTATCCGCAGTATTCTTTCTCGCTGTATCCGATGGTTGCTCGCTTGTGCGGAGCCGAGACGATTGAAATTCCGTCAACGGGAGACTTCAACGCCGACCTCGACGCAATGGCCGACGCCGTGGATGAGCGCACCCGTTTGATCTTCTTAACGAATCCTAACAACCCGACGGGAACCTACCTTGCCGAGAAAGACATTCTCGCCTTCCTGGATAAGATTCCGCCGACGGTGATGGTCTTGTTTGACGAAGCTTATGTCGAGTTTCTCGAGCCCGCACTGCGCTGTGACTCAATGGAAATCGTTCGTCTGCACCCGAATGTGATGGTCGCACGCACTTTCTCCAAGGCTTACGGTTTGGCAGGTGCTCGCGTCGGTTACGGTATCGCTCAGCCGGGACTGCTTTCCATGCTGAACCGCGTTCGTCATCCGTTCAACGTGAATGATCTTTCTCAGATTGCGGCTCTGGCTGCCCTGCAGGATCAGGAGTTTGTCGAGAAGACTCTGGAGGTCAACCGCAAAGGCATCAAGTTCCTTTCCGAGGCTTTTGATGCACTGGGACTCCCGTACATGGGCCTGCACGCTAACTTCATTACCGTCAAAGTCGGACCGCATGCCGACGATATCGTTCAGTACCTGCTGAAAAAAGGCATTATCGTTCGCCGCATGAAGTCTTATGACTTGCCGGAATGGATCCGCGTGTCTGTCGGGACGCCCGAACAGAACGAACGCTTCCTGGAAGTTCTGAAAGAAGCATTAGCTAAGTTCGAGGAGACATCTGCATGAAAATGGCAGTGATCGGCTGCGGCCTCATCGGCGGATCGATGGCGCTCAGCTGGAAAAGAGCCGGGATTGTCGACGAAGTGATTGCTTTCGGACACAATCCGGCCACTCTGCAGAAGGCTTTGGATAAAGGCGCAGCAGATACCGTGACGACTTCGATGGAAGAGGCTGTCAAAGATGCGGACATCGTTGTCAGCGCCGTTCCCGTGGAGGCGATGGAATCCGTTTTTACGGAAATGGCTCCGTTCCTTAAGTCTGATGCCGTGGTTACTGATGTCGGATCTACCCGTCAAACCGTGATTGCGGCTGCGCGCAAAGGACTCGGCGATAAGTTTCATCAGTACGCCCCGGCACATCCCATTGCCGGCGGCGAAATGCCGGGCGTGGATTATGCGTCTGCCGATCTTTTTGACGAAAAAGTCGTCATCTCGACGCCGGATGAAGGAATGGATCCGAAGGTCGTTACCTTCATCGAAGAGGCGTGGCGTAAGGCCGGCGCACGCGTGCAGGCTATGAGCCCGCTTCAGCATGACCTGACGTTTGCCTCTGTCAGCCATTTGCCCCATGTCCTGGCTTATGCCTTGGTGGACATGATTGCGAGAGAAGAAAACGCCCAAGAAAAACTCAAGATGGCCGGCGCCGGTTTCAGAGATTTCACGCGTATTGCTTCGAGTTCTCCGGTGATGTGGCGCGACATCTGCCTGTCCAATCGCGAAGCGTTGTCTCACGAGCTCGAACGCTATCGTGCTTCTTTGGACACACTTCAAAAATATATTGATGAGTCCGACGGAAAGGCTTTGGAAAGCGTTTTTGAAAACGCCGTCAGAAACCGTCGCGGCTTAGTCTTCCCCGGAAAATAAGGATAACAACGATGGAAGAAATTTTAAAACTTGATCCGATTATGAAGGTCGGAGGCTCGGTGGACTTACCGGGCTCTAAAAGCATCTCTAACCGAGCACTGCTTTTAGCGGCACTGTCCGAAGGGACAACCGAATTAAATAATTTGCTGGTCGCCGAAGATACGGAAATGATGATCGGCGCACTGGAGACGCTCGGTGTCAAACTCGAAGTTTCCAACGACGGCACAGAAGTGAAAGTGGAAGGCTGCGGCGGCAACTTCCCTGTGAAGAAGGCTGATCTTTTTCTCGGGAATGCCGGTACCGCTATGCGTCCGTTGTCTTCCTCTTTGGCGTTCAGTGGCGGCGAATACGTATTGGACGGCGTCGCTAGAATGCGTCAGCGCCCGATCGCCCATCTTGTAGAAGCATTGAATTCTGTCGGCGGCCGCCTCTCTTATCTTGGAGAGCCGGGATTCCCACCGATCAAGATTGAACCGGCAACCAGGATTAATAGCGACATTGTCCATGTTCGCGGCGATGTTTCCAGTCAGTTCGTTTCCGGTCTGCTGATGGCCGCTCCGCTGATTGCTCCGGAACAGGGTTTGAGAATCCGCATTGACGGAGAGCTGATCAGCTCTCCGTACGTCTCACTGACGTGCCGCCTGATGGAACGCTTCGGTGTTGAGGTAAAAACTTCCGAAAAAGACTTCCTTGTGCCTCGTACTCTGTACAAAGCACCCAGCGTTTTTGAAGTAGAAGCCGATGCTTCGAGTGCTTCATACTTCCTGGCTCTCGGTGCGCTCGTCGGTCCCCTCAAAATTAACGGTATCGGAGCCGACAGCGTCCAGGGCGATGCGGCCTTCGTCGAATATCTTGTGAAGATGGGCGCCGCGGTGACCCGCTACGGTCATAAACTGCACGGTCTGCAGGCCGATGTTCGTCCGATTCCGGATGCAGCGATGACGTTTGCCGCCATGGCACCGATGTGCGAAGGTCCGACAATCCTTCGAGGCATCTCCAGCTGGAGAGTCAAAGAGACCGATCGTATTGCCGCAATGCACAACGAGCTTACCAAAGTCGGCTGCAGAGTGGAAAGCACGGACGACATGATCAAAATTACGCCGCCTGTAAAACTCAGAAGCGCTGTTTTTGATACCTACAAAGACCATCGCATGGCGATGTGTATGTCCCTGATTGCTGCAGGAGGCGTGCCCGTTGAGATTCGTGATCCGAACTGCGTGAGAAAAACATTCCCCGATTACTTTGAACGTTTGGCCGGCGTTGTGGAGAAATAATGAGTCAAGTTGATGTCATCGCGATTGACGGACCGGTAGCTTCCGGAAAAGGAAGCGTTTCTTCCGGCGTTGCCAAGGCTTTGGATTTTCATGTGCTGGACAGCGGCGCGCTCTATCGTCTGACGGCTCTGGCCTGCATGAACCAGTGTGTGGATTTGAGCGACGCTGCTGCGGCGGAAAAGGTCGCCCAGTCACTTAACCCGTTGTTTAAGGACGGAAAAATCTATCTGGAAGGCAAAGAGGTTACCGATGCAATCCGTACGGAAGAAGTCGGATTGAATGCAAGCAAAATTGCTGCTTATCCAGGCGTCAGAAAAGCTTTATTTGAACTGCAGAGAAGATCTGCAGTTGCACCCGGCCTTGTGGCTGACGGCCGCGACATGGGAAGCGTGGTTTTTCCCGAAGCTCGGCTGAAAATCTTTTTAACAGCATCGGCTGAGTCGCGTGCAAAAAGACGCTATAACCAGTTGAAAGAAAAAGGAATCTCAAGTAATATTGACGACCTCGTTTCCGACTTGAAGGATCGTGACAGACGTGATATGGAGCGATCTGTGGCACCTTTGAAGCCGGCAGAGGGCGCGCGAATCCTCGATTCGTCCGGCCTTACTCTGCAGGAAACGATCGATCTGGTTCTCGCCTGGTACCGCGAGAGCAAGGCTTGAAAAAGCCTCTTTACCGTGCCCCTGACGCCCATCCGGTCGTCGGGAATTTTTAACCCGTTCTGATTATTTTTATCAGAGCAAACAGTTATTTACATGACCAACACTACTACCAAGCCTACCGAATCCTTTGCCGATTTGTTCGCAGAAAGCCTTGCTAAACAGGAAATGAAGCAGGGTGAAGTTATCCCCGCAGAAGTCGTCCGCGTTGACTACAACTACGTCGTTGTTAACGCCGGCCTCAAGAGCGAATCCTTCATTCCTATCGAAGAATTCAAGAACGACCGCGGCGAAGTCGACGTTAAGGTTGGCGATTTCGTTTCCGTTGCTATCGAAAGCCTCGAAAACGGATATGGCGACACAGTCCTGTCCCGCGATAAGGCCAAGCGCCTGGCTGCCTGGATGAACCTCGAGAAAGCCCTCGAAACCGGCGAACTCGTTACTGGTACTGTTACCGGCAAGGTTAAGGGCGGCTTGACTGTGATGACCAACGGCATCCGTGCATTCCTGCCGGGTTCTCTGGTTGACACACGTCCCGTTAAGGACACAACGCCCTACGAAGGCAAGACCATGGAATTCAAGGTCATCAAGCTTGACCGCAAACGCAACAACGTCGTTCTTTCTCGTCGCGCTGTTGTCGAAGCTTCCATGGGCGAAGAAAGAGCCAAACTCCTTGAAACACTCAAGGAAGGCGCTATCGTCAAGGGTATCGTTAAGAACATCACTGACTACGGTGCATTCGTTGACCTCGGCGGTATCGACGGTCTTCTGCACATCACCGACCTCGCATGGCGCCGCGTTCGTCATCCGAGCGAAGTCCTCGAACAGGGGCAGGAAATCACCGCTAAGGTTCTGAAGTTCGATCAGGAAAAGAACCGTGTTTCTCTCGGTATCAAACAGCTCGGCGAAGATCCTTGGATTGGCATCGCCCGCCGTTACCCGCAGGGCACACGTCTCTTCGGTAAGGTCACCAACATCACCGACTACGGTGCTTTCGTTGAAATCGAAGCCGGTATCGAAGGTCTTGTCCACGTTTCCGAAATGGATTGGACAAACAAGAACGTTGATCCGAAGAAAGTCGTTCAGCTTGGCGAAGAAGTTGAAGTCATGGTCCTCGAAATCGACGAAGAACGTCGTCGTATCTCCCTCGGCATGAAGCAGTGCAAACCCAATCCTTGGGAAGAATTTGCCGCTACACACCAGAAGGGCGACACAGTTAAAGGCCAGATCAAGTCCATCACCGACTTCGGTGTTTTCATCGGCCTTGAAGGCGGCATCGACGGTCTCGTTCACCTCTCCGACCTGTCCTGGACAGAACCCGGTGAAGAAGCCGTTCGCAAGTACAAGAAGGGCGAAGAACTCGAAGCAGTTGTTCTCTCTATCGACGTGGAACGTGAACGTATCTCCCTCGGTGTTAAGCAGATGAGCGGTGACCCGTTCAACAACTTCTGCTCCACACACGAAAAGGGCTCCGTTGTCACCGGTAAAGTGAAGTCCGTTGAAGCCAAGGGTGCTGTTATCGACCTCGGTAACGACACAGAAGGCTATCTGCGCGCCAGCGAAATCGGTCCGGACCGTGTTGAAGACGCTCGCAATGTTCTGAAAGAAGGCGATGAAGTTACAGCCGCGATCACCAACATCGATCGCAAAGCTCGCTCCATCCAGCTGTCCATTCGTGCTAAAGACCAGGCTGAAACTCGTGAAGCCATGGCTAAGATGGAAGAAGACGCCCAGGCCGGTACAACCAACCTCGGCGCTCTCCTGAGAGCTAAGCTCGAACAGAACAAATAATTTATAGCGAGGTTGCAATGACTAAGTCAGAACTCATTGCGCTGCTTGCCGCTGATCCGGCAGTCATCGGAAATCATCTGACCGCTCGCGATGTTGACGATGCTGTTAATTCGATTCTGAATGCTATGACTGCCGCGTTAGCACAAGGCAGCCGGATTGAAATCCGTGGCTTTGGAAGCTTTTCGCTCAATTACCGTCCGCCTCGCGTGGGCCGTAATCCGAAGAGCGGAGATACTGTCGAAGTTCCCGCCAAGATCGTGCCTCACTTCAAGGCCGGTAAGGAAATGCGTGAACGCGTAGACAAGTTGGCTGACGATTAGTCTCGGCTCGGCATAAGTTAGTTGCCCAGGCCCGGTTGTGTAAGCAACCGGGCCGCTTTTTTTTCGGTTCTGACGCAATGAGTTGTTCTAGGACAAGGCATTTGCGAATACAATGGATTATTTTTAGAGAAAGCTGCAGGTTATCCTATGGATTTTGAGCTTTGGTACCTTATATTGGTTCCGCTTCTTTTCGCGGCCGGCTGGTTTGCCCGTTCATTCGACATCAAAGAAAAACAGACGATCGCCAACGAAAAAGACACGCTGTACAAAGGCGTGGACCTTCTTCTCAGCAATAAACAGGACCAGGCCATTGATGCCTTTATCAATCTGGTCAAACTCGATCCGGATACGGTTGAAATGCATTTTTCTCTTGCGGGGCTTTTCCGCCGCCGCGGAGAATTTGACCGCGCAATCAAGATTCATAACGTCTTGGTTAACCGTGAAGATCTGCCGAAGAAGATTCGTTCCAGAGCCCTCTATGAATTGGGCGAAGACTACCTGAAGGCCGGTCTTTGGGATCGCGCCGAAGAGTGCTTCTTAAAGCTTTCTGACACCAGTGAGAGCTATAAAACGATTGCTCGCAAGGAACTTCTGCATATCTACGAAACGGAAAAAGAATGGCAGAAGGCCATTGACGAGGCCAACATTATTCAGCGTCAAAGCGGTGAAGATCAAAGCACGCGTATCGCACAGCTTTACTGCGAACTGACGCAGCAAAATCTCTACTTTAAGAATTTCAAGGGTGCGGCTGAAGCACTCGAAAAAGCCCTTAAAGTAGATCCCAACAATAAGCGCGCCCTGATTATCAAGGGCAAGATGCTCAAGGCAAAGGGCGACATCGACGGTGCCCTGGCGACATGGAAACAAGTCGGTCAGATTTCTCCTGTCTATGGAACGCTTGTTGTCGAACAGATTGCTTCTCTGCTTCTTGAAGCCGGACGCAAAGAAGAGGCCGTTAAATATTTGGAAGACTTGTTTAAGGACGGCTCTACCACCGATGAAGTCGATACCGCAGGTATTCTGCTCGGTAAAGCCGGCAACTCTAAGGAAGCCATTACGCTGATCCAGGAACATCTGAAGACTCAGCCGACCTTGGTGGCCTTTTACCGTTTAATCGATCTGCGTTTGGCCAATGAGCCTGAAAACGAATCGCTAAAGCAGTTGCATGGTTTATTAAAGAATATGCTCAGTAAAGCGGTTCGTTACAAGTGCACAAAATGCGGCTTTGCGACCCGTAAATTCCTGTGGAGATGCCCCGGATGTCATCAGTGGGAAACCTTCCCGCCGGTCCGTCAGGAAAACCTTTCAGGAAAGTAACATGCTCGCTTGCAACCGCATAATTTGAAACAATTTCATCCAAATTTTGCGGAGCATGGCAGCATGCAATAAATGATAATTAGAGATGAAATAACAACATTTATCCAGGGATTGATCAGTAGATATGTTTAAAAGAATAGGTTTATTCCTCCTGACCAACGTAGCCGTTTTGGTTGTACTCGGAGTTGTTCTCAACATTGTTTCTGCCGTTTTCGGAATCAACTTCTCTAACGTTGCCGGGAAAGGCCAGAGCTATGGGACACTTCTGATATTTGCGGGGATTGTCGGTTTCAGCGGTTCCATCATCTCTTTGCTCATGAGCAAGACGATTGCCAAATCGACGATGGGCGTGCAGATGATTGACGTCAATCATCCGAGCACCAAACTCGAGGCTTGGCTCGTTGACACCGTTCACCATCACTCTCAGAAAGCCGGTATCCCGATGCCGGAAGTCGGTATCTATGAAGGCGAAGCCAATGCTTTCGCAACCGGCGCAACAAAGAATTCTTCCATGGTGGCTGTTTCCACAGGTCTTCTTTCCAGCATGAACAAAGAAGAAGTGGAGGCTGTCCTGGCACATGAGATCGCTCACGTTGCTAACGGTGACATGGTGACCATGACATTGATTCAGGGTGTCACCAACACCTTCGTCGTTTTCCTGTCTCGTATTATCGGTAACTTCGTGGATCGCGGCATTCTCCGCAACGAGGATGATGCTCCCGGTGTCGGTTACTACGTGACTTCCTTCATCCTTGACTTGGTTCTTGGTTTCCTGGCTTCCATGGTTGTGGCCGCTTTCTCCCGTCATCGCGAATTCAGAGCCGATGCCGGTGCCGCAAAGATCATGGGCAGCTCGACTCCGATGATCAACGCCCTGGCTCGTTTGGGCGGTGTTCCGACCGAAGAGCTTCCGGGGGCTGTCAAGGGTTTCGGTATCGCCGGTTCTATCGGCCAGCTGCTCGCTACGCATCCTTCCATTGAAGATCGTATCGCAGCTCTGCGCACACAGAACGCTCATTAATTGACAGACTGATTTCCAATCAAAAAGCCGCCGCAAGGCGGTTTTTTGTTACCCGTGTTGTCTCGTAGAGAACGAAATCGGGCTTTTTAGCAATCGTCGGAATGCTCAAAATTTGCCAATGCGACGACGATCTTTTCTCCTGAAGGAAGATCAACTTGCAGCGAGAGCTTTCCGCCAAGAATGTTCACGTATCTCACGAGATCGGACAATTTGACGTCCAAGGCGTTTCTTTCAATTTTGCTCACGGCAGACTGAGAGAGCTGAAGCTTCCTTGCGACTTCTTGTTGAGTCAAGTTCTGCTCGTATCGAAGTCTTGAGACGGCACACTGCAAAGACATCTGTCTAAATTCTGCTTTAACTTTCTTTCGGAAGGCCGGAGTTTGTGCGGAGAGATATTCTTCTAATGTAGTCATGTTCGATGCTGGCGGCAAATGAATTTTCGATAGCACATGCGAACTGAGGTGCTCATAAGAAAACAGCTCACAAATCGTGAGCTGTTTTCAAAGAGAAAGATCGGATTAACGTAGCCAGACTTTATGACCGTGTGCAAAAGCTCTGGCAACGTAAACGGCGCAAAGCCCGACAATGATACCCGAAAGTGTCAGGCCGATCGTAATGGCAGTCCAGTAACCTGCAGCGCCCATCGGAGCGGGACTTAAATAATCAGTAAAGGTAAGGATGCTTCCTAAACCCAGACCCAAGCCCCAAAGGAAGACACCGTAAATGATCATCGGCAGGAATGTGATTCGGTAGCCGCGCATGGAGAAGCTGCCGACACAGTTAACCGCGTCAAAAACGTGATAGATGGACGCAAAACCGATGAGGTAGGTACTGACCTTAATGACGTCTAAATCGCTCGTGTAGAGGCCTACAAAGAAGTATTTGCAGAAATAGAGCAGGGCAGAAACAAATACCGCTAAGCAAATGCAGAACTTAAGACATTTGTAGGTCGCCATTCTGGCGGTCTCAGGTGAATTGGCACCTAAAGACTGAGAAACCAAGACAGAAGAGGTCACACCGATGGCAAGAGGAGCCATGTAAAAGAGCGAGGTTAAGTTCGCAACGATCTGGTGCGCGGAAACGACGTCGGCGCCTAAACGAGAAATGAAAATCGTCATGAAGGTAAACGATGTCACTTCAAAGAAGGCGGAAAGACCGATCGGAATTCCGAGCTTAAGCAGGTTGGTTAAAGCCTTGCGGTTGGGCATGGAAATTCGCTTCTGGCGCATCTTGGCGTAGAAGCTGTCATAGTGCCAAATGACCCAGTAAAGGAACAAGCTCAGGAACGCATTGATGGTAGAAGAGATCGCACATCCTGCGCCTCCGAAACTCGGAATAAAGGCCCAGCCGAAGATAAAGATGTAATTGGTGACGGCTTTGACGGCCAGCATAGAGAGCGCAATCCACATTGCCACTTTGGGACGGGAAACAGCCGCGTTCATCGCCATATAAGCGCGTCCTGCCATGGCAGCCGGCAGACCGATAGCGTTGATCAGCAGGAAGTTTGTCGCAATTTCTGCAACACGACCGGTGGAGTTTGTCAGCGTCATCCACATCGGCGTATAGCACATCAGGCCCATACCGATGATGGCAAGAAGAATGGCGAGCCAAATAGTTTGGTGAAGCTCGAAGCCGATTCTTTCGTGATGTCCTGCACCGTAGTGGTGGCCGGCGATCGGAGAAAGCCCCTGCATGACGCCGACTAAAGCAACAAAGACCGAGACGGAAACGGCTAAGCCGATGGCAACAGCGGCCAAGTCGGTAGAACCAAGATGGCCGGTCATTAAAGTATCGAGTGTGGCTCCGCCGACAATGGCAACGTTGGAGATCCAAACGGGGAGCGAGAGCTTAATAATTGCCCAATAGGAAGTATCCGGCGGTTGAAGCCGGCTCAAAATTCGAGTTGACATACCAAAAAGGCAGAAACTACTTTCTGCGAATTAAGAGGAACTTTTCGCTGCTTCTCGGACGGCCTTGGAAAACATCAACAACTTCATAGCGAAGGTCAAGCGTGTTTTCATCGTAATCTCGGTCAACGGCACGCAGAATCCAAGGTGCGTCTGCCTGCTTATCAAAGTTGACACCGCCCCAGTAATTAAAAGCAGCGATATTGCTCAAAGTTAAATGAGAAGCACCGATCTTGTCGAGCGGAATTTTGTTTTCAACGACAACTGCTTTGAAGTTGTCGACAATCGGCTTCATAGAACGAGCTCCGTCAATCAAGTTGACGAATAAGCTCATGACGATGATCCATACCGCAGTCAGGCCGGTTCCGGCCATCCATGCGCCTCTCCAGGAGAAAACCGGGTGTTTGAACAAGCGCCAGAAGACGATTGCAATCCAAAGGACCGTGGCGGTAACGGCAAGGAGGAAGAGGAAAACGGAAGTTCCGTGCGGCTCAACCTCCGGGGCTAAACGAGTAAGGGAGAAAGCCATTTTGGCCGGAACGCCTTCTGTCCAGGCGAAGAAGTAAATCCAGACGGCAATTACGGCAAGTGTATAAATAATACCGGAATACAAGTCCAGGAAGTTCTCGCGGCTGCGTTTAAGACTGACGACGCCGAGTGCGGCTAAAACAGACAGCGAAGGAACTAAAAAGAGCAGGGTGCTGTACAGCTCGGTTCCGGTGAAGATCACGGAGCAAAGTGCAACAACCGAGAAGGAAAGCGGAATAATCAGCGGAGCCTGACGAATCTGGTCTCTCCAGGCGTAGATGCCCCACAAAGCCAAAGGCCAAAGGGGGAAGGTCAGCCAGGAAATGTTTTTAAGCAACCAAAGGTATTCGTCAGCTGGCAGCGGAGAAAGCACGGCAAGACTGGTAGAGATCCAGCTCTTGAACCATTCTGCGGCTTCTGCGGGGAAACAGGCAAAGACCAGGATCGGCCACAGCATTGCTGTTGCAAAGGCTATCGATAAAGTCAGCACGGCGCGTTTGGAACGGCTGGTGTAGTCGGGCGTCAGGAAAATCGCGACCCAAGCGCCGAAAAAGCACCAAAGGCCGGCTCCGGGACTGCTGGCTAAGGCAATTGCGCCGATAGAAAGTCCGGCAATAATGGAACCGCGCCACAGATATTGAAGACTTAATACGATGCCGTAGAAAGCCAAGGCAGAAAAAGCGAGCAGACAGGTAACCGGTGTCAGTTCGTGGAAAGCGGAAATGATGCCGTAGGTGCCGACAGTTAAGAGAACGGCAATATCGGCGACTA
>OBYC01001145.1_pt1 | contig 11148 bp, 8 predicted proteins | sample 1550651 | NCBI WGS metagenome assembly OBYC01 (sample SAMEA2580181, study PRJEB22360) | human gut metagenome | biome: human gut; feature: human-associated habitat; material: faeces | place: Denmark | collected 2008/2010
CCCCACGAATGATATTTCGTATATCTTCCTCGTGCTGTTCACGAGTGATCGCCTTTAAATCCACATAGTCTGCGATCGCATCTAACACAAACTGATTGCGGGATTGATACTTTTTCACATCCAGCGTCTGCATATACTCTGCAAGATAACGCTCTCGGGCGTCGGTTAGGTCAAAGCGTACTGTCATTTTATACACATCTTTCATTCTTCGCCTCGGCTCTCAGATAAACATCTGCAAGATATTCATAGCCTTTAGCTGCGGCACAGATGTCGTTAATGAACTTTACACGGTCGAGATTGCCGTGATAAAAATTCTTGATCAGACAACCGCCACCGCCGCAGACGCAGAGCGTCATCGTACTTTCATCATAGCCGTGCTCACGCAAGCGACGGAAGATCTCAGCGACATATTCCTCGGCAATAGCGGTGATGATCTCCAAATCCGAATCAGGAATATCCGCTGTGCCTGTTTGCAACACCTCGTCGATGATATAGTCGTTCAGCTCTCTGCGTGTCTTGCGCATAAAGCCCTCCCGAATAGCGAGAGTACATTGATAAGTGCCAAACTTCTCGGTGAACATCTTACCGCTTTGCGGCTTGCCGTTGACAAGATAAAGTGTGTTCATCGTACCGTTACCGATATCGGCTACCATACTCAATCCTTTGAGCGTAGACTTGATAGGTACAACCGCAGAATACCCCTGCGGATAGATTTTTACATCACAGATTCGGATATGATAATCTACATTCCGAAAAGTGAACGCTACCTCTTTGCTCTTTGACAGATAAACGGCAAAATCCGCTTTCTGTCCGCTTGTCCAAGTTAAAGGCAAGCCTGCGGCAATAATCACATCCGCTTCGGTCAGCCCTTCGTCCGAAAGCTCGGTTGAGATAGCGGCGAGTGTGAGGATATAATAATCCTCATCATTCTGCTTTTCGGGCAGAAACTCTTTGTGACCTTCGCCAATCAGATAATACTTGCCGTTGTAGGTTAGCATATCCTTTGTAAACAGCGGTTCACTGTCGTGGGTGGTTATACCGGTCTTGAAACAATGGTTAGCAGTTTTGATGTTGCCGTAACCGTGGTCGATACCGATAATCTTAAAATTGTTTAGTGTTTTCATAAAATCATCCTTTCAGTTTTTCGTTGTAGGCGAGTATGTCGCCGTAAAGTTTTGGGAAAGCAGGCAATATGCATTTCAAAAGATAGTTGCAGTAAATGCCGTACTTGCTGATCAGCTGCACGCAGCTGTGTTCTTCGCCGTAGTCGAGTAACAGGCAGTTGTCGTCAATGCAGTTGCAGCACGAATGACGGACAATGCGGTTTACTCTGTCGGACAGCTCTTCGGTAATTTTCAGCACCATAGCTTGTTCCTCCTTTCGTGTATTTTGGAGGGCTTTTCGTCTCTCTACTGTATTAAATACACGATAATCCGAAAACTTAGGGTTTTAAGAAAACATAGTGAAAATCAAAAAGAAAACACTAAAAAACGCCTTGAATACTGAACGATCAGAATTCAAGCTGATAATTTTAATATTACGGAAAACAATAATTCAAAATTTTTTCAAAAATTTCTTCTAAAACGGAGCAAAGGGAGTTTTATGGGACACCTGTTTTGGTAGACTTGATAGTGAGGAGGTGTTGATTTTGAAAAAAATCAGCTTTTTCAGCGCCGATTTTCGTGACGGAAGAATACGGATCGGCAACAAAACTTACCCTGCCGGTACGTTCGCTACGCACCTTTTGAATCAATACTATAAGGACGATACGGCAGCTCGGTTGGCTGTATACAAACAATACAACTGGCATTTATACGATACGATCTCTGCCGGTTATCTTGATAACAATGATGTTTTACGATCCGGGTGGGAGATCCACCAAATCTTAAAAACCTTGCCTAAACTGCAACCGTTCACTAAGCTGGATGTTGAAGCAGAGTGTATTAGAATAGCTGAACTTTTCACAGAGAACAACGCTGACTTTATACGAGAGTATTTCAATGCAAAGGCTCAAATATTAGCTATGGGAATCAATGAATCTGCTTTGGATTTGCTCCCGATTGGAATAGATAAAGTTCAGCAAAAAACAGCGGACAACCTACTTAATGATATGATGACAACACTGGCTTTCTATGATCGTATCAGCAACGATATGAGAGAAGCATTTGAGGGCTTAACCGAGTTCTGCGACAGGCTTAATGAAGCAGAACGCTTCGATGAGGCACACCTATTACCTATTGCGCTGGACATATTCGGCAATGAAAAACTTGATGTAACATCCGAGTATGTCGCTATGCGTAAGACAGCTAAAAGCAAAACGATGGTAACAGCGAGAAGGATGTATTTTGATAATTACTACAGCTTTGTTCTGACAGATTTCTTCGAGGGCTTGCACTACGGTCATTATCCGAGAAGGTGTCCGATCTGCAAGCGATATTTTTTGATGACTTCTGCAAGACGGCAGGTGTATTGCAACGGAACAGCACCATACACGCTGAAAGGCAAGCCCATTACTTGCCGAAAATATGCGGCGAGGATGAAGGAAAAGGAGCTTTCCGAAGGTAACCCTATCAATCCAATTTACAAGAGCCGTTGCTCTGCAATTCGTGTAGAACAAAAAAGAAGCACCATTACAGCAGAGTTTGCTGCAATGGCGCTGAAAGTCGCTAAAGAGTATTGGCAAAAAGCAAAGTATGATGACAACTACGCTAACGGTCAACTTAAAATGGATATGAAGCGTGAGAATTTGTATAGAGAAACGGACAGGAGAATCAAGCAAAAGTGAGCCATATCGAGAAAAAAGAATTTGAAATATACCGCATTACTCCGCCACCGCCTGAATGGGATTTGCAGGAGTATATTCGGCAGTATATCCAGACCGGCGATGACAATTATTTCTATTGGTTTCTACACTATTACGAGCCGTCGTTAAATGAAAAGGCGAAGTTTTTTAGGAATAAATACTCAATGGAAGAACATTTTGCCGATATAAAGCAAAGCATTGTAACAGGCTTATGTAAGGCTCTGATGAAATACGATATTTCCATAGCTCCTTTTCTGCCGTATGCTCAGAGGTATATGGAGCGTGAGGCGCATACCTATATCCGCACAATGCGGACGGGCTATTCCGTGCAGAGCGAATTTGAATATGCCCGACTTCATAAAGTGATGGATATTTTCAATCATTCAGGCGGTGAATTTACGGAGGAAACCATTTCTCAGGTTGCAGCGCAAATCGGTGAAAGCTACGAAAAAACAAAGTCTATCATTGAAGGCGGTATTCTTACTGAAAACTATGTAGATGTTCAGAGTAACGATGAGGACGACGAACAGACAACAGATTTTCTTCTTCCCGATTCCTCGCTCAATCCTGAAAATATCTATTTCAAGCAGGAGCTTTATGATAAACTGTATGAAGCCTATGACAGCTTGGAATACACAGAAAAAATAATGCTCGCCCAGCACCTCGGCTTTTGCCCTGAGTGTTTCAGTAATCACTATGCCGACAAAACCGATTTAGACGAAAATGGCAAACCGAAGGAAAAGCTCATCAAACCGCTGCCTTATACCGACATCGCCACCGATCACGGATTTAGCGATGCCGATACTGCAAAGAGAGTTTGTAGAACAGCCTTTAAAAAAATCAAATTTCTTATATGAAAATCATCAAATTTGATTGAGCTTTGCAAAGATTTATGCTATAATTTTCATATATTTATATGAGTTTTCTATCAAGGAGGTTGTAATTATGGCTGTTAGTTATAAAAAGCTTTGGAAATTGCTCATTGATAAAGATATGAAAAAAAGCGATCTTGAGCGTGAAGCAAAAATCACTCATTATTCATTGAGTAAGCTTTCACAGGGCAAGGATGTTTCTACTGAAGTCTTAGGCAAAATTTGCGAAACGCTGGATTGCACGATAGACGACATTATGGAGTTCGTACCGGAAGAAAAATAAAAGTTTCAACACAAAGAATCACCTAACTTTGGTACGATAAAAAGGAGTTAAAAAATGAACAAACAGCAATTAGCGTCATTAATTTGGGATACCTGCAACGATATGCGTGGATCAATTTCTGCCGTTGAGTACAAGGATATTATATTAGGTTTTATCTTCTACCGTTTTGTTTCCGAAAATGAAGTTTCTTACCTAAAGAAACAGGATTGGACTATGGAGATAATGGCAGAGGAACTGACGGAAAAAGATAGTAAAACCGTTCAGCAGTGCAAAGATCACCTTGGATATTTTATTGCCTATAAAGACCTTTTCTCTACTTGGAAGGATCACACAGCAACTTTTACGGTGTCTGATGTAACTGACGCCCTAAATGCATTTGTCAGAAATATTGGCAGCAATCCCGATCATCAAAAGCTTTTCAATGAGATTTTCAAATCCTTGTCTGAAAAACTGAGCAAAATGGGATCCATCAGCAATCAGACTTCTCATATCAATAACATCATAAAGATAGTCAGCCGTATTCCTATGGACGAAAATCAGGGCTATGATGTACTCGGATTTATTTATGAGTTCCTGCTGAAGAACTTTGCGTCCAACAGTAAAAAGGACGGAGAATTTTACACGCCGCACGAGATTTCGATATTGATGTCTGAAATTGTAGCCCATCATTTGCGTGACCGTGAGCAAATTAATATTCTCGATCCAACCAGCGGATCGGGTTCTCTGCTTATCAACATCGGTCAGAGTATGCAAAAGTATTTGCAGGACAGCGGCAATATCACTTATTATGCGCAGGAGCTGATTCAGGAAACCTTCAACCTGACGCGAATGAATCTTGTTATGCGCGGTATCAATCCGTCCAATATCAAGGTGCGTCGTGGTGATACATTAGCAAACGACTGGCCATATTTTGATGATAATGATGAAAACAGCTACGAGTATGTCCCTGTTGATTGTGTGGTTTCTAATCCGCCGTATTCACATAAATGGGATGCAGATAACTACACAAACGATCCTCGTTACAAAGAATACGGTATCGCTCCTGCTTCAAAGGCTGATTACGCTTTTCTATTGCACGATTTATACCACCTAAAAGATAACGGAATTATGTGTATCGTTATGCCTCACGGCGTTTTGTTCAGAGGTGGTTCCGAAAAAGACATCCGCACTCAGTTGGTAGAAAACAATAATATAGAAACTATTATCGGACTTCCTTCAAACTGCTTTTACGGCACCGGTATATCAACCATTATTATGGTACTGAAAAAACACCGTGAAGCCAGTGATATTTTAATTGTTGACGCTTCAAAGGAGTTCTTTAAGGACGGCAACAAAAACCGCCTGTCCGGTCATCATATCAAAAAGATAGTTGACGCTGTTTTGAACAGAGAGAACATTCCGCATTTTGCTTCTCTTGTTTCTAAACAAACGATTAAAGATAACGACTACAACCTCAACATTCCCCGATATGTTGAATCGGAGGAAAAAGTTCCTGTTGATTTACACGCAACCGTATTTGGCGGAATCCCGAATTATGAGGTTGAGCATCTCAAAAAATATTGGGAAGCTTTTCCGTCACTATGCGATGAGCTGTTTACACGCATTAATGAACACACCTCAGAATTATCCTGCGATTCAGTTATTGATGCTATCAAACAAAATGCTGATGTTATTGCATTTGAAGCGAATTACAAAGAAGCTTTCCAAGCGCTTGAAGATCAGCTCTATGAGCTTTTGATCGACAATCAGGTAAAAAACGTTGCTGCTCTGAAAAAAGAAATCACCAATCGTATTTTTGAACTATGTCAGCAGTTTGGCATTGTGGACAAGTATTTTGTATATAAAGCCTTTGACGATGTTTGGGAACAAATCAGCCTTGATTTGGAAGCAATCCGCTTGCAGGGATTTGACGCTGCACGTAGTGTAGAAGATATTGAAGTATATGATAAGAAGGAAAAAAAGGCTGTCAAAAAAGGAGAAGAAGGCAGAGTTATACCCTTCGCTTTGATTCAAAAACATCTATTTGCTGATGAATTCACACAAATGGATGGTTTGAATAAAGATCTGTCCGGTGCAACATCGGAATATGAATCTTTCTGGGAAGGGCTGGACGATGAGCTCAAGGAAGAACTGAAAAAGAAAGATGACGGTGATGAGCAGTCTGAAGCAAAGCTTGATACAAAGCAGCTAAAAGCAAAGTATCAGGAGGTTTTGGCAACGCTATCTAACGATACAACGAAGATGTACGTGGAATACGCTGCGCTGAAACCAAAACAGAAAGTTGAGTTTCAAAAGAGCCACCCGGAACTCGTTTGGCCGGATGAAACGGAAAAAGTCAAAAACGGCACCTATAAACAATCGGCGATTAATGCGATTGTTGAGCAAATCAAAAACGACATTGAAATCGACGAGGAAGAAGATGATTATAAGATCCGTCATTTGTACCTCCTCGGTCAGCAGATTTCTGCTCTGAAAAAGCAAATCAAAGCACTTAAAACCGACCTCGATATCAAGGCACGAGAATCGATCGTAAAGCTGTCAGACGATGAAATCAAAATGCTGCTGAAAGAAAAGTGGCTTATGCCTGCAATGGAAAACATCAACGCCATTCCGAACGCTATTATCTCCAATTTGAACCGTTCCGTGAATGATATTATAACCAAATACGATAATCCAATTCTTACCCTTGATACCGATATAACAAAGACCGAGAAATCATTATCCGTTATGCTTAACGACTTAACAGGTGATGCTTTTGATATGGCGGCAGTTCAGCAATTCAAAACACTGTTGGGAGGAAAAGAAAATGAATAAAACTCCGGCAGTTAGATTTATAGGATTTGCAGAAGATTGGGAACAGCGTAAGTTGGGAGAACTGGCGTTGTTCAATCCTAAAGATGAACTACCTCAAACATTTGAATATGTCGATTTAGAGTCGGTTGTTGGCACGGAGATGTTGTCACATAGAACGGAAATAAAGTCATCTGCTCCGTCAAGAGCACAGCGACTTGCTTGCACTGGCGACATATTTTATCAGACCGTTCGCCCATATCAAAAAAATAATTATCTCTTTGAAATGTCCGATAATAACTATGTTTTTTCGACTGGATATGCACAGATGCGTCCGTTTGTTGATGGGTATTTTCTGTTCAGTCTTATTCAAAGTGAACGCTTTGTAAAGGTTGTTTTGGATAACTGTACTGGAACGAGCTATCCCGCAATAAATGTGAATGATTTAGAGAAGATTGAAGTAGCTGTGCCATCTGGTGAGAACGAGGCACATAAGATTGGCACAATATTTCGCAGTCTCGACCACCTTATCACCCTTCATCAGCGCAAGTACGAAAAGTTGAAAAACATCAAAAAATCAATGCTTGAAAAAATGTTTCCGAAAAATGGTTCAAATGTACCGGAAATTCGTTTTAAGGGATTTACTGACGCTTGGGAACAGCGTAAGTTATCAGATGTGGTTGATTCCGTAGATACTGGTAAGAGTAGATTTGATAAAGAGGGTTCGTTTGGTGAGTATCCGATTCTCGGTTCTACTTCTGTGATTGGATATGATGATGAGTATGATTATGAAGGAAATTTTATCTTAACAGCTCGTGTTGGAGCAAACGCAGGTAGTTTATATCGGTATGCGGGAAAGGTTAAAATCAGTGATAATACGGTATTTATACAGGCATCACAGAATATAGAATTTATCTATCAATTGCTTATTCAATTCGATATTAAGAAGCTTTCATTTGGTACTGGGCAACCTCTGGTGAAAGCAAGCGAACTGAAAAGCCTAGAATTAATAATGCCAACAGACATGAAAGAGCAGATGCGAATTGGAGTGTATTTTAAAAACCTTGACCACCTCATCACTCTTCATCATCGCAAACTTGAAAAACTAGAACAAATAAAACAAGCAATGCTTCACAAAATGTTCGTGTAAGAAGCGGAGGCAACTATGTCATACAAAAACGAAACAGAATTTGAAAACGCCTTGATTGCCAAGCTGACACAACTCGACAATCAGTGGTCAAGAGAGATTCTGGAATACAAAACCGAAGAAGAGCTGATTGAAAACTGGGCAAAAATTTTGTTCAGCAATAACAATACAACCGATAAGCTCAACGGCTGTCCTCTGACCAAAACGGAAATGGGACAAATCATATCCCAAATCAACGGCGAAACTCCCTTTGCCATCAATCGTCGATTAAACGGCAGATATATTTCTATCATCCGTGATAACTCCAAGGATACGCAGCACGTTGGAAAACGTGTGGATCTGTTCCTCTTTGACAAGGATGAGATTGCCGCAGGAAGAAGCGTATACCAGATAGCTCGCCAACCAAAGCTCCCCATCTCGTCAGAAATTCTCGACAACCGCAGAGGCGATTTGATGCTATTAATAAACGGTATGCCGCTGTATCATATTGAACTGAAAAACAATCCTGTGCCTGTTGAACAGGCGTGTAATCAAATCAGCAAATATATGCAGCACGGCGTATTTACCGGCTTCTTTTCACTTGTTCAAGTGTTTGTCGCAATGACGCCGACCGAAACACTGTACTTTGCGAATCCCGGACGTGAAAGAGCTTTCAACTCCGACTACTATTTTCATTGGGGTGACTTCAACAATAAGCATATTGTCGACTGGGAAGAAGTTGCAGAAAAGTTCCTTTCTATTCCGATGGCGCACAGACTGATCGGTTACGGTACGATTGCGGACGGAACAGATAACATTCTCAAAGTAATGCGCAGTTATCAGTATCACGCTGCTTATAAAATCTATTCGCAGGTAGTCAAGCGAGTAGATTGGGATGATGACGGACAAAAGGGCGGCTATGTATACCACACTACCGGCAGCGGTAAAACAATGACGAGCTTTAAGTGCGCACAGCTGATAAAGTCCTCCGGTAAAGTTGACAAGATTGTTTTCCTGATGGATCGTGACGAGCTTTGGAAACAAACTTATGATAATTATCGAAACTTCTCGGACTGTGATGATATTGAAGATACCGCTAACACCAACAGCCTACTCTCAAAGCTGGAGAACGACACACCCAATTTGCTGATTGTTACGTCTATTCAGAAGATGAGTAACCTGACAACCGTCAATCCTACTCCGAATGCGGCACGTATTGCTAAGGTGCAAAAGAAAAAACTGGTGTTTATCGTTGATGAAGCCCATCGTTCTACCTTCGGCACAATGCTCCGTGATATAAAGCTGACCTATCCGAGAGCAATGTTCTTTGGCTTTACAGGTACTCCTATTATGAAGGAGAACGCAGTTGACGGTATTACGACCGACGGCTTATTCGGCACGTGTCTGCACAAATATACAATCTTAGAAGGAATCAGAGATAAAAATGTTTTAGGGTTCAAGCCTTCAAAAGTCGTAACATTTGACGAGGAAGATTTCAGAGAAAAGGTTGCTCTGATGAAGCTCGGCAAAGATAGCGTCGAAGGTCTTACCGATGAAGAATTCAAAAAATATCACGCTCTTGCTTCCCGAGATATGGACAAGGTGGAAGCAGACGTCAGCAACAGTCTGTATGCCGACGGAGATACCGGAAAAGAGCATCGCAAAAATGTGGTTCAGGATATTCTTAATAAATGGGAGCGAATCAGCTTCCGTGGTAAATTCCACTATATTCTCGCTACATCCTCAATCCGTGAAGCGATTAAATACTATCGTTTATTAAAAGGCAACGATAAAGATTTGTTTGTCACTGCTGTTTTTGATCCGCATACAGATAATACAAGCGATGATATCTTCAAGGATAAGGCAGTAGAAGAAATCCTCATTGATTACAATAACCATTTCAACTTCAAGTTTAGAGTCGGCGCTTATCGTCGATTCAAGGATGATGTTTGCTCTCGTCTTGCGCACAAAGAACCTTACAAGGATATTGATACAAGAAGAGAGGAAGCGGTTAATATTGTTATTGTTGTTAATCAGCTTCTTACCGGATTCGACTCGAAATGGATTAACACCTTGTACTTGGATAAAGTAATTGATTACGAGCAGTATATTCAGGCTGTTTCAAGAACAAATCGCCTTAACGGATATGAAAAGCAGTACGGAATTATCAAGTATTGCAGAAAGCCGTACACAATGGAGAAAAACGCAAAGGAAGCTCTGCGACTCTATGCGGAAGCTGGTTATCAAGATGTATATGTTCCGTCTTTAGGACAGAACATCATCGGAATGAATAACGATTATCAAAGCATCATCAAGCTGTTCGAGAAAAACGGTATTGAGAATTTCAGCAGACTTCCCGATAATCAGGGTGACATCAAGCTGTTTGCCGACTTGTTCAATAACATCAGCAACAATTATTATCGCTCTATTCCTCAGCTTTTTACTTGGACGAAGAGAACTTATATCACAGAGGATGCCGGAGAGGTAACGGTTGACCTCGATGAAAGAACATACGAAATTCTTCATCAAAGATACAGCGAAATACCGAGGACTGTTCAGCCCGGCGGCGATATGATTTATGACATCAAGGCTTTTCTTACCGAGGTATCATCAAATGAGATTAACCGTGCGTTTATGGAATCTCAGTTTGCCGAAGTATTGAAAGACCTTTCCAATGGTGCAAAGCCGGAAGAAATCAAAGCATTGCTCGATGATTTGAAATCCAGTTTTGCAGAATTGCCGGCAGAGGATCAGATTACTGCCGAAGCTATTTTGGAAGATATTTACTCCGGTGCGCTAAAAGATTTTGACGGAGGAAAAACTCTTGCTGAGTACATCGAGATTTATAAGAGAAATACCCTGAAAGCAAATATCAAAGTATTCAGCGAGGCGTTTGGTTTTGATAAAGATAAGCTGGCAAGAATTATGGTTTTCCACCTAAAGGAAGAAAAGCTGTATGAAGGCGGACTTTTTGATCAGATAATGGAAACACTTGACCGTGCAAAAGCGAAGGAAACTATGGAAAAACTGGAGGATTGCACCATCAGACCGCACCGTGTAGTCCAAAAAGCAGAAGGATATCTAAAGAAGTTTATCCTGTCCGGCGGGGATGTTAGCTTTATGGATTAAAAGCATAAAAACACCTAATAGAGCAAGGAGGTTAATCTTATGAAAGATGATTACACAACACTTGAAGACTTGGTTAGAACACAATATGCCGACGTTTTTTGGACTCACAAGATACAAGAAAAGCAAGCAGAGATATATGAATTTC
>OBYC01001154.1_pt1 | contig 11008 bp, 9 predicted proteins | sample 1550651 | NCBI WGS metagenome assembly OBYC01 (sample SAMEA2580181, study PRJEB22360) | human gut metagenome | biome: human gut; feature: human-associated habitat; material: faeces | place: Denmark | collected 2008/2010
GAAGCGTCCGGCGACAAGCAGTTTATCACCGTCGTTACCAAAAGTGGCAACTATTTTTACATCATCATTGACCGCGCCGAGGACGGGGAAAATACCGTCCATTTCCTTAACCAAGTGGACGAAGCGGATTTAACCGCCCTTATGGAGGACGGGCAGACCGAAGCCCCCGTTTGTAGCTGCACCGATAAATGCGTTGCCGGAAGCGTCAACACCGCTTGCCCGGTTTGCAGCGTCAACATGAGCGAGTGCGCGGGTGTGGAAGCCGAGCCGGAGCCGGAAGAAACCGAGCAGCCGCCGGAAGAAGAAAAAGGCGGCGGCATGGGTATTCTGCTTGTCGTGCTGCTTGTTGCCGCAGCGGGCGGCGGCGCGTTCTACTACTTTAAGATTTTGAAGCCCAAAAAGGACGCGGCGAAAGGCAGCAGCAGCCTTGACGACCTTGATTTTGACGAGGACGACGAGGAAACGGAAGTAGTCGAAACCGAACAGACCGAGCAGGAGGACGATAATCTATGAAACTTGTAATTGCAGAAAAACCGAGCGTCGGGGCGGCGATTGCCGCCGTTATGGGCGCGAATGAAAAGCGCAGCGGATATTTTGAGGGCGGCGGCTACCTTGTGTCGTGGTGTATCGGGCATTTGATTAGCCTTGCAGACGCGGCGACCTACAATGAACAATTCCGTAAATGGAAGTACGACGATCTTCCCATTGTCCCGCAGGAGTGGCAGTTTATTGTTGCCAGCGGCAAGGAGCAGCAGGTTTCCATTCTCAAAGACCTTATGCACCGCAGCGACGTTACCGAGATTATCAATGCTTGCGACAGCGGGCGCGAGGGGGAACTCATTTTCCGCTTTGTCTATGAACAGGCGAATTGCAAAAAGCCCTTTTCCCGCCTTTGGATTAGCAGCATGGAAGCAAGTGCAATCCGCGAGGGCTTTTCAAATCTCAAAGACGGGCGCGGCTATGACAACCTCTATCAATCCGCGCTTTGCAGAGCAAAGGCCGATTGGCTCATTGGCATTAACGCGACCCGCCTTTTCTCTATCCTCTACCATAAAACATTGAATGTCGGCAGAGTGCAAACGCCCACCCTTGCTATGCTGGTAAACCGCGACTATGCAATCAGCAGCTTTAAGAAAGAGAAATATCATGTCGTCCGGCTGGACGTTGGCGGCGTTGCCGCCCTTTCCGAAAGGCAGGACGACGAAGCGGCGGCGCGGCAGATGAAAGCGGCTTGCGAGAAATCGCAGGCCGTTTGTACTTCCCTTAAAAAAGAGAAAAAGACCGCAGCCCCGCCGAAACTGTTTGACCTCACCGCCTTGCAGCGGGAAGCAAACCGTTTGTATGGGTTTACGGCGAAACAGACCCTTGACTATGCGCAAGCCCTTTATGAAAAACGGCTTTTGACCTATCCCCGCACCGACAGCAAATATATCACTTCCGATATGGAGGGCAGCACAAAGGAACTTATCACCGGCCTTTGCGCTGCTCTCCCCTTTATGCAGGGCGTGAAGCTGCAAGCCGACCTTGCGAGGATTTGCGACAACAGCAAAGTAACCGACCATCACGCCATTTTGCCGACAGCGGAGTTTGTGAAAACGGGCTTTTCTTCCCTTGCCGAAAGTGAGAAAAAGCTAATGACCCTTGTGTGCGCAAAACTGCTTTGCGCCGTTGCCGCGCCCTATGAGTATGAAGCGGTTACGGCGGTTTTCTCTTGCGGCGGTTATACCTTTACCGCAAAGGGCAGGACGACGCTTTGCGAGGGTTGGCGCGAGATTGAAAGACTATCCCGCGCCGCGTCCGGGGAACAGGACGAGGACGCAGAGCCGGAAGCGGTTTTACCCCCGCTTGCCGAGGGGCAGACCTTTGACAATCCGGCAGCGGAGATCTCCGAACGTTACACGCAGCCCCCAAAGGCATTTACCGAAGATACGTTACTTTCGGCTATGGAGAGTGCGGGAAAGGAGGACACGCCGGAGGACGCGGAGCGCAAAGGGTTAGGCACCACCGCGACGCGGGCGGGTATCATTGAAAAACTCATTAGCGCGGGCTTTGCCGAGCGCAAGGGCAAAAAGCTAATCCCCACAAAGGACGGGTATAACCTTGCCGCTATCCTGCCCGACAGCCTTACGTCCCCGCAGCTTACGGCAGAATGGGAAACGCGCCTTACCGGGATTGCAAAGGGCAGCGACAGCCCCGCCGACTTCATGCGCGGGATTGAGGAAATGACAGCGGGGCTTGTCAAGACCTATTCCGCGATTTCCGAGGATAAAGCGAAGCTGTTTACCCCGCAGCGGGAAGCAATCGGCACTTGCCCCCGTTGCGGCGCGGCGGTTTACGAGGGCAAGAAAAACTTTTACTGCTCCGACAGGGCTTGCAGCTTTGTGATGTGGAAGAATGACCGCTTTTTTGAGCAGCGCAAAAAGGCTTTCACAAAGGCGATTGCCGCCGCCCTTTTGAAAGACGGAAAGGTAAAAATCAAAGGTATGTACTCGACCAAGACGGGAAAGACCTTTGACGGAGTTGTGCTGCTTGCCGACACAGGCGGCAAGTATGTAAACTTCCGCGTCGAGCAGAACCGAAAATGATAAGGCTTGATGAAAAGCAATACCGCGCCGTAAAGAAAATGACCCGCGCCGCTTGTGCAAACAACGATTGCGGGAATTGTCTGCTGCTGGACGACGGGGAAACTTGCGTGTGTGTGCAGAGTATCAGCTATTCGCTGTTATGCCGCTATTTCCGCGAAGCGGTATTACCCGCCGACAGGCAGCTTTGCGAACAGATCACCCGCAGCGGGGAAACCGATTTGAAGCGTTGCGCGGTATGCGGCAGCACGTTTGCGGCGGGCAGCAACCGGGCGAAATACTGCCCCGATTGCGCGGCAAAGATACGCCGCAGACAGAAAGCCCAAAGCGAGAGAAACAGGCGTTTACGGATAAAAACAACTACATAGCAAGCACAGCAAACGAGTACCCGTTTGCGAGAAATGCCCGCGCTTCCCATAGAGAGCGCGGGCATTTTGCTTGTTGGGATAGTCCCAAACCCTTAAAAATCGAGAAAGGACGTGATGAAACAATATGCCGTATTCTTCATACGACCATGACAAATTGGAAACCGCCGAAACCATGCGGATAGAACGCCGGATATATTTTGAAGCAAAGGACGGGGATATTGCCCCCTATGTTTCCTTGCCGCCGGAGCAGCTACACGCCATGCGCGAGGAAAGCGCGGCAGCGGAACAGGCGATTTTTAACGATCTCTCAAGCCGCGCCGCCGCATGGGAGGAACAGGCGGGCAAAACGCTTTTGCTTGACAAAGCGATTGAATACACAAGGACAACCGTTGTGCAGCACACCGCTAACGAGTGGCAGACCACCGAGCATAACCCCCATATTCGCAGCAACCGGGTATATCAGATGAATTACTACATTTACGAGAATACCCGCTACGACAAAGAAGCGCAGAAATCTATCCCGTATTCATGGACGCTTACATGGAGCGTGCGCACCAACAGCCCAAGCAGAACCCAAGCGAAGATTGCCGGACAAGATAGAAAGGTTTTCACCGACAAGGCAGCTATGGAAAAGTATCTGAATGGGCGTATCAAAGCGTATGACCGCTTGTTTACGGAAATCTCCCCGCCTATCCCGCAGGAGTACGCCGACTATTTCAAAGTAAACGGTATGCTCATGCCGGACTACACCATAGAGGGCGAAGAACCCCCGCAGCAGCAACAGGCGGCAGCTATCCCCGAAAATACCGGGCAGGAAAAGGAGCGTGAACACATGAGCGAACAGTTTTCTATTATGATAGGCAACCGCAGCCGCTTTGACGCGGGCGACCCCGGCGGCTATTGGTTGGAAATGCCCGCCAAAGGAGCAGCTTCACGAAGCTATGCAGAGCGTCGGCATTACCGCCGACAACCCGCAGGATTTTTCCATTCGCGGCTTTTCCGACGACCCGGAGAAACATATTGCCTTGCCTTATGAAATGGTATGCGCCGCCGACGTGGACGAACTCAATTTTCTTGCGGCGCGGCTCGAACAGCTTGACCCCGCCGAGGTTGGCAAGCTGAACGCAGCTTTGCAGCAGAAAAACGGGCTTGCAAATATTGGACAGGTAATTGACTTCACCTACAACGTGGATTTTTACGTCCATATCCCCGAAGTACATAACTACCACGATTTGGGCGACTATTACTTAAATCAATCCGGCATGGTACAAATGCCCGAAGAATGGAAAGGCGGCATTGACCTTTCTACTTTTGGCAGGAACGCTGCCGCGCAGGAAAAAGGCGCGTTTACCGAGTACGGCTATATCGTGGAAAGCGGCGACGAGTGGGAGCGTCAGTTTGAGGGGCGCGAAGTGCCGGAAGAATACCGCATTATGAGTTACCCGCAGCCGGAGCGCGGCGAACAGGACAAAGCCTATATGGACGCAGCCGAAACGCAGCAAGCAGACGCACAGGCCGCAGAGCCGCAGCAGCCCCGCCCCGTCGTCCCCATTATCCTTACTTCCGAAAAGCCCGCCGAAAAGGTAAAGGAGATCACCGCGCGTTTGGAACAGGGCGTACAGGCGATTTTTGACAGCGACCGCTACAAAGAGTTTCTAACCGCTATGTCAAAGTTCCATGATTATAGTTTGAATAACACTATCCTAATTGCTATGCAGGGCGGCAATTTGGTAATGGGCTTCCGTCAATGGGAAAAGGAGTTTGACCGCCATGTAAAGAAAGGCGAGAAAGGCATTAAAATCTTTGCCCCCGCGCCCTACAAGGTGAAAAAGCTGGTTGATAAAATCGACCCCGAAACGAGAAAGCCCATGCTTGACCGCGAGGGAAAAGTGGTAAAGGAAGAAAAGGAAATCACCGTCCCCGCCTTTAAGGTTATAACCGTCTTTGATATTTCGCAGACCGAGGGCAAGGAGTTTCCCGACCTTTCCGTTAAACCGCTGCTTGCCGATGTGGAGCAGTACGAGGATTTTTTCGCCGCCCTTGAAAAAGCGTCCCCCGTCCCGATTGCATTTGAGCAGATCACAAACGGCGCAAATGGGTATTTCAGTTTGACCGACAAGCGTATTGCAATCAAAGAGGGCGTGAGTGAATTACAGGCGGTAAAGACCGCCATTCACGAAATCGCCCATGCGAAGCTGCACGACGTAGACTTAAACGCCCCGCCGGAGCAGCAAAACCGCGTTGACCGCCATACCTGCGAGGTAGAAGCGGAAAGCGTCGCTTATACGGTTTGCCAGCATTTCGGCCTTGATACTTCCGATTACTCTTTCGGCTATGTGGCTGGTTGGAGCAGCGGCAAGGAAATGACCGAGTTAAAAGCGTCCCTTGAAACAATACAGACCACCGCAAAGGAACTCATTACCGAGATTGAGGGGCATTTTACCGAGTTGCAGCAGCAGCGGCAAGCCGAGCAGGAGCAGGGCGATACCTTTTCCATTTATCAGTTAAAGCGCGGGGACGAAACAAGGGACTTGCGCTTTGAGCCTTATGACCGTCTGCAAGCGGCTGGACTTACCATTGACCGGGTAAATTATGAACTCGTCTATACTGCACCGCTTACAAAGGATATGACGCTGGGCGACATTTGGGAAAGGTTTAATATCGACCACCCCGCCGACTTTAAGGGGCATAGCCTTTCCGTTTCCGACATTGTTGTGCTTCATCAGAACGACGAGGACACCGCCCACTATGTAGACAGTATCGGTTTTCAGCAAGTGCCGGAGTTTTTGCAGGAGCAGCAGACCCCCGTATTTGACAAGCTGCCGCCCGAACAGCAGCAAGCCTTGTCCGACACCGTACAAGACACTTTGCAAATGCTGGTTGACGCAGACAAGCGGATTTATGGCGACGTTACGGGCAAGACCCTTGAAGCAATCGCGGCGCAAGGATATTCCTACAAGGACGGGCAGCTTGAAAAGCAGCAGCCGGAAGCGACCCCCGACAGCCTTTTGACGGGTGAAACCGTTAGAACGCCGAGGGGCAATTTTCATATTACCGATATGAGCCGTGAACAGATCGAAGCGGCGGGATTTGGTTTTCACCATGCGTCGGAGGACGGGAAGTATCTCATTATGGGGAATGGCACACAGGCTTATGCCATAGCCGCCGAGCAGCCGCAGCGGGATAATCCCTTAAAGCACGTCGAGGACACCATAGAGCAGAACGACAACAATTTTGACGGGCTTATCAACAATACGCCGCAAACGCCCACCGTTGCAGATTTTGAGCAGCGGGCAAAGGCGGGGGAAGCGATTTCCGTTACCGACCTTGCAAAAGCGGTAAAAGCCGAGAAACGGGAACAGCCGCAGAAAAAACCGTCCATTTTGAAGAAGCTGGACGAATACAAGAAACAGGCGGCGCAGCAGCCGAAAGATAAACAGAAAGAGCATAAAAAGGATTTGGAGGTTTGATAGCATGAATACCCGCTTTACCATTGAGGAAGAAAACATTGTTGCGATCTACGCCGAGGACAGCCGGGAAACAACGCTTGAAAATATCCTTGCCGCCATGCCCTACATGGACGAGGATATGCGCCAGCTTGCCGCCGCAGCGGTGAACAAGCTGCAAGCCATGACGGACAGCGAGTTTTCCGAAAGGGAGTTTATCTTGACCGACGAGGAATAGCCCATAGAGAACAGGGGCGCGGTTGCCGATTTCCGGCACCGCGCCCCTGTTCTTTTTTTGTCCTTGCGTGGACAATTAGAAAGCCGTTTTTGCGGGTTTGAATATACTTTATCGTCTATGTCGTTTTCATGCGCTGGAAGCCGCAGAAACACAGGCGTTTTCAGCCCTTAACATTCCACTTGCCACCCCATGTTTTGCGCCTTATCGCTCCTGCTCCCGCGCCCTGCTTTGGGACGGGTAAAGAATACTATCGACGTTCTTTTTGACAACGCCGTATTCCTGCATTTGCTTCTTGGCTTGCCGATAATCTTCATACAATTTGGTTTTCCTGTCGTTTAAGCTTCTATACTCCTTGCGCAGCGCGGCGAGATCGGGCAGCTTCTTTATCTGCATTTCCTTTAATGCCCTTGCCGCAGCTTCAAACAGGATAATTTCGCTTTCATGCCCCCGCAGATACTTTTCCTTGTCCGGCGATTTTCGGTATTCATCGTAAATCGGTTTTAACTGTCGGTATGTGGTGGTGTGCTTGATAAGCAGCGACAAATCAGACATACGCTGTTCCACTTCCTTAACCGCCTTTGCCGCCGCGTCATGAGCGGTCATAATATCGGCTATCTTGCTTTCAAGTTCGCTATAATACTCAATCTTGTTTTCGGTTAGGAAGTTCATGCTTTTAGCAGCCTGTTTCAGATTATGGATTTTTGCCCACCGTTCATAGCCCGCCGACTGTTGGGCTTTGATACTGTTTTCAAGATCGACGACAAGCCGGATTTTCTTATCTTCCCGCAGCGTTTTTGTTTTGGCAACATACACGCCCTTGATACGCTCCTTTATCGCTTCTTCCGTATAGGCCGCGCCGAGCGTCTTTGTGCGGGTAAACCGTTCCTGTCCGGCAGCGCGAAAGGAAATGTATTTGCCCTGTTTGATTTCATACCCCATTTCCTGCAAGCGGCGCAGCAGTTCGTCAAAATCTTTCACTTGGGGAATGAGAGTATCTATCGCCGTTTTCAGCTTTGCTTTGTAGCTTGTCCCTTGCTTTTCGGCGGTGTATTCTGCATAGCTTTTTCCCTTGTCCTGTCCCGGTACGACGACGGATAGCCCATGCTCTTTACATATCCTGTCGCTGGTGCGCCGGATAAAGTGATAGCTTTGCTTGTTGGAATGGTACTTTTTGTAGTCAACGAAGCTAACCGCGTTGAAAATCAAGTGATTATGCAGATGGTCTTTATCGACGTGAGTTGTCAAAACAAACTCATACTTGCCGCCTAATACCGCCCCGGCAAGTTCCATGCCGATTTTGTGCGCTTCTTCCGGTGTGGTTTCTCCCACCGCAAAGGATTGTATCAAGTGCCGCCCTAAATGTGTGCCGCGATCTCCGGCAGCTTCCCGCGTCCATGCAAACTCAATATCGGCGGTTTCCAGCCCGCAGCCGAAAGAGGACGCAAGCAGCTTCCCGTCTGTCTTTTCGGGATTTAAGATATAGTCTATCGCAGCCTTTAAGGTTGATTTAATAGGGTGCGTCTTTGTAACCGCCATATCTCGTCCACCGCCTTTTTAATGTCCTCTATATCCTGCCTGTAAACCGTCCCCGTCGCATTGGCGCGTTTTGCAATTTGGTTGATGTTCCGGCTCACCGCTTGCAGTTCCCGGATATATGCTTTTGTGTCGCTTCGGTCAACGACAAGAATATACCCGTCTATCGCCATTTTACGGAAGTATGCCCCATACTGCTTTATGGGAAGCTGCTTCATCTTCTCGTCGATCAGCCGCTTTTCTTCTTCCGTAACGTAAAACTTCATCTGTATATTTCTCTTTCGGTTTTCCATTTCCGCACCGCCTTTCGGTATAAGGGTTTGGGATTATCCCAACAAGCATTTTCCGCAAACGGGTACTCGTTTGCTGTGCTTGCTATCTACTCCATACCCCCACCGAAAGGCGGTATTTGTTGCGCGTTCCTTTGATTTTGGACGCAAAAAAAGATTGCAGCCGCCATGCGCTGCAATCTCCCGATTTCTCATATTGTGAGGTTAATCCTCTGCTTTTTCGACTTCCGTTATCTCCCTTGCTGTTGCGGTTACAATCCGTATGCCTTTATCGCTCATACCGTCCAGCAGCGCGTCAAGCTGCCGCCGCCCGGTGGATTTCTCCGCATTGCTGTTCGGGAAGAAAAATTGATCTACCGAAATATGATACCGGGTTACAAGGTCATAGAATACCTGTAAACTCGGCTGTTGTCCCTTGTTCTCGATATTCGCAAGGTAGCGCGGGGAAATATATAACTCGTCGCTTACCTTTTTGCGGCTCTCGCCGTATTCATTTCTCGCGGCTTTTATAGCTGCCCCGAAAGCCTTAAAGTCGTACAATGGTACGGGTCTTTTTGCCATTTTCATTCACCCTGTTACATTTTACAGTTCACCTTTCTTTTTGGATATGTCCACACAATTCATATCATTAGGTTAAATACTTCCTGTTGTGTATTGACAGTAGACTGATTTTCTGATAAAATAAAATTTATGTAAAAGGAGGCGGCGTTTATGTTGCATAGCATGCGTATTAGATAAGCATTGAAAAAAAGGATTTTCCCATTTTCAACATGGGCTTTTTTGTCATGCTTATTTTGCGGATGCTATACAAAAAACTAACGACGTATAGATATAGTGCAAGCTATGCCTTAGTTTTGTTGTACTGCTCTGTGCATTATAAATGCAGGTCAATGCTCATGTTGAGGATTGACCTGCATTTTTTTGTGTAAAAAGGACGAGTGAAATATAATGCTTAAAAAATATTGGATAAAATGTCCGATTTGTAACGGAAAGACGAGAGTTCAAGTATTTCATAATACTGTATTAAAAGATTTTCCTCTTTTCTGCCCTAAATGCAAATTGACGCATATCATTGATGTAGAAAAATTAGAGATTGTAATCAAAAATACAGAAAAACAAACTTTTATTATTTAGAAGAAAGGATATAAAAATGAAACGTTTACCTAAATATACGCCTGCGGAAGTACGGAATGATCCATACGGATTTACTTACAAAGAAATGTCGGAAGTTATTGGCGAGAATGAAGCAAAAGCCTTATATGAAGAATTATATAAGCAATTACCACGCAAAAAAAATCTATCAATGTTGGTAAAAAATATTTGCAAAAGCAGTGATACTGAAAAGTATGTTTACGAACTGAAAGACAACAAATACATTGAAACGGTTTTTATCAAGCGGCGAGATGGTGGAACTGTTTGCGTGAGCACACAAGTCGGTTGTCCTGTTGGTTGTATTTTTTGTGAGTCCGGGCGAAATGGCTTTGTTCGTAATCTAACATCGTCAGAAATCGTACAACAGATTATATTGTTGCGTCGAAAAGTAAACCGTATCGTTTTTATGGGTATGGGAGAGCCTTTATTCAATTATGACAACTTGATAAAAGCAATCCATATTCTCCGAGATAGATATGGGCTCAACTTTCCAACCGACGGCATTACCATATCAACAGTTGGTCCGGTCGATCAATTAAAAAAATTGCGCGAGGAACATCTTAAAATTCAGTTGACAATATCTTTACACGCAGCAACACAATCTGCAAGAAATCGTATTATTCCTCACATGCGCATATATGCTATTGAAGATGTTGTTAAGCAAGCCTTATCCTATTCTGAAAGGCATAATCGCAAAATTGTCTTTGCGTATTTGCTTTTACCGGGTATAAATGACCGGCCCTCAGATGTAAGACAACTTGCAAAATGGTTTCGGGGCAAAAAAGTTATGATTAACGTGTTACAATACAACCCAACAAGCAATTCAAGAATTAAAGCACCACAGAAACGGGAAATAGTTGCATTCAAACATCAATTAGAGCAAGCAGGACTTGAAGTTACTATGAGAGTTTCTCATGGCAGAGAGATTAACGCGGCTTGTGGACAGTTAGCTAACACATATAATAAATTCAAAAAAAAATGATTAAAAGTGCCAGACGCATAGACGCAGAGCCGATAACGCATTAGGTCAAAAAACCTATGTGTTATCGGCTTTTTTATTTAATATTGCGCAAAAGCCGCTGTTCCCTATTATAGAATGGATTGCGGGTAGTGTATTAAAGTCGCCCTTTTTTAAGGATACGGCGGTATCGGGGAGGTATCGCCGTGTCCATTTTTATTTACTGTAACCCGCCTAATGCTTTGCGGTCAAAAAAAGCTATGCTCCGCAAGCGGGATATTCCGGCTATGAATGTGAACTGTCAATACATTTAGCTACTGCTTACATTTCCTTTGCGCCCGTCCGCGTCTTGCGGACGGGCGCATTTTGTTTTTTTCAACTTTTTTGTGAAAAGCGCACTCAAGAGCCATCTCCCGAACGGGTACGGAGCGAAAGGGGCAG
>OBYC01001157.1_pt1 | contig 10963 bp, 6 predicted proteins | sample 1550651 | NCBI WGS metagenome assembly OBYC01 (sample SAMEA2580181, study PRJEB22360) | human gut metagenome | biome: human gut; feature: human-associated habitat; material: faeces | place: Denmark | collected 2008/2010
GTTTTGCAGGTACAAGAGTTAATGCATCACCAAGCATTGTGTTTGTTGTATATGTTTCATTCCAGTTAAATACGAATGAAAACAGGAATACAACAAGTATTGTTGAAATTGATAATCTAACTGCAATATGATAGAAAACTCTAAATGAACCGGCACCGTCAATCATGGCTGCTTCATCTAATGACTTAGGTATCATATTAAAGAAGTTAAACGCAATCAAAATTAACATTGTTGAATATGTTCCCTGTCCTAATAATGACATTAGGAACTGTGGAATAATTGTTCCAATAACCTTAAATCCTACAATAGATTCAATTTCCGTAAATACCATAATTCTTGGGATTGTAAGAAGTGGTATTGGTAAAATAAATGCTAAGATTAACATTATGTACCAGAAATTACGTCCCTTAAATGAATATCTTGATAATGCAAAACCTGTTGTAAGTGATACTGCTGTCTGAGCTAATGCCAACAATGCTGAAAACCAGATTGAGTTAAACAATGAGCCAGGCATTTCAAGAGTTTTTATTGCGTTTTTAAAGTTACTAAGTGTAGCATGCTTTGCAATCCATGTTACAGAAGGATCAATTAAGTCTTTAGAAGTCATAATTGCCTTTGAAATCATCTCAAATATTGGCTGTAAGAATACGAATCCAATACAGATAAGCAAAAAGTAAATTGCCACTTTTGCAATAATATTTACTGCCTTTAATCTCTTTAATTTGGCAAAGTTGATTTTCTTTACTGCTGACAAATCAATTTTCTTTGCACTGCTATCTTTATTTGCCATATAACTTTGCCTCCTTCTTCTGATGTCTTGCCTGTGAAGCTAATCTCTTCTTCTGCTGCTTTTCCAGCTTCTTTAATTTCTTTTCCTGCTTCTGTCTTGCCTTAATGTCCTTAGGTTTTCTATCCCTGAATATGAGGAATACAATTCCTATCATTACAAGAGCTAACAGGCTGTAAATCCATGCGTATGTAGCTGCGAAACCAAGTCCTGAACTTGTTTCACCTGTCTTTTCTTCGATTAACTTGTATACAGGGTTAATTGAATCATACATACCTAACTGAATTACTGTAAATACTGTGATAATTAATCCAACCTGCTTAATCATTGGAATTGTTATCTTCCACATAATCTGCCATGCATTGGCTGAATCAATCTTTGCTGCTTCATAAATACTTGGGTTAATCTTTTGTAAACCATTGATAAATAATACAATTGGGATACCTGTAAACCAAAGTATAATTGAAAGCTGATCAAATATTCCTGCAAGTCCATTTGCTAATGCAGGTGAGTAACTGTCAATAATCTGCATTATGAAAATATTTGAATAAGCGTTAGTCTGCTGTGTTACTGCCGCAATTTTTTCTGCTGCCTGATCTCCTGCATTCTGTACAGTTAATAACTGTGACATTACAGGACCTGACATGATAATAACCGGCAGGAAGTAGATAGTTCTTAAAATTCCTTTACCTACATTAATCTTGCAAAGTAAGTAAGCAATAATGAATGATAAAACTACTACTATAAATGTGTAAGGTATAATCATCTTAATGTATGAAAGTAATGCAGGTAAGAATTCCTGGTTACCAACAAATGCATTAATGTAATTGCTTAAACCTATAAACTCAATCTTGTAACCCCAGTTAGTTGAAGCTACAGATGTAAAGCTTAAATAAATTGTAAATACGAACGGGAACAATGTAAAAGCACAAAAACCTAAAATCCAAGGTGCCATAAACATGTAACCTGATCTATTCTGTCTCTGCTGATAAGTTCTCATTTTTTTCTTTTTAGGTGCTTTTGTTTCCTTTTTCTTTGTAGTATTGGAAGTTTTTGCTGTTTCTACTTTTTCTTCTTTAACTTCTTCTGAAGTTACTTTTGTATTTTCAGCCATTACTTAACACCTCCTTCTACTACTGCTGCGCTGTTTGCTGCAACGCTTGTACCATTAACCTGAATTTCATCAGATGTATAGTTTATAATAATTGTCTTCACATCTCCATCCTTTGAATACTGGTTTGCAATTATACCACCATCTGTTTCATTACCATTAGCATCTTTTGATGCTGAAGTTAATTCTTTTCCATCCCAGCTATAAACTGTTCTGCTATCCCAGTTATAATTAATAACCTGTGACAATGGTGTATTAACTGTATTGTAAATAGTATTTACTAATTCCTCATACTGTCCAAACTCTGTTGAATAGTAATCTGATGAAGTTGTTGAACCTAATAAGTATGATGGTTTCTGTGTTAAGACAAATGATGGTGAAATGTTGTAATCAATCATTCTTAACATATCTGTCTGTGCATAGAATGAGAAGTTAGCATATGGTGCATAAACTTCCATTGTTCCATTAAGTACCATCTGTAAGAAAGGAACTGTATCTGTTTCATATACATACTGTGATGTCCCTACAGGTGACTGTAAGTAACGGTCTGTATATTTCCATAAGTACTTGTTAGGATTTACAAGGTTTGTCTTTGTTCCGTTCTTCTGAATCTTTGAAATAGCATCCTGATAAAGCTTTACAGTATTCTGAACTGTTGTCTTATTGTCATCACTCTTATAATGGCTTAAAAGAATGTTTGATGCTCCGTCAATTGTAAATGAACCGCTTAAGTCTCCTAAATCTTCATACAAATCTGTAATCCACTGTGCTGTCTTAGCAGGTGTTGCATATCCGTATTCTGTAACAGGAACGTTCTTTGGAAGAACTTGTGACTTATCTACTGAGAGATACTGTGAGTTAATATGCTTTGCTGCGGTTCCATAATAATTAACCATTGTTTCGTTTATTGATGAGAACTCTCTTGAAAATGAAATATCAATTCCCTTTTTAGCGAATTCTGACATTAAACTCTTAAATTCGTTCTTCTTTCCAACTGAACTTGAGAACTTAGTGCTGTTAGGTTTTGATAATGTTTCTCCACCTCTCTGCCATCCTATAAGTCCTGTGTTAATATTTTCAATACCATCTTTGTTAAGCTGGTTTAAAATATTCTTAACATCTGATGCTGAAGTAACTTCAACTTCCTGTGTTGAGAATACACCTTTCTTTGAATCTGACATAAGGAAGTCAATTCTAATAGGAATGTTCTTTTCATCAACTGACTTTTCAGTTAAAATTCCTTCATCAATTAAATGCTGTCTGTATGCCTTAGCCATACCTGTGTAATCAGCTTTGTAACCATCACTGCCGTCACCCTCTAAAAACTGATATGTTAAGTCAATATCAAACTTATTAGGTTTATCCTGTACTTTACGATATGAATCACCTGCCTGGTTTATAACCTGGAAGTATTCAGCGTTGTACTGGAATGATGCATATGCATATGTGTAAGCAATTTCTCCATCAGTTGTTGATGCAGGAGCTGCATTAATTGACATATACTCATCACCCTGATCTGCATAAGCTACAAATGCTGCCTGTGTACCATCACCATGTGAAATACCAAATACCGGCATTGTTGGGTTCTTAAGTGGTACAACATCATCTAATGATGAATAATAGTTAGATTCTGTTGATGGATCTGTTCCATAAACCTTACTATTGTATTCACTAAACTTTGTCTTGTTTTCATTAAATCTGATTAAGCTTCCGCTTCCGTCCGGAACTAAAACATAACCAGGTGTAAGTTCTTTCACTTCTGTCTTAACGAAATCATCTGCATCTTTATCATAGTATTTAAGAATACCACCGCTTGTTCCTAAGAAAGGAGCAATTTCGATACATTTAATCTTGCTAATACAACCTGTAATTTCTTCATAAGGAACTTTAAAGTTAACCTTTCCATTTTCGCCTAAAGTCATATGAACTTTAACGCCTAATTCTTCATCATCAATGTTAAACTTACAATCCAAAACCCATTCGTTTTCACTGCTTCCCTTAGTAAGCTGTGATTCGCCCTGGCTCTTCTTTTCCGGTGCTGATGATGCTCTCTGTGTTGTCATTGAATCTCCTGAGCCTTCAAAATATTCAACTGTTACAAGAGAATTGGCAAAGGCTGTATACTGGCTACTGTTAAATGATGAATCAACACAGTTTGCCATTTCTTTTACTTCTGCTATTGTCATATTCTTTTCTTTAGCATAGTCTTTAAGTTCTGTATTATCACCGCTTTCCTTAGCATCTGTAATAATATCTCTTGCTTCCCATGCTTCATTTAAGAAAGGAACGTCTACGCCTGTTTTCCAAACATATCCTGTTTTTGTATTTTCGATTGCTAAGATATCTCTGTCTTCATAGAAAAGATATTTGTAATCTCCTATTGTGCATAATTCTTCGTAAGCATTTGAATACTTTAATGAAGATTTTGCAACATCAGGTACAGGTCTTGTATCTCTGTTAGTGTTAATGAATGCAGCGCCAACTGCTACACAAAGTGAAAGGACACATAAGAGACATACAATGATTGCTGTTGCTTTAAATTTATTCTTTTTAGCTGCCTGTAACATTTCTTATTATCTCCTTTCCTACTGTGATTAAGAAGTCGTATAACTGTTCCCACATAATAATTACTACAAGAACAACTATAGCCGCAATTAACATAAATACTGCTGTAATAATAAGACTGACTACTGTCTGTTTAAAGTCATAGTCATGAACTGTTGAAAGTCCTTCAAATATTACTGCGATACTCCAAATACCACCGATCATCATAATAACTGTCAAGATAAATGATTCGTTATATGTTAATTGGTATGACATAATTGTTGTAACAATCATGCAAATCATTAATGGCATAATACCATATGCAGGAATCATATATACCTGCTTTAATGTTCCGTCACCATCTGTAATTGATGTAACAAGGAAGTTACATACGATGAAGAGAATTAAGATAGCAAAGAAACCAACTACTACGGCTCCCATATCCATATCTTCAACGCTTGTATACTGATAAATAAATCCTTTTCCTGTCTGATAAATCATATATACTGCAAAGAATGCTACATAAATAATTGTTGCTGCAATCATTGAACCGTTCTTTCCAACTCTTATATCATAATATCTGTCAATTGGATGTTTAGCACACTTAAATGCATAACCGATTTCTCCAATTACAGGAAGTTCTTTTAGTTTAGTTCCAAACTGTTTTCTCTTAGTTCTTAAAACTTTCTTCTTATCAACAAGTTTAATAACTATACTCAAAACAATTAAGATAATTACAACTGTTAATACAGCTCCCAGGTCCTTCTGGATGCCTTTATTTCTAACTTCCCAGAAAGCATCTGAATAACCACTTCTATTTCCGGCAATTTCAAAATGTTCCATTGCCTTATCATATTCTTCATCATTATAATAAGCTTTTGCAACACCGTTATGTGCCAAAACTGACATCTGGTTTAATCTTAATACGTAATTCCAATCTTTAAGAGCATCTGTGTAATCACCGTTTTCATATTCCTGTAATGCTTTATAAATTGTTGTTGCGTATTCTGTTGGTGTAAACGACTGGATAAATCCCTTCTTACCATCTGCTGTCCAAATGTTTCCATTGTTATCAACAGCAATTGTTGTAAGTGATGAGAACAAACCTGACACGTCATTGTTACCTGCCTTTTCACCAAGGCAGAAAATCAACTCTCCGTCTCTTGTATATACATATATATATCCCTTTGAGTCAGATGCATAAATAATTCCATTTGAATCTGCTATTACATCTGTAAATGCATCCGATGAAGCAATAACATTTTTAAATAAGTTTGTTCCATTTGTACTATGTTTCTTTAAAAGGTCCGTTCCCTTACCCATACATGTTGAATAAGCTGTTCCTTCTGCATCAACAAAAACGTTTGAGAATGTTGATGGTAAAGTATTTAACAAAGTTGAGTTTTTCTCCTGTTCCTTTGTATAAATAATTTTAAGGAAAACCTGCTGTGGTGTAAGTTTAGATTTATTTGATGCGAAATATCCTAAAAATTCACCTGAGTTAGCAAGCTGAATAATACCTGCGTAAACACCTTCTGAAACTATGTAAAGATTGTTACCACTATCAACTGCTACCTTACTTGGTTCGTAGTTTGTATCTGCGAAGATTGGTGCTGTTGGTCTGTCATAACGTCTTACAAATTCATATTTTGTTTCGTTAACTTTCTTGAATCTGAATACTGTCTTGGCTCCTGTATCAGCTATATAAACTTCACCACTTTTTGTAAGAAAAATTCCCTTAGGTGAGTTAAAACCTTCAAAATCTTTTGAGCCAACAGTATCTTTATCAATCTGAGTTACTACTTTTTCATCATCCAAATTATAAACGAGAACTCTTGCATTACCTGTGTCAACGATATATGCATTATTTTCATCATCTATAATCATATCTTCCGGATCGGATAATCCGAGGTTTGTTATAGTTCTGTCTGGTAAGTAAGCATCCTGTGTTCTAACTAACTCCCCTTCGTCATCAAGTGTATATGAATAACTTGTTGCCTGAGAAGCTGCTACAGGAAGAACAGACATCACTACAAATATCAGTGCCAGGAACAGCACTAATGATTTTTTCAATAATTTTTTCATGTGCCCTTCTCCTTACTTGATACCTGAACTTGCCATTGTGTTCATAACCTTTGACTGCATGCAGATGAAAATAATCAGGTTAGGTATAAACATAATCAAGTTGGCTGCCGCAACCATACCTGATGCTGCCACTGCATTGTTTGTGCCAATAGAGTTTACATAATATGTCAATGTTCTTAATGCTTCGTTAGTAATATAGTTGTTTGATGTTTCCACGTTGCTCCATACCTGCTGGAATGTTAAAACGACTGATGTTGCAAGAGCCGGTTTTGTTAATGGGATGATAATCTTTCTTAAGATTGTTGCATCTCCTGCTCCGTCAACTACCGCTGCTTCAATAAGGGCATCCGGTATTCCGTCTACGAACTGCTTAACCAGGAATAAGCCTACAGGCATGGCAATAAGTGGAAGGATATGCGCAAACCATGTATTGTATGCACCAATTTTTACTATAATTAAGTATCTTGGGATTGAAACCGCTGTGGCTACGAACATAAGAGCCATCTGGTTGATTTCCCATAAAGCACCTTTAATCTTGAATTTCTTCTTTGAAAAAACATAAGCTGCCATAATTGTAATCAATAAGTTAAGAACTACTGTAAGCACAGTAACTATCATTGAGTTCAAGAAGTATCTTGACATTGGAATACCTGTAGAACCTGCTAAGTTCATAAGATTCTTAAAGTTGTCCAATGTGGTGGAAATTTAAACAACTCACCAAGTGGTTTAAAAGCGTTTCCAATAAGGAATACTACCGGAAGGATCATAAATATAGAAAGCGGAAATGCTATAATATGAAACTTAATCTGGCCGCTTGAAAATCTTGTTGGGTTAATTCTGTTACCTTGAAAATTTGCCATTTATGTATCCTCCTTTCTAATATTCATCTTTTTCTGTAAATAACTTGTTTGCTACTTTACTACAAATCCAAACTAAGCAAAGCAATGCAACTGATACCGCTGATGCATATCCCATTTCGTATCTAACGTAGGCGTAATCATCAATGTGGTTAGCAATTAACTGACCTGCATAATCCGGTGTAGGGTTTGCTCCTGCCAATGTTACACCAATCCAACCCATGTTAAATGCGTTTACAATAGACATAACCGCACCAAACAACATCTGTGGCTTCATTGAAGGAACTGTAATATAAATAATTTCCTGGGCTCTATTTTTAATACCATCCACATAAGCTGCTTCGTATAATTCCTGGTCGATGTTCATAATACCTGAAAGCATTGATAAGAAACCAATACCCATTGATGACCACAACGATATAAAAATCATAATCTGCATAAAGTAATCAGATGATATCAACCACTGAATAGGCTGATTTATTAATCCCAGTTTCTGTAAATATGCGTTTGCCAAACCTGTCTGGTCACCTGAGAAGATTGTCTTCCAAATAACCTGAATCATTAACTGACCTACCATTGAAGGTGTGTACATTGCTAACGCATATAGTGTTCTTGCTCTAGGTGTTACCTGAGCAAGAATCCATGCCATAAGGAATGATAATGCGTATCCACCAACACCGACTACGATAGCGTAAAGCACAGTGTTAGGTAATACATATTTCATAAATACCTCATCGCCTGTAATCAAAGTGATGTAGTTGTTAAGTCCTGCAAAAGTTGGAGTATTAATTACATCAAAATATGTAAATGATAATCCGATTGCAATAATAATAGGTAATAAGATAAATGTAAAAAACAATAATCCGTAAGGAAGGAACAGAACAAAAGCATGAAAACCTTCAGTTTCTGTAAACTTTTTATTGCTCTTTATCTTTGCCGGCTTAGCCGGTTTTGTTGCAATGTCTTTAGTTGCTTCCACTCTGTGTTACCTCCTCTCCTTTATCTGCTTTTGCATTATCCTGATTCTGTTTAATCCAATCATATCCACGAAGTTTGAAATCTTTTATAAGTTTTCCATTTTCATCGTAAAATCCTAATTCTTTCATCTTTCTTACAATTTCTTTGTTAACATCGTTCTTTGCCTCATCAACTGCTACCTGTGCTGATGTACCGTCGAATACCATCGATGTCCAAATATTAGAAATTGTTCTTTCAAGTAAGTACTGACCAGGAGTTCTTGTTACATCAGTTACCTGATTAATCTGCTTTAATACAACCTGCTTGTCAGCTTCAGCCATTGGATTGTTGTGAAGAGCTGCCATATTGGCTGATAACCAGAAATATGTCTTACCATATGTTGAACGTAATGTGTATGTGTATTCTGTCTGAACATCTTTGCTTGTCCACCATTTAAGAAATTCCCATGAAGCTTCCTTCTTTTCAGAATTCTTAAAGATAACTCCACCTGTTCCGTTGGCAACAAACTTTCTGTTAATTGTTCCATCTTCCTGTTCTGTTCCAAGATATTCGGCAAGTTTCCACTTACCGTCCAATTCCTGAGCACCATTCTTAATTAATGTATAATCTTCCATACCTACAATACCAATTGGTAATGTTGAGTATCTAAATGAGTTAAAGAAGTTCTGTACTGATGTATCAAGAGAGTATTTTGTAAACAAATCTCCTAAAAGCTGAAGTCCATTAACTGCGTTCTTTGAATCAATACCTGTTGTTACAAGACCATTTTCATCCTGTGTATAAAGTTCTCCATTATTCTGAAGCATCATTGGTGATGTCTGGTAGAACCATTTGTATCCTGAAACACCTGCTGAAATATTATGATAGAAGTTCTTACCATATCTCTGGAGAGTTGGAAGAATGTCTATCAATTCATTCCATGTTGAAGGGCATTTAAGTCCTAACTGATCAAAGATATCTGTTCTGTAAACAACTGCATTAAAGTCTGTTGTTTCAGGAATTGCGTACATTCCTTCATTATATACATATGAAACAAATGATCCTGTCGGGAATCTTCTTGCTACTGTCCAGAAATCATCAAACTGTGATAAATCATATAAAGCACCACGGCTTGACAAATCAAATGGTACATATGAAGCAAGTCCTAAAGCAATGTCCGGTGTTTCATCTGCCGCAATTGCCAATGTCAACTTGTTTACATCAGGCATTGTTGCTACCTGAACTTTAATATCTTTTCCTGTTTTTTCTTTATAATAAGGAACAAATTCTGTATCAGCCATCTTCTGTAATAAATCTACGTGAGTAATAGCTCTGTTAACCCAGATAGTAATTGTATCCTTATCTTTGTCAGATACACCTGTTGAGTATTTTGAAGATGTAAATGTATTGGTTAAAGTTCTAATTGACGTCCATAATGAGCTTGCCCATGATGCATTAGGACTTTCTAATTCACTCTTGTCTCCGTACACATAAATTCTATCAAGTGTAAAATCATTTGATGTTACTTCTGTTGTGAAGTTGCTTAATGAAACGAGGATTGAGTTTTCTGCGCCTGTTAAGTCTGCTGTATGAAGAGCAATGTCATCCGGATACTTCTTCATATTCTTGATAAACTGTTCTGCTTCATCTAAGTAAGCTAAAACTGCACCACTGTTTCCACCTTCTGAATAATCCTGAAGTAAATATCTGATATGCTGAATTACTGTTTCATAAGCATTTAAATATTTTGGAATTTCAGGAATGTATTTTGTCATCTTCCAGTTTCTTTCAGTATCTACATCGCTACCTGTAATCTTTGTGATTTCCAACTGGAAGTTTGTGATATGTTCCTGTAAAAGTAATGCATATCTGTATGCTTCCATAATTGGTTCATTTTCCTGCTTGATTGTGATTGTGTGAGTTCCTTCTTCAAAATAGAAATTGTAGTTGTTTCCATTTGAATCCTTAAGTGTTTCATTAGCATATCCTGATGAAACCGGATTAAACTTATAATTATACATTTCCTTAAATGGAACCTGTCCGTCAATCTTAATTGTTTCAAAAGTATCGAATTCTTTCTTTCCATTATTATAGTGGAAAGCTAAGTTGTAATTTCCTGACTTCTTTACTTTGAATGTATATGTAACTTCATTACCTGCTGCACTCCAGTGCAAAGTATTTAGTTTTTCTGTATCTATGTTGAATCTTGTAAGTGCTGTTGTGACCTTTGTGCCATATATTGCATCTGTAGAATTCTTTTCTGAATAATAAACAGCATCAATCTGTAATGCTTCTTCCTTGTCTGTTACTAATTCTGCATCACTATGCTGTGCAGCATATTCTTCATATGAAATTGTATCATCCGTCGCTGCCTTTACTGTCAGCTTGCCTAAAGCCAATCCTCCTGAAGATACATTTTCAAGTGAAATTGTGTTTTCACCTTCTTTTAAATAGAAAGTAAGTGGTTTGCTTGATACGTAAGTATTATTGTAAATATTTGTATTAACCCATTTCTGAATTCTTGACTGGCTAGGAGCCATTTCATCTCCATAGCTGTCTTTTGGAAATTCTTTCTGATCATCACTTCCGATATATTTGTCCTGGTCAACATCTGTCCAATGA
>OBYC01001189.1_pt1 | contig 10510 bp, 5 predicted proteins | sample 1550651 | NCBI WGS metagenome assembly OBYC01 (sample SAMEA2580181, study PRJEB22360) | human gut metagenome | biome: human gut; feature: human-associated habitat; material: faeces | place: Denmark | collected 2008/2010
CTTCGTTAGAATTTCTCCCTTTCTTACGATAAAAAATAGTATTTATAGTTGACTTATCAGCATAATCCATGGTAAACACTATAACTTTGTAATCCCCGTCCGTTTTTATTGTGCTTCCATCTCCTAAAGACTCTAAAAAAGTATTATCCGGTTTTACATATTTGTCATTCCATTTAAGCGTAATCTGGGCTTGTCCTGAATTTATCTCTATATAATATCGAAAAGCAGAATAATCATAAGGTTGCTTATTATTTAATTCGCTATCACTAAATCCACTTTTACATTCAAACCCAATCTTTTCACTAACCTTCACCGGTGTAATTTCTGCAGCAAGCATTTTGTTATCTGTCCACTCTAATGAATCACTGTCCGGTTTAACCGAAACTTCAACAGTTACTTTTCCCAGGTTTTCAACCGGAACACTGACTGTATAAGTATTTGTGTTTCTTCCTAATGGCAACGTGTCATTATAAGTTACTATTCCAGACTCATTGGGAATACTATCATTTTCTTTATTAGTGATAATACATCCTTGTTTTTCACCTTTAAACTTAAACTGTGCAGCATACGTAATAACCCCCTCTGCTGTAGCAGAATTGCCTGTAATCGAGTAATTATTAACAGTAATTGTAAATATCGCTTTATCATTCTCATATTTTAAACTTGGAATTACCTTACTGTAAGTAATATTCTCTCTTTGGTCTATCTGTAGCAAATAGTTTGATGAAAATGGGATTACCTTTTGTGCTGTAGCGATGACCGCTTTTTGGTATCCCATTGAAACATATGCTGCATATATAATTGCCAAAGAAAATAGGATTCCCACCAATATTAATATAATCTTTTTTTCTTTTTTCTTTTTATCATTTGTTCCTCGTAATAAGATTTCTTATTGTTTTGCCATAACATACACAATATCTGTTTCTTTGTCCGTTTCCCGCCAACTGGCTTCTACAATAAAATATTTATAATAATTATAATTTGTAAGATTTGAATTATTCATGTTATTTGTTGAATCAAGAGGAACATACTCCTTGCTTTCCCAGTAAATTGGCACAGCCTGACTCTGCACTCTTGTTTCATTATCTCCATATGTATAAGTCTGACCCTTTCCTTCATTTTTTATAAGTAACTCCAAACCACTATTACCATCTGTAGAATATCCTTTATTAGGATAATACGAATAGTAATAATTTTTATCTTTATATTTTTTACAAATGGTTGATGTGTTTTCTTCAGAAGATGTTGTTCCTTCACTTTCAGTAGCCGGATAAAGTTTTAATACCAGTCCTTCCACATTTTGAGTATGTGCGACTTCTAAGCGTACTTTATCACTATTACTTCTAATACAAATTACATTTTGTACAGTAACAATTTTGCTACTGCTTACATCCTTACTTTCATATGATAAGTTGATTCCATTCATTTCTCCGCCGTGTACACCGGCAATTGAAACATCTCCAGGTGAATTTACTTTTGTAAGGGAAGCTAGTTTATGTTTATATGCAAACCAAGCATAGCCAACAGCTATTACTAAAGCAATCATTATAAGTATTGTAACCATAAATGTTTTTCTTTTGTGTGATTTTGTTTCCATATGCACCATCTCCGTAATTTAGTTCTATTATTCCTTACATTCAACTTCATAATACATATAATCTACATTAACTCCAATCTCATAATCCGCAGCATTATACCAATTAGTGAGATACGTAAACTGTGATGCATTTAAAGCATCAAAACTAATATTTTCTCCGTCTCCAAGATTAAGCTGACTCCAATCATAATTATAGAAGAATTTACTTTTTTTAGAGGACTCATTTATTTCTTTATTTATTTTATCTATAAAATAATTCGACACATCTGTATTGAACAATTTTCCGTTATCAGGTATTCCCCTAAAATCTCTAAATGAATTTGGCCATACCCAATAAACATTTACAGTTATTGGAACATCTATCTGATATCCACCATCCGAATCACTTTTAATTAAAAATTTTTTATCTTTAATTGGCTTTGTATATCCATCCTGTTCCGTATAATTTTCAAAAAAAAGAATATGTCCCTTTAAAAGTTCACATACTGATTCATCACTTACTTCTTGTAGTTGGAAATCTTCATTTCCTGATTCACTTTCTATAGCTGTATCTGTTTTATTATCTGTAGTTTTATATGGAATTAACTTTATTGAAAGTGAAAATTCTTTACATCCTCTTTTTTTAGGAATTACATAAAAAGTAATCTTCCCTGATGCTCCGGGCTTAAGTCCATTAGCGTTCGATTGCTGATTATTCATATTATTATCACTGTCTATCTGCATAGAGATAATTCCGTTTTCTACAATAAAATATTTTTCCCCATTATAACTTTCAGTTTTGGTTCCTTTCATAACATTTAATTTATTATGCAAGATATCATCCTCTGCTCCATCATCACTTTCCTTCGTAGCAAGGTAGAACGGTGCTCCTACGGCTGATAATTCAGTGCTTTTTGCCTGTGCATTCTTATTACTAACCAGCCATGCAACTGTGGCAACTAATAAAGCAATGATAATACATACTATTAAAATCTCATTTTTTATAAGTTTATGTCGTATTTCTTTATTTTTTTCAAGCTGTTCAATACTGTTTTCATTATTTTTATGTTCTGTCTTATCAATATGTTTTTTATTTTTCATCTCTAATCCTTAATATATAAAAGCATTTTTATAGGGTGCTTTTATCACTAAATACTTAGCATTTCAATGGGAGCATAAAGAGATTTTCTAATTAATATCTGTTGCATAGGAATTTCTTATTAATCAAAAAAAGAATCGCCCATTCATAAGCGATTCTGATACAGCTCGTACGGGAATTGAACCCGTGATTCCGCCTTGAGAGGGCGGCGTCTTAACCACTTGACCAACGAGCCATTTTTATGACACTGTGCTTTTTGCACAAGACACTTTACTATTATAACAATCTTAGCAAATTTTGCAAGTGCTTTTTAATATAAAATTCACGTATAATATTCACGTATAATATTTCAGCTACCATGCTCCCCCATCAACAAAGGACTGCCCAGCGGGCAGTCCTTCATCCTTACTTCTATATTCTCTGTTCCACTCTTCACCCTAGAAGTCAAATATTGACAACTGGCTGTCTTCCGGCATTCCTTCCAGCAGTCCCAAACTTGACATTGTTTCTATTACTGTCTTACTTAGCTTGCTTTTTTCTCGCAATTCATTTTTTGAAACAAATGGGCCTGATTGGTTTGCTACTGCTTCTACCAAACCATCGGCAGCCTTTTCGCCTAAGCCTTCTATTGTGTCAAGGCTTGGCATTAGCTTGTTGTCTATAATCTGAAATTCATGTGCTTTAGCCTTGTATATGTCTATAGGCATGAACTCAAATCCTCTGGCGTACATTTCCTGTACAACTTTCATGTCGCCAAGAGCGTCTTCATCTTTCTTAGCTATTTCGTGATTTGCTTTCTTTCGTTTCAAGTCAGCCATATAATATTCAAGCTTTTCCTTGCCTCGACACATTGTTTCGTAGTTAAATGCTTTTGCTCTAATGGCAAAGTATGCAGCATAGTAAGCAAGTGGTATGTAAACTTTATACCAGGCAACTCTAAGTGCCATCATAATATATGCTGCCGCATGAGCTTTAGGGAACATATATTTAATCTTTTTACATGAACCAATGTACCAGTCAGGAACATTATGCTGGTGCATTACTTCCTCTTCGTTTATTTCCTTGCCACTCTTTTTGTCCTTGTATATCTGAAGGCCTTTACCTTTTCGTACATGCTCCATTATCTGGAAACTTACCTGTGGTTCAATGCCTTTATGCATAAGATATACCATAATGTCGTCACGGGTACAGATAGCAGTTGAAATTGTACATCTGCCCTCTTCAATTAATGTTTGAGCATTTCCAAGCCATACATCTGTTCCGTGAGACAAACCTGATATGTTAACAAGATCAGAAATCTTAGTAGGCTTTGTATCCACCAGCATCTGAATAACAAAGTCTGTACCAAGTTCAGGAAGTCCCAACGAACCTGTTGGGCATCCATCTATATCATCTGATGTTATTCCCAGTGCTTCCGGACCTGTAAACAAAGACATTACTTTTGGATCATTAATTGGAACATCTCTGTTAACATTAGTATTTGTCAACTTTTCAAGACGTCTGATCATTGTAGGATCATCGTGTCCCAGAATATCAAGTTTCAATAAGTTGGCATCAATGGCATGATATTCGAAATGAGTTGTAATAATATCAGTTGTCATATCATTTGCCGGTTTTTGGATAGGGGTAAATTCATATATTTCCTTATCTCTTGGAACAATAACAATACCACCCGGATGCTGTCCCGTACTTCTACGGATTCCCTGGCACCCTCTTGAAATTCGGTCAATTTCTGCTGTTCGCTTTATTTGTCCGTGTTCTTCGTAATAATTCTTTACATAACCGTAAGCTGTTTTTTCTGCAAGTCCGGCTATGGTTCCTGCTCTAAATGTGTGTCCCTTGCCAAACATAACTTCCGTATACGCATGGGCATTGGACTGATATTCTCCTGAGAAGTTCAAGTCAATATCCGGCTCCTTTGTTCCACCGAAACCTAAGAATGTTTCGAAAGGAATTTCAAAACCATCTCTGCACATATCCTTTCCGCAATATGGACATTTTCTTGGTGGCAAGTCAAGTCCTACACCACCATCTTCCCTTAACTGTCTTATTGTATCCTGAATCTCCTTCACTGCTTCTTTGTCTGCCTCATCAGGTACTGTAACTTCGTCTTCAAAGAATGAACTTTTACACTCTGTACAATAATAGTGGGGTGCCAAAGGATTAACCTCTGTTATACCTGACATTGTTGCTGCAAAAGAAGAACCAACGGAACCTCTAGAACCTACCAAATATCCGTCTTCATTAGACTTCCAAACAAGACGCTGCGCCATTATGTACATAACCGCATATCCGTTACCGATAATTGAGTTAAGTTCTACTTCCAGTCTGTCCTCAACTATTTTAGGCAATTTCTCGCCGTACATATCGTGTGCCTTTTCAAAACAAATATTACGCAAGTTTTCTTCTGAATTATCCAATACAGGTGGACATTTATCAGGATGAATAGGTGAAATATTCTCTATCATATCGTTGATTCGGGCAGGGTTTTTAATAACAATTTCTTCTGCCAAATCACTGTCAAGATAATCGAATTCCTTAAGCATTTCATCTGTTGTTCTTAGGTACAAAGGTGCCTGATTGTCTGCATCTTTAAAGCCATTACCGCACTGGATAATTCGTCTGTAAATTTCATCTTCCGGATCAAGGAAATGAACGTCGCATGTTGCAACTGTCATTTTGTTAAACTTCTTTCCTAAGTCAATAATCTTCTTATTAACTTCCTGAAGTTCTTCTACTGAATCAACAAGAAACTTCTTTCTGTCATCTATTTCAGGATCACCTGTTTTTAACATAAACTCATTATTTCCAATTGGCTGCACTTCAAAATAATCATAAAATTCAGCAAGACGTGCTATTTCCTGCTGGCTTTTTCCGTGAAGAATTGCCTGATACAACTCACCTGCTTCACAGGCACTACCGATAATAAGTCCCTCACTTAATTCAAGATAATCACTTTTTAGGATTCTTGGTCTTTTGTTTGCAAAAGTTTCTATATGTGATTTTGAAATCAACTTGTAAAGATTTACTCTTCCAACCTGATTTTTTACAAGGATAATTGCGTGATGGGCAGGAAGTTTGTCAATTAAGTTCTTTGACTGCTTTCCCTGTCTGTTTAATTCATCAAGGTTATCAATCCCCTTGCCTTCAAGCATTTTACATAATTTTAAGAAAATAAGTGCCGTACATTCTGCATCATCTACCGCTCTATGGTGATGATCCAAAACAATGCCCAAAGCCTTTGCCACATTGTCAAGCTTATACCGTCCAAGTCCGATAATAAGGTATCTTGACATTGCAACTGTATCAATTACTGTAAAATCACATTCCAAGTCCTGTCTTTTACAATTGGCTTCTATAAAACTCATATCAAAGTCTGAGTTATGGGCAACCATAACCGAGTCCTTACAGAACTCCATAAATTTGGGCAATATTTCTTCTATCTTCGGTGCATCAATAACCATTTCATCATTAATGCTTGTTAACTTTTCAATTCTAAAAGGAATAGGAATTTCAGGGTTAACAAAAGTGCTAAATCTGTCAATAATCTTTCCGTTTTCAACTTTAACGGCACCAATTTCTATAATCTTGTCGCTTTTTGCACTAAAACCTGTAGTTTCCAAGTCGAAAACAACATATCTGTCATTTAAATGCTGACCTTTAGGATTAACAATCATATCCTTTAAGTCATCTACAAGATAAGCTTCAACACCATATATAACCTTAAAGTCACATTCCCTGCCTGCCTTTTCACATTCAGCTTCAATAGCTTCATATTCATGCCATGCATCAGGGAAAGCCTGTACAACACCATGGTCTGTTATGGCAATGGCTTTGTGTCCCCACTCATAAGCACGACGTACAATTTTTTTACATTCACTTACACCATCCATATCACTCATCTTAGTATGGCAATGAAGTTCAATACGCTTGTCTACTGCTGTATCTTTACGCTTCTCTGTGGCAAATGGAGAAATAGACTTCATTCCGTCAACACGGCTGATTTCCACCTGCTTATCCCATGTATCATAAAGGGCAACACCTTTAATTCGCACAAAAGAACCTTTCTTTACTTTCTGTTTAAAGTCCTTAAGCACATTACCGTCTGCCAAAAACATCTTAACGGCAATACTGTCTGTAAAATCGGTAATTTCAAGAGTGACAATAAACTTTCCTGTCTTTGTTTCTCTCTCATCCATTGTCATAATCTGACCTTTTACCGTGCATTCTCCGGTGCCTTCAAAAACATCACAAAGGTTAGTATCTGACTCAAACTTAAAGTCCCTTCCATATACTACCTCAGGATTGTCTGAACGGCTTGCCTTTCTGATTACAACAGGCTTTGGTGCCTCCTCTTTCTTTTCTTCCTTCTTAGCCTTTGGTCCGTTATCTCTGTTAAGTAACACCTCAACCTCGTTCTGAAGTCGTCTGGCATTCTGCTTTGCAAACCTGTTAGTTTCAAATCTTTTCTTATCAATAACTACCTCAATAGGCATTTCAAATCTGTTAGCAAATATTCTTTCAACTGTGTCCTTTAAAATCTTCATTCTGGATTCTGAAATAATATTAGCCTCCAAATCAATAATCATCTTATTGCCATCCCAACGAATGGGAGCCTTTTTAAACATAGTTGAAACTATGGGACTTCTTACTCCAAGTTCCATAACTATGCTCTCCTTGTAGGCATCAAGAAGATTTTCTACTGTATACTGTTGTGATAAATGATATTTTTCTACTATTTCAATTCCAATTCGCTTTCCCATTCTAAGATTTCTTATAATTTCATCTCTCACGGTGAAAATAGCAGACTTTTCAATAAGTCTGCTGCTTTCAATATAAACTCTTAACTTGTCATGAGACATGTTAGAGGAAACTCGTGTTACATAAACTTCCTCAAACATAGCCTGCAAATTATCATTTAATTTAAGTGCTGGAAAAACGTCAAAAAACTTCTTTCTCTCCAAATTATTCACTCCAATTTTTCAATTCATCTTCCAGTGTCTGTAAAAGCATATCCTCAGGAACTTTCTTAACAATCTCACCTTTCTTAATTAAAAGTCCTTCGCCTACTCCACCGGCAACTCCAATATCAGCTTCTCTTGCCTCTCCGGGACCGTTAACTACACAGCCCATTACGGCAACCTTTATATCCAGATTATCGTATTTGGATACCATCTTTTCAACCTTTTCGGCAAGACCTATTAAGTCTATTCTGGTTCTGCCACATGTAGGACATGAAACTACTGAAATACCGCCTTTTCTAAGTCCTAATGTTTTCAAAATAAGCTTAGCACTTCTTATTTCCTCAACAGGATCACCTGTAAGTGAAACTCTGATAGTATCACCTATTCCCTGATTTAAAATAAGTCCAAGTCCTATTGCTGACTTAATATTTCCGGATGTTACAGTACCTGATTCTGTTATTCCTACATGAAGTGGATAGTTAGTTCTTTCCGCAATAAGTTCATGTGCCTTAACACACATTAAAACATCTGATGACTTAATGCTGATAACAAGATTGTCATAGCCTAAGTCTTCAATAATTTTAACCTTATCTAATGCACTTTCAACTATTCCCTCTGCTGTAACTTTTCCATATTTTTCAAGAATGTGTTTTTCAAGAGAACCACTATTTACACCAACTCTTATTGGAATGTTTCTCTCCTTTGCCACATCAACTACTGCCTTAACCTTTTCAACTGAGCCGATATTTCCCGGATTAATTCTAATCTTGTCAGCTCCGTTCTCCATTGCTGCAATTGCCAGTCTGTAATCAAAATGAATATCCGCAACAAGTGGAATATTAATCTGTTTCTTAATCTCCTTAAGAGCCTTGGCTGCTTCCATTGTTGGAACTGCACATCTTATAATGTCACAACCTGCTGCCTCTAACTCCTTAATCTGGTTAACCGTTGCTTCTACATCTTCTGTTTTTGTGTTTGTCATTGACTGAATAAGAATAGGATTTCCTCCGCCTATTACTCTATCGCCAATCTTAATTACTTTCGTATTATCTCTATACATATTACCTGCCACCTTGCAATCTTATAAAATAATCTTTCTAATATCATTAAATATTAAGAATACCATAAGCACCATTAACAAAATAAATCCTATAAAGTGTATCATTCCTTCTTTGTCCTTAGGTATAGGTCTTCTAATAATAAGCTCTACAATATAAAGGAATAATCTTCCACCGTCCAATGCCGGTATAGGTAAAAGGTTCATTACACCAAGGTTTGCACTAAGCATAATTGCCAGATTAATCATTGTGAACAAAGTAACCATAAAGCCTTCTGACTTAGTCTGGTTGTAAGTATCTCCAATACCATTAACAATACCTACCGGACCTGATACTTCATTAGCTGAAACCTTTCCTGTTACAAGCATCTTTAAGCTTTTAAGAACTGTATTAATTTCATATCTCACTTCCACAAGACTATATTTTAAAACTCCGCCTACAGACTGCTTATCTCTTGCAAGAAATCCGCTGCTGTAAAGCTTAGTCATCTGTGGAACTACAACTACTTTCTTTTCTTTATTATTACGCTTAACAGTAATATTGATTTCTTCTTTTCCAAAAGGATGTGCATCAATATATTCCTTTAAATCCTTTCCTGTTGAAATCTTTGTACCGTTAATTTCCACAACTTCATCTCCTGCAACAACTCCTGCCTGATCCATTGCTGAACCTTCAGGAACACTACTAATAGTAGCCTTTGAATCTGTTTCATAATATGAAATGCCAACTATATAACGTTCTTCACTGTCAGGTGCATAACTAATAGTCTGCTTCTTTCCATCTCTTACAAAAGTAACTGAAATATCACTTCCGTCAAGTGGGCTAACATAATCCTCCAAATAAATTTCACGGCCTACTGAAACTGTAGCTCCGTTATATTTAATAATTCTGTCTCCCTCTCTAAGTCCTGCCTCGTATGCATTACTGCCTTCTGTTACTTTAGAAACGTAAGAAATATCAATGCCGTTGTAACCGATAACAATTAAGGCTAATAAAAATGCAAGAATAAAGTTAAAGAAAGGTCCTGCAACAACAATTGCCATTCTTGCCCATAAAGGTTTAGAGTTAAAAGAACCTTCTTCTGCATTATCTTCATCTTCACCAAGCATTGCACATGAACCGCCAAAAGGAAGTGCCTTAATTGAATATCTTGTGCCACTTTTTGCAACTCTGCTAAGAAGTCTTGGTCCCATACCAACGGAAAACTCGTTAACTACAACTCCACACTTCTTTGCAACTATAAAATGTCCAAATTCGTGTATTAAAACCAATACACTGAAAATTATAAGAGCTATTATAATACTGATTAATGTCTGCATCCTACCACCTACTTTCGATTAATTCATATGTCCACTGTTCAATGTCTAAAATCTGCTCTACTGTAGGGTTTGGTATAGCCTTATGCATACTCATACAATATTCAATAATATCTGTTATGTCTAAGAATCCAATCTTTCTGTTAAGGAACTTAGCTACTGCCTTCTCGTTTGCAGCATTAAATACTGTAGGCATTGAACCTCCAACTGTTGCTGCCTGATAAGCCAATGCTAATCCCCTAAAGTTCTCAGGATCAGGATTTTCAAATGTAATCTGTGCTATTTTGCCAAAATCAACTCTTTCTCCTGCCAAAAATCTTCTTTCAGGATAATAAAGTGCATACTGAATAGGTAATCTCATGTCAGGAGTTCCAAGCTGTGCCATAATTGCGCCGTCCTTAAACTGTACCATGGAATGAATAAGGCTCTGTGGCTGAACAACAACCTGAACATCATCAAGACCAACTCCAAAAAGCCATTTAGCTTCGATTACTTCC
>OBYC01001194.1_pt1 | contig 10448 bp, 8 predicted proteins | sample 1550651 | NCBI WGS metagenome assembly OBYC01 (sample SAMEA2580181, study PRJEB22360) | human gut metagenome | biome: human gut; feature: human-associated habitat; material: faeces | place: Denmark | collected 2008/2010
GATGTCCAGGATCTTGGCGTAATAAATACAAACTCTCCATTTGTCCTCAGCATTTTAACTGCCATAGCCATAAACAGGAAATACATATTAGGCTGACCATGCACTATTTCACTCATACACACGGACTCTGCGGCCTCCTTGCGAATTTTCAAATATGGAGGATTGCTGATCACAATGTCAAATAATCCTTTGCTTTTCTGCATCTCCCAATATTTCTGATTGTCAACAATAAAATTTTCTTTCTGGGTCTTTATAAATAATTTTACCTGTTTTTGGCTGCAATAATTACTTATTATTTCTATATTCTTTTTTAACAATGACTGTATATTTTTGTCGTTCTCATATAATACTACAGAAATTTCCCGTGCTGTTCCTCGTGCAATTAAATGCTCTACCACTGCTGCTGTCAACAGACCATTCCCGGCACCTGGATCGAGTATTTTAACCTTTTCAGATTCCGTTCTTATAAGCGATGCCATATACTCTGCCGTCTGTATCGGAGTAAAAAACTGACCGTAGCTCTTTCTTTCTTTTTTAGGAAAAGAATTTACATATTCAATTGTATTTTTCATTATCTCTTTCAGCATACGATCTCCTCCATCTTGTCTTTTTATTATACTTTATACCTCGAAAAAAAGCAATGATTATCGAACATATATTCTGTTTTTTCCCAATTATATCAAAAAAATCCCTACATTGTCTGTAAATACAACAGACTTTGTAAGGATTTAATTTGCTTGTGTCCTCTATTGTAATGAAAGTGTTACCGTCAATACTCCACCCGATGCAGATGCCTGGATCAGAAGCGGTTGTGAAAAAGTATTGGTAAACTTAAGGTCTTTGCTCGTTCCTGCGATCGCTGCATCATATCCATCCGGAAGATAAGTTACCGGCAAAGAATGCGGATAACGCTCCGTTGCCGGAAGATTGGCATACCGCATTGCGGCATAAAGTGTCGATGACACCTGACATACACCTCCACCGGTTCCGGTACCGACAGTTCCGCTGATATAAATCGGTGCTACGACATATCCGTTTGCCGCTGTACGCGGTAAAATAGTAGAACTGAATGAAAATGATTTTCCCGGCTGAACTACGACTCCGTTAATACGGGCTGCTGCCAGTTCTACGTTATTTGCACGTGGAACGGTCGCATCATACTGTGTCGTACAGCTACTTAAAATATTTCCCTGTCCGACTGTCGCTGCAGAAGTCTGCGTTGTGGCAGATACACTTCCTGTTCCGCCTCCGTCTCTGCCCTCTGCCTTACCACATGTCACATAATGGCGGCAATATGCTGCCATGTCGTCACCAAATGCCTGCTGCAGATCTGCGTATTTTGCCCGGTATGCCTGTGGATTGAAATCCGCAGAACAGCTTCTTCCTTCTCTTAATCCGTAATTTACAAAATGATTAAAAAGTGCTGCTTTATTATTGCCAAAAGCAGCGGCTACATCCGGATATGCACTGCGGTAATAATCTGCATCAAAAACTGCCTGATATGCGCTGCGTTCTGCCGCTGTTGCAGCTTCAGTAAACGCCGGGTTCGTCATCAGAAGCCCTGCACATGCCGCAACCGCCAACATCTTTTTCGTCCAATTTTTTCTTTTTATCATGGTATCCTCCCCGTGATTTTACTCTTTATCTGGTACTATAGATATGGATTCATCATATCAGACATGACAAAATTATACAATAGTGCTCTTTCACAATCCGTTTATGCTTTCTCCCCCTCGTACACCACATTTCCATCAATGATCGTATACAAAATATGAGTATCCACGGCAAATGGATTTTCCCCCGTCAACACGAAATCCGCATCCTTTCCCGCCTCAATACTTCCGACACGGTCTTCGATTCCGATATGTTTCGCTGCATTGATCGTGATTGCCTTTAACGCATCAAATTCACTTAACCCGTTAAATACCGCCCTTCCTGCGCAAAGTGCCAGATAGCGCTCCTCGATCACCGGGGAATCCGTAATGATAGAAACCTGACATCCCGCTTTTGCAAGTGCCGCAGGGGTATGAAATCCTTTGTGGCGCAGTTCATATTTGGTTGCATGTCCAAAAGATGGGCCCACCGCAACCGGAAATCCTTCCTTTGCAAGATCATCTGCGATCAATGCTCCGTCCGTTGTATGATCAATCCGAAGATCCACATGAAATTCCTTTGCAATGCGGATTGCGGTGTAGATATCATCGGCGCGGTGCGCATGGGCTTTTAACGGCATCTCGCCGCGGATAACTGGAAGAAGCGCCTCCATTTTTGCATCGTAAGCAGGCATCTTTGAAAAATCCACCTTCCTATCCGCGTCTGTTTTCTGCGAATCGTCCATCACTTGTTCCTGTGCCTGTTCCATCTCAAGTTCATTCCAGCCCTCCGGACAGCCGGCAGCGTGTAATTTTGTGTCATATATTTTTGCCTTTGTGAGTGCCTCCCGCAGCTTCGCGGCAACAGACATTCTCGAATAAACACCTTTTTCCTTATAACAGTTTTTCGGATTCTCACCGAAAGCGATCTTCATGGCTGTTTTTTCTTTGACTAACATGTCATCCACACGCTTTCCGTAAGTCTTGATGGCGCAGAATGTTCCGCCAATGACATTTGAGCTTCCCGGTCCGGTGCACACACAGGTCACACCGCCTTCGCGTGCCATCTGGAAAGTCTCATCCTGCGGATTGACTGCATCCACCGCGGAGAGCTGCGGTGTCACAGGATCCCCTAATTCGTTATAATCCTCGCCGGCAAATCCGGTCGCATACCCGTCTAATCCCATGTGACAGTGCGCATCCACAAATCCCGGATAAACATCGATCCCGGTTGCATCGATCACATCCGCGTCATTGATGATCTTCCCCTCTAAGACCGGTGCGATCTTTTTTATTTTTCCATTCTCCACTAAAATATCTGCCACAAATGGTTCTTCCTCTATGGCGTTGTGGATCGTTCCCTGTTTGATCAGTAAGTAATTGCTCATGTGTGCCTCCTGTTTTATGTCCGGTGACTGTAAAAATCCTGTTTACCGTTGTTTTGATCAGAATCCGCATTTTGCGCCTTTCTGTCTTACATAATTAATTCCCATATCATACCAACATTATACCATGTATTCTTTTTATCTGGCTCCTCATTTTCCATATACAGGAAAAACCTTGTGATTATGCCCAAAATCACACAAAAAATAGGCATAACAGCAGCGTTTCTGCTGTATATGCCCATTTCACCGCACAACTGACAATCATGCCGACACCTTATAGCGTTATCCTGTAAAAAAGGATCTGCATGCGAATCATACGCTGCAGATCCCTGATGCACTTTTATTTCTCTGACAAATCCGTATTCCTGATCTTATCCCTGATCCGAAGGATCATGGACGGTGATACGGAAAGCTCGTCAAATCCCATCCGGAGGAATGTCTCTGTGAGCGTTTCATCCGCGCCAAGCTCACCGCAGATGCCAACCCAGCATCCTTCCTTATGTCCGTTATCCACAACCATTTTTAACATCCGAAGGACTGCTTCATGGTGTGAATCATAAATATTATCCAGTTTCGGATTCTGCCTGTCGATTGCAAGTGTATATTGTGTCAGATCGTTTGTCCCGATCGAAAAGAACTCAACCTCTTTCGCTAAAAGATCACTGATCATAACTGCAGCCGGTGTCTCGATCATAATACCGAGTTCCACATCCTTATACGGAATGACGTCGGCATCAAGTCCCGCTTTCACTTCCGCAATGATTTCTTTGATCTTTTTCACCTCATTTACGGAAATGATCATCGGGAACATGATCGCAATCGTTCCATAATAGCTGGCACGGTAGATTGCCCGAAGCTGTGTCTTAAAAATTTCAGTGCGGTCGAGGCAGATCCGGATCGCACGATAACCCATTGCCGGGTTTTCTTCTTTCTCAAGGCCAAAATAACCGACCTGTTTATCTGCTCCGATATCAAGTGTACGGATAATAACTTTTTTACCCGCCATATTTTCCGCAACTGTCTTATATGCTGCAAACTGCGCTTCTTCTGTCGGGTAATCCTCCGACTCTAAATAAAGGAACTCACTCCGGAACAGTCCGATTCCACCTGCATCATTGGCAAGTACATTTGCCACATCGGAAACACCCCCGATATTGGCATAAAGATTGATCTTCGTTCCATCCTTTGTGATATTTTCCTTCCCCTTTAATTCCTGAAGCAGACGTTTCTTCTGCTCATTTTCTTCTTTTAACTTCCGGTATTCCGCTTTCGTATCCTCATCCGGTTCTACGAAAAACTTTGCATCAAATCCATCCACGATACCGAACTGTCCGTCCACGCCCTCTTCCGGAAAATCAACTCCGATCAATGCCGGAATATTCATGGTTCTCGCTAAGATCGCCGTGTGGGAATTGGTGGAACCGTGACGTGTTACAAAAGCAAGTACTTTTGATTTATCAAGCTGCACAGTCTCGCTCGGTGCAAGATCATCCGCTAAAAGGATAAACGGTTCATCACCGCTTAAGCCTGCATCGCCGTTTCCCTGTAAAATAGAGATCACGCGATTGGAGATATCTTTGACATCCGCCGCACGTTCTCTCATATAATCATCATCCATCGCAGCAAACATCTGCGCAAAATTATCTCCGGTGGAAGCAACTGCAAATTCTGCATTGACCTGCTGGGTTTCGATCATGTTTGTGATCGACTCTACATAGTCGAGATCATCCAGCATCATCTGGTGCATCTCAAAAATTGCCGCATTGACTTCACCGACTTCCCTGACTGCTTTTTCATAAAAAACACCAAGCTGCCTTTGGGCTTCTTCTTTTGCATCCTCAAAACGTTTTTTTTCTGCTTCTATATCCGTTATCTTTGTTCGTTTTACTGCGTTATCCGTCTTATGATAGACAGACAGTCTGCCCATGGCAATTCCGCCGAATACACTTTTGCCGTGCAGTTCCATGCCCGTTACCTCCATTTTAGATTTTTATTTCTGTTTTTATCAATTTTTACAGATTTGCTTTCAAAAATGCCTCGATTGCAGCACTTGCTGCCTCTTCATTCTCTCCATCGGTGCAGACTGTGATCTCCTCGCCGCATTTTACACCAAGTCCCATAACTCCAAAAATACGTTTTGCATCTGCTGCTTTTCCATCTTTTGCAATGGTAATGCTGCATGGAAATGCGGCTGCTTCCTTTACAAGTGCGCCTGCCGGTCTTGCATGGATTCCCCCTTTGTCTGTGATCACGTATTTAAATTCTTTCATGATTTTCTCCTTTCTTTGTACATAACACATTGTTTTATGATTACATATTCACAGGCTCTATATTGTTGCAACATAAAGACTGCGATTTTAATTACCTTTTCCGTTTCCTATCTTTTTGATACATCCTTCTTTAAAAGTCCAAGGATTACGCATCCTACAACAGAACCAACTGCCAGTGATATGAGATATAACAGCGGATGGCCTACGGTTAAGAATACGAAGATTCCACCATGTGGTGCCATTAATGTACAGTTAAATGCCATGGATAATGCTCCTGCAACTGCGGAACCAATGATACAGGACGGCAGCACACGCAATGGATCCGATGCTGCAAACGGGATTGCTCCCTCTGAGATAAAGGAAAGTCCCATAACAATGTTTGTCGGTCCTGCTTTTCTCTCTTCTTCGGTAAATTTGTTTTTAAAGAACATGGTTGCAAGTGCGATTGCAAGCGGTGGAACCATACCACCGACCATAACAGCTGCCATGATATTGTAATTGCCTGCTGCGATAGATGCGGTACCAAATACATATGCTGCTTTGTTTACCGGGCCACCCATATCTACGGACATCATTCCGCCGAGCAGTGCGCCAAGCAGGATTGCCTTTGCACCATTCATGCTGTTTAATCCGTTGTTGATCATAACGTTTAATGCTCCGATCGGAGGCTCTACCACATAAGTCATGATCACTCCGATCAAAAAGATACCGATTACCGGATAGAGAAGCATTGGCTTGATACCCTCCGGCAGTTTCTCAAACAGTTTCTTTAACAGACGTACCAGATAGCCTGCAACAAAACCTGCAACGAGAGCTCCAAGGAATCCGGATGTTCCGTTTGCTGCGATTGCTCCGCCGACAAAACCGACCGCAAGACCAGGACGATCTGCAATACTCATTGCGATAAATCCGGCTAAGATCGGAAGCATAAATCCGAATGCAACACCACCGATCGATTTAAACATTGCCGCCATCGGTGTGATCGTACCAAAGTTTGAACGCTCATCAAATGGAAGGCTGTTTAAGTCAACTGCAAAACCATCGATCAGAAATGCGATCGCAATCAGGATACCACCGCCGATAACGAACGGTAACATATGGGAAACTCCATTCATCAGGTGTTTGTAAATCTGGTGTCCAACGCTGTCAGATTCTTCCTCACTGTCTGCTGCCTGACTGCTTCCCTTCGCCTGATACAATGGAACATTGCCGTTTAACGCTCTGTCTAACAATTCTTCCGCCTTACTGATTCCATCAGAAACCTTACACTGGATCACAGGTCTGCCTGCAAAACGATCCATCGGAACCTGTGTATCCGCTGCAACAATAATACATGCAGCCTCTGCAATTTCAGCTTTTGTCAATACATTTTTGGCACCGCCGGAACCTCTTGTCTCAACTTTCACACGGCATCCAAGCTCTTTCGCTTTTTTCTCAATATTTTCTGCCGCCATATAAGTATGTGCGATTCCGTTCGGGCATCCGGTTACAGCGAGGATCAGCTTTCCATTCTCTGTGTTTTTCTCCTCTGCCGCATTCTTTGTATCTGCGCTGTTCTTTTTCTCTTCTTCGGCATCTTTCTCAGCTTCCGCGCGGTCGATCACACTTAAAAATTCCTCAACCGTCTTTGCATTGCGAAGTCCGCTTGTAAAATTCTCATCCATCAGAAGAACAGATAACTTGCTAAGTACATCCAGATGTACGTTGTCTTCCGTATTTGGTGCTGCGATCAGGAAGATCAGGCTGACCTTTTCTCCATCTAATGCATCAAAATCCACCCCGTCTTTGATGACCATTGCTGCAAGACCAGGTTTGCTGACTGCATCTGACTTGCAATGTGGAATGGCGATTCCCTCACCAATTCCGGTTGTTCCTTCTTCCTCTCTGGCGTATACGCCCTTGCGGTACTTCTCAACATCGTTGATCTTTCCGCTCTTAGCCATCAATGCAACCATTGCATCAAGGGTTTCGTTCTTTCCAGTGACTTTGCCATTTAAGTCAATACTCTCTACGGCAAGTAAATCCCTGATTTTCATGCTTAAATCCTCCTTGTTTTGCGAAGCAAAATGTCTGCTATGCCTGCATAGCATGTGCCCTTGCAGGAGCAGAGGATTTTACTCCTCCTACTTAAATATGCCTTTGTTTTTATCTAAAAGCGCCAAAACTTCCGGTTCTGTTGCCAGTTCCTCGGAAAATGCCGATGCGCTTCCAGTACAAACCCCCATCTGGAAAGCTTCTTTATAGCTTCCCGTCTTTAAATAACCTGTTACAAATCCGGCTACCATGGAGTCCCCGGCGCCAACCGAATTGACGACCTTACCCTTTGGTGCCTCCGCCTGAAAGATGCTGCCGTCTTCAGCAACCAGCACTGCTCCGTCGCCAGCCATGGAAACGAGGACATTTCCTGCACCCTTTTCCTGCATCTTCTTTGCGTAAGTGATCACATCTTCTTTTTCTGTTATTTTCACACCGAAAATCTCACCAAGCTCATGATTATTCGGTTTAATTAAAAACGGATGATACTGTAATACATTTACGAGCAGATCTTTTGTCGCATCCACAACAATCTTTAAATCCTTATCTGCAAGATATTTCATGATATCCATGTAGATGGTCTGCGGCATCACATCCGGGATACTTCCCGCCATAACCAAAACATCTCCATCTGAAAGCCGATCCAGTTTTTCATAAAGTGTTTTTATGTCAGCTTCTGATATCGCCGGTCCCTGTCCGTTGATCTCACTCTCCTCGTCGGAACGCATTTTTACATTGATCCTTGTCATTCCTTCTTTTACCGGAATAAAATCCGCCCGGATTCCTTTTTCCCTGATCAGACGCTCCAGTTCGTTTCCGGTAAATCCGGCATAAAACCCAAGTGCCGTGTTCTCCAGTCCAAGATTTTTTAACACCATGGATACATTGATTCCTTTTCCACCCGGAAAAATCTTCTCCTCTGATGTCCGGTTGACCATTCCGCAGGTGAAATGCGGAACTGTCACAATGTAGTCCAGTGATGGATTAAATGTAACAGTGTAAATCATTTTCTCAGTCTCCTTTCTGCTTTTCCCGCGTTTTTGTTCCGCAGTCTTTGTATTTTTTATACTTCAATTACATTTTTACATTTACGGTACGCAGGTTTTGTAAGCCCTGTTGTTATAATTTTTGCACTCTCAAACGGAGCAAATGTCACGCTTGATATCTGGTTGAATTTACTGTCATCTGCTAAAATATAACAATCTCTGCAGTTTTCCATGGAGCGTTTTTTTACGAGCGCTTCTTTTAACTCCGGTGTGGAAAATCCGCGCTGCATACTGATTCCGTTTGCTCCCCAAAAGCCTTTTGTAAAATTATATTTTTCAACCGAAGAAACAGCTTCCTCTCCAACGATTGCCTCTGTCACCGTCTTGAACTCGCCGCCAAGAATATATACCGTACAACCTTTCTGCGCAAGTTTTTTTGCATGTGTGATCGCATTTGTCACAAACACTGCCTGTCTGACCGTAATAAAATCGATCATCAGATCCGTCGTCGTACCTGCATCAATATAAACAAAATCTCCAGGTTCGATCAGCCCTGCCGCATATTTTGCGATCTTTTCTTTTGCACCTTTGTTCCGTTCTCTACGCTGCATGACTTCGTCATCCTCGGTACTGTATGAGGTGTTTTTTAAAATTGCACCGCCATGGACTTTAATGAGCTGACCATTTGCATCCAGTGTATTTAAATCTCTCCGGATCGTTGACTCTGATGCATCCAGTTCTGTCATAAGCTGCTGAACGGTCACGCTGCCCATACTCTCTAGTATGGATAAAATTCTTGTAAATCTTTCTTCTGTCAGCATATCTTTTCCTCCAATTTCATTCACAACCGTTCAAATTCGTTCATCTTTGATAGCTTTATTATATGATTTCGTTCCGTCATAGTCAATCAAAATCCGTCAAAATCATTCATAAAAATTCATTTTAAAAATTGTGGAAAGTGCAAAAAAACTGTCGGAAGAATCGTCTCTGTTTCCACGACAGAATACGATTCTTCCGACAGTTTTTACATTTTTGATCTGATTCATACGAATCTCTGTTATTGCGCTATGTTTTTGCACATCCAAAGTCTATTTTTCACACTGCTTTCCGTTATTCACACGATCATGAACGCTTTACTCCCCCTTTTGAAAACGTTCGATCGCATCTTTTACGTCATCCGCAAAAATTTCAACCACCTCTGCATTTTTCGTCTTATACCGTATGATACCCATTTCCTCAAATGTCTGTCCGGCAATATAACACCGCAATGCCATCAGTACGCCACTATGCGTTACGATCAACACATCTTCCGTCTCCCGTTCTAAGATCATTCCGAGTGTATCAAGCGCACGCCTCAGCACTTCATTGTAACATTCTCCATGCGGTGTATGGACATAACGCCTGTTGGCATCCCAGTCCTGATACTCTTTCGCATTTTCCTGCGTAATGCTTTCCCAGCTTCTGCCTTCCCAGTCGCCCATATCCATTTCCCTCAGACCATCCGCCGCAATACATGGAATATCAAGCGCGATCGCCGCCTCCTGTGCCGTCTGTGCTGCACGAAGCTGTGGGGATGTATATGCCCGCACAACCTGAAGAGTCCCTTCCTTTTTCCGATCCAGAAGCATGTCCGCAAGCTCTTTTGCCTGCTGCTTTCCTGTCGCATTCAACGGCACATCTGTCTTGCCCTGTATTTTCTTTTTTACATTCCAGTCCGTCTCTCCGTGACGTACAAAATATAAAATCATTAATTTCTCCTCTTTTGGGTGATGTTGTCATAAATCAAGTATAAACAATTCGTTTTGATTTGTCTATGTGAATCCATACAACGGCAGATTCTTCTTGCAATTTATGATTTCCCCATGTATACTACATCTATCGCAATTCTATTTTATTTCCATAAGATCATTTTCTGAATATCACTTTTTTCATTCCGGCATTTCGCCAGCTATTTCAGAAAACTATTGTGAAAAACGTTTCAATTTTTTATAATCAAAGGAGAAAACTACATGGGGAAAAACAAAAGAAAACGCAGTCACACAAAACATGTTTTTGTGCAGAAGAAGTACCGGGATGCCTTATTCCGCAGAATTTTTAATGAGAAACCGGTTTTGCTGGAGTTATACAATGCCCTGAATCAGACAGATTATGACGATGCAGATGAACTGATCTTTTACACGA
>OBYC01001195.1_pt1 | contig 10433 bp, 7 predicted proteins | sample 1550651 | NCBI WGS metagenome assembly OBYC01 (sample SAMEA2580181, study PRJEB22360) | human gut metagenome | biome: human gut; feature: human-associated habitat; material: faeces | place: Denmark | collected 2008/2010
CGTAAATTTGAGGAAACATTTTCCTTTGAAGATAAGAAGGCAACATCAGGCATTATTTACAAATATAAAACGGATACCGTTACAGTATGCGGCACTGTGTTTAAATTAAAGCCAGTCAGAAAAAACGATATATGGCTTCAGGAAGCAATGAAATATAAGATAAAGTATTGCCGTATCATCAGAGAGCCTTTCGGGATTCATTACCGCTTTTTCCTGCAGATTGTAATGGAAGGCATCCCGCCTCAGAAGCATGCGATTGGAGTCGGAACAATGGCTATTGACCCAGGGGTTTCAACCATGACTTCATATAATGGAAGTAAGCTTTCCTTTAAAGAACTGGCTCCGGATGTCAACAAGCATCAGGCGAAAGTCATTAAGGAGCAGAACCGCCTTTCCAAACTGACAAGGATTAATAATCCGGAATGCTATGACGATAAAGGCGTACATATTAAAGGCATGCGGATTCAATATTCAAAATCTATGAAAAAGTCAAAGATGCGGCTTCGTACAGCATACAGAAAACAACGTGTATATGTAGAACAGTCAAATAACAACCTTGCCAATGAATGGCTTGAAGTTTCCGGCTCTGTTGTGAAGATTGAGACCATGAATTATAAAGACTTACAGAAGAAATCTTCAAAGACTGAAAGGCAGGATAAAGAATCTGTTGTGACAGATAAGTCCGGAAGGAAACGCAGCATTCATAAATTTAAACGAAGAAAGCGTTTTGGCGGCAGTATATTTAAACATGCACCGTCAGGATTTTTATCTACGATTAAGAGAAAAGTTACAGCAACCTGTGGAATCGTGATTGATGTAAGTGCTTCAAAGCTGAAGGCAAGCCAGTACAACCACGCTTCAGATACATACGAAAAAGCGTTGTTAAGCGACAGGGAGAAAGTGATAGACGGTCATATGGTGCAAAGAGACTGCTATTCTTCATTTGTCGTATTTTATGCGACCGATGACAATGAACCTGACATGGAAGGATGCCTGAACGGTTTTGCAAAATTCCTGGTATGCCAGGATGAACTGATAAAAGAAATGATACATGATAATTTCAACAACCCGAATTTCGGGACGAAGCTTATAAACATAAAAAAGCAGCAGTTCCGCGAAGAGCCCGCTGCTGCATAACTAGAATTATCCCACAGGCTCAGCTGCGAGCCCGCCTTTGTATATGTCCTGCATATACAGTGTGAGTACAGGGATAAGCTTCATCTGCTTATTTTATGGAAAGCTTAAGAGGTAAAATCCATCGTCCAATATAATCGTCTTATAACCCTGTAACACGGTCATTTCCGTCGGGTGCGGAGGATGAAAAACGGTGGCGTATGGAGACGTCTAGCCGGTTCTCTTTTGGGAACCCGCCAGATTTATCTGTGCGGAGCAGTCAGATAGTCTTCAAAGCCCTGTCTGTATTTGACTGCCGCTTCTCGTGATGCGGTGATGACCATTGCTTTCGCCTGTCCATCCAGTTCAGTCATTACAGTTGTACGGAAATATTCAATTATAATTTCCACACGCTGCATGATATTAGTCTCATGCAGGTCAATAAACCTTGCAATCTGACGTTTCGCCTTATTGGTCTGATATTCCGGGTCTTCTTTAATCTCTTTATTCAACTGGAAGTATGTGTCATATGTTGTGTAATTTTCAAGGACATTCAGAATGAAACCTTCTTCTATTGCCTGTTTCATAGAATACAGATGGAATGCCTCATTTCTGCCCTTCGTATTGGTTCTTCCAAATAGTTTAAGCGTTGTCGGTTTCGGTGTAGCTGTAAATGCAAACACTGACACGTTTTCCGGCTTTCCGTTCTTGCTTACTTCTTTTGTCAGGATGTCTTCAGCGTCTATTTCTTCACCTTCCCTCAAGACATCCGTCACAGCCTTCATATTTTTACCGGCAGTTGATGAATGTGCTTCGTCAATAATAACGGCAAAGTGCTTATCTTTTAGCGCCTTTACATTACCCACCATATACGGGAACTTCTGGATAGTTGTCACAACAATCTTCGTATTTCCTTCCAACGCCCGGCCAAGGTCTGCAGATGTGCATTTTTCATCCATAACTCGGATGAAACCGGATTTATGCTCTAATGAAAGCACAGCCTGCTGCAGCTGACGGTCTATTACTACCCTGTCAGTACAGATGATGATACTGTCAAAGATAATCTTATTTTCAGCATCATGCAGTGAAGCCAGGCGGTACGACAGCCAGGCAATCTCATTTGTCTTTCCGGAGCCGGCAGAATGCTGCAGCAGGTAGTTCTGGCTGCTCTTGTTTGTCATCACATCGTCAAGCACCTTTCGGATTACGTCCAACTGGTGGAATCTTGGGAAGATGACCGTTTCAGAAATCTTCTTTCTTGGAGCTCTGCTTTCTTTTACTGCTCTTTTTTCGTCTTCTTTTTTCTCTTTTACTTCAATAAACATGAATTTGCTGATGATTTCAAGCACGGAGTCTTTTTGAAGGATGTTATCCCACATATAGTGGACGCTGTACTCGTCTTTTAAGATAGGGTTTCCGGCACCGGTATTAATACCTTCTCCCTTTCCCATGTTGAACGGCAGGAAAAATGTGGCCTCTCCATCAAGCTTGGTTGTCATATACACTTCTTCCAAATCCATCGCGAAGGACACCAGGACGCCGGCTTTGAATCTGAAAAGCCTTGTCTTCGGATTTCGCTCTGTTCTATACTGCAGAATCGCGTTCTCGTAGTTCTGGCCGGCTGCGTTGCATTTTAATTCAAACACCATAATCGCAAGGCCGTTCAGGAACACGACCAGGTCAATTCTTTCTTCGTCCGACGCCCACACCTCTTCTGATGCAGAAAAGATGTTTTCGTTATACAGTTTATTGAGTTCTTTATTATATGTTGTAGCCGGCTTTGCATACATCAGTTTCAGCGGTACATTGGCAATCTCCACGCCATGTTTCAGGACGTCAAGCCTGCTGCCGCGTTTCTTTGTCTCTTCCGCATTGATAGCCGACACAATCACTTCTTCTGTCTTTTCTTTATATATTTTTTTAAGGCTTTCCATCTCATCCGGCTGTGTAGTTTCCAAAAACCGCATCAATTCCTGGCGGCTGACAACAAAAAGCCTGTCGTAGTGGTCTGCCGGCTGGACTTCGTAGCCGCTGGCAGCAAGTTTTTTTAGTATGTATTTTTGATATTCTTTTTCTGACAATATGTTATTCATCAAGGTCTCCTTCTGCCGGAAAGATGCTGCGGGCTGTATGATATGCGGAGATTATATGGGGCGCTGCCCCACACCCCGCAAGGGCGAAGCCGCCCTTGACCTGCCTAAAAACTCGCTTCGCTCGTTTTTCTGTACAAGGCCGCCCGCCTTTGGTGGGCATATCTTTCGGCTGCGATATCAATATGCAGAAAAACCGCATGAAAGTTACATCATGCGGTTAAATTTATGCGTTAAGGCTGCCAATTATTATAAACAGACTCTAGCAATGGAAGATTACAACAACGGGATTTAACACTTCTGTCTCTTCGTGACAGTTCAGCTTCAGGCATAAAGAGCAATGAGTGTAATGTTTCGGCAGTATTCTGTATTGGTTCCCAATCTGATAGTATAGCATTGTATTGGTTTTGCAAAAGTCTTCTGTATTGTGGATTTTGCTCATTACTGATTCGTAGTGGAATAATTGCCTCATCAGGAACCGGAATCATGTTATTGAAATTGATTGCTCCAAGCCGTCCTCCATCAATTTTACGAAAATCTTTATCGTTATGCATTCTTCTATGTTTAGGCTTTGGCGAAGTGAAAGGGGCGTAATATTTAATATTGCCAATCAGTAATATGATGCCAATATATGGGCGTGATTCATTTTTATTATCTGCAACCCGATTGTCATAAGTCCTTATAAATTCTATATATGTATCCTTTATGTTGTATATATCCATTTTTTCCTCTATATGTAAAAAGAGATGACACTACGTCATCTCTTTGCTTTTTTAGGTTCTCGCTTTGTTTTCAACTGGTGGAGACGCACCGCTTTTTTAGGTTCTCGTTTTGTTTTTCAACTGGTAGAGACGCACCGCTTTTTTCAGTTCTCGCTTAAATTGGTGGAGACGCACCGCTTTTTCTATGCTTATATTATATGTCATAATCTCTAAAATGTCAACACTTTCACTCTGCCAGCACTTTTTTTACCGGTTACATATTCGTGAACTACCCGCCACTTGCTCACGCTGAAGTGTGGGCTTCTGGTCAAAGACCATCTTTTTTCCTGTCAATGTTGCACAGGCAAGCTCCGGTGTTCCACCGGTTGGGTTCGATATATAGGTAATCAGGCCGCGGCCTGTTTTTCTTCAATTAATGTTTTGAAATAGTTTAAGAAAACACGTTTTCCTTCTTCTCTGATGTTGATTGCAGCATTCCAGTCTCTGTCGATAGTGAACCCACATTCTTCGCAAACATATGTACGTTCATCAAGACTGACTTTCTGAACATGTCCGCAATGACTGCATGTTTTAGTAGAAGCAAACCATCGGTCAACTTTAACAAGGCATGAACCTTTTTGCTCGAGTTTATAGGCAAGCATAGTTCTGAACATTCCAAAACCATTATCATGCAGGTTCTTACCAAGCTTTAATGCTCCACCCATTGCCCGAAGGTCAATGTCTTCAACAGCAATCACATCATATTTTCTTACAAGCCTGGTGCTTTCCTGTTGCAGAAAGTCATTGCGCTGATTCTTAATCTTAGCGTGGAGCTTCTGAATCTTAGCCTGCAGTTTTTTGTAATTACTGCTGCCATTTTGCTTCTTTGCCAAACGCGCCTGAAGCTTACCAAGTTTCTCTTCTGATTTTCTGTAATAGTGTGGGTAATTGGCTTTCTTACCATCACTATCGACATAGAAATCATTCTGAGAGTAATCTAATCCAAGAAATGTAAGATTTTCCGGAAGCGTTCCGCCAGTTATAGCAAGGTTTCGCAAATCCATTTCCATCTGCATTACATAGCTGAAAGCAATGCTCGCGTAGAAATGGCCATCAGTATCAAAGCTTAATGTAACATTACAGATACGTGCGTTTTCTGGAAGGTTTCGGTGGATAATCAGCTTCATTCCTTTCTTCATTTTAGGTACATACAAAACATCGTCAGCAAGTCTTACTGTCGCATTCTTGATTGTATTTGATTCACTTGGATACTGCGCAACGGTGCGATACGAATTATAACCCCTCACTTTTGCGTGAAACTTAGGCATGCCCTTAAGACCCCTGAATGACAGGGCTTCGGTTCCGGATTCGCTTCTTCTGATAGCTCGTTTTGTATAAGTTATGTGGTCGCATTTTGTGATATACTTCTCCCATGCGCTTTTAAAATCCATGATTGAGTTTGAAAGTCCCTGAGCATCTGCTTTTTTCAGATACTCAAATTTTTTCTTCAGGTCTGTAATTTTTGGAAATTTAACGCCAGGGATATCATCTCCTGCCTGATATCCAGCTTTTTCCAGCTGTGCGTAAAGGCTGTCTACACACAGATTATATACTTTGCGGTTGCATCCAAAATTCTGTTTTAAAAAGTCAAATACTTCTTTATCATTCTTATCGCTGATACGGTATTTCTGTGCCATATGCACTTCTACTGCTGTCTGCATGTAGTCACCTCCTTTTTTATCTGTACATATTTAATATGCCGAATTTTTTTGAAAAGGAGTGATTTTATGCGGATTTTTTTACAAAAAAAATTCACGCCGATTAGCGTGAATTTAAAATGTCGCAATGTGATATTCTTATGTATTTAAAAGGCAATGGAATTCATTGTTAATCTGGTAACGAGTCAGATAAAGCTGGCGAGTTATCATCTCTCTTCCTATAGAGGAAGGAGTATTCTTTCTTTATGCTTGATAAATCAATGATTTTTTATACTCTTCAAGGGTTGTGATTTGGTCTTCGTAGTTCTGTAAAAGGGCGTCAATTTCAGAGCATTTGGAGTCAAGGTAATCAGCGATGCGCCGCTGCTCTTCTTTTGGAGGAACCGGAATCTGAAAATTCATAAATGAAGAGGTCTGTAATCTCCATCTTCCAAGAGTTGAAACTCCTTGACCTAATGAATAAAAATACCGATTTGTATAACAACACTGCATAATATATGTATAATATCTTAAATCATGCTTATTTTTATCTTGCAATCTAAATACTCGATAATCAGGACTAGTCACTCCAAACATTTTAGAGCAATCAACCCAACCAGTCAGTAAATCCATATGGTTCATTACAAAATCATCAGGGTATACGAATTGATATCCTTTATAATTTGCTGCAATTTGTCCTTCATTACAAGTTATGTCTTTTACTTTAAGACCCTTCTGAGTTACAGATAAAACATCATATCCTTCTTTTCCGGCAATACGCTTAACAATTTCAAATACATATTTGATATCTGCAAAGTCCCAATGCTTTGGTATATTATGCCAAAAGAATGAATCTGTTTCCTTCAAGTCTATGTTCTTATCCAGCCCCTTCGTCACCGCTTCTGTTATAACTGCTTTTTTATATTCTTTTGCCGATTCCATGCGGGCACGGAGATGTTCAATAAGGGTATCAATCTCGGAACATTTGGAGCCAAGGAAATCGGCGATGCGGTGTTGTTCCTTCAGATTTGGCAATACTATATTTAAATTCATAATACGAGACACACTCAGCCCAGGTTGCGCAGCAGTATCAAAAGCATATTGATTAAGGTTCATAGATTCAAGCATTCTAAAAAAATAATTTATAAATACATCATTTTTTAGAGTTACAATAACTGCATGGTCAGTTGCCCAGAATTTTCCATTGACTAAATGAACATTGCCTGCTAAAGCGCCTTGTCGTCCAATCAAAATATGATTGCCATTTTTATTATAGATTTTATAAAATCCTCGCAGTCCATTTCCGCCATAAACAGGATATTCGCCATTATCGCTTATATCTAATGCTGTTATATTATCTCCACTCTTCATCGTGCAATGATACTTAATTTTTGAGAACTCCCACCCCTCTGGCACTTCTCCAATCCACGGAATACCGGAATCGCGCATTTTTCTTTCTTTTTTTTCTTCCATATATGTTAAACGTCTCCTTGTTACGCTGTTTTCGTCTTCTTTCTTAACTTCTTTTATACATATTACTTAAACAAGTTTTACAATAATATCAATCTTCTGCAAAAACGCAGTTTTTGCTCCGGGTCAAGGGATGAAATCCATTGCCGGGGTATAAGGGGCGGGCAGCCCCTTATCTCTCTTTTTCTCTTTCTCTCTTTACCCGAAAAGCCTTGCTTCAATCTCTCCCGCTTCTTTAACCAGGCGTGCCATCTTTGCCGCAACGTCTTCTGATTTTGCCTGCTTTTGGTATTTGTAGAAGCACCTGGTGAACGGTATTTCCGCGCCGGTCTTGATAACAGGCTTCTTTGCTGTCAGGTTTTCTTCAAAGAACCACTTGGCATCCGGGATATGCGGCAGCACCTCGCGCGCCATATAATCTTCAATGTCCTCGTCATACTTTACAATCTCGGTGTCTTTCGTGTCCTTGTCGTAAATGATTTCGCCTTTATTTTTGCCTTTCTTTTCTCTCTGTATTTCTGCATTTTTGTCCATCACAGATAAGGCATCAGTAATCTTGTCAACAAGTTTTGAATCAACATCCGAAAGAACTTTATTGATTACCGGCAAAAAGGCTTCCGGCGACATATACTTTTCTTCTGATTTTGCCGCATTCAATGCATCAAGGATACTGTCGTACTGCTGCTTGGATTTTTTGAAGTCTTCCAGCTTTGTCCTCTCTTTTGCTGTCATATTTTCGCCTTTTTCTTCCAACTCAAGGACTTTTGCTTCGTCGTAGAGTTTTGACAGCACGCCGCTCTGCATCAAGCGCTCAATGCTTTCATCTGTAATCTCATACCGCCTCTGCAACGGTTGCATTACAGTATATTCACGGTAAATAAATTCCGTGTTGTTGTAAATCTTAGAGAACTCATTTTCCTCAAAATCGCAATACAGTTTCGTGATAACTTCGCGGTCTTCCGGCGTAAACTCGTTCTTCTTGCTTCCAAGCGGTTTTCTTAATTTATGACAGATACCGGAAGCACCAATCAGCTGAATCTTGCCGATACGTTCCGGGCGTTTATTTTTAGACAGAATCCAGCAAAAACTGCTTATGCCGGTATTGTAAAACAAATCATTCGGCATCTGGATAATCGCTTCAACTAAATCATTCTTCAGCAGCCAGCGCCTAATCTGTGACTCACCTGACGCAGTCCCGCCGGTAAACAAAGGAGAACCGTTAGAGATGATTGCTGCACGTCCAACATGGTCATCCATCTTTGCGACTGCTGACTGTAAGAACAATAACTGAGAATCGCTTCCAGCCGGGAGCCCTGCTCCCCATCTACTGCCATCTTTTGCAAATTCCGCTTTAACCGCATCTTCCTGACCCTGTTTCGCGTTATCTCCACTCCACGGAGTACCAAACGGCGGGTTTTCAATCAGAAACCGCATCTTTGTATCAGGGAAGCAGTCATTCTTCAATGTATCTGTATGCTTAAAGTTTTCCGCGTTCTGACCTTTAATGAGCATTTCAGCCTTACCGACTGCATAAGACGGCCCCATAAATTCCTGGCCAAACAGTCTTACATCTGCTGAAGGGTTATAGTGCTTCAGATATGTAAATGCAGTAGAGAGCATACCGCCAGTACCGCAGGCCTGGTCACATACAGTAATGATTTTCTTGTCATCAAAGATGTCATCACAGCCTTCTGACAGTAAGACAGAACATAGTAATTTAATGATATCCCTGCCAGTGTAGAACTGTCCAGCGTCTACATTCTGATAAAACCTGCCAATCAGGTTTTCAAAGATATACCCCATTTTGATGCTGTCATAAGTCTCCGGGTCAAGGTCAAGTTCCGAGAACGCTTTCACAACGGAAAACAGGCAGCCATCCTTATCCATCTTTTCAATATGTTTTTCAATCTCCAATTCATTCAGGATATCTTTAACGTTATCAGAAAATCCCGCAACATATGCATTGAAATTCTTTGCAATGTTATCAGCATCGTTACACAGCTCTCTTAAATCAAACTGGCTAGTATTGTAGAACTGAAATCCGGAAATCTTACAAATGGCTTTGTATGGATATGTCGGCATTTTTTCAAACATATCAACAACAGCCTGCTTTGTCTTTTCCAGTGTACACTCAAATCTCCTGATGATTACCATCGGAATGATAACATCACCATATTTATCCGGCATATAAGAGCCACGGAGCTTATTGGCAATACTCCAAATAAAATTCGCCTCAGCGGTTACATCAACGGGAGCTTCGTCCCAAATAGCATTTAATCCCATATTGTCATTTTTCCTTTTCTATATATTCTTTCTATATAGTTTCCCACGTTTCGCAGTGCTTGATTTCTTATATGTACAGTATACCAGATTTCGCATATTTTTTAAGTTTTTTTGCGAGAAAAACAACAAAAAAAGAAGCTTACGCTTCTTCCAGATTAACACGCCGCACCCGGTTCTTCAGTTTATCGTTTTCAGCTCCCCAGTTCATTTCTGTGTGCTCTGCTGTCTTGGCATCATTACCGCCGAAGAACACTTTTGGCTTATTCATGCGTCTCACATACGCATCAAACGTATGCTCCAAAATCACATCAGACATACTTACCATCTTCGTCACTCCTCTCTCCTGGTTCTTCTCCTATTGCTTCTCATCTTTTCCTGCAGGCATCCTCTCTCATATTTCCCTGGCATTCCTTCACTCATCTCTCTCTCGCTCTACTCTTTCATCTCTTTCATTCCTTCGTGTCTTCCAGGGAAAGACACACCCCGCGCCTTCGGCGCGTCCTTTCGGCGCCATGCGGCGCCTCGAACTCTGGTACTGACTTTTTTCTCGCTGGCTTCCATCCCTCTACTCCGTCTCTCCCGGACGCTCTGAAGGTTATCGCTGCCGCATACTCTTTTCCACGCTACGGCCGAGGGATTGTCGCTGCCGCCTAACGCGCCCTTAAGATATCCGCCGTCCTGCTTGCTCGAGGCGCTTACTTAAACCTTATCGGACGCCTTAAAAGTACTGCGTTTCGGGGGCGCTCGGCGCTGCCAATTCGCATTTACGGTATCGCCAGCATTTCCAAGCCTATGCAAAACCGCTGCTGTACCACCAGACAGTCATTTCACGGCGTCACCTAAGATTTATAAAGCCTTTGCTGTACTACATCACTTCGCGATTTCGCTCCGGCTTTCCAATACCCTTTTATGCGTTGACAGTTGTACTACATCCCGTTCTTCCGTTCCTGCCTTCATCACCTTTCGGGGGCGTTGGCCGCCAATACACTTCTGGCGCCAGTAAATCTCAATTTTACCCATAAAGTTTCGTTCGCGGTGATGCAGTCCGGAACTGAGGTGCCGGAGCGAATTGGCATAGT
>OBYC01001202.1_pt1 | contig 10376 bp, 6 predicted proteins | sample 1550651 | NCBI WGS metagenome assembly OBYC01 (sample SAMEA2580181, study PRJEB22360) | human gut metagenome | biome: human gut; feature: human-associated habitat; material: faeces | place: Denmark | collected 2008/2010
CCGGTGGCTTTGCTGCGGCTCTTGTCCACCCGGTAGAAGCGCTCGAACACGCTGGACTGTGCCTCCCGCGGGATGCCGATGCCGTTGTCGGTCACGGTCAGGGAGCAGTGCCCGTCCCGGCTGCAAGCGGTAATGATCTGCACCTTGCCGCCCGGACGGTTGTAGCGGATGGCGTTGTCGCACAGGTTCTGGCACAGCTCATCCAGCAGCGCGCGGCTGCCCAGCACCGGGGCGCTCTCGCCCAGATAGGTCAGGGAGATATAGGCGCGGCGTGCGTTCAGTTTCTGGCGCTCCACGCATTCCTTGGCCACATCCAAAAGGTCTACCGTTTCCATCACCGGGGCGTCCCCGGTCTCGCTTACGGTATCCAGTTTGGAAAGCTGCAAAATGTCGTTGACCAGCTGGATCATGCGGGTGGCCTCGCTGTGGATCTTGCGGCCGAAATCCGGCACATCCTCCGGCTTTGCAATGCCGGTCTCGATCAGCTCTGCATAGCCGGAAATGCTGGTCAGCGGGGTCTTGAGCTCGTGGCTGACATTGGCGGTAAACTCCTGCCGCATCTTCTCGTTGTTCTCCCGCAGAATACGGTCAGAATGGATGCTCTCCGCAAAGGGGATCAGCTCCCGGTAGGGCACGTTTTCCTGAATATGATCCAGATCTTCGGTCATGTTCAGCACCGGCTGCACCAGAGCTTTGGTCAGCAGGGCTGCCAGCACCGCAGCGGCCAGCATCAGCGCTACACAGCTCAGTACAATGGCCGGGATAGTGGAGTCGTAGATAGACCATACGGTCTCGGCGTCCTGCGCCACGCGCAGCACATCCCCGCCGGAAAGCCGGAGCGCGTAGTAATAGGTCTCGTAGCCCATGGTCTGGGAATCGCGGATGTTCCGTCCCTCGCCGTTTGCAATGGCATCGCGGATCTCCGGGCGGGTCAGATGGTTCTCCATGGGCTGGTCGGTGGCAGATTCAAACAATACGCTGCCGTCCTGACTGATCAGCGTCACGCGCAGATCATCGGTCACAAAGGCACTCAGCTGCGCGGGGTCTCCGGTCTGCTCGTACCCGGCGCGCACAAGGTCGCTCTCGCGCTCCAGCCCCGACCACGCCTGCGCCGTAAAGGCTTTATGGAATACAAAAATGCACAGCGCTGCGGTGAATATAAGCCCCAGAAAGCCCATCAGGAACAACCGGTAGCTGATTTTTTCTTCCATGCTGCGCAGCTTCATTCTTCTTCGGCCTCCTCATCGGTCAGCTTGTAGCCCACCTTGCGCACGGTGCAGATGTAACGCCCCGCGTCGCCCAGCTTTTTGCGCAGGGTGCGGATGTGCATATCCACGGTACGGCTCTCTACCGAGATGTCGGTGCCCCACACCACCTGCAAAATGGTCTCGCGGGTCACCACCAGACTGGTGTTTTCCAGCAACAGCCGCAGCAGGCAGTATTCTTTGTAGGTCAGCTCCACAGGGGTGCTGTTTACCGTAACGCTGTGGCGGGCATTATCCAACTGGATCTCATGGAAAACCAGTACGTCCGGCCTTACCTCCGGGGCGGAGCGCCGCAGCGCCACACGCACCCGGCTGAGAAATTCCATAATGCCAAAGGGCTTTGCAATGTAATCATCTGCGCCGCAGTCCAGCCCGCGCACGGTGTCCAGCTCGCTGGATTTTGCAGTGACCATAATGATGGGCAGTTTGCGCAGGGAAGGGGTATTGCGCAGCTTTTTCAGGATGGAAAAGCCATCCTCGCCGGGCAGCATCACGTCTAAGATCACAAGTTCCGGCTCGGCGGCACGCATGGCCTGCCAGAAGGGCTCGGCGCTTTCAAAGCCCTGCACCTCGTAGCCATTGGATTGCAGGGCATACTGCTCCAGTTCCCGGATGGAAGCGTCGTCCTCTACGATATAGATCATAACTCAATTCTCCTCAGCAGTCTGTCCGTCCGGGAACAGATACCGCTCACGGTAGCGGCCCAGACGGCGATGGAATTCTTCGCTTTCCTTGGTGTCGTTGCCGTGGCGCAGGTCGTTCAGGTAGGCGTGGGTGTCAAAGCTGTCCTGTGCCACCTCGATCTGCGCAACTGCCACGTTGCTGCAATGGTCGCACACACGCTCGTAGTTGGTCAGCAGATCGTCCAGCACAAAACCGTACTCGATGGAGCAGCTGCCGGCCTGCAGGCGGGCAACGTGCCGCGCCTTGATGGCACGCACCAGCTCGTTGACCACGGCCTCCAACGGCTCAACCTTAGAAGCAAGGTGCAGATCGCTCTTGCGGAAGGCATCGGTGGTGCGGCTCAGGGTATCCTGCACCGCATCCTCCAGCACCTGTAGCTCCTCCTGTGCATCCTTGGAGAAGTGGATTTCCTTCTGGTGCATCTCCTCGGCGGATTCCAGAAGGTTGACGGAATGGTCGCTGATGCGCTCAAAATCACTGATGGTGTGCAGCAGGGTGTTCACGCTCTGGCTGTCGGCGTGGTTCAGTTCCCGGCTGGACAGCTTGACCAGATAAGTGCCCAGCGCGTCCTCGTACCGGTCCACCCGGCACTCCTCGTCCCGCACCTTCTGGGCTAGCTCGTCGCTCCATTCATGGGTCAGGCTCATGGCCTGCACCACGCCCACCCGGGCAAGTTCTGCCATTTCGGCGGTAGCGGCACGGGCACGCTCCACAGCCATAGCAGGGGTGTTCAGCAGACGGTCATCCAGCAGAGCAAACTCCTCTTTTTCCGGGGAATCGGGAATAGTCAGGATAGCCAGCTTTTCCAGCCCAGTGGCAAAGGGCAGCAGAATGACAGTGGCCAGAATGTTGAACACCGAGTGCACGATTGCGATGCCCCATGCCTCGATGGTGGTATTCACAAAGGCAAAGCGGCAGACAGCGTTGAGCCCGTAGAAACCGAACAGGAAGATGGTCACACCGATGATGTTGAAGTACAGGTGCACCATAGCGGCGCGGCGAGCGTTTTTGTTGGCACCCACCGAGGACAGCAGTGCGGTCACACAGGTACCGATGTTCTGACCCATGATGATGGGGATGGCACTGCCGTAGGTGATGACGCCGGTGGCGCTCAGCGCCTGCAGGATGCCCACGCTGGCGCTGGAGCTCTGGATGATGCCGGTGACCAGTGCGCCCACCAGAACGCCCAGCAGGGGGTTGGAGAAGCGGGTGAACAGACTGGTGAACCATGCCTCGTTTTGCAGCGGCAACACCGCGTTGGACATGGTGGTCATGCCGGTCATCAGCACGGCAAAGCCGATGAGGATAGTGCCCACGCCTTTTTTCTTCTCACTCTTACACATATACAGCAAAATGCCGATAAATGCAAGCACCGGGCTGAAAGAAGTGGGTTTGAGCAGCTGGATGAACAGACTGTCGCCCTGCAAGCCGGAAAGGCTCAAGATCCAGCTGGTCACGGTGGTGCCCACGTTGCTGCCCATGATCACGCCAATGGCCTGATGCAGCTCCATGATGCCGCTGTTGACAAAGCCCACCACCATAACGGTGGTAGCGCTGGAGCTCTGGATGACGGCGGTCACGCACAGACCCAAAAAAAAGCCCTTGAGGGGGTTATCGGTCAGTTTGCTGAGAATTTTTTGCAGCTGGCCGCCGGCCTGCTTTTCCAGTGCCTTGCCCATGATGTCCATGCCGAACAAAAACAGAGCCAGACCTCCCAGCAGCGAAAAGACATTAAAAATGGTCATAAGTGTTTTCCTCACTTTATCTTGACGTGTTTTTCTCCTGTGCTTTAAGTATAGAAAAATAATGTAAAATTTGAAATCGACGAAATGTAAAACCCATGTAAAGTAAGAAAAATGTAAAAATCCTGTGCACGGGCAGCGATGCAGCGTCGGTTTCCTGCCTGCAGTACAAAAACCGCATCCCGGGCGTTGTATTTGCCGCCAAATTTTATTATAATAAGAATAAGAGTGCCCGCAGCACGGCGCGGCAATAGGATACAGGAGGAACCAGGATGGGTACGTTCAATGTTTCGCTTAAAACGCTGACCGACCGCGTCAGCATGGAAGTAGTATACACCCCCCGGGAGCTGGATGAGATCAGTGTGGAGATCGCTGAGGTCAACCGCCCGGGTCTGTTTCTGGCTGGCTACTATGATTACTTCGATAAGCTCCGCCTGCAGATCATGGGTCTGGCAGAGATGAACTTTCTGTCCGGTCTGACGGCAGAAAAGCGCTACGAAGCGCTGGAGCAGCTGTTCCGGCAGCAGCCCCCGGCGGTCATCGTCTGCCGCAGCGAGGAGCTGGCGCCCTTCCCGGAGATGCAGGAACTGGCGCAGAAGCACGCGGTCGCCCTGCTGCGCTCCAACGAGACGACCTGTACCCTGATGGGCAGCCTGATCAGCGTGCTGAATCTGGAGCTTGCGCCCCGCATCACCCGGCACGGCGTGCTGGTGGAGGTGTACGGCGAGGGCATCCTGATCCTTGGCGACAGCGGCATCGGCAAAAGCGAGCTGGCCATTGAGCTGGTCAAGCGCGGCCACCGTCTGGTGGCAGATGATGCCGTGGAGCTGCGCAAGGTGTCCAACCGTCAGATCATGGGCACTGCACCGGAAAACATCCGCCACTTCATTGAGCTGCGCGGCATCGGCATCGTCAACGTAGCCCGCGTGTACGGTGTGGGTGCTGTCAAGCTGAGCGAAAGTCTGGATCTGGTGGTGCAGCTGGAGGCGTGGGACCCCACCAAGAACTACCAGCGCACCGGTCTGGAAAGCGAATACTACGACATTCTGGGCGTTAGCATCCCCAGCACCAGCATCCCGGTCTCTCCCGGCCGCAATCTGGCTGTTGTGCTGGAGACCGCAGCCATCAATAACCGCCAGAAGAAGATGGGCTACAACGCAGCCAAGGAGCTGCTGATCCGGCTGGGACTGGATGACAAAATGGACTGAAACTCTCTATAAAAAGGAGCCTGACCCTATGGAACAACTCAAGCAGCTGCTGACCGCAGCAGGCATTGCTTATAAAGAAAATGAGCCGCTGGCAGCGCACTGTACCTTTAAGATCGGCGGGCCGGCGCGGCTGTTCGTGCAGCCGACAGACCGGGCGCAGCTTTGCCGCGCCGTTGCCTTGTGCAAGGCGCAGGGCGTCCGGTATTATCTGCTGGGCAATGGCAGTAATATCCTGTTTGCCGACGAAGGCTACAACGGCGCAGTGCTGGATGTTTCCTCCATGCACGACGCTGTGGAGGTGCACGGCACACAGCTCACCGCCGGGGCGGGCGTGCGGCTTTCGGCACTGTGCAAAACGGCGCTGGAACACGGCCTGACCGGGCTGGAATTTGCTTACGGCATCCCCGGCACGGTGGGCGGTGCAGTCTACATGAACGCCGGTGCCTACGGCGGTGAGATGAAAGACGTGCTGACCACGGTGCAGTACCTTACCGCCGAAGGCGAAGTGAAAGAGTCGGCGGCATCGGAGCTTGACCTGCGCTACCGCCACAGCATTTTTGAAGAAAACAGCGGCTGCATCCTTTCAGCGCAGTTTGCCCTGACCCCGGGCGAGCCGGAAGCCATCCGCGCAAAAATGGACGAGCTGATGACAAAACGGCTGGACAAGCAGCCGCTGGATAAGCCCAGCGCAGGCAGTACCTTCAAGCGCCCGGTGGGTGCTTTTGCCGCTGCCCTCATCGACCAGTGCGGTCTGCGGGGTTACCGGCACGGCGGTGCCGCCGTCAGCGAGAAACACTGTGGTTTTGTGGTAAATCTTGGCGGCGCAACCTGCGCAGACGTGCTGGCGCTGTGCGAAGAAGTACGCACCATTGTGAAAGAAAAGACCGGCTACGATCTGGAAAAAGAGATCCGCGTAGTGCGCTGAGCTGCGGGAATAGAGGGAGTGGGGAACACAGATGGAGCTGTTGATCGTCAGCGGACTTTCCGGCGCGGGAAAGTCAGTGGCTATGAATGCGCTGGAGGATATCGGATTTTTCTGCATTGATAACGTCCCGGCGGGGCTGCTGCCCAGCATTACGGCGTTTTCCAAGGCGGGCGACAACCAGTTGGAGCGGGTGGCGCTTTCCATGGATGTGCGCGGCTGCCGCAGCAGGGAACAGATCGAGACTGCCCTGCAGCAGCTGGATGACCAGAAAACACCCTATAAGATCCTGTTTCTGGATGCACCGGACGATGTGCTGATGCGCCGTTACAGCGAGACCCGCCGCCGCCACCCCATCAGCATTGCAGAGGGCATCTCCACCCGGGATGCCTTTTTGAAGGAGCGGCAGATCCTGCAGCCCTTAAAGGAACGTGCAAACTATACCATCAATACCGGCCTGCTCTCCACCTCCCAGAATAAAGAGCGTATCTGCGATCTGTTCATGAAAAACGGCGGGGCAAAAAATGCCATGCGGCTCACCATCATGTCCTTCGGGTTCAAGTTTGGTCTGCCGCCGGAAGCCGACCTTGTGCTGGATGTGCGCTGCCTGCCCAACCCCTTCTATGTGCCGGAACTGAAGCACAAGACCGGGCTGGATCAGGAGGTGGTGGATTTTGTCATGAGCCACCCCGAAGCACAGGAGCTGTTGCACCGGTACGAGAATTTTTTGCAGTACGCTCTGCCGCTCTATGTCAAGGAAGGCAAAAGCCAGCTGACCATTGCGGTGGGCTGTACGGGCGGCAAGCACCGCTCCATCACATTCGCACGCAAGCTTGCGGAATACTGCACCTCTCTGGGCTATGAGCCCGGGGTGCAGCACCGGGATGCCGTGCGCTGAAAACAGAGGAACTACTATGAGTTTTGCATCCAGTGCGCGGGAGGAGATCGCGCAGCGCAGCCCCACCAAGGAATGCTGTGTGCGTGCAGCTGCCTATGGCATTGTCTGCTTTGCCAAATACTTTGATGCCCGCGGCCTTGTGCTGCAAACCGAGCAGCCCCACACGGTGCAGCTGGCGCAGCAGCTGTTCGCTCGCTGCGGCATCCGGGGCGAGATATTGGAAAAGCCCCGCGCCAGCGGTGTGCTGTACGAGTTCAATATCCGCGATGCGGAGCAGGTAGCACGTCTGCACGAGCTGTTCGGCACCACCGGCAGGGAGACCAGTTTGCAGATCGACCCCGGGCTTATCCGCTGCCAGACCTGTGTCAGCGCCTATATCGCCATGGCTTTTCTGTGCAGCGGCACGGTCACCGACCCGCAAAAGGAATATAATCTGGAATTTCTTACCTCCCGGACGAATCTCGCCCGGGATTTTGAAGCGCTGCTGGCCGAGCACGAGTTTGCGCCCCCCCGCACCCGCCGCAACGGCGTGAACCTGATCTACGTTAAGACCGGTGCCAACGTGGAGCGCTTGCTCCGCTTTATGGGCGCTGCGGATGCCGCAACGCAAATTAGCGTGCTCAAGGCGTTCAAGCAGGTGCGCAACCAGACCAACCGGCAGACGAACTGCGATACCGCAAACCTTGGCAAAACGGCGCGGGCAAACGCCCAGACCTTGAAAGCCATCCGCTATTTGCAGGAGCAGCACGCGCTGGAAACTTTGCCGGAAGTATTGCAGCAGGCAGCGGAAAAGCGTCTGCAATACCCGGATCTCTCGCTTACCGCGCTGTGCGGCTGCTTTGACCCGGCGGTGAGCAAATCCGGCTTATCACACCGGATGAAAAAACTGGAAGCACTGGCGGAAAATCTGCGCCAGCGCCAGCAGGAGGGACAGGAGGCAGTACAATGAGTGAACCCACCGCAAATACCCGTCCCTTTGCCCACCTGCATATCCATACGGAATACAGCCTTTTGGATGGTGCCTGCCGCATCGACCAGCTGATGGAGCGGGTGAAGGAGTGCGGACAGACCGCTATTGCCTGCACCGACCACGGCGTGATGTACGGTTGTGTGCAGTTTTATAAAGCCGCTAAAAAGGCGGGCATCAAGCCCATCATCGGCTGCGAAGTGTATGTTGCCACCCGCACCCGCTTTGATAAGGTAAATAAGATAGACGGCAATAACCACCTGATCTTATTGTGCAAAAACGAGACCGGCTATAAGAACCTTATAAAAATGGTCTCTGCCGGTTTCGTGGAGGGCTTTTATTCCAAGCCCCGTGTGGATAAGCAGCTTTTGGAGCAATACCACGAGGGACTTATCTGCCTTTCGGCCTGTCTGGCGGGCGAGATCCCGCAAGCCATTCTGGCAGGGGACTACGAGCGCGCAAAGGCGACGGCGCTGTGGTACCGGGATCTGTTCGGTGCAGAGAATTACTACATCGAATTGCAGGATCACGGCTTGAAGGAGGATACCATCGTTCTGCCGCAGCTTATCAAGCTTTCCCGGGAGACGGGCATCCCCATGGCAGCCACCAACGACGCCCATTATCTGCGCAAAGAGGACGCCAAGATGCAAAGCATTCTGCTGTGCATCCAGACCGGCAAGACCATTCAGGATGCCGACCGCATGGAGTTCCAGACTGATGAATTCTACGTCAAGACCACAGACGAGATGTACGAGCTGTTCTCCATGGTGCCGGAAGCCTGCGCCAACACGGCAAAGATCGCCGAGCAGTGCAATTTTGACTTTGAGTTCGGTCACACCAAGATCCCTTACTACAAAGCCCCGGACGGCATGGACAATCAGGCCTACTTTGAAAAACTCTGCTGGGACGGCTTGGAGCGCCGCTACGGCCCGGATGTGCCGCAGGCCAACATCGACCGCCTGAAATACGAGATCGGTGTGGTCAAGACCATGGGGTATACCAACTACTACCTCATCGTGTGGGACTATATCAATTTTGCAAAAAGTCAGGGTATCCCGGTGGGGCCGGGACGCGGCTCCGGTGCGGGCAGTATCGCTGCCTACTGTGTGGGCATCACAGATATCGACCCCATCCGCTATAACCTGATTTTTGAGCGCTTTTTGAACCCCGAGCGCGTCAGTATGCCGGATTTTGACGTGGACTTCTGTTACGAGCGCCGACAGGAGGTCATCGACTACGTCAACCGCAAATACGGTGCGGACCATGTGGCGCAGATCGTTACCTTTGGTACTATGGCCGCACGCAACGCCATCCGGGACGTGGGACGGGTGATGGGTATCCCGTACCAGCAGGTGGATGTGGTAGCAAAGCTTGTGCCCATGGAACTGAAGATGACCCTGAAACGGGCGTTGGAAGTTTCCAGCGAGCTGAAAAAGCTTTATGACACTGACCCGCAGGTGACCGAGCTCATCGATACCGCTTTAAAGGTAGAGGGAATGCCCCGGCACGCCTCCACCCACGCGGCGGGCGTGGTCATCACGCCGGAGCCGACCGATTATTATCTGCCGCTTGCCACCAACGACGGCCTGCCGGTGACCCAGTTCAACATGACCGAGATCGAGGAACTGGGTCTTTTGAAGATGGACTTTCTGGGCTTGCGCACCTTGACCGTCATCCGGGACGCAGAGGTTGCGGTGCAAAAGCAGCACCCGGAGTTTTCCATCCGTGATCTGGACTATGATGACCCGGACACCTATAAAATGCTGGGTCAGGGCGATACCGAGGGCGTGTTCCAGCTGGAATCCTCCGGCATGAAGCAGGTGCTTGTGGGTTTGCAGCCCCAGAACCTTGAAGACGTCATCGCTCTGATCAGTCTATACCGCCCGGGCCCCATGGACTCCATTCCCACCTATCTGCGCAACCGGCACGAGCCGGACAAGATCAGCTACAAGACCCCACAGCTGGCGCACATTCTGGATGTGACCAACGGCTGCATCGTCTATCAGGAGCAGGTCATGCAGATCTTCCGGGAACTGGCAGGCTTCTCCTTCGGGCAGGCAGATAACGTTCGCCGCGCCATGAGCAAAAAGAAGCACGCCGTCATGGAAGCCGAGCGGGAACATTTTGTGCACGGTTGCACCGAGCCCGGCCACGAGTGTCCGGGCTGTGTTGCCAACGGCATCCCGGAGCAGGTAGCAAACCAGATCTACGACGAAATGTCCAGCTTTGCGTCCTACGCTTTCAACAAGAGCCATGCGGCCTGCTACGCTTATGTGGCATTCCAGACGGCTTATCTCAAGTGCCATTATCCCAGCCAGTTCATGGCAGCATTGCTCACCAGCGTGCTGGATAATACGGATAAGGTCATTGAGTATTCTGGCGAGTGCGCCCGTTTGGGCATCAAGGTGCTGCCGCCGGACGTGAACATCTCCAACGGCGGCTTTTCCGCCGATGATAACGGGCAGATCCGTTTTGGCCTGAACGCCGTGAAAAATGTGGGCCGCAACCTCATCGAGAACGCAGTTACTGAGCGCAGGGAAAAGCCCTATACCAGCCTTTACGATTTCTGCAAGCGGATGCACGGCAGCGAGCTGAACCGCCGCTCAGTGGAAAGCCTGATCAAAGCCGGTGCCTTTGACTGCTTTGGTTCCAACCGCCACAGTATGGTGGAGGCGGTAGAGGGCATCCTC
>OBYC01001209.1_pt1 | contig 10307 bp, 9 predicted proteins | sample 1550651 | NCBI WGS metagenome assembly OBYC01 (sample SAMEA2580181, study PRJEB22360) | human gut metagenome | biome: human gut; feature: human-associated habitat; material: faeces | place: Denmark | collected 2008/2010
TCGCCAGGTTAGGCGGGGGAATAAAGAGAAAAAAACCGGGAGCCGCCACTGTGAAGAAGGCGCTGTGCTAATTTCTCTTGACAACCTGCTTTCTTATCCTTGGATCGCAGAGCGTGTTAAGAACGGACAGCTCAAGCTTCACGCTCTTTACTACGATTTGTCTGAGGGCAACCTTTATCGTTTCAGCCCTGACTCCGAGGACTTTGAACTACTCTTCGACACTCTCGAAAATCCGTGACTGACTTCGGAAAAATTCTATAGTCCACTACAGAAAAATTCCATAGCGGACTATAGGCAAATTCCGTAGCTAGCTACAAAATAACCTAATGCTATTTCCTCAGGCTATCAGCAAGTTTTCCATTTCACGAATTGTCTGGACGGAATTGAATAGACCAACACGATACGCCTAAGCTCTTTTGAGTCTTTTTGCTCGCCGTAATGTCTGGCTTTCATCTGTGAGATACCCTCTAAAAGAATTTCTTCTTCCTTCTCCCCGTCGTATGATACTTTGAACTCGAAAACCCAATGTCTTTCTCCGGCGCTTACTTCTAGATCGCTTCTGCCGTGGGCATTATGCTGCTCAACCTTAGCTTCCAGTCCGGCACCGGAGAAATAAACCTGGACATAGGCTCGCAAGGAAGCTTCGTCTTTTACCGGGTAGTTGTGATAATCAATTGCGGTGAAGAGTCGGTTAAGAATATGGAAGACAGATTCGGCAGATTCTTCAGCGAGTACTTTTACGATCGGACCGGCACCCACTTGCCCGGCAACCTTACCATCGAGCAATCGCTCTATATACAACTGAGCCATAGCCCGCTTCACTTCTAAGTTTGGATAGTCAAGAAAAACCGTATCTCCGTACCTTACTGCCTTGATCGTCAGGTAGCCCGCTTGTGTCAGAAGACCCAGATCTGACAAACTTTCCAAATCAGAAGCACCTGAAAGTGTTGAAAGTGAAATCGATTTTTCTCGTCCATACTCTTCAGGGTGTCTAAGAGCGTGAGATTTTAAATATTCAACTAAGACGGACGGCTTTCCGCCGCTTTCAAACCAATAGTCCACAAAACCGTTTCGAGGTGATGAGAGAAAGTTCAGCATGGACCACGGTGCAAAAACATGTTCTTTCGCAGTTCTTTCAAAGCAAAAGCCGTCGTAATGCTTGATGAGCTTTTCTGTGAGCTCCTCTCTTGAGATGCCTAACAACAAGGCGGCATTATCTAGGTATCCGGAAAAGTATTTCTGCGTTTCATCGTATGTGTAACCTAACAATGTGCCATATTCCACATCTAAAGAGAGGTCCGAAAGATTATTCAGCTCTGAAAATATGCTTGTTTTATTGAACTTGGTAATACCGGTAATGAACGCAAATCGCAGCGCACCTTCATTTGACTTTAATACGGAGTAAAAAGCCGATAATGCTCTTCGAACTTCATTGAAGATAGCTTTATTGTTCAAGCAAGAGGTAAGAGGCGCGTCGTATTCATCGATTAAGAGAACCAAAGAATTCTTTTCCTGAGCAGTCAACCAATCGGATAGCTGATCAGAGACTGTTTGGAAGGGACGAAGTTCGAAGCGGAAACCAAAAGGAGCAAATTTTCGCGAGATAAGCGATATCAATCTTTCTGAAAAAGATTCAGCATCCGCAAAATCCTTAATTTCCGAAAAATCCAGCCGCACAACGTTGTAGTTCGTATCTTCCTTCCAAAGTTTTTCAATAGCCAAACCTTTGAAGTCCCGTAGGCCGAACTTAAATAAAGACTCAAAAGTCGAGATCAGAAGAGATTTACCAAACCTTCTTGGTCTAGCGAGGAAATATTTACCACGATTAACAGCCAAGCTAAAAACCATCTCCGTCTTATCAACGTAGATTTCATCGGCCATTCTCAAAGCAATAAAGTCCGAAGTTCCAAGTGGTAAAGCTTTCAGCTGATTGATCGTCATTTGTTGTCCTCTGAACTCTCCTTTGTCAATTTTAGGATAACAACTCACATCACGCTAAGTAATGACATTGTTTACCTTGAAGGGGCCAAGGAAATTGCTTTTAGCTAAAGAAGTTTCCCTTTTCCAGCCAGCTATTTTTGAAGACAATCTAAGTTATTCAATAGGATTCTTCGGATTCAATTCACGCATCAACAGACGATCCTCGATATGCTGAATAATCCTCGATTTCTCTTCAGTCGTTAAATGATCGAGGTTGTAGAGAGAAAGCATGAACAAACCTTCGATCGCCATGATGGCCGTCGCGCTGTCTAACGAAGCCGGACCGCTGCTGCGGATCTTTTCAAACAGTTTTCTGTACCAGTTATGAAGGGGTTCCATTAACTGAGGATCAAAGGATTGAACTGCAAAGACTGCGGCGCCCCAAGTTCGGTTCGAGGCAGCAATGCCGTTAAATTTTTTATACCAATGAATAAAACCTAAAACCAAGGCCTGCGGATGACCTTTGAACGGTTCCGTCGCTGTTTCCAGCTCATCCGATAAATGTGAGACGTAACTGTCCATTAACGCAATGATCAGTTCTTTTTTTCCCGGAAAGTGGTACAGCAAACCGCCTTTGCTAATTCCTGCTCGATCAGCAACTGCTTCCAGCGTCAGCTGACCGACGCCCTTCTCCGCCGCGATTTCACGCGCGACCTCTAAGATCAGCTCTTTCGTTTTACTACTGGTTTTTCTCGTCTGTTTCTTAGTTTCCATTGAAGAACCTATCTCGCGCAAAAACTTTATAACGGCAATCGATCCGACCGCTCCCCTAATCTTATTATAGTTTTACTTTACTATTCAGTATAGTAATTTAAAACAATTAAAAATATTTTTTTAAGTTTCACTTAAAAGAGTAATCCATCTATCTCATCTTTTTGTATGAAAAATACAGCTATTATTAGTTAGAAAAAAAATCTTTTATCCTCTTAATTAAATGAACTAACATATTGTTTTGTTGTATCTTAAAATTGACAACCCAAATTCTTAACATACAACATTTATTGGTACTTCTCCTAATTATTTAAACCGTCCAGTCGGTATAGTATCTCTAACTGTTAAGACGTTGATCACAAGGAAAACAAATGAAACCCTTATCTTCATTCAGTCGTCGCAATTTCTTGAGAACACTGGCTGTGACTGGTCTGGCCTCCGGATCGGCATTTGCAGCTCCCACATCAACAGCTCAGCCCTTCAATGAAGTCCACGACTTAGTTATCGTCGGCAGCGGCTTTGCCGGACTTTCTGCCGCATACGCCGCTCTTAAAGCCGGCGTCAAAGACATTCTTATCCTCGATAAGATGGAAGCTTTCGGAGGCAACTCCTGCCTCTGCGGTGGACTTATGTCCGTACCATTGAACCCGAAACAGCAAAAACAGGGCATTAAAGACTCTGTTGAGCTTATGGTTGCCGACATGACCAAGGCCGGCCGCGGATTCAACCATCCTGACCTGGCTAAAAAATTCGCAGAAAACGCTGTCAACATCTGTCCGATGCTTGACGAATGCGGCGTTCAACTCATGGATAAAGTCATCCGTCTAGGCGGTCACAGTGCCCCGCGCACCATGGTTCCTACAGCCGCATCCGGCGGCGGAATCGTCGTCCCTATTCACAATTGGCTCAAGAAAAACGGCGTTCAGTTCCGCAACCGCTCTCAAGTCATTGACCTTCTGATGCAGGACGGCAAAGTTACAGGCGTACTCGTTAACTGCGATTACAACTGGAAGGACGGATCTTCTAAGAAGGAACAGAGAATCGGATCCCGCGGCGGAGTCGTAGTTGCCACCGGCGGCTGGGGGCAGGACAAAGATTTCATTAAAACCACTATGCCGGTTTACTCTCTTTTAGAGTGCACCTCTCAGCCCGGAGCCACTGCCGAAATGCTCAAGGCATTGCTGAAGTCCGGCTGCCTGCCCTCTATGCTCGATATGTACCAGTTAGGACCGTGGGCCTCCCCTGATGAAAAAGGCGCAGGCCCGGGAAGCTTCTTCGCCGACTACGCTTTTGCAGAAGGCATGGCAGTTAATCCTAAGACCGGCCGCCGCTTCATGAATGAGCTTGCCGACCGTCGCACTCGTGCTGATGCCGAACTCAACGTCCTAAGCGAAAGCACACCGGACAAGATCAACTATCCGATTGTATTCTGCGGAGAAAAGACCACAGAACACGCGGAAGGCTTCAAAGCGGCCTATCGAGACAAGACTGTCTTCCGTTACGAAACACTTGCCGATCTCGCTAAAGCCTATGACATTCCGCTTAAAGCCCTTCAGCAGCAGGTCGATGAATACAACAAGATCGTTGCAGGAACCCTGAAAGATCCGTTTGCTAAACCTCTTGACGTAAAACAGCCCCTTAAAGCCCCGTTCTATGCCATGCGTCTGACACCGAAACTTCATTACTGCATGGGCGGTATCGCTGTGAATCCAAGAGCCGAAGTTCTTTCAACAGCAACACTTGCTCCGATTCTCGGATTGTTTGCAGCAGGTGAAGTCACCGGAGGTGTCCATGGAATGGACCGCCTCGGAGGATGCTCATCCGTTGACTGCATGGTATTCGGCCTGGAAGCCGGCCGTAACGCTGCCGCTTATCTCAAAGCACAGGGGAACTAACATGAAAAAACTCTTTCTTCCGCTCATCGCTGCCCTGCTTTCTTGTTCTGCCTTCGCTGCCGATGCGCCCACTCTTGCCGGCATGCCGATGAAGCACACTATGGCAGCTCAAATGCAGTGCTCGGCCTGTCACGACAACACGACTGAATTTACAAAGCCTTCCACACAAAAGTGTGAAAGCTGTCACGGGCCCATGACGCAAATTAAGACAAAGGCCAACCCGCAGGATAAGTATCCGCATCAGTCCGCTCACTACGGAAATACAGTCGATTGTGTGGTTTGCCACTCCGAACATAAGGCAAGCCAAGACTTATGCAGCAACTGTCATCAAACCAAATGGACTAATTTCAGATAACCAAGCTTAGATCACCAAGGAGAACTCTCATGAAAAAACCGCTTGTCATCTCGATCCTTCTCGCTATCGCCCCTTTATCTTTTGCCGCCACACATAATCTCGACGGCCGCACATTAACCGTGGATGAACTTTGGGCCATTTCCGCTCCCGGAGAAAAAGTTGCCGTTACACCCGAAGGCTGGGCAAGAATCAAAGCTTCCTACAAGGCTCCGATCGATGCCGCTACTGATGGCCGCGATATTTACGGTTTAACAGTTAACTACGGTGCCTTGAAAGACCAAAAAGTAGCCGGCGCCTCCGTTGAAGCCGAACCGAACCGCAGCGCTTCCATTAAGTTCAACGAACGCCAGATGCGCATCCAGGCCGCCGGTCTTGAACCCTACTTCGATGACAGAATCTCCAAGATGGCCATGGTCATCCGTCTGAACCAGATGGCTGCTGGCTACACCGGCATGAGCGAAGCCGCTGCTAAGGCTTTCCAGGAATACATCAACAATGACGTTTGCCCGTTGATTCCCTCCCGCGATTCTGAAGGCGCCAACGACCTGAGCATGGCCACCCATATCGGCTTGGCTCTCATGGGTGAATGGGATGTCAGCTACCAAGGCAAACGCGTTCCTGCCGCTCAGGTTCGTAAAGAGCTCAAACTCCAGCCCTATCATCCTTTCGGCATGGACGGCATCTCGATTCTTTCTAACAGCAACGTTGCAGAAGCTCAGTCCATTGCTGCTGTTAAGAAGGCAGAACACTACCTCGCTTTGAGCCCGGTTGTGATCGCTTCCAGCTTAGAAGCCTTAAACGGCAACGTTTCTCCATATCTCTGGCATACCGTTGAAACCAAAGGCTGGCCTCAGGGTCATGAAGCTGCAGAAGCTGTTCTGGCCAACTTGAAAGGCTCTTACCTTTGGAAGAAAGACGCCAAACGTTACCTGCAGGATCCGCTGAGCTTCAGATCTGCCGGTTATATCCTGGCTGCCGCCATGGAAGAGCTGAATCAGACGAAAGGCCTTCTGAATACTGCCATCAACCACACAACCGACAACCCGATCGTCAATACCGAAGCTAAGAACGACCGCTGGTACAGCAATGCTGAAGTCTTGGATGAAATGAGAGCCGGCAAGCCGACTGTTTATGTCAACTCCTGCTCCAACTTCGACAACACTCAGCTTGCTCTTCAGATGGAAAGTCTGACAAAGGCCCTCGGTCAAGTCATGCACATCTCTGCATGGAGAACGACCCAGCTGGTTGATGACCACAGAACAGGTCTGCCGACATACCTCGTTGCTAAGGAAAATAAAGGCGGCGACGGATTTGCCAATATCGCACAGTCTATGTCCGGTCTGTATGCCGACGGTATGGCTCTGACCAACAGCGTCATCGGTTACGGTGTTCCGACTTCCATCGGTATTGAAGAAACCTTCTCCAACCTTAACGCAACAGCCGATCGCCTTTCTAAGATGGCCGACGTCGGTTATGAAATCTATGCCTACGAAGTGCTTCATACAACACAGGCTATGGATATGAGAAAACAGGAAGGCAAACAAATGGGTCAAGGCACAGCCAAACTGCTGGATGGTTACAGAAAGGTTGTTCCGTTCGTTACTAAAGACAGAATCTTCACGCCGGACATTAACAACGGCCTAAAGTTCCTCAAGTCCTACCAAGTTCCTGCTAACAACTAATCAGCAGCTTTCGGAAACCCGGTAAGTCGGGTTTCCGATCTCTATTCCAAGAAAGTCAGTGAAACATTTTATCTCCTTCACGCCGGAGTCTCTTCTCCGGCATGCGCTGATCTTTCTTTCAATCCAAATCCCTTTTTTAGAGTCATTTAAAAATGATGAAACGAATTCTTGTCTCTGCGATTATCGCAGGCGCATCCCTCAACGCATATGCAGAATCTAACGTTACGCTTTACGGCGTTATTGACCAGGCCATAGCCGTCACAAAGCACAAACACGAAGCCGCTAAAGTAAGAATTGACGACGGTATCTATGCCGGAAGCCGTTTCGGTATTAAAGGAACCGAAGACCTCGGCAACGGCAACTCCGTTGGATTTATCCTGGAACAAGGCTTTTACGCCGAGTCCGGTGACGCCGCTTTCGAAGGTAAAGCCTTCAGCCGTGAGTCCCTGCTTCAAGCTAAAGGCAAATGGGGCGAAGTCGCCTTCGGCCGTGCCGGCGGTCTTTCTTCCGACTGCGGCACTTACACCATTCTTCACGGCTCAGCTCTTTGGACTTCCTACTATACGGACGGAAACGTAGCCGGCGTATTTGTGACATCCGACAGAATGGATAACATGGTTATCTACAAGAGCCCGGAATTTGCAAACACTACCGTTACCGCAATGTATTCCAACGGCATCGGCGGAGATGAACAGAAGTGGAGCCATAACGACCACTACTACGGTATCGGTTTGGATTTCAACAAAAATGAGACTGTTTTCAGTGTCATGGTCGAAATGTATGACAACAAAGACCTGAAAGCCGATAAGACTTACCTTGTGACGTTGGGCGGTCAGCAGGGATTCGGTGACTGGACGTTCTGGGCAGGATATCAGTATGCCAAAGACAGTCAGATGATGCCGGCTTGGAAAGCTGCTCCGACAGGTTTGAGCGCTTCCGGCGTGACACAGCATGCTGTTACTGCTGCTATCGGATACAAGGTTTTCGGCGGCGAATGGAAACTTCAAGGCAACTATGCTCATGGCAAAGTTAATGAAGACAACAAGAAGTACAACATCTATTCCGTCGGAACTGTCTATGAATATCCGCTTAGCATGAGAACACAGCTCTATGCTTATGCAGGTTACGGCAAAGCCAACAAATATCTTAAGAACGACGGAGACTTCAACTCTTGGACAGCTTGTTTAGGTATCAGCCACAACTTCTAATCTGAATTATCTTTCTTAAGGGCCGACTCGGTTTCACCGTGCCGGCTTTTTGCTTTTCGAGGTTCGTACAGATATTGCTCCAGCTTTGGTTGAGAGCGATTTATTGCCGGGACGAAAAATGGAATTTCACATTAACCTATCATAAGATAAAGATTATTAATGTTTATCTATATTTTTTGATTGGTTATGCCTAAAAACACCATGGGAACAAAGCTCCCGCGGAAATTAGAGCAAAAAATGGCAATCGTCGGAGAACAAATCAAATTGGCTCGTCTAAGACGTGATCTCTCAATTGCCCAAGTAGCAGAACGCGCCACTTGCTCACCATTAACAATCAATCGGATTGAAAAAGGATCTCCCACTGTCTCAATCGGGATTTACCTTCGTGTTCTCTACGCTTTACAGTTAGACGATGACATTCTGCTAATAGCAAAAGAAGATATCCTCGGACGCACTTTGCAGGACCTTAGTCTCAAACACCGTAAGCGGGCTTCTAAGAAAGGTTAATCACATGAAAAAAGAAATATGTGCCACTCTGACTGAAATTGAAAAGCAGCACAACGTCAAAATCCTTTACGCCTGCGAATCCGGTTCCAGAGCCTGGGGCTTCCCATCGCCGGATTCTGATTACGACGTTCGCTATCTCTACATCCGTCCTCTTGAATCGTATTTAAAGCTTTTCCCCGAGCGGGATGTAATTGAAGGTCCAATTGACGAAGTCAAAGACTTTGTCGGCTGGGATCTTCAGAAGGCGCTCAAACTTTTGATGAAAGGAAACGCTCCGCTCATTGAATGGCTCCATTCTCCCGTTGTTTACAAGGACAACGTCTGGTTGAGAGAGAACCTGATCAGGCTTTTCAACAATAACTCGAATTTCAATGCGCTTTATCGTGGCTACTTCGGGCTGGCAATGAATAATTTCAAGGCCTACCTCACAGGAGAAACTGTTAAGCCTAAAAAATACCTCTATGTTCTTCGTTCTATTTTGGCTTGCGAGTGGATCAAAAAGAAAAACTCTATTCCTCCGGTTTTATTCCGCGAGCTTTATAAAGAATTTTTAACTCCTTCAATCCCGATATATTCAGAACTCGAAAAGCTATTGAAGATAAAAGTCGAAGCAAAAGAACGAGCCGCCGGCGCCCATTTCGTTGTTGTCGATAAGTTCATAGAAGATTTCTTCAATGAGGACAAAAAACAGCTCCTCTCATCAAAGGAGTCCGTGGACGTTGATGAATACGACAAATTCTTTCTCGAGTGTCTGCGCCGCTACAACTAACGTTCTTCATCGTATTGTCGATTGGACATTTTTTCCGGAGGCGCTAAAGTACAAAGAGTCTGGTGCTCATTGAATCTGTCATGTTTGCCGTCTTTGTCATTCTTCCGCAGTTCTGCCTGATTTTGCTTGGTTACCTTCTTACCAAGCGTCCTTCTTTTGCCAAAAAAGATTTTTGGAGCGTTACTGAGAAGCTGGTCTTCTATGTTCTATTTCCTCCTTTGATCTTCCTTTCCGTTGCAAAAGCGAACCTACAAATAGGCCAGTGCAGTTACTTTTTGCTGATATCGATATCAGCTATGAGTATTGCGGTGATTACGGCTTGGCTGGCGAACTTTTTAATTAAAGAGAGCCAGTGGACCAAATGGTCGATATTCCATTGTGGGTTTAGATTCAACACTTATATCGGCTTTGCCATTTGCTCGACGCTTTTCGGGGATAAAGGCATTGCCTACCTTTCTCTATTAATCGCGTGCTGGGTACCGATCAGTAATGTCATCGCAACTGTCGGACTGGTTCATGCCTCAAGAGTAAGTGGCTCACAAAACAGCGGCAAAAGAAAAAATTTCCTCGTTGCCGTTTTCTCCAATCCTCTGATCTTGGCAACGCTCTTAGGTCTCGTTTGCAACTCGTTCAGTATCGAACTTCCTAAACTTCTCGAGGGCATCCTTAGACCTTTAGGTCAGTCATCACTCGCACTAGGTCTTATCTGCATCGGCGCCGGACTCAAAATCAACGACCTCAAACGCTACCTGAAACTGATGATTGTTGGAAGCTTGCAGCGACTCATGGTTGTTCCGGCTGTTGCACTCGCATTTGCGATAGTCTTCCAGCTGCTTCCTTTGGAAAGCTGTGTTCTCCTACTCTTTGCCGCGCTTCCGACCGCTCAGTCCTGCTACGTTATGACTGCTTCTATGGGCGGAGACTCTGCAGCTGTCGCAGACTTGACGAGCGCTCAAGTGATTTTTTCGCTATTAACGCTTCCGTTCTGGATCAACATCATGCTCAAATTTTTTCCAACCTAGTTTTTAAGTCGAGCTTCGTTGTTGAACTGATTAAATATTAGATGGGTAAATTTTCACCAGTTCCCTGAAAATTATCGTTCAGCGTGGATTAAATAAACATGATTCAATCGTATACGGCAGGGGGAGCCGTATTAAAATTGAGAAATTGAACTCAGGAAAAAATCACTTAAGGAGATTT
>OBYC01001211.1_pt1 | contig 10264 bp, 9 predicted proteins | sample 1550651 | NCBI WGS metagenome assembly OBYC01 (sample SAMEA2580181, study PRJEB22360) | human gut metagenome | biome: human gut; feature: human-associated habitat; material: faeces | place: Denmark | collected 2008/2010
TGCAAAGTTACTACAAAAAAGTGGAATACGGAAGAATGAAGTAATAGAATTGATTTACAGAGGTTTCATTTAAGCTGCCGATTATCTCCAACGCCACCACAATCCTTGCCGAAGCCAAGTCAAGACGCCGCTGCGTTACTTGTTCGTAACCACACCATATAGGTGACGAAATGGGCAAGAATGGCAAAACAAGGCATTGTGATATAGTGAGTTACTGACAACTCACGCAACAAATCCGGTTACGGAAAAAGATTGCGCCGTTCCTCCGTGTTTTGCGTACCGACGAAGGATTCTTCACCGACTAATTTTGAACCTAAAAAAATTAAGGACGATGAAGAGTACATTTTCAGTTATCTACTACCTCAAACGTCAGGTAGTGAAAAAGGACGGGACAGTGCCCGTCATGGGACGCATCACGGTGGACGGAAGCCAAACGCAGTTCAGTTGCAAACTGACCGTCGATCCCAAACTGTGGGACACCAAAGGAGGACGTGTCACGGGGAGAAGCACGGCTGCACTCGAAACGAACCGTATGCTCGACAAGATGCGCGTGCGCATCAACAAGCATTATCAGGAAATCATGGAGCGTGACAACTTCGTCACTGCGGAAAAGGTGAAAAACGCCTTTCTCGGACTGGAACACCGCTACCATACGCTGTTGCAAGTGTTCCGGCAACACAACGAGGACTATGCCAAGCAGGTGGAGGCAGGCATGAAATCCAAAGGCACGTTTGACAAGTACAAAACCGTTTACAAGCACCTGCAAGAGTTTCTCACCATCCGCTACCACGTGAAGGACATTGCTCTGAAAGAGCTTACACCCGCTTTCATTTCCGATTTTGAAATGTTTCTGCGCACGGACAAACACTGCTGCACCAACACCGTGTGGCTGTATGTCTGCCCGCTTCGGACGATGGTGTTCATCGCCATCAACAACGAGTGGCTCACGCGCGACCCGTTCCGCGAGTATGAAATCAAGAAGGAGGAAACAACCCGCAGCTTTCTGACGAAAGATGAAATCCGCCTGCTGATGGAAGGCAAACTGAAGAACGCGAAACAGGAACTGTACCGCGATTTATATCTATTCTGTGCGTTCACGGGCTTGTCGTTTGCCGATATGCGCAACCTCACGGAAGAGAATATCCGCACCTACTTTGATGAACACGAGTGGATAAACATCAACCGCCAGAAGACGGGTGTGGTGTCCAACATCCGTATGCTCGACATAGCGAAGCGCATCATCGACAAATACCGTGGGCTGTGCGAAAACGGCAGGATATTCCCCGTACCCCACTACAACACGTGTCTTGCCGGAATCCGTGCCGTCGCCAAGCGTTGTGGCATTACCAAGCATATTACATGGCACCAAAGCCGCCACACGGCAGCCACGACGGTGTTCCTCTCCAACGGCGTACCCATCGAAACGGTCAGTTCCATGCTGGGACACAAGAGCATAAAAACAACGCAGATATATGCGAAAATAACCAAAGAGAAGCTCAATCAAGACATGGAGAACCTTGCCGCAAGATTGAACCAAATCGAGGAATTTGCAGGTTGTACCATCTAAAACAGAGAAGCCATGAAACGTGACATAATCATCATAGAGGACAAGGCGGTCAGCGTAACCGGTAACGATGTATGGATGACCGCTGGAGAAATCGCCGGACTGTTCCACACGGGTGTCCCGGCAGTGAACGTCGCCATCAAAACCATCCTCAAGGCGGACGTGTTAAGTGACTACGAGGTATGCCGCTACATTCAGCTTGAAAACGGCCTGTATGCGGATGTTTACTCGCTTGAGATTATCATCCCCGTCGCTTTCAGATTGAACACCTACTGCACGCACGTGTTCCGCACGTGGCTGGTAGGTAAAGCTCTCTCGAAAGAAAAGCGGCAGGCATACGTGATGTTCATACAGAACGGAAAAGCCGGGTATTGCTGAACATATATATAGACGAAACAAAAGGAAACGGACAGCCCCGATGGGGTTGTCCGTTTCCTTTTTTTGTTTTCATGCAGCCTTTATTCCATCGGCTTTCGGTAATTCGCCTCCAACAGTTCACGCAATCCCGATTCGGGGTAAAGTACCTTTCCTCCCAAAAGGATAAAGGGCAGCACCCTGTTGTTGCGGTATTCCTGCAAGGTACGGCGGCTCACACGGAGCAGCTCCGCCACCTCCCTATCCGTCAGGTAACGTTCCCCGTCCAGCGGCGGACGGTAACTTTCCAAAAATGCGGAGAGCCATTTAGAGCCTTTGCGCATATTCTGTACTACGGTGGCAAGCGGCTCGTCCTCCAGTGTAAAAACATCGTTGTTCTCGTTCATCATAACTTCGGATTCAGTGGGTGAATAATAAGATTATCTGCCGCCGGGATAGAGCGTACCGATAAGCGGAATCAGCCTTCTGACCTCTTCCGGCTTGTAATAGAATCTGCGGTTTATCTGCGAGTAGCCGATAAGCCGCTTGTCGCGTAACGTCTGTAACGTGCGCAGGCTGATTCTCAACTGCCCGCAGACTTCCTCGCCCGTGAGCCACCTTTCCAGCCGCCCTCCGTCGCTCTTGCGCCTCAGGGCGGCAACCTTCTCCGAGAGGGCGTTGAAGGATGCCACCATCATCTCGAAGGTCTTTTTCTCGATAGATACAATTTCCATATTCAAAACATTTCAGATTTGCCGCAAAGGTAACGCCGCCCCCGTGAACACATATCGTTTCCCGCTGAAAGGCTGTATGTTGCGCCGTCTGTCCGGGTTACGGAGCCATTTCCAATAAAAATCTTACGTGAGACACGTAGTGAGCTGTTAAAGCCCCTTTTGTTTATTGCCGAATTTTGCCGCAGGAACCAAAAGAAAGGACTGAATATGAAAGTAATAACGATGGAAAGTTCCGCCTTCACTACGTTGACGGAACAGATAGCCGAGATAGCGGCACACGTGCGTGCCGTTTCCGGCGAAAGAAAGGAAAAATCCGCAGACAGGTTGCTCACCACCCGTGAGGCGGCGCACCTGCTGAATGTGAGTACCCGCACCCTCCAGCGTATGCGCAGCGAGCATCGCATCGGCTATGTGGTGCTACGCGGCAAGTGCCGTTACCGCCAGTCAGAAATCGACCGCCTGCTTGCGGACTGCACCATAGTTGAGGATGCGGCAACACCTACGGAACTGAAACGCAACCATACGCTGCGCACGGGCGGCAACAAACCCAAAGGAAGGAGGACGTGACGTATGGAACTGCTTACCCGAAACAATTTCGAGAGCTGGATGCAGAAGCTGATGGAACGGCTCGACCGTCAAGACGAACTGCTGCTCTCCTTACAGCCGTCCGGCAAAGCCCCGAACCCGATGGAGCGTATCAGGATGTTCGACAACCAAGACCTCTGTATGCTGCTCCAGATCAGCAAGCGTACCCTGCAACGCTACCGCAGCATCGGCGCGTTGCCGTACAAGACGCTCGGCAAAAAGACCTATTACAGCGAAGAGGACGTGCTGACGTTCCTTTCCGGACACGTAAAGGACTTCAAAAAAGAAGATATAGCCTTCTACAAGGCTCGTATCCATAATTTCTTTCAAAAATAACCCATTAAAACATTTTTCAAATGGCAAAGAAAACAACTGAAAAGGACGTGCTGATAGTCCGTGACGAGAAGACGGGCGAGATCAGCGTGGTAGCCGGGCTGAATGCCGACGGCTCCCCCAAGCGCACCCCCGCGAAAGCGGAGAACGCGCAGAGTTTCCTGCAATTCGACCGCCACGGCGATGTGCTGGACAACTTCTTCAAAAACTTCTTCCGGCAGTGCAAGGAACCCAGCCGCTTCGGTTTCTACCGTGTCGCGGCAGACCAAGCCGACAAACTGATGGAGGTGATGAAAGACCTGCTGAAAGACCCCGAAGCCAACAAGGAACTGCTCGCGCCCCACAAAGTGGACACCTCCGGTTACGAGAAGCAGGTAAAGGAAGAGCAGACTACCGAAAAGACGGAACAAACGAAACAAAAACAGGAAGAAATGGAAAAGAAACAGGAACAGAATCAGGAAAGCCCACAGCAGGCGCAGGGCAGACGGGGCTACCAGCCCATCGACGAGAGCAAAATCAACTGGCAGGAGCTGGAAGAGAAATGGGGCGTGAAACGTGACGACCTTGAAAAGTCCGGCGACCTGACCAAGATGCTCAACTACGGTAAATCCGACTTGGTAAAGGTGTCGCCCAAGTTCGGCGGCGAGGCTTTTGAGCTGGACGCCCGCCTTTCCTTCAAGAAAGACGGTGAAGGCAATGTCAGCCTCGTGCCGCACTTCATCCGCAAGGAGCAGAAACTCGACGAGTACAAGGAACACAAGTTCTCCGACGAAGACCGTAAGAACCTGCGCGAAACGGGCAACCTCGGCAGGGTCGTGGACATCGTGGACAGGGAAACGGGTGAAATCATCCCCTCGTTCATCAGCATAGACCGCAAGACGAATGAGATCACGGATATTCCTGCAAGCAAGGTACGCATACCGGAGCGCATCGGAAAGACGGAAATCACCAAACAGGAACAGGATATGTTGCGTGCCGGGCTGCCCGTGCGCGACAAACTCATCGAACGCAACGACGGCAGGAAGTTCGTCACCACCCTGCAAGTGAATGTAGAGCAGCGAGGCGTGGAGTTCGTACCGGGAACCGGCAGGTCGCCCCGTACCGCCCAGACGCAGGAAGCCAAGAACAATCCCACGCAGGGACAGGCTCAGGGCATGGAAAATTCCGCAGCCCCACAGAAAGAGCAACGCCGCAACACGTGGACGAACGCCGACGGCAGCATCCGCCCCGTCAGCAAATGGAGCGGTGTGAACTTCACCGACCAGCAGAAAGCCGATTACGCGGCAGGCAAAGCCATCAAACTGGAGAACGTAACCGACAAGCAAGGCTTCCACGCCACGATGTACATCAAGTTCAACCCGGAGAAGGGACGTCCGTACCGCTACGACACCAACCCCGACAACGCGCAGAAGGTCGCCCCGTCCAACGAGAGCCGCACACAAGTGGCGGTGAACAGCGAAGGAAAGACCAACGAGGCGACCAAGAACCTGAAAGAGCCGTTGCAGAAAGGGCAGACCGCTCCGAAAGACGACAAACAGCAAAAGCAGCAGGAGAAGCCTCAGAAGAAAAACAACAAGGGCATGAAGATGTAACATCCCGTGTCCACCACTAAATCCAAAGTAACAATTCATAAAAAAGTAATCAGTATGAAGACAATCATTGCAGAAAAGCCATCCGTGGCACGTGAGATCGCCCGCATCGTGGGCGCGACAAAGAGAGAGGAAGGATATTTCGAGGGAGGCGGCTATGCCGTGACATGGGCATTCGGACACCTTGTCCAGCTTGCCATGCCCGACGGCTACGGCATACGCGGCTTCGTCCGCGACAACCTGCCCGTCATCCCCGGAACCTTCACGCTCATTCCCCGTCAGGAAAAGACTGATAAGGGCTACAAGCCCGACAGCGGCGTGGTGTCGCAGATAAAAATCATCAGCCGTCTTTTCAAGGATAGCGAACAGATCATCGTGGCGACCGATGCAGGACGCGAAGGTGAGCTTATCTTCCGATACCTCTACCATTACACCGGATGTACCACGCCTTTCGTGCGCCTTTGGATAAGCTCTCTTACCGACAAGGCTATCCGCGAAGGACTGCGCAACCTCGAAGAAGGGAGCAAGTATGACAACCTCTATCTTGCCGCCAAAGCACGGAGCGAATCCGACTGGCTTGTGGGCATTAACGGCACGCAGGCACTCTCCATCGCCGCCGGACACGGCACGTACTCCGTCGGACGGGTGCAGACGCCCACGCTGGCGATGGTGTGCGCACGCTATTGGGAGAACCGCCGTTTCACTCCCGAAACCTACTGGCAGCTCCATATCGCCGCAGACACAGGCGACGGCGAAGAGGTGAAACTCTCATCTTCCAAGAAATGGAAAGAGAAAGAACCTGCCACAGCACTATATAATAAGGTAAAGGAAGCCGGCTTTGCCACTGTCACAAAAGCCGAACGTAAAGAGAAGATAGAGGAAACTCCGCTCCTGTATGACCTGACCACGCTCCAGAAGGAAGCCAACGCCAAGCACGGCTTCACGGCAGAGCAGACGCTTGAAATCGCGCAGAAACTCTACGAGAAGAAGCTCATCACCTATCCGAGAACCGGAAGCCGCTATATCCCCGAAGACGTGTTCGCGGAAATCCCCAAGCTGCTATCCTTCGTTACCGGACTTCCCGAATGGGCGGGCGAAGTAGGTGTCCCCGTCACGCCCACCCGCCGCAGCGTGGACGGCGGCAAGGTCACAGACCACCACGCCCTGCTCGTCACGGGCGAGAAGCCGCTGTTCCTCTCCAAAGAGGACGGCATTATCTACCACATGATAGCCGGGCGCATGATGGAGGCATTCTCCGAAAAGTGCGTCAAGGACACCGCCACCGTCACGGCGGATTGTGCCGGAGTGGAGTTCACGGTGAAAGGCAGCGTCATCAGACAAGCCGGATGGCGTGCCGTCTATTTCGAGGACGACAAGGAGGAGACTTCCATCCCCTGCTGGCAGGAGGGCGATACGCTGGCACTGAAAGCCACCTCCATCACGGAGGGAAAGACCAAGCCCAAGCCGCTGCATACCGAAGCCACCCTGCTGTCCGCAATGGAAACGGCAGGCAAGGAAATAGAAGACGACGTGCTGCGACAGGCATTGAAGGATTGTGGCATCGGCACGCCTGCCACCCGTGCAGCCATCATCGAAACGCTTTTCAAACGCGGTTACATGGAACGTTGCAAGAAGTCGCTTGTACCCACCGAAAAAGGGCTTGCCCTCTACTCGGTCGTGAAGACGATGCGCATCGCCGACGTCGCCATGACGGGCGAATGGGAGAAGGATCTGGCACGCATCGAGCGCGGGGAACTGCCTGCCGATACCTTCCGCAAGGAGATAGAGGCGTACACGCGGGAGATTACATCCGAACTGCTCTCGTGCGACAAACTGTTCGCCCGCAGGGATTCCGGCTGCAAGTGTCCCAAGTGCGGAACGGGCACAATGCAGTTCTACGGCAAGGTGGTACGCTGCGACAACGCGGAGTGCGGGCTGCCCGTGTTCCGCCTGAAGGCGAATCGTACTCTCTCCGACGACGAAATCAAAGACCTGCTCACGGACGGACACACGAAACTGCTCAAAGGCTTCAAGAGCAAGCAGGGCAAGAGCTTTGATGCCGTGGTTGCCTTTGACGGGGACTACAACACGACTTTCGTGTTCCCCGAAAGGAAAACGGCCAAGAAATTTTCAGGACGGAAGAAATAGTATTAATTTTGCCACTGGTTCAGAGTAATGAATTGTTCTTCGATACCGGATTACACTCATACTTTGGATTTAGTGGTGGCACTCGGAGGGATACCGGGTGCCTTTTTCTTCTCCTTTCAGACAATTATCCCGGTCATGATTTACCAATCCACTAAATTCCAAAGTAATGAACAACAAGAAGAAAAACGAGGGGCAGACCGACTTTTCCTACTACGGTCTGTACCTGCTGGACTATCTCAGAACGAACAAATTTGAACAAGCGACCGACGAAGCCTTCATCCGTGAACGCGTCGACCGTGCCGCCGGAACGTATGAACGGGCAAGGCTTGAAGGCTATCCCGCCGATGGTGCGCAGGAACTGGCGATGCGCACACTGCTGGAGGGGCTTCACTACTCCAAGTACGCCATCCTGCGCGAAGTCGTAGAGAACGAGTTTTCCGATGACGTGCCGGAAGCGAAGCGTGAATCTTTTACCCGAAAACTGCTGCCACTTGTCGGAAACGTATTCTCCATTTATGACCTCTCGGACGACAATTTCGCCCTGTCGCCCGATTACGACCTGCTCTACACGGAGCTGACGGGGGCTGTCGTCCTTTATATAGAGGAATATGGCGTTTAACCGCAAACAAAGGTTGCGGGACAACATCGAGGCGATACGGACGGCATTCGTCCTTGACAGGGAACAACGCACCCCCACCGCACGCGAAAGGCTCTTGTTGGAGCGTTATTGCGGTTTCGGCGGTCTGAAATGTATTCTGAACCCTGAAAGGGAACTGACGGATGCCGTCCACTGGGCGAAATCCGACCTCGAACTGTTTGCCCCTACCGTGGAACTACACAAGTTACTACGGGAGAATACAAAAGACGATACGGAGTATAAACGGTACATGGATGCCATGAAGCAATCCGTCCTGACCGCTTTCTATACTCCGCCGGAGATAACAGGCACTATTGCGGATGTGCTACATGAACACGGCATACGTCCCGACCGGGTACTGGAACCGTCGGCAGGCGTTGGCGCATTTGTGGATGCCGTATTAGAGAACAAGCCGGACGCGGACATCATGGCTTTTGAGAAAGACCTGATGACGGGCAAGATATTGAGACACCTGCATTCCGACCAGAAAGTAAGGATACAGGGGTACGAGAAAATTGAAAAGCCGTTCATGAACCATTTTGATCTGGCTATCTCCAATATCCCGTTTGGCGATGTGGCTGTGTTCGACCCGGAATTTACCAACAGCCATGACGTGGCAAGACGGTCGGCATCCAAGACGATACACAACTATTTCTTTCTGAAAAGCCTTGATGCGGTGCGTGAAGGCGGAATCGTGGCGTTCATTACCTCGCAGGGGGTGTTGGATGCCCCGACCAATGCGCCCATACGCGAGTATATGATGAACCACGCCAATCTGGTGGGCGTTGCCCGTCTGCCGAACAACCTTTTTACAGAAAATGCGGGTACGGAGGTGGGCAGTGATTTGATTATCCTGCAAAAGAACAGCGGAAAGAACGGGGAACGGTATTATAATGAGAAACTTTTTGTGCAAACAGAACAGACCCCTATCGGCACTTCCGTAAATGGGTATGTATGGAGCATCGGTTCGCTTTCCCACACGGATTTGATCAAAAGTACCGACCCTTACGGAAAGCCTGCCTATAAGCTCATGCACAGAGGCGATACCGTACAACTGGCGGAAGACTTACGGGAACATCTGAAAATAGAACTGCACCAACTCAACAGGGAACTCTACGAAAGACATAGCCTGCATCCGACGCAAACGGAAAGTACGGATAAAAGTATGAATGTGGAAGTACAGCCGTCTCCAAAAGTGGAAGCGGCAACTTCTACCGCTAATGTTTTTATCACAGAAGCGGAGAAACCGAAATCTCAATCCATAGACGAGAAGCCGGAGATTGAGCCACGCCAGACGAATCATTCAAATGCCGTTCAGCTCACTCTGCTTGACCTTTGGGGTATGCCCATAGAAGAACCTGCCAAAAAGAAAAAGGCAACCAAAAAGGAAAACAAGGCAAAGCGTGTACCATCCAAACCGAAGCCGCCGGTTATGGCTGCATCTCCTGTTGAATCCGTCAAGCCTGCACCCGAAAGCAAGGAGGCAAAACCGGAAAATGCCGGGAAACAAAGCGACCCTGACGACATCTATGCAACACTGGATTGGGAAACCAATCCGCCCATCAACGGTTTTTACGAAACGATGATGAGCCTGACACCGGAACGGCGCAAGGCTCTACGGCTTGAAGCGGAACGGCACAGACAGGAACAACTGAAAAAGTCGGGTGTCAAGGACACGCTGAATCCAGCCTTTGTGCCTTCGTCGGGTAACCAAGCGGAGCAAAAGGAAGCAGCAAAACAACCCAAAGCACAGCTGGAAGCAACTCCCGTTCCTGTTACGGACAATAGCCAAAGTGAGAAAGCAACCACTTCACTATTCCCTGAATTTGAAACGGAAAAGCCGAAGGAGGAAGTACCCGACCTTACGCCGCGTCCCTATCACCGCACGCCGGAAATGCACCTGCGTGAAGGTTCGCTGGTGGCAAACAGGGCGCGTGACATCGGTTATCTGAAGGACATCACTCCCTACGGAGCGACTTTCCAACCGCTTGGACTGACAGGCTACCAAAAAGAAAAAGCGTTGCTGTATGTATCGCTCCGTGACGCATACGAGCGGTTGTACCGCTATGAATCGAACAGACACGAGGCAAATGTTCCATGGCGTGAACACCTTAATACCTGTTACGACGAGTTTGTCATGCGTTATGGCAACCTCAACGCCAAACAGAATGTGAAGTTAGTAATGATGGATGCCGGAGGGCGCGACATCCTTTCGCTGGAACGCGTGGAGGACGGCAAGTTCGTCAAGGCGGACATCTTCGACCGTCCCGTTTCCTTCTCGGTGGAGAACCACGCCAATGTCGGCTCTCCCGAAGAAGCC
>OBYC01001219.1_pt1 | contig 10188 bp, 8 predicted proteins | sample 1550651 | NCBI WGS metagenome assembly OBYC01 (sample SAMEA2580181, study PRJEB22360) | human gut metagenome | biome: human gut; feature: human-associated habitat; material: faeces | place: Denmark | collected 2008/2010
ATTTCTTCGAGGTTTTCGCCCTCGAGCATTACTCTTACGAGAGGTTCTGTTCCCGATACACGAACAAGAATTCTGCCTCTGTCACCGAGGATTTCGCTAACTCTTTCGATTTCAGCCTTGATTTCCCTGTCTGTATAGAATGAGAGCTTGCCCTCTCTGCTGACCTTTACATTAATGAGCACCTGCGGCAAACGCTCCATAATCTTTGCAAGCTGACTGAGCTTTTCGCCTGTTCTCTTCATAATGCTGAGAATCATTGCACCTGAAAGCTGACCGTCGCCTGTTGTTGCATAGTCAAGCAAAATGATGTGACCGCTCTGCTCGCCGCCGATGTTATAGCCCTCCTGCATCATAGCCTCAAGAACATATCTGTCGCCAACCTTTGTTGAAACAAAGTGCATATCGTTTTCTTCGCAGAACTTGTTAAAGCCCATGTTTGTCATAATTGTTCCGACAACGGCATTCTTTTTGAGTACGCCTCTCTGCTTCATATCATTTGCACAGATTGCAATAAGATAATCACCGTCAACAAGATTTCCGTTTTCGTCAACAGCAAGACATCTGTCGGCATCACCGTCAAATGCAAGACCGCATGAAAGCTTGTGTTCACGAACATACTTCTGCAATTTGCTCATATGAGTTGAACCGCAGTCACGGTTGATGTTCACACCGTCAGGCTCGTCAAAAAGCATATGAACCTTTGCACCAAGCTTTGTGAAAAGCTTTTCGGCTGTTCTTGAAGAAGAACCGTTTGAGCAGTCAAGTGCGATTTCCATACCATCAAAGTCGCAGTCAACTGCCGAAACAAGGTGGTCAATATACAAATCAGCCGCCTCTGTATCATATGTTACTCTGCCGATATTTTCATCTGTTGCTGATGCATACGGAACAACATGGTCAAGTACGATTTCTTCAATTCTGTTTTCGAGGGCATCGGGAAGCTTGCATCCGTCAGAACTGAAAATTTTAATACCGTTAAATTCAAACGGGTTGTGTGATGCGGAAATCATAATACCTGCATCGGCATTGTATTTGCCTACAAGATAAGCAACCGCAGGAGTAGGGACTACCCCGAGAATGTGAACATTTGCACCTACCGAGCAAAGTCCTGCAATAAGTGCGCCCTCGAGCATATCGCCCGAAAGTCTTGTGTCCTTACCGATTAAAATTGTGGGGTGTTCAACCTCATCGCTGATAAGAACCATTGCCGCCGCTCTGCCTATATTCATTGCAAGTTCGGGTGTAAGCTCTGCGTTTGCAACACCTCTTGCACCGTCTGTACCGAATAATCTTCCCATTATATATATTCCTCCGTTAAATAATTTGTAGATTGTAAATTTTCAAAACTGAAATTTTCGATATAACCCAAGTAAAAGCCTTGCACTCTGTTGAATTATACACTCATATTGTGACTGATTTATGACTCCCTGTCACCAAAGAGAGTCGGCTGTGTAGGCTGTGCATTTACAACGCCCTTAGGAAATTCACAGCCGAGATGCTTGCAAGCCTCGGCAGTTATGCATCTGCCCCTCGGTGTTCTGCTGACAAAACCTATCTGCAAAAGATACGGTTCATAGACATCCTCGATTGTTACAGCCTCTTCACCGATTGCCGCCGCAAGTGTTTCAAGTACGACAGGACCGCCGTTGTAAAAACGAACGATTGCCTCAAGCATTCTTCTGTCGTTGCGGTCAAGACCGAGTTCGTCAATTTCGAGTCTGTCAAGTGCTGTCCTTGCGGTTTCAAGTGTGATGACGCCGTTTGACATAACCTGTGCAAAGTCACGCACACGCTTTAAAAGTCGGTTTGCAATTCGTGGTGTTCCCCTTGAACGGGACGCAATTTCAAGCGCACCGTCATGTTCAATTTTTATTCCGAGGATTCCGGCACTTCTTTCAACAATCTGTGCAAGCTCCTCGGGAGTGTAGAGCTCAAGTCTTAACACCACACCGAAACGGTCACGCAAAGGAGCGGTCAGCTGACCTGCTCTTGTGGTTGCTCCGACAAGTGTAAATTTTGGCAACGGCAGATGATACGAAGCCGCCATCTGACCTTTACCCGTGATGATGTCAATTGCAAAGTCCTCCATTGAAGGGTAAAGTATTTCTTCAACGGAACGGCTCAGTCTGTGAATTTCGTCAATAAAAAGCACATCGCCCTCGTTAAGGTTGGTAAGCAATGCCGCAAGGTCGCCCGGCTTTTCAATTGCAGGGCCTGAGGTTATTCTCATTGACACACCGAGTTCATTCGCAATGATTCCCGAAAGAGTTGTTTTACCGAGTCCCGGAGGGCCGTAGAGCAGTACATGGTCAAGGGTTTCGCCTCTGATTTTTGCCGCCTCGATAAAAACCTTGAGGTTTTCCTTTGCCTTTTCCTGTCCTATGTATTCCGAAAGTGTTTTCGGTCGCAGAGGGTTGTCGCTCTCTGCCGTATCTTCGGGAATTTCGGAAGTATCGGTTATTCTGTTTTCAAAATCAAATTCATCCGAGAATTCCATTTTACTCATATGTTACTGTCTTCCCATCTGTTTTAATGTGAGCGAAATAAGCTGTTCAACAGGCAAGGCGCTGTCGAGTGTTGCGAGTACGGGCGAAACATCCGAAGGAGAATAACCCAAAACTCCGAGTGCCTCGATTGCTTTCGGAACATTTCCCGTTGAAACATTCACGCTGTTCTGTGCCGCCTGTGCAAAAGAGCTGTCCTCCTTAGCCGCTTTTGCAAGCTTGTCCTTGAGTTCAAGAACAATTCTCTGTGCAATTTTTTTGCCTATTCCCTGTGCTCTTGTAATTGTTTTGAGGTCATCGGAGGCAATCGCCATTGCAACCTGTTCGGGACTGAGCTCCGACAAAACCGCAAGTCCTGCCTTTGGACCTACACCGCTTACGCTGATGAGGTTTTTAAAGGTTTCAAGCTCTGCCTTTGTTGCAAAGCCGAAAAGGTCAACCGCATCTTCCCTTACATTAAGGTAGGTGTAGAGCGTTACCTCTGTGTTAAGCTTTACGGCTTTGAGTGTGTTCATTGTTGTCTGGCACATATAGCCGACACCGCCGCACTCTACTACCGCCGCATTTGATTCTATTGCAATAAGTTTTCCTCTTACGGAATAAAGCATATTTAAAGTCCCTTTCCGTACATTACTCTTCTGAGCTGTGAGCCTGCCGCCTGTGTGTGACAGATTGCAATTGCAAGTGCGTCACAGGTATCATCGGGTTTCGGAATTTCTTTCAGCTTTAAAAGCCTTGCGGTCATTTCCATAACCTGCGGTTTTTTAGCCTTGCCGTATCCCGTTACAGCCGTTTTGACCTGAAGAGGAGTGTACTCAAAGATTGGTATTTTAAGTTTTTGTGCCGCAAGCAGGGTTACTCCCCTTGCCTGAGCAACATTGATAGCCGTTTTCTGATTGGTCTGAAAGTAAAGTTTTTCGATTGCAAGAGCGTCGGGGCGACATCTGTTGAGAATAGCATAGGTTTCGTCATAGATGTACTCAAGCCGTTTGTTAAAATCAGTTCCGGCAACAGTTTCAATTGCACCGTAACCAAGAGTTTTATATGTATTCGATTGAAAATTGATTGCTCCCCAACCCACAATGGCATATCCGGGATCAATTCCAAACACTACCAAAACAATACCTCCGAAAAAATCCAAAAATGGCATAATAACATAGCTTAAAACATTATAACACACACAACTTTATTTATCAATAAAATTATTCGTTAATCTGCGTATTCCGCTCAAAATGTACATAAGAAACTTTGAACGGCTGATTTACTCGGTTTTTTGCGTGTTATCGGCACGGCTGAGCGTGATTTTTGAACCGTTGTATGACAAATCAAGCTTTTTTCCGTGGGGAATATATTCAAAGGTGTAGTTTCGGAAAAGTTTCGGCACAAATATAACAAGCGTTGTATCATCGGCAACATATTTTCCGCAAAGCTCCGCCTTGTCTTTTCCGCTCATCATAATAAGAGACGCATTTTCACCGTCAAACGAAAGGTTTATCTTTCCGCCGCCGTCAAGCTCTGCACTCCAGTCTGTGCAGGTAAGCTCGTTTTGATATCCCGATGTGTCGGCACTGCATGAACAAAGCAGAAAACATAAGCAGATTAAAAGCAAAATGACAAATTTCTTCATAAAAACCGCCCTCACAGGTATATGATATTATTACAGATTATTCATGGAATCAGAAAATTAGTACATATACCGTTGACGGCAGAAAACGAAATTTACAGTTTTGTTATAATTCTTGAAAAGCATAATTGTTTTGTGTATATTGTATGGTGTGATTTTATGGAAAATTTTAAAAACGAGAACACGGAGGGATTGTTTTGCAACATGAGATAACCGAAAAGCATAATGTTTTTGAAGAAAACGGAGAGGTTATGTGTGCAGGCTGGGCAAGAACGCCTGTTTTTGAATATAACGGCGAACAGAGCAAAACAAGCGGAAAACACAGCGAAAGGGATTGCTATTTCATAAGCAACACAGAGGTTTCGCTCTATCTTTCGGTTGAAAATTTAGGCATGGAATTTGCGGTAAAAATTGCGGTTGCCGACCTTAAAAGAGGCGGTGTGATTTATGATTGTGTTGTAAAGAAATTTGTTTTCAGCAAGAACGAGCTTCCCGAATCGGGCAGTTCGGGAGAGCTTTTGTACACGGACAAAAGGCTTCAGCTGCAGTTGACAAACACACCGAACGGAAGATTTTTAAAATGTGATTTTATCGACTTTGGCGGCATAAAAAATCTTTACTTTAACATTAATCTCAAAAAGACGGCGGGCGAAAGTCTTAACGAAATTGCACCGTTTGAGAGAGACAGAAAATATTTTTATCTCAAACGCTTTGTTCCCAAATTTGTCGCAGGCGGAATTATCCGTGTTGGCGGTATGGAATATTCTTTAAACGAAACAACCACAAACGCTTACTTTGACTGGACACGCTTTTCAAAGCCAAGAAAGCATAATTACCAGAGATTAAGCTCCGACTGCTTTATTGACGGAAAACGCTTTTCCCTCTGCCTTGCAAGCAGAGTCGGTGACAACCGTTACGGCAACGAAAATTGCTTTTTCACAGACGGTCATCTTGTAAAACTGTCGCAGATAAATGTTAAAAGCACAGGCGGAAAGCTTGACAGACCGTGGTACTTTAAGGCGGGATATTCGGCAGTTGACATTACATTCAAGCCGTTCACCGTAAAAGGCGAGGCTATGGCGGCATATATGGACAAAACAACCGTAATTTTCGGCAGACTCTACGGAGAATTAAAGAGAGTTGATATGGTTAAGCCGTTAGTCCTCGATAATTCTCAGGCACACATTGTTCTGACGGAATTTTAAAAATAAAATCGGCAAAAATAAACACGGCAATCATTTCAGATAATGAACTGCCGTGTTTTAATTTTATAAAATAAAGTCGGGAAAACAATGCTTTGCATTAAGCAAGCTGTGTTCCCGACCGAAATTTTCAATTTTCCGTTTTCAACTATTAATTTGCAAAATTACACTTCCCTGTTCGGGTCTGTGTTTTTCTGCTTAACAGGAGCTTTCGTAGCATCTTTGTCGGTAAATCTTGCAAAGATTGAAAGCGTTGTGAGAAAGCAGGTGAGAATGTACAAAAGAAGTGCAATTACAGAAGCAAGGCTGATTGTATAGCTTACCATTGTGATAATTGAAAGCACACCGAGCAAACAGCAGATGATTGAAACGATATTCTTCATATTGCGTTCTTTGTCAAGAGCGCAGAAGAAAAATCCTGCAATCGGGATAATGAAGAAAATCGGCATAAAGAGCGAATACTTAAAAACCGCATCATTTGAACCGCTGAGTCCCCATACAGACATAATATCAAATACGGAATAAGAATGGAGTACATTTTTTTCGTCAATGTACTGGAAATACGGCAACGCACAGAGTACGATTTCAACGAGATAAAGCACGCAAAGTGTGATTCTTAATTTTTTTCTTGTTTTGTTTTCGGGTATTTTGAGCATTTTGTTCCTCCGAGATTTTTTTAAAATCATTTTTAAATCATCAATATGTTACATTGTAACACAAATTATTCAGTTGCACAATAGAAATTTTAGTGTTATAATTATGACTAATGTACACAAAACACTGCATTCGTACATTGCTTTATTCTGTGCAAAAAGGAGATAATATAATGGGATATATAAATGAATCCGTAATTTATAATATTTATCCGCTCGGTTTTTGCGGAGCACCAAAGGAGAATGATTTCAAACAGGAATACAGACTTGACAAAATTTACGGCTGGATTGACCATATGAAGTCAATGTCGGTAAACGCACTTGTTTTCAACCCTGTTTTTGAAAGTTCAAAACACGGCTATGATACTATTGATTATAAAAAAATCGACTGTCGTCTCGGTGACAACGAATCTTTCAAAAAAATTTGCAAAACACTTCACGATAACGGCATCAGAATTATGCTTGACGGCGTTTTTAATCATGTGGGAAGAGATTTCTTTGCTTTCAAAGATGTTCAACAGAACCGTGAAAATTCAAGATATGCGTCTTGGTTTGAAAATGTAAACTTCTGGAACAACAGCCCGTATAACGACGGTTTCAGCTATGAGGGCTGGGCAGGTTACTACGACCTTGTAAAGCTTAATCTCCACAATGACGAGGTAGTAAACTATCTTCTTGACTGTGCAAGATTTTGGATTGATGAGTTTGATATTGACGGACTTCGCCTTGATGCGGCTGACTGCATTGACATTGAATTTTTCAAGAAATTAAAAAATGTTTGCAAAGAGAAAAAGCCCGATTTCTGGCTCTACGGCGAGATTACCCACGGCGATTACAATCATTGGGCAAATCCCGATGTGCTTGACTCGGTTACAAACTACGAATGCTACAAAGGCATTTATTCAAGCCATAATGACCACAACTATTTTGAAATTGCTCATTCTCTTAACAGACAGTTTGCTAACGGCGGTATTTACAGAAATATCTACACATATAATTTCGTTGATAACCACGATGTAAACCGTGTTGCAAGTATGCTTAAAGACAAAAATCATCTCAACAATGTTTACACGATGATGTATACAATGCCCGGAGTACCGTCAATTTACTACGGAAGTGAATTCGGCATTGAGGGTATGAGAACTGCCTACAGCGATTATGAGCTTCGTCCCTGTCTTGACCTTGATTCCATCCCGAACCCGAACTATGAACTTCTTGAGCATATCAAAAAACTCGGTGTAGTAAGGCTTGCACTCGAAGCTCTCAAGTACGGCGATTTTGAAAACATAAATATTCAGAATGAAAAGCTTGTATACAGAAGAAAAACCGACAATCAGACTGTTTTTGTTGCATTCAACCTTACAGACCGTGTTGAAAGAATCGGTTTTGACACAGGCTGCAACGCAAAGCTTACAGATGTTCTCAACGGCAACGAAGTTATTGATGTAAACGGTTACTATGAAATTGAAATGCAGCCGTATCAGTCAAGGATTCTTGTTGTTAATGACGGAAGTTTCAGGGTTGATTTCAATGCAGACAATACAGATTGCAGGGCAGCTGAAATTGACGAAGCTCCTGCAAATGAAGAAACTTCAGTTAAAGCTGTTAAAACAGAAAATTGCTGTGAAAGCAATTCAGACAATGCCGAAAATACGACAAAAGAAATCAAGCCGGGTATTTACCTACATTTCAAGGGTGGCGAATATGAGGTTATCAACTTTGCAACCCACAGCGAAACAGGTGAAAAACTTGTAATTTACAGAAATCTCCATAACACAAGTGAAGTGTGGGCAAGACCTGTCGAAATGTTTGCCGAAAAAGTTGATGTTGACGGCAGAAAAACAGACAGATTTACTTTTATAGGTTGACAATAAGCGTAAGCAAATGATTAAAAAGACCGAATATATTTTTTATTCCGGTCTTTTTTTGTGTAAAAATACTGCTTTTTAATCGTGATGACAAGATTTGACTATATTTTTGCAAATAGTGTGTTGAATAAATCACATAATATGATAAAATAGACATATGTTGTGTTATGACTGAATTTTTGTTTTTTTGAGAGTAACTTAGGGGGATTGAATATTATGTTGAGGGATTTAAAGCCAACCGATAATGTAGGTGGTTTCGATGTCAGACCCGGCAACTTTCTTTTAAACGGTGCAACAACCGTTTCCGGCGGTGTAAACTTTACTATTCATTCGGTTTATGCCGTTGAGTGTACATTGCTTTTATTCAGACCTTATGCAAAAATTCCGTATGCAAAGCTTAGATTTCCGGATTCTTACAAAATCGGCAACACCTATTCAATGCTCGTGTTTGGTCTTGATGAGATTGATTTTGAGTATGCATATTCCTTTGACGGTCCGTATGAACCCGAAAAAGGCATTATTTTTGATAAAAAGAAATACATTCTTGACCCATACGCAAAGGCTGTAATCGGTCAGAGCGGCTGGGGTAAAAAACAGGAGCATGAGGGTGTTTATAAGGCAAGAGTTGTAAACAGCGACTATGACTGGGGCAACTGCACTCAGCCGAAGCTTCCGTTTGAAGAGCTTATTATTTATGAATTGCATGTAAGAGGCTTTACTCAGGACGGCTCCTCAGGCGTTAAAAACAAAGGTACATTCGCAGGTATCCGTGAAAAAATCCCCTATCTTAAAGAACTGGGCATAAATGCCGTTGAAATGATGCCTATTTTTGAGTTTGACGAAATGGGCTCGTATCGTAATTATGACGGTCGTCAGCTCTACGATTACTGGGGCTATAACACCGTATGTTTTTTTGCTCCGAACACAAGCTATGAGAGCGACCATGAGCATCATCACGAAGGCAGAGAGCTTAAACAGCTTGTTCGTGAGCTTCACGAAAACGGAATTGAAGTTATCCTTGATGTTGTGTTCAACCACACGGCAGAGGGCAATGAAATGGGACCGTATTTCTCGTTCAAGGGCATTGACAACAACATTTACTATATGCTCACTCCGGACGGAAAGTATTACAATTTCAGCGGTTGCGGTAATGTTCTCAACTGCAATCAGCCGATTGTGCAGCAATTTATACTTGACTGTCTGCGTTATTGGGTAACAGAATACCGCATTGACGGTTTCCGTTTTGACCTTGCGTCAATTTTGGGAAGAAACGAGGACGGTACTCCTATGGATAAGCCTCCGCTTCTCAAGAGCCTTGCGTTTGATCCGATTCTCGGCGGAGTAAAGCTTATTGCAGAGGCATGGGACGCAGGCGGACTTTATCAGGTCGGCAGTTTCCCGTCATGGAACAGATGGGCTGAATGGAACGGAAGATACCGTGACGACCTCAGAAAATTTCTTAAAGGCGACAGCCATCTTGCATGGGATGCGGCTCAGAGAATTACAGGCTCAAGAGATTTGTATGACCCTACCTACAGAGGCTACAATGCGTCGGTAAACTTTCTTACCTGTCATGATGGATTTACCCTTTATGATATGTACTCATACAACGAAAAGCACAATCTTGAAAACGGCTGGAACAATACTGACGGTGCTAATGACAACAACAGCTGGAACTGCGGTGCCGAGGGTGATACAAATGATTACAATATCAACAAGCTCCGTATCAAAATGATAAAGAATGCTTTTGCAACCCTTATGTGCAGTCAGGGACCTGCTCTTTTCCTTGCAGGTGATGAATTCTGCAACACTCAGTTCGGCAACAACAACGCTTACTGTCAGGACAACATTATCTCATGGCTTGACTGGACAAGAAAAGAAAAGCATAAGGATGTATTTGAATTTTTTAAATATATGATTGCTTTCAGAAAGAGATTCCATATTATTACAGACAGCAGAGGCAAGGCAACATGCAGTTATCCGCCTGTCAGCATCCATTCAAATGTTGCGTGGAGTGCCAAGTATTACGATGATACAAGAATGATTGGCGTTATGTATGCCGGTGTAAGTCTTAAACAACAGGGACTTGACGAGTTTGTTTATTTTGGCGTCAATGCTTATTGGGATTATGTAAATGTTGAGCTTCCCGACCTTCCCGAAGGATACCACTGGAAGCTTTATGTAAATACAGGCAACGAGCCTCAGGATGTAATCCTTGAGGACAGAAATGTTATTCTCTATGACAGACGAATTAATATGGCAGACAGAAGTGTCATTGTTGCTGTCGGAGAAAGATATTAATTATAAGGACAATTTCTTTGTTTAAGAAAACCGCCC
>OBYC01001221.1_pt1 | contig 10160 bp, 10 predicted proteins | sample 1550651 | NCBI WGS metagenome assembly OBYC01 (sample SAMEA2580181, study PRJEB22360) | human gut metagenome | biome: human gut; feature: human-associated habitat; material: faeces | place: Denmark | collected 2008/2010
AAGAAGTTCCGCTTTGTCAGGATACGGGTATGGCTGTCCTCTTTGTTGAATACGGTGACAGGGTTGTTATTGAGGACGGCAGTTTTGATGAGGCTGTCAACGAGGGTGTTCGCAGAGCCTATATTGACGGCTACCTTCGCAAGAGTGTAGTAAATGATCCTGTTTTCGACAGAATCAATACAAAGGATAACACTCCTGCAATTATCCACACAAAAATCGTCAGCGGAAATCAGATTAAAATTACCGCCGGCGGCAAGGGCTTCGGCAGTGAAAATATGTCGCAGATAAAAATGCTCACCCCGTCAAAGGGCATTGAGGGCGTTAAGCAGTTTATTCTTGATACTGTTTTTCAGGCAGGTCCAAATCCCTGTCCTCCTATGGTTGTCGGTGTCGGAATCGGCGGTACTTTTGAAAGAGCCGCCCAGCTTGCAAAAAAAGCAACCTTCCGTCCGATTGATTCCAAAAATGAAGATGAACGCTATGCACAGCTTGAGGACGAGCTCCTTACCGAAATCAATAAAATGGGATTCGGTCCTGCAGGACTTGGCGGCAATACAACCGCAATCGGCGTGAATATTGAAACTTCACCCACACACATTGCAGGAATGCCGGTTGCGGTCAACATCTGTTGCCATGCCGCAAGACACGCAAGTGCAACGATCTGAGGAGGAAAAGCTGTGGAAAAGAAAATTACACTTCCGATTACGGACGAAGATATCAAAAATCTCAAAGCAGGCGACAGCGTTCTGCTCACGGGTTCAATCATCACAGGCAGAGATGCCGCACACAAAAGACTTTATGAATTGATTCAGAAGGGCGAAAAACTTCCCGTTGACATCAAAGGCGAGCTTATCTATTATGTTGGTCCTGCTCCTGCAAAGCCCGGTTATGCAGTAGGTCCTGCAGGTCCGACATCAAGCTATCGTATGGATAAGTACGCTCCGTCACTGCTTGACCTCGGACTCAAAGGAATGATAGGCAAAGGCGCAAGAAATAAAGAAGTTGTCGATGCGATTGTTCGCAACAAGGGCGTGTATCTTGTCGCAATCGGCGGTGCGGCGGCACTTATCGCCAAGAGCATCAAGAGCGAGGAGATTCTTTGCTATGAAGATTTAGGCACAGAGGCTGTGCGCAGATATGAGGTTGAAGATTTCCCGTGCATAGTTGCAATCGACAGCAACGGCAACAATGTCTATGAAACCGAACCGCCAAAGTATAGAAAATCGTAATTTTTAATTATAATTCAAATCGGTAAGGGTTATAAAAAACGGGAAAACAATGAGCAGAATAAACTGCCTTGTTTTCCCGTTAATTTATTTTTTAGGTAAAGACTTAGTTTCGTTATTTAACTTGTCCAATTTATGTACGCTTTTGTTGTTTGTTAAAGATTTAAGCTGTTGTATTGCAGTGGAGTTAAGTTGTTTTAATCTTTCGTCTTGTGATACACCCTTTTCAATTAGCAACGCATTCAAACTTTCGAGGTTTGACAGAACAAGCAGTTGTTCTATTGTTGCATAATTCCTTATGTTTTCATTCTTTTTATCAGGGTTTTCATTTCTCCACTCAGAGGCTGTTTTTCCGAAAAGAGCCACATTTAATAGGTCTGCCTCATTTGCGTATATACGACTTTGATTGATTTTGCTTACATCAGGAGGTATTAAGTTTTGTTTTATTGCGTCAGTATGTATCCTGTAGTTTGCTTTGGATAACAACCTTTTTACATTCCAATCAAGTGTATCTTGGTGACTTTTTTCAGATTTTAATCTTTGGTAATCCTGTATAATGTATAATTTGAATTCAGGAGATACCCAGGACGCAAATTCAAAAGCAATATCTTTGTATGCGTATGTGCCACCATAACGACCTGACTTTGAAACTATGCCTATAGCGTTAGTCGTTTTAATCCATTTTTGAGGTGATAAAACAAATGAATTTGAACCCGACTCAATTTTAAACTGGTCGAATTCGACCAGTTTAAAATTTTGGTTATGAAGTTGTTCCCAAAGACCTAAAAATTCAATTGTACTGCGTACTCTCAACCAGTTCTTTATAACATCAGCCGGAAATTCAGGATTTTTATATTTTGCTATATCCGTGAGAGATATGTAATCTTCGTTATTTATTGAGGTAACAATTGATATTTCAACATCTTTTGCATGTATAGTACTTTTAAAATTTTCACCTTTAGCCATGGTTATACCTCTTAATTAAAAATTGAGTTTTCCCCTATGCACTTACTTTGCACAGCTTGCAATCGCCGATTTCTATAGCTCTTTCGAGGGTGTCGGTAAAATGTGTGACTTCTTCGGGAATGTCGCAGTAGAGGTACTGCTCGTTCACGGCAAAATCTTCCGCCTCTCTCGACTGAACACACACTTCATACATTCCGTTCGGGTGCTTATAGACCTCGTAACGAAACATTCTGTCATCTGTGTACATATCGTAAATCACATAGTCACGCATTTTATCACTTCCTCTCAATATATTTTTGTTGCGGATTGCAAACAGTACTTGGTTACTTCGTTTCTAAAAACTCCTGTACTCTTTCAAAAAGGTACGGCTGAATTGCAGGGTATGTCAAATTTTTTGGTATATCGTCAAAAATATTAATCTTTTCAATTTCAAGTGGCGGCAGTTTTTCAAAACTGCGAATTTCCGCAAAATAGAGCATTCCGTAATCCGTGAATGAATAGATGCACACGGGATAGATGTCGAAATCTTTTGCACCCGTTTCTTCCCAAAGTTCACGCTTTGCGGTTGTTTCAATATCTTCGCTGTCCTCACGGTGACCGCCCGGAATTTCATATGTATCACGCTCTTTGTGCTTGCAGAAAACCCATTTTCCGTTGTATCTCGCACAAATTACGGCGTATTTCAACGGCTTGTCTGCGTTGAGGTCGAAAAATTTAACTTTCATAGCTAATCCTTTTAATCAAAATATCTTACAAGCGAGATCACCTTGCCGAGCAAAGCGACTTCGTCTACTATAATCGGTTCAAAATTATCGTTTTCAGGCTGAAGTCTGAAGTGACCGTTTTCTTTGTAAAAACGCTTTACGGTCGCCTCGTCACCGACAAGAGCAACAACGATTTCGCCGTTCTCCGCAACAGGTGTGCGGTGAACAATTAAAATATCGTCAGGGAAAATGCCTGCGTTAATCATACTTTCGCCCTGAACACGCAGAGCAAAAAGCTCTCTGCCCCTTTTTAAGCTGTCGGGAACAGGTACATAACATTCAATATTCTCAACGGCAAGAATCGGATAACCTGCCGCAACTCTGCCCAAAACGGGAACATCGGTGTTTTTCTCCATGCCGTTAATCTGAATACAACGGTTCACGCCGTGTTCTCGTGAAATAAGACCTTTTTCTTCAAGTGCCTTGAGGTGGTGGTGAACGGTTGATGTTGAACTCAGTCCCGTTTCTTCGCAGATTTCACGAACTGACGGAACTCTGCCCTCGCCTGCACATTCCTTTAGATAATCGAAAATTTTCTGTTGGCTTTTGCTTAAAGGTTTCATATCGCAACGCCCCTTGTTTGTAATTACAGTATGATTGTACCATATATTTTCAGAAAAATCAAACATTTGTTTTATGTTTTTGAAAAAATTTTTTATTTTGTCGAATAAATAAAGAAATTATTTGAGTTTTGATTGATTAACAGAAAAAACAGATGCTTTTCATTCCGATTTCAAAAAGGGTTCACACAGTTTTCATATTTGCATTGTTTAATATAAGCGTACTCAGAAAGACGGAACCGCATCCGTCAGAGTATAATTGTTCTACCCTCCTCAATGCGAGTCTGAACAAAGACTCGTAATTGTACCCCTCATTTTTTAAAGAACATAAGAAAGCACCGGGTCGCCGCAAGCCCGGTGCTTTCGTCGTTTAAGGACAAAGTAATTGCAACACTGCAGCGGTGAACAATTACAAAGCCACGCTCGGGTGTAATAGTTTTTAATATTGCAAACTATCTGCACGAACTAAAATAAACACGAACCGAACAATTTCAATGCCACGCTCGGGCATAATATTTTTTTAAATATTGCAAACTATCTGCACGAACTAAAATAAACACGAACCGAACAATTACAAAGTCACGCTCGGGCATAATAGTTTTTTAAATATTGCAAACTATCTACACGAACTAAAATAAACACGAACTAAAATAAACATAAACTAAAAAATTGAATTATCATCTGCACTATGATACAATATATATAGTAAAGTGAGGTGCTTGTATGCTTGAGAACAAACTCGGATTGACTTCTTCTGCGGAGCTTGCTCGTGAAGAGGAGCGAATCAGTAAGAAAAAGGCGGCAATGCTTTTTGAAAATCACATTTTTGACAACCTTAAAAGCGGAAAGTTTTCGACATTACAGACAATCCACAAGTACCTTTTTGACGAAATCTACGATTTTGCGGGAAAGTTGAGAACCGTAAACATTGCAAAGGGCAATTTCAGATTTGCACCTTTGATGTACATTGAATCAGCTTTGAAAAACATTGATGAAATGCCACAGAGCAATTTTGATGAGATTATAGAAAAGTATGTCGAAATGAACATTGCGCACCCATTCAGAGAGGGCAACGGTCGCAGTGCACGAATCTGGCTTGACCATATGTTGAAAACGGAAATCGGCAAGGTTATCGACTGGAGCAAGGTTGACAAGGAAGATTATCTGCTTGCAATGGAGCGCAGTCCCATACGGGACATCGAGATAAAATATGTTCTGAAAAACGCATTGACCGATGAAATTGACAGCCGTGAGGTGTACATGAAAGGCATTGACCACAGCTATTATTATGAGGGCTACACAGCGTTTAAAGCGGACGAACTTTAGTAAAATTGAAAGTTGAAAATCTAAAATGGAAAATTATGGTCGGGTAGCAAGTTTGCAAAATGCAAAACATTGTTGCCCGACTTTTTTAGTTTATATGGGAGTAAATGTTTGATTGTAGCGGCGAACTGTGTTCGCCGCTACAGAATAACGGTAACTTTGTTTTATTTATATAATTTGATTTAACATAAATATTGTGCCGTTAGTGGCGGGCGTCCAATGAACGCCCCTACAGAATTGTGCAAACAGTTACAATGCCACGCTCGGGCATAATTGGTTTTTAAACATTGCAAACTATCTACACGAACGAAAAAATATGAACATAAAAAAATAATGGACAGCAGATTTTATTTCTGCTGTCCGATTTGTTTTTTATACATATATATAGTTATTTTCTTTTTCTTATAAACCAATATATCAAACCAAGTGCAACGAGGAAACCGCCGAGGACGCAACGGAAGATGATATTAAGCGTACCCTCAAACATTGGGTAGCCTGCAAAGGTTCGCAGTCCGTACCATACGGTCATGAAGACTGCAAGCAAGCCCTGATGTTCGTGGCGATATTTGATTCCTACGATAATCATTAATATTGCAAGAGCCGCCCAAAGCCATACATACATATTCTGAAGAAATTCGCCCATAAAATTCACCCTTAAACATTACTGATAAGTAGATTATAGAGTATCCTCGGCACAATGTCAAACCGTGTTATGTGAAGATTTTCTGAAAACGAAAAATTTTTTCAAAAACGCTTGACTTTTACTGACTTTGGTATTATATTATGAGTATAGCAATTAGCACTCACCTATCGAGAGTGCTAAAACAGCAAAAAACCGACACGAAATGAGGTGAACGGTATGGAGCTGGCTGAAAGAAAAAAGAAAATATTATCGGCAGTAATTGAAAGCTATATCAACACAGGCGAGCCGATTGGTTCAAAAGCGTTGATTAACGAAGCGGGACTTGAGGTTTCATCGGCAACGGTGCGAAATGACCTTGCAGACCTTACAAATAAAGGCTACTTGGTTCAGCCGCACACCTCGGCAGGACGAATTCCAACGCTGCAGGGCTACAGATACTACATCGACAATCTGATGAAAATTACCCCTGTAACCCAAGGCGGACGGGAATATGTTGAATCCGAGCTTTACAAAAGCGCAGATTCCCCAGAGAGTATTCTCAAAGAGGCAAGCGGTGTTATTTCAAGGCTGACAGGCTGCACGGCGGTAACAACAACACCTTCGGGCGAGGAAAGCAGAATCCACAGAATAAGATTTGTTCAGACGGGTTCGCACACGGCAATGGCTGTTGTGATTGCCTCAAACGGAATCATAAAAACAAAGCTGTTCCGTTGCGATTTTCTTTTGAATCCCGAACTTTTGACCGTGTTTGACAAGGCATTCAACGAAATCTTTTCGGGAATGAAGCTTTCATCGGTCAACCGACCGTTCATTCAAACAGCGGCGGCAAGGCTCGGTGAGCTTTCAATGTTTACCCCGGGAGTGCTTGTGGCAATTATGGAGGCCTGTGAAACGGCAAAGGAAGTCAGTGTTTATCTCAGCGGTGTGACAAAGCCGTTGTTTATGTCCGATGTCAATTTTCTTAACGCACGAAATGTTATGGAGTTTCTGAACAACAGACACGACCTTGCGGAAATGCTTGAAAATCTTCCGCTTGACACCTCCGTCAGCATAGGCGGCGAAAACAGCAGAACAGAGCTTGCAGGGAGTGCGGTAATCTCCACACGATACCGACTTGACGGCAATCCGTCAGGTGTGCTTGCGGTGATAGCACCCGTGAGAACGGACTACGCAAGAGCAATTTCAATTCTTGAATGTGTGTCCGAAAGCGTTAGCACTCTTATTGATGAGCTGATAGAAATATGATAAATAAAAATCCTTGAAGGAGGATAAAGATGACTAAGAAAAAATCCGAGAAAACCGAAGAAAAAAAGGTTTCCGAAGAAACAGTCGCAGAAGAAACCGAGACTGAAAATACCGAAGAGCCTGCAAAGGATGAAAATGCGGATAAAGTCAAGGCTCTTGAAGATGAGCTTTCGGCACAGAAGGATAAGTATATGCGACTTGCCGCCGAGTACGACAATTACCGTAAAAGAACGGCAAACGAAAAGCTTTCAATCTATGACGATGCAACTTCAAAGGCTTGTATCGAGCTTCTTCCCGTTGCAGACAGCGTAACGCTTGCTCTTGCAAATCTGAAAGACGCCGATCCCGATATCATCAAGGGTATTGAGCTTATTTCAAATCAGCTTGCAAAGAGCTTTGAAAAGCTAAAGATTGAGTCCTACGGCAAAGCAGGCGATGCATTCGATCCGAACTTGCACAATGCGGTTTCAAAGATTGAGGACGAAAACCTCGGTGCCGACACAATCGCAGCCGTTTATCAGACGGGTTACAAAATCGGTGACAAAATTATCCGTCACGCAATGGTACAGGTTGCCAACTGTGACTGATTTCATATATAAATATTCAGCAGAAAACACACAAACAAAAACAATTAAAAATTCAATTGGAGGAATTTATCATGGCTAAGACAATAGGTATAGATTTAGGTACAACAAACTCATGCGTAGCAGTTATCGAAGGCGGCGAGCCTGTAGTTATCGCTAACGCAGAAGGCGCAAGAACAACTCCGTCTGTTGTTGCTTTTTCAAAAGACGGTGAAAGAATGGTTGGTCAGGTTGCCAAGCGTCAGGCTATCACAAACCCTGACAGAACAGTTGCATCAATCAAGAGAGAAATGGGTACTGCTCACAAGGTAACAATTGACGGCAAGAGCTACACTCCGCAGGAGATTTCAGCAATGATTCTTCAGAAGCTCAAGTCAGATGCAGAGGCTTACCTCGGTGAAACAGTTACACAGGCAGTTATCACAGTTCCTGCATACTTCACAGACGCACAGCGTCAGGCTACAAAGGATGCCGGTAAGATTGCAGGTCTTGATGTTAAGAGAATCATTAACGAGCCTACAGCAGCCGCTCTTTCATACGGTGTAGATAAGGAAAAAGACCAGAAGGTTATGGTATATGACCTCGGTGGCGGTACATTCGATGTATCTATCATCGAAATGGGCGACGGTGTTCAGGAAGTACTTGCAACAGCAGGTAACAACCGTCTCGGCGGTGATGACTTCGATAAGAGAATCATCGACTGGATGGTTGCATCATTCAAGACAGAAACAGGCATTGACCTTTCACAGGATAAGGTTGCAATGCAGAGATTAAAAGAGGCTGCCGAGAAGTCAAAGATTGAACTTTCAGGTGTTACAACCTCTAACATCAACCTCCCGTTTATCACAGCAGACCAGACAGGTCCTAAGCACCTTGACCTTGCTCTTACAAGAGCAAAGTTTGACGAACTCACATCAGACCTCGTAGAAGCTACAATGGGTCCTGTAAGATCGGCTCTTCAGGATTCAGGTCTTCAGATCAGTCAGATTGATAAGGTTCTTATGGTTGGCGGTTCTTCCAGAATCCCTGCTGTTCAGGACGCTGTTAAGAAGCTTATCGGCAAAGAGCCGTTCAAGGGCATCAACCCTGATGAATGTGTTGCTATCGGCGCAGCTATTCAGGCAGGCGTACTCGGCGGCGAAGTTGAAGGACTTCTCCTCCTCGATGTAACTCCGCTTTCACTCGGTGTTGAAACAATGGGCGGTGTTATGACAAAGATTATCGACAGAAACACAACAATCCCAACAAAGAAGAGCCAGATTTTCTCAACTGCCGCTGATAATCAGACACAGGTTGAAATCAATGTTCTTCAGGGTGAGCGTGAATTTGCCCGTGATAACAAGCAGCTCGGTCTTTTCGCTCTCACAGGCATTGCTCCTGCAATGCGTGGTATTCCGCAGATTGAAGTAACATTTGATATTGATGCCAACGGTATCGTTAATGTATCTGCAAAAGACCTCGGTACAGGCAAAGAGCAGAAGATTACAATCAGTAACTCAACTTCAATGAGCAAGGAAGATATTGACAAGGCTGTTAAGGAAGCTGAACAGTTTGCCGCAGAGGACAAAAAGCGCCGTGAGGCAGTTGACGCTAAGAACGAGGCTGAAAACATTGTTTATCAGGCAGAAAAACTCGTCAGCGAAAGCGGTGACAAGATTCCCGAGGCTGACAAGAACGCAATCAACACAAAGGTTGCAGCTCTTAAAGAGGCTATCTCAAAGGACGATGCCGCACTCATCGGCACAGCTAAGGAAGACCTCCAGAAGACTCTTAACGATGCTGCCGCTAAGCTTTATCAGCAGGCTGCTCCGCAGGGCGGTGCTCCCGATATGAACGGTGCTCAGCCAAACGGCGGTAATCCTACAGGCAACAACGGCGGAGATCCTAATGTATATGACGCTGATTTCACCGATGTTGACGATAACAAGTAATTTATGTTAGAATAACATATAGTCAAAGGAGCTGTTATATGGCGGCTCCTTTTGGCTGTATAAGACGATAACCGGCTTGCAATATTGCGTGATTTCGGTATTTTGACAAAGGTGAGAGTAATATGGCAGACAAAAGAGACTACTACGAGGTGCTTGGCGTTCAAAAGGGCGCAAGCGACGATGAAATAAAAAAGGCATACAGAGCCTGTGCCAAAAAATATCACCCGGATTTGCATCCCGGCGATAAAGAATGCGAGGAAAAATTCAAGGAAGTAAACGAGGCTTATGAAGTTCTTTCCGACTCCGATAAAAAGGCTCGTTACGACCAGTTCGGTCATGCAGGTGTTGATCCAAACTACGGCGCAGGTGCAGGTGGAGCAGGAAGTCCGTTCGGTCAGGGTATTGATATTGACGATATCTTCTCCAGCTTTTTCGGCGGATTCGGCGGCAGACGATCCAACAATGCAAACGCTCCTATGCGTGGCAGTGATATTGAAACTACGGTTTACATTTCATTTGAAGAGGCGGCAAAGGGCTGCAAGCAGACAATCAATTATTCATGCGTAACAACCTGTGACGACTGTCACGGAACAGGCGCTCAGCCCGGAACAAGCCCCAAGACCTGTTCGTCATGCGGCGGTTCGGGCAGGGTAACAATCAACCAGAGAACACCTTTCGGTGTTGTCCAGACTCAGCGTACTTGTGATGCCTGTCACGGCAGAGGTAAGATTGTTGACAATCCCTGTAAAAAGTGCGGCGGTTCGGGCAAACAGCGCAAGAACAAGACCGTTGATGTAACGATTCCGGCAGGTATCAAGGATCAGCAGATTCTTAATGTAAGCGGCAGAGGTAACTCAGGTACAAACGGCGGTCCTGCAGGCGACCCTCATGTTTATGTAAATGGTTGTCCGCACCCTG
>OBYC01001234.1_pt1 | contig 10065 bp, 10 predicted proteins | sample 1550651 | NCBI WGS metagenome assembly OBYC01 (sample SAMEA2580181, study PRJEB22360) | human gut metagenome | biome: human gut; feature: human-associated habitat; material: faeces | place: Denmark | collected 2008/2010
GGTTTTTGGAACGCTCAGACATCTGTTCTTTTCTCTTTTCACCCTGTCCGTACTGGATGGTCTCGTCCAGTCCACGTAATGAATCCAGAACAAAGCTGTTGAGCTCTCCAAAGCTTGTTCTAAATTCCATTCCCTTCCGACTGCCGCGCCTTCCATTCCACATCGGGATGGCAACACCGACCATCAGATAAGCTGCCAGTGCAAGCACGCCTGCCAGCCAGTGATATCTTCCAATAAAAATCACCATAATGATTGAGGTCAGTGCGGCAATCGCAATCGGTGAAATGGTATGTGCATAAAACACCTCAAGCAGTTCGATGTCAGTTGTAATAATGGAAATCAGGTTTCCCTTATCACGCCCATCAAGCTTTGCAGGACAGAGCTTTCTCAATGCCGCAAACACTTTATGGCGGATAATTGCAAGCAGTTTGAATGCGATAAAATGATTGCAATACTGCTCCATATAATGAAGGATTCCACGAAGCACTGCGATTATAATCATGACTGTGATAATTGTTTTCACCGGGGTAAATCCCAGCCACATATTGTCCACCGGAACAATCATTCCTGCTACCCCTGTCAGAAGTCCATGCACGATAACCTGTCCTGCCAATATAGTGAGGAAAATCGCACACAAATAGCCTAATGTTCCAAGGATAATTGCTGCCAGCATAATATGAATCAGAGGCTTTACCAGACCAATCAGGCTTCCCATGATCCGAATGGCACTTCGGCGCCCAGAACCGGCAGCTTTATTGCAATAAGCAACGTTCTTCGTATCACTATGCGTAATATCCCGCTGTGTATTCTTCTTTACATTAATATCACTCATTATACCGCCGCCTTCTTTCCATAGTTTTCCAGTGCCATCTGGCTTTCATACAGATGTCTGTACTCACCATTTTGGCTCATCAGCTCATCATGCTTTCCGTTTTCCTTGATTTCTCCGTCTTTTAAGAAATAAATCTTGTCAGACTTCACAACATTTGCCAGTCTGTGGGAAATCAGAAGCACCGTCTTTGTCTTTGCCAGTTCGTGAATCACATTCATAATCAATTCTTCACTTTCCACATCGATATTGGATGCGGCTTCATCAAAAATATAAACCGCACTGTCTGTCCGAAGCAATGCTCTGGCAATTACCAGTCTCTGACACTGACCGCCGGACAGGTTGCTTGCTTTTTCCTGAAGCTTTGTCTGTAAGCCATCCTGTGTCTGTAAGAATCCTAAGAGATTCACTTTCTGAAGAACTGCTTCCATCTCTTCTTTCGTTGCATCCGGTCTTGCCATCTTCAGATTTTCCTCTACTGTGCCCTTGAACAGATAGCTGTTATGGCGCACCAGAACAACGTGCTTCATCAGGTCAGCTTCATTTACCTCACTAAGCGGTACGCCACCTATGGTGATTTCTCCGTTATACCCCCGGTTCTTTGCTGCAAGGATTCCGGCAATCGTACTCTTACCACATCCGGATTCACCTACCAGTGATACAAAGCTTCCTGCCGGTAGATTCAGATTGATTCCTTTTAAAATCTCTCTGCCCTCTTCATAAGAAAAATGCACATCTTTTAATGTGACATCTAACGCGACCTCCGGCAGTGTTTTTTCTCCGGCCTGTGGCTCAGGTAAATCTAAAATCTTGAAAATCTTATCACTTGCTGCCATACCATTCATTGCGATATGGAAGAACGAACCAAGCAGCCTAAGCGGCAGGAAAAACTCGCTGGCAAGCAGAACAATACATAGCGTTCCTGCTACACTGATATTTCCCTTTAATTCGGATACAGAGGCTGCCATACCGATTGCAGCTCCACCATACGCCACAATATCCATCACGCTGGTTGAATTGAGCTGCATGGTCAGCACCTTCATCGTAATCCTACGGAAGTTCTGGGATTCCACATCCATCTCGTCTGCTTTCTGTTGGTCTGCCTGATAAATCTTCAGCGTGGTAAGTCCCTGTAAATTCTCAAGGAACGAATCCCCCAGTCCGGTATAAATGCTCCAATACTTACTCAGTAATTTCTTTGCAATCTTCTGTACCACCACGATAGAAATTGGAATCAGCGGTACACAGATCAGCAGGATCACACTCGCTTTCAGGCTCACTCTGCAAAGAATGATAAATAATGTCAGCGGTGCGATCAGGCTGTAGAATAACTGTGGAAGATATTTTCCAAAGTATGTCTCCAACTGCTCCACGCCCTCTGCCACCACCTGTACGACCTCAGAAGAGGATACCTGTTCATTGTAGGAAGCTCCCAGCCTTAGCATTTTCTCATAAATCTTTTCACGCAGAATCCGCTTTACATCCACACATGCCAGATAGGAAGACCTTGCTCCCATCCGTTCGCATACGAACCGGATAATCACAACCACAACTAAAATCAGTATCGTCTGTTCAATCACCGGAATTGTCACAGCACGATACACTACCCGTTCCAGTAAATTAGCAATAGTAAAAACCGCCACTACCTGCGACAGGAGGGCTGCCCACTGCCATAAAATCGTATACACGATATATTTTTTTGCGTGGGACAATAACCCCACCAGTCTTGTTTTAATCATAAGATTCTTACCCTTTTGTTTCTTTTTTTGATTCTTTTTTGCTGCATATCAAATGCCATACTGCAAGGACCGGATGATACAACAGCATCCTTGGTCCTGAAAACCGCATGACCTGCCTGATCTGCTCTCTCATCTGCGGCTTATAACAATGTACCTTACAATTCGCACAAAACGTCTTTTCTTCCATAAATGGACACTTTTGACTTCTTTGTTTTGCATAATCCGAAAGTCTTTGACATTCAGGACATATCTGCCCTTCCTGTCTTTTTTCTTTCGGATGGTTTTTTCGGCAATACAGCCGGATCATCTCTTCTACGACATACTGTTCTTTCTGCCGTTTCTTTTCAGTTTTATTCATATTACTATTCCACTTCCGCTCCTTTCGGTAATTCTTCTCCAATTTTTAAGGTTTTCACTCGAAGGAAGAAGTATAACAGGTGGCATACCCACACGATTGCGATACAGATTCTTCCGATTGGTACATTTTTCATACACATAAAGCCGATTGCCATGACTACTGTCACCATTCCGATGATCTTGCATTTCGTCCCAAGCGTCATAGCTCTTTTCTGAACAAAACTGTCCAGATGTTTCTTATATAAATTCGTTCCTATGAACCAATCATGCAGTTTCTTTGAACTCTTGGCAAAGCAGAACAGCGTTGCCATATAAAACGGAACAGTTGGCAGGATAGGAAGTACAATTCCTATCGTACCAAGTCCCAGACAAATAAATCCAAGCACAATCCATACTACTTTTAAAGGATTTTTCATCTTCATCTGTCTTTTCTCCTTTTCTTTCCATAAACTCAGTTCCTGTATCAGGTTATCTTGTCTACCTTTAGTTAGTCTTCACCATCCGCAGTTAGTTAAATCAGTTCCGCTAAAAATATATAGTATTTCTTTTTCTATTGTCAATATTTATGTCTTTCTTCCGTACCCGAGAGTACGAAAATGTGTATTTCGGTTTCCTTCTTAAACCTACACTTTTCAGCATTATTGAAAAATTTTCTCATTAATTTTTTCTGTTTTTTACATTTATAAACGAGTATATATAACTAAAAAAATGGATGGAACCTTTTTCGTTCACATCCATTTTTCTCATATTTCAAATCCTATAATTTAAAAATCAGTCTTGCCGTACTTTCCGGCATGTGCGCTTCTCCTACCGAACAGGATACTGTTATCATCAAATTCCCCTGTAACATTCCATGATCAAATTTCTGGAAGCGGAATGCACTGATTGGAATTCTTACCTTTCCGTTTTTTATTCCCGCAATTTTATATACATCTCCCTGTAAATATTTCAGACCGGTAAGATGCCCTGTCATTTTTCTTCCGTTAATACGTGAAATCTCATGCATTTCTTTGATTGTTAATTCAAGATAGCATCCTCTCTTATTGCGTTTTACTATGCCAAGATGCTCGAATCCATGCTCTGCCATTGAACGACCGCTGCCGTCAGTCTGCATAATTGAAATTGCCACCATATGATTTCCGTATTCTATCAGTTCCTCAATCTCGCCAATTCCATCCTCTTCTTTTTTCATCTGAATTCCCTTGTTAACGCGCATATGGCTCCTAGCCAACTCTTCCAGTCTGATATAATCAATATTCTCAACCATTCCTTTCAGAACATCATCGATTCCTTCCGTAATCCCGCTTCTTTCGAGATATTCCCGCACATCTCTTACTACCTTCTGATGCCTTTGCAACATCATTTTTCCCTTTTCTGTAAAATCAAGACTTTGTGTCAGATATTCTTTTTCAATGCAGCTTTTAAAGAATCTACTTACCGTTGGATGCTTGACGCCACATTTTTCAGCAATCGCACCGATTGTTCCTCTTCCCTTTTCCATCTGTTCCAGCTCTGTCAGGTAGCGAATCTGTAATATTGTCAAATGCTCAAATCCCATTGTCTCATTCTTGCCCATGTTCTGCTCCTCTTACCAAATCTCTACTTCCAGCTGCGCACATTCCCATACCTCCGGTTCGTTCTTTTTTTCATTCATAAATGCTATGAGAAGATTTCCTTCTATTATCCTGTCATTCGGTTTTACAATGAATTCAAAAATATTAGCCGGAATTTTTTCTCCATATTCTCCCCGCTCCGCTATTTTCCATTTTTTATCATAATCCTTATACCACAATCTCTTTCGCTTCAATTCTTCTGTTTTTTGCAGCTCAAAGCATACTTTTTCCGTAATTTCAAGAAAGATATCTCTAGAATAGCATGCATACTCCGGTTTCAGTCGTCTTGGACATTGCTGTTCCAGACTATACATCTGCATCGTAAAGGTATACCTTCCTTTTTCATAACGATCTGTAAGTTCTGAATTCCTGATTCGTCTTTCATAATACATATTTTCGAAATTGATAAACTGACACATTGCCCTCGCCGACTCATCTGTTACAATGTGTTCTATTCTGCACGCATCCTGATCTGCAATTTTTTCATTAACTCCAATAAATTGCAACATCTGACTGATGGAATTATGGCGATAAATGTAATTATTTCCCACTGCCAAGCCATAATCTGTCAATTGAATCTCTTGTTCCGGTATTATTGTTTCAATATAGCCATGCTTTTGTAAGCTTTTCAAATAAGACATCAAGCTTCTTTTTTCGATTTGCAGTGAATGACAGATTTTCTCTATTTTCATCTCAATTCCATTTTGCTTACAGAGACAAATTTTTTCCAAAATATCCTCTTCTTTTTCTAATTTTGAATGTGGAAGATTCTGTTTTTCAATTCTTGTATCCATTTTTTCTCCTGATATAGTTTTGGGTCAGCCCATAGCAAATTTCATTAGTTCTAACATATTTTATATATTGTTAGTCAGTATATCACTTTTATTTGGTTTATCAACCAAATTTTTAGTTAAGGTTTACCTGTTCAGGCGCATTTTTATACCACGATATGATACCCGGTGACATTGAATAACTCATTGTCAGATTACAGACTGTGTTATATACTAGTGATTAAGAAAAACCGTTCTAATTGTAATAGATAATGACAAGAGGAGGGCTTGTATATGGCAAAAATAGAAAGAGTTATCAATAGGGATTTTGACCAGTTACTTTCCACGATTGAAGACGGAATAATAAACGGCAGTGTGTCAGCATCTCTGGAGGATGCCAGTGACTTTCGAAGCCAAGATGCGCGTTGCAGCGTCAGGGTATTTGAACGCTTCAGCTATACCGGTGGTAACAGGGTAAGTCTCAATGTTACACTTTTTCAAAATGGCGAGGCGCCTGTTCACCTTTCTGCAATTACGGCAGGTGGAAGCCAGGCTGTGTTTTTCAAGCTTAATACTTTTGGGGAAGAGGCATTTCTTGATAAATTGATTGAATTGCTTGATTAAAATAGACAAATTTTTTTCAAAAGTATTCTTTATGTTGGAAATCAAACATACAAGTTGTTTTTATAACGCTATTATTCTGTCAGAAACATAAAAAAACTACTGATGGAGGAAAAAAATATGTTTTGTTTTCAATGTGAACAAACGGCCGGATGCACCGGCTGTACCGGAAATACAGGTGTCTGTGGAAAAAAGGCAGATACTGCACAGTTACAGGATGAATTGACAGGCGCACTGATTGGTCTGGCGAGAGCTGTCGATGACACATCAGCTGTTTCAAAAAAGACCTGGCAGACCATTATCGAGGGCTTATTTACCACAATTACAAATGTAAGCTTTGATAATACAGCAATTGAAGATATGATACAAAAGGTCAGAGCAGAAAAAGCCTCTCTGGTTGGCGACTGTAATAAATGTCAGTCTCCTTGTGGACGAACTGACGAATATGATATGCAACAGCTATGGAATGCTGATGAAGATATCCGTTCCCTGAAGTCACTTATTCTCTTTGGTATTCGCGGAATGGCTGCATATGCCTATCATGCATATGTCCTGAATTTTGAAGATCCCGAGGTAAATCAGTTTTTCTGTGAAGCCTTGTTCAAAATTGGTTACGCAGAAAGTATGGATGAACTGTTTCCAACAGTTCTCAAGGTAGGTGAAATCAATCTAAAGTGCATGGCACTTCTAGACAAGGCAAATACACAAACCTATGGAACACCGGAGCCAACAGATGTTACGCTTACGGTGGAAAAGGGACCTTTTATCGTAGTAACCGGACACGATTTAAAGGACCTGCAGCTTTTGCTTGAACAGACAAATGGAAAGGGAATCAATATCTACACTCATGGTGAAATGCTCCCTGCCCATGCATATCCACTCTTAAAGAAATTCCCTCACTTGAAAGGAAATTTCGGAACAGCATGGCAGAATCAGCAAAAAGAATTTGATCATATTCCTGCTCCTATTCTCTACACCACAAATTGTCTGATGCCTCCAAAAAGCAGCTACATCGACAGAGTGTTCACAACAGAAGTGGTTGCCTTCCCGGGTACTGTTCATATTGATGAACAGAAGGATTTCACTCCTGTTATTGAAAAAGCACTTGAGCTCGGTGGTTACAAGGAGGATCAGACCTTCACAGGCATAAATGGCGGCACACAGGTAACAACCGGTTTTGGTCATTCAGCAATCCTGTCCCATGCGGATACGGTAATAGAGGCCGTAAAATCAGGAGCTATCCGTCATTTCTTCCTGGTTGCCGGCTGTGATGGTGCCAAACCGGGCAGAAATTACTATACAGAATTTGTAAAACAGACGCCTTCTGACAGTATCGTCCTGACTCTGGCATGTGGAAAATTTCGTTTCAACGATCTAAATCTTGGAGAAATTGGTGGTCTTCCGCGACTGATGGATATGGGACAGTGTAATGACGCTTATGGCGCGATACAGGTTGCAATAGCACTTGCGGATGCATTTGGATGTTCAGTAAACGAGCTTCCGCTTTCCTTTGTACTCTCCTGGTATGAACAGAAAGCAGTCTGCATCCTCTTAACACTGTTACATCTTGGTATAAAAAATATCCGTCTCGGTCCTTCTCTACCGGCGTTCCTTTCTCCTAACATTCTGAACTTTCTGGTAGAAAACTATGGGATTGCACCTATTACCACACCGGAGGAAGACATCAAAGTGCTGTTGAAACAATAATATGTATTTTTTCCGATGTTCTAATACACTAATAGGGAACTATAAAAAACACAGGATATAGCGCCTTTGCTGTATCCTGTGTTTTAAATTAACTTTAAATTAATTTGCAATCATTAGGGTAATCTAAGCTAATTCTCCCCATACATCTCCGGCCGCCTGTCCCTGAACAGCCCCCAGCTCTTTCTCTCACTCTCCAGCTCATCCAGATCAAAACTGTGGAGTATGAAGCCCTCCGATACTCTGTCCATCTGCTCAACAACCTCTCCGGTCGCATCTGTGATAAACGAAGAACCATAAAATGTCAGTGCAGAGCTCTGGTTTCCGTTTTCTGCACACGGTACAACCTCCTCTGTGCCTATCCTGTTTGCCGCCACTACCGGCATCAGATTGCAGGCTGCATGTCCGGTCATACACCTTCTCCAGTGTGGCATGCTGTCACATTCCAGTATCGGCTCGCTGCCTATGGCTGTAGGGTAAAAAAGTATCTCCGCGCCCTTTAAAGCCATGCCTCTTGCCGTTTCCGGGAACCACTGATCCCAGCATATACCGACTCCAATTGTTGCATATCTTGTCTTAAAAGCTTTAAAGCCTGTATTTCCCGGTGTGAAGTAAAACTTCTCCTGATAATAATGATCGTCCGGGATATGTGTCTTTCGGTATATTCCAAGCACCTCTCCATCGGCATCTATCACCGCCACTGAATTGAAGAGCTGTCTGCCCTCTCCAGCCTCATAAAAGCTCACAGGAATCACTACGTTAAGCTCCTTTGCAAGTGCCTTCATGCTCTGCACCGCATCATTTTCAGAAAGCGGCTTTGCATAGTCATAATAATCGTACCGCCTCTCCTGACAGAAATACTGTCTCTCAAAAAGCTCCGAAGGAAGTATTATCTGCGCTCCGGCCCCTGCTGCAGCCCTTATAAGCTTTGCTGCTTTTTCAATATTTTCTTTTACGTCACGGCTGCAGCTCATCTGGATTGCAGCAATTGTAACCTCTCTCATACTATTCACCTTTCTCATCCTGTCGTCTCACAATGGGCTTTTACCCAGCCTCAGTGTGACCGGAACCGATTACAACCAATTAAATTACTGTGGTATCTGCTGTGTGATACAGTGTATATTTCCCCCGCCGACAATTATGTCGCGCGCATATATCGGATACACTTTTCTTCCCTCAAAAAGGCTTCCGATTGCCTTAAGCGCAGGCTCATCCATCACATCACCAAACTGTGGAATAAGCACACCGCCGTTTGTGATGTAAAAATTCACATAGCTTGCCGCTAAGCGTTCTCCTGCCTCGCGCTCATCCTCACCCTCCTCAAAGGTGAAGCCGGAAAGCTCATATTCTGTGATACACACCGGATTCTTTGGAATGTAAACCTTGTGAACCTCAATTTTCCGGCCTCTTGCATCAGTTTCATTTTCCAATATTTCAAGGTCCGCTGAGGACATCTGATACTGTGGGTCATCCATGTCATCAGTCCACGCAAGCACCACATGCCCCGGGCTTGTAAATGCACATACGTTGTCGACATGCTCGTTGGTTTCATCATTGTATATTCCATAAGGAATCCAGATAATTTTTTCGGCACCGAGATAATCCTTTAATTTCTGTTCTATTTCAGACTTCGATAATTCCGGATTTCTGCCCTTGCTTAGCAGACAGCTTTCCGTCACTATCACAGTTTTCTCTCCGTCTGTGTGGATGGCTCCACCCTCTAAGACAAACGGATGCGCATCATACATGTCGTATCCGGCTTTGTTGCAAAATAAAGCCGCTACTCTGTCATCCTTTGTCCAGTCTGCGTACAGTCCGTCCACCTTGCCGCCCCAGGCATTAAAGCACCAGTCGATTCCTCTGACAGCGCCATCCTCATTTTTCACGAAGGTTGGCCCCACATCTCTGGCCCAGGCATCATCTGACTCCATTTGTATATATTTCACCGGGAAATTTTCCTGATAATTTTTCTGCTTTCTGACAGCTTCCACAACAGACCTTGCATTGTCTATCACATCTGCCTCAGCGAGCACATATACCTGCTCAGACTCTGCTATTGCACATATCACCTCCGCAAAAGCCTCTCTTGCCCGCCTTGCACCGTAAATCCATGAGCCCGGGCGCTTTGGCCAGATGGTGATGGTACCCTTATGGGGAGCATACTCTGCCGGCATATAAAATCTTCATATTCGAATCTCCTGATAACCTTACAATCGTTATTTTCATCCATTACTGCAATGTCCGGAAGCGGCATGCCGTTAAAGGTATTATTTTTGACCATCGAGTAGATTGCCATATCGCAAAAGCACAGCCTGTCGCCGGTTTTTATCTCTCTGTCAAATGAATAATCTCCTATCACATCACCTGCCAGACAGGTACATGAGGACAATCTGTAGGTATACTTTTTCTCACCCGGCTCGCCACTGTCCATA
>OBYC01001246.1_pt1 | contig 9917 bp, 7 predicted proteins | sample 1550651 | NCBI WGS metagenome assembly OBYC01 (sample SAMEA2580181, study PRJEB22360) | human gut metagenome | biome: human gut; feature: human-associated habitat; material: faeces | place: Denmark | collected 2008/2010
AATGGATTGTATGAATCATTTTTTAAATTGTGTTACGAGCAACTTAGATCAAGAAACAGTAATGTTGTTAGTAAAATATGCTTTCAGAAATGACAATTCCGATGTGTGTCAAACTATTCTTAACTTTCTTTTTAGAAATCATTATGACAAATTTATGAATTGTTTTGTGAAAAAGTGCTAAAAATATAGCTTTAAATTTATGAAAAATCCACAAAATGCTTAATTTTAAAGGGGAAACAATATCTCCCTATGGAAGAAAGTACTGCGTATGAAAAGACCGTAGGCTGAGTAGTACGTGGGAAACTATCCATTAATCGTCTATTCAAAAATACATGGAGTGAACAGCTCCACACTTGATAATAACACTCAACTCATTCCGTGATAATCGTTTTTTGTTTTTGTATTTGCGGATCTCTGACGCATTCTCGAAACCAGCACGATACATTTCTTGAACACTTGTTAAATAATCAGATGCACTTTTTCCGTATTCACTTTTAATTGAGTTGAGTGTTTATTATAAATTTTGGGTAGGAAATGACTCCACCTACCCGACCGATAGTAATGATTGCTAGTAGAGTGTTCCTAGTAGTCTTTATTATAAAATTTGTCAGTATATTGTCCTCAAACAGCAATGTATTGATAATTAGTACCGAATGCCGATATTATTGTCGGATGTTCAAAACAATTACAGTGACTAGGGCAGATTATTTCAAACGTAATCTGTCCTTCCAACTGCACGAAAAGAGTTATCAGAGTATTTGGCTCTGATAATATTTTTTTATGTCTACAAAAATAGATAAATAGCTAGAAAATAAGGGGGGGGGAAGCATGACACAGGAAGAATTACGCAATGAGTTAATAGAGCGTACAAAGCGTGAGAAGCAGGTTTATATTGCTAATACTTGTGGTATTGACAAAGATGTATTATCACGTTTTAAGCTAGGTAAAATCGACCTAAACGACAATCTTTTTAGGAAACTTGAAAGCTATATCATTAATACACATTAATCAGTTCTGTCGGATTATTCAATCCAAAATCTCAAAGGAAAATTATGCTAAATATTGGAAATCGAATTAAGTACAACAATACAATTTATAGAATAGTTGGGATAAATTTCTCAACTTATTATCTTCGTGCTGATAATAATACAAGCAGTTATGATTATGATATGCAAGACGTTTACAGACAATACAAGGATTTTGAAATTTTAGGAAGGAAACAAATATGATAACTATGAATGATTTAACAAAAAGAATATTAAATACACTTGTTCAGTGTGATTTTATGAACACAATTTATTTAAGAAAAATGACAATTGAAGATATTATAAGGGTATTCAGCTCTAAATCAGAGTATGATCAAGCGGTTTCAAATCTTGAAAAAAATGATGGTGATTGTAAGTACATACTATTATCTGAATTAGAAATGATATGGAACAATTTACAGTAAAGACATATATAGGAATAGATAAATAACGAATAAGGAGATAAACAATGTTTACATATGTAAGAATGAAAAGAAAAGAACACAGAGTAAAGTTAGCAGTATATACAGCTATCGACAAGATAATCAAGGAGCAGGAGGGAATTACTAAACTGGTAACAGATTTATATAATACACTCAAAGATGTTCCGACTGATGAGCTTCAGACAAAGTTTATTACAGCACTTGCAGAGATAGCCAAGGACAAAGCTAATGGCTAAAATTACAAGCTATGCAGAACTTGAAAAACAGATTAATAAAGCGTGTTCAAAGGCAGTACAGAATACATGTAATAAGTTGTTAGAAGTATTACAGCAGTACATTATGTCAGAGTATTATGATGTATTCAATCCGAAGAAATACCATAGAACTATGCAGTTTTACAGGTCAGCTATGACAGAGATGTTATCAGAGACTTGCGGTATTATATTTATGAATCCTGATGCAATGTATTATCCGATACAAAAAACTGGATGGTCATGGGATGGGGCTTTACAGATATATGAAGCAAATGAAGGCTCTCATGGAGGATGGACAACGGAAGAATCTGTTAAGCATAAGTACTTTTATGAGTTTGAAAAGTATTGTGCTAAAAATGCAGTTAAAATGTTAAAACAGGATTTAATAAAACAAGGTATACCAATTAAATAACTGGAATTGTAGGTGTAATAGCCTACCTTTCTACTTCTTAATATCTATATCACATAGATATTTTTTTATTTTCAGAAAGGAAACGACAATGAGCGAATTTCAAATAGGATTGGTTGCACGTCTTGACAGTTCTAAGTCTAAACAGCAACTAAATTCAGATATAGAAGCCTTGAAAAAGCAACTTACAACAGTTGAAGTTCAAGCAAAATTGGGTAAAGATGTTGTTACAAATCTTACTCAACAACTTAATGCGGTTCAGATAAATCTAAACAATGTCAAAGTAGATCAGACCGCAATCAACAATATGATTTCTCAGTTTAATACTGCATTTAGCAAAGTAAATATTAATCTGGGAAATATCAATACAAACGGAGCCACACAATCTGCACAGAAAACAGGTCAGCAGATAGGTAATCAGCTCGGCAATTCTATTAATCAAAGTCTACAGGCAAATCTTAATCATGTCAAACAAGATATTCAAAATATATTTTCTTCATTTTCAGTACAAAAATTAAACAACGCTGATATATTCAAGAACTTTAATCTCAATAGAGCAAAGATTGATCCGTCCGTAACAAAGGATGTACAGTCTCTAACAGCAGAAATTAACAAACTAGCTCGTGAAGCATTAAAAACTAACTCTGACAGCGCATGGGAAGGCATTACACAGAAGATAAGTAATCTTTCTGATGTGCTTAACAAGTTTGGAGCTACAAGAGATTTAAGTAGTTTTAAAGAGCAGATGGACTTACTTGATTATTTTCAAGGAAAGAAAATCTTTGTAGGCGACAAAGCCGAAGCAATACAAAGCACTGGAATGTCAATTCGTGAGCTTAACAATCAGTTCAGGAACTTAGGTGTTACATTTACAACAGTAGAGAATGGCTCAACAAAACTTGATGAGATATGGAGTGAGTTATTTAATATCAAGCCTAGTTTTCAAGGTATTGATTCATTTGGCGGTCAGATAAATGCGGTTGTAAATGAACTTAAAATAGCCAAAGAAGCTATGTATGGTGATAGTAATTTAATGCCTGCTCAAAGAACAGGTGCGACTACCACATACTTAAACGCATGGCTTGAGATGTTGGAAAAGCTCTCTCAAAGGATTGAAATACTTAAGACAGAACAAGTTAATCTACAAAATCAGATGGCACAAGCATCTAATAATGCCACTAATGCTGTCGTTGCTAATCAGCAGAAACAACAGCAGGCATATCAGCAGACAGGCAGTGCAATTCAAGCAGTTACTTCTAATACATCTGTTATTGGTAATATACCAAAAGAAGCAAGTGATATTGGAGACGCAAAAAATCAACTTAGTCAGTTATTGCAAAATGAAAAAGCTGTAATTGCCACAACTCAACATTTTGACAATGATGGTATGATGCGAACTTTTACACTGAATGTAAAACGTGCGACTGGTGAAGTAGAGTCTCTTAACTATGCTTTTAGACAAGTAACAGATAACAATGGGAATGTTACTGATACATATTTTGAGAACACAAGCTCTCATCTCAATGATTCAGGAGCTATTAAGCAGATAGACGCTATTGAAGAAGCATTCTCTGATTATACAACAGAGATTGCTAAATTCAAGTCAACAAATGCTGAAATACTTAGTGGTCTTGATACACCATTAAAAGATTTTGAGACTAAACTTGCAGGACTGAAAACAGGTGCAAGTACAGTCAATGAAGTCAAGAGTGCATTTAATTCACTTAATACGGAAGCTGCCAAGATTACACAGAATTTTAGTAAACAGCTTAGTCCTATTGATCGAGCAGTATCTAAAATTGCAAATGGTGAAGAGACTATTAAGGGATTACATGCAGAGCTGAAAGGACTTGATAATACACCAAAGGATTTATCAAAAGAACTTAATCAGTGTGCAAAAGCATTGCAGAAAGTCAAGGATATTGAAGCTAATGAAGGACGTACTGAAAATTGGTCAAAGGCTTATAAACAGTGGGCAGAATCAATTGATACAGTAACATCAAAGATTAAGACTCTTAAAAAGGAACAGTCTAATGTTGCTTCTACACAAGTATTTAATACAAGTGACTTAAAAGCCAATAATATAGCTTATATGAGTAAGGTTCATAATACAATTGAAAAGCAGATGGTAGAGATAAACCGACTCGCTAATGCTAATGGTTGGTCTGGTGTAAAGGTTACTGGTGTTGAAGAAGCAAGCGGTAAGATACAAAAACTTACTCTTACAGTGCGTGATGCTGAAGGTGCTTTAAAGCAGTTCAATATGCAACGTGAGAAGATACAAGGAAATGGCAAGGCGCAAGCAGGACTTGTACAGACTGGTGATGTAAAGGTACTTGAAACTGCGGTACAGTATGCAGAAAAGCTCAAATCTATTGAGATTTCTATGGGGCAGTTTGGAAACACTACTACCTCTATTGCAAATCTTGAAACTTCCTTTACAAAATTAGGGCTTTCTACAGATGAAGTAAGTTCTAAAATGGAAGCGGTTAAGACTGAATATGCTACTTTGCAGAATATGATGAGTAATGGTGCAAGTGGTAATGAGATAGTAAATCAGTTTGAAAAAGTGAACAGTGTGTTAAAAGAAACACAGAACTCTTTGAAACAGACCAAAGCGGATTATAGCTTACTTGCAACAGAATATCAGAGATTAACACTTGCAAATGACATAGAAGAGTGGAATCAGAAAAATACTGCTGCGACTCGTGAGGTTATAGCACAGAATGAAATCTACATTTCTTCGCTTCGTGATTTAGATGTTGCTATGACAAAAGTTGAGCATAATAATATAGCTACTTCATTTAAGCAGACAGAAAATTCAATGCGAGCTTTAAATAAACTGGGAGCAAGTTTTTCAAATCAGCTTAGACAAGCTATTGACTCATTTAAGGTGTGGGTATCAGCTACAACAGTTGTTATGGGTGCAGTTAATCTCATAAGACAGATACCAACAGTTGTTAATGAACTTGATACTGCATTGGTTGATTTGAGAAAAACTACCACCATGACAGATGCACAGTTAAAAGAGTTCTATACAGATGCACCTAATATTGCAAAGCAAATGGGTGTAGGTACTAAAGCTATTATTGAGCAAGCATCGGCATGGTCACGTTTAGGATACAGCTCAAAGGATGCTGCTACAAAGATGGCTAAGTATTCTGCTATGTTCAAGACTATTTCTCCTGGCATGAATCTTGATGACGCAACTAATGGTCTTGTGTCAGTGATGAAGGCTTTTAATATTGGTAATGAGAATGTGGATGATGTTGTTGACGGAATTATGTCAAAAATCAACATTGTTGGTAATACTCAAGCTGTAGATAACAGTGATATAGTGGACTTCCTTACAAGGTCATCAAGTGCGATGGCAGAAGCAAACAATACTCTTGAACAGACAATAGCCCTTGGTACTGCTGCGACAGAAATCACAAGGGATAGCGATTCCGTAGGAAATGCCCTCAAGACAATTTCTATGCGTGTGCGAGGATATGACGAAGAGACAGAAGCCTACACTGGTGATGTAGAGCAATTAAGCGGTGCAATTGCAAATCTTACAAAAACAGCAAAAACACCGGGCGGTATTTCGCTTTTTACAGATAGTTCAAAGCAGACATTTAAGAGTACATATGAACTCTTGAAAGAAATTTCTCAGATATATTCACAGCTTTCAGATAAGAACCAAGCACAGTTACTTGAAGTGTTGGCAGGAAAGCGCCAAGGACAGATCGTAGCTTCGATCGTAGATAATTTCTCTGCGGCTGAAAAGAGTATGCAGTCAATGGCAAATTCAGCAGGTAATGCACAAGCCGAGATGGATGTTGCTATGGATTCTATTGATGCTAAGGCTAATAAGTTAAAGCAAACTGGTGTTGCAATATCTGAAAATCTGTTATCACGAGATAATGCAAAGACAGTACTTGAAATTGCAAATGGCATAGCCGAAGGTTTTGAGCTTGCTACAAAGCATTTAGGACTGTTTAAGACAGCATTATTAGGTCTTAGTGTTGTCGGAAGTGTAAAGAATATAGGTCTTTTTAAGACAACAAAGAATGATAGTGAGACTTCATTATCAGGTCAGAAAATCGTAACAGCATTTACATCAAGAAAGATAGCACAGGAAGAAGCCGCTAAACAAACAGCACTTGATATAGAGTGTTTACAGAGATATGAAGCAGAATGTCAAAAAGGCTCTGTATCAACAGAGACATTTGCCACCACCATCTGTTGAAGCTCAAAAGTATGCAGTAGATATCAAGAATGGCACAGGTTCAGCACAGACATTTGCTACAAATCAGAAAGCAATTCAAACATCTGTCGCAAAAACTGGTGTAGCTTCAAAAGTTGCAGCAGTGGGGCTTAATATTTTTAAGACCGCATTGAATATGGGTATAATGCTCGGAGTATCAGAACTTATTACTGGTGTAATAGAACTTGCTACATATTCAGATAAACTTGCTGATAGCGCACAGTCGCTTGGTAATGATTTTAAAGATTCAGAGAATGATATTTCTGATTATAAGAACAGAATCCAAGAGCTTAATGATAAAATAAATGACTCTTCTACACCATATGCAGACGTTATTCAAGCTCGTAAAGATTTAATGACCATACAGAATGAAATGATTGAAAAGTATGGTGATGAAAAAGGTGCGATAGAGGATATTACCAATGCAATCAAAGGTCAAGCTGATGCGTTTAATAATCTTAATATGACACAGTATAATAAGATGGTTAATGATTTCAATAAGACTGGCGGTATTGTTGGTAAAATTCAAAATGCTTTTAAAGGCTCAAACTTTGAGCAGATGAAGAAAAATGAAAAATCTTATTCAGATAAAATTGATATGAGTTACAATTCAGAGCTTGATAATTATATCAAGAGTCTGGGTGCTAAACAAGTTATATCTGATAGAGGTTCATATTTTGAATTAAATGGTGCTCTTGAAGAAGTATATGAGAAAATGCAGAGTATTCAAGAGGTTGCTAATCAATTAGGCGAAGATAAATATGCCAATAGATTATCAGACCAGATAAATGATGCGCAAGAGCTTACTGATAAGTATAAAGATATGTATGATGCGTATGTGCTTTATGAACAAGTATTAAAAGATCCTGATTATTCAAGTGCATATCAAAAGGCTATGTCGGATTATCAGAACTATCAGAAGCAAGCAACAGAGAATGGTCTTGATTCAGAAGAAGCAAAGAAAGCATCAGAACAGTATGCTCAGAATATGTCAGAAGCTATACAGAAAGCTCTTGAAAATGGCGATGATGAAGTTGCTAATTATTTTGAGAGTTTATATCCTGACCTTCAATCTGTTGTCGAAACATGGAAATTCAAAGCTAAAATCACACCAGAATGGGATGATGGCTCAAAGAATAACAAGTACGACAAAAAGACCGATAAAGAGATGAAAGAGGCTCTTGGTGCATTCAATAATGCGGAAGAGATTAAGAACTTCAACTCTGAAACGGCAACAGAAAAACAGAAAAATGCAATGACAACATTGCAGAAAATTGCCGAGCAAAATTTCCACAATGATATTGATGCTTTGGTTGATGCTGCGATTCAGTTATATGATTTGAAGACGCAAGGTGAACAAGACTTTATTAATAGGATAAATGGCAAATCGTTAAATAATAATGTTCCAGATAATCTTACAGCTGGTGCATCAGCAGCTTTATCCAATGATTCAAGATTTAATGAAAGCGAAGCTATCAAATTTTATAAATCTCTTAGTGAAGAACAACAGAAACTTGTTAATAACCAAGCATTTGTAGATGCACTTAACGAACAGAACGATTCATTAAAGGATGGAAAATGGTCTGCTGATAGTTATGCAAATGCTCTTAAAGAAGTTGAAAATGCTGAAAATACAGAGTCTAGTATCCCTTCCTTCTCTACTCTCTTTGATGGTTCAGATTTTGGTGATCGTATTTCGTATCTCAGTCAGCAATTTCAGAATGGTAAAATTTCAGCACATGATTATTTCCAGTCAATTCGTAATGAATTAGCCAATACAGATTTTAGTGAGTTTACGAATCAAGCTGCGGCTGCACAACAATTCTTTACGGATTCTACACAGCAAGTAGCTTCTAGTATGTCAAACCTTATTAATAGTTATAATAAGGGGGAAATATCAGCCACGGAATATCTTGATGGATATACTTCTATGGCTGAAACGTTGTCTGCTCTTACGGATGATTTACAAAATAATTCAGCAGCATGGAACGAAAATGGTGAAGCTATATCTGATGGAACAAATCAAGCTCTTGACAATGCTCAGAGTGACCTAGCTTCGGCTATTGAAGGCATCAATCAGTATCAAGACAGTATCTATTCACTTGAACAGATTACAAGTGGGGCTATTACGGCTGGTTCAGATGAGTTTACTGCTCATGCACAGGTTATTGCAGAGGATTTAGCTTATATTGTTCAAAATGGCGGTTATATGGCTGACCAGATTGCAAGTACTATGGGAACAACCACTTCCGAGATTGCAAATAGTCTTACTAATTGATATCATAATCAAGCTTTAGCATCACAAGCAATAGCAGGTAATACTAACGCTTCTATCGAGCAGATGGCAAATGCTGTAAGCACATTATTTGCTGAACTTGGTAATCAGATAGGCAATTTCAAAGCTACAATAAATTTTGCTCCAAAAGTAAATGGAGTTGAACATTTCTCAGCTATTAAAATTGGCGGTAAAGAGATTGTTGGTGGTGATATTCCGAATCTAACTTATGATATCAAGGGAAGTTCTTCTTCTCTTAAATCAATTGGCTCTGCTATATCTAGTTTTGGTAAAGTTTTATCTTCTAATATAGCAGCACAAAAAGTAGATTATAAGAAATTTAGTACTACTCCGACAGATTCAAGTGGTAAGGAACGAAAGTATACTCCTAGTAAAGGTGTAACCAATAACTATAACAATAAGCTAAAAAATAATAAATCTTCTGGCAAGTCTGGTTCAGGTGGTAAAAATTCTGGCAGTGATGCCGAAAAGCAGAACGAAGAATATCTTGATAAATTCATGGCTTATCAGAAAGCTCGTCTCGAAGCAGGTAAGATAACATATCAGCAGTATTCACAGTATGTTTCTGATGAACTTGAAAGAATGTATAAGAATGGTAAAATTTCTGCTAGTAAATACTATTCTGCTGTCAAGGACATGATTGATGAGCAAAAATCTATCTATGATGCTGCACTTAAAGGTGTCACAAAACTTCTCGATGACGAAATTGATAAATGGAAAGATAAGATTGATGTTATTGAGAAGAATAATGATAAACTTAACGAACAGAAAGATAAATACGATTCTATTTTATCAGCAATTCAAAAAGTATATGATGATGAAATCAAAAAAGCTAATAAGAAAAAAGATTCTATTCAGGATATTATTGACGCCATGTCTGATGAAAATGATGAATATGAACGTCAGAAAAAGTTACAAGAAGCTATTTACAATTTAAATAAAGCAAATTCTCAAAAGACAAAATATCTTTTAAAGGATGGTCAATTTGTATATAGTACAGACAATTCTGCTATTCGTGATGCTCAAGATTCATTACATGATGCAAAATATGATGTAGATGTTGCTAATTTAAAGAAACAACAAGACGATATTGATAATTATATTGATACTCTTAATGAGTTTAAAGACAAGTGGAATGAAATATCCGATGCTTTTTCGGACGCACAAGATGCGATGAATCTTAAGCAATACTTAGGATCAGAGTATCAACGTATAATTCTTTCAAACAATCTTGCGGATAT
>OBYC01001260.1_pt1 | contig 9793 bp, 11 predicted proteins | sample 1550651 | NCBI WGS metagenome assembly OBYC01 (sample SAMEA2580181, study PRJEB22360) | human gut metagenome | biome: human gut; feature: human-associated habitat; material: faeces | place: Denmark | collected 2008/2010
ATAACCTTGAAGCCACCAACAACATCTACCTGCCCGGTGGCCGCAGGGTGCGGGGTTTTGTAGGCATCGAGCCGCTTGTCCACCCCTGCCCGTAAAAAGTGCATTTTTTCACGGAAGAAGTTCGTACAACCTGTACGGTCTGTACTTGTACGCACCTGTACGGCAAATTGAAGCAAATTTGAACGTGTTATCATTTGTATTTCAGATTTCTGTACGCCGTACAGACCGTACAGGTTATTTGAAGTCCGTACAGATTTTTTGTACACAAAAAAAGGAGCGTGATCTATGAAAGCCCAATACGGCATTTTACGATTCAAAAAGTACAAGGGGACTGCCATCAGCCCCATCGAAGCCCACAACGAGCGCACCAAGGAGCAGTACGCCAGCAACCCGGATATCGACACAAGCCGGAGCCGCTACAACCTCCATCTGGTGCAGCCGCAGGGCAAGTACCGGGAAGAAGCCGACCGCATGATAGCTGCCGCCCACTGCCGTGTCCGCAAGGACAGCGTGCGGGTGGTAGAGGCTCTTGTCACCGCCAGCCCGGAGTTTTTCAAGGATAAGACCAACCGGGAGATCAGGGCGTATTTCGAGTATGCCTTGGAGTTTCTGAAAAGCAAGCAGAACACCCAAACTTTTATCTCGGCTGTTGTCCACATGGACGAGAAAACGCCCCACCTGCACCTCTGTTTTGTGCCCCTGACTGCTGACGGACGGCTGAGTGCCAAGGACATCATCGGCAACCGCAAGAACCTTGTGAAGTGGCAGGACGAGTTCTGGCAGCACATGGTCAAGCAGTACCCGGAGCTGGAACGGGGTGAAAGTGCCAGCCAGACGGGGCGGGAGCACATCCCGCCCCGCATCTTCAAGGAGATGACCCAACTGACCAAGCAGAAAGAGCAGTTGGATGCCCTGCTGGTGGGCATCACCCCCTTCAACGGCAAGAGCCGAGCGGCGGAGATCAGCAAGGTGCTGGACAGCTATATCCCCAACGTGGCACGGATGAAGGACCAGCTGCGAAAGTACAACGTAGCCTTCACCAAGACCGCCGTCGAAAATGAAAAGCTGAAAGAGAAAAACAGGACGCTCTCTGCCTCGCTGGACAAAGCGAAGGAAGGGAGCGTCTTGAAGCGTCTGGAGGATGCCAAGCTGCGGCAGGACTATGAAGCCGCCCTGAAAACGCTGGACAGCATCCCGCCGGAGGTCATTCGTTTTTATGAGAACCGCACGCAGGAGCCTGTGGTGCGTCATGAAGTATAAGGAGAAAAGCATATGGATATGAATTTTGAGAAGAACGCATCTGTGAAATTTGAAGATTATACGAAAAAGTCCTTGCAGTCGGACTCTGATCCGGCTACAATGGAGGTGGTCACTCGAACCAATGCCGTCAAGTCTCCGACCAACAGCCCTGAGACCACTAAGCTGGTGTATACGGTGAAGGAGGTCGCACAGATGCTGGCCATCAGCCAGCGTGCCGCCTACAACCTGTGCAACAGCACCACCGAGTTCCGTGTCCTGCGGGCAGGCGGAAGCATCCGCATCCCGAAAGACAGCTTCGATGCGTGGCTCTACCGGGCAGCTTGATAAGGAGGCAAATCTATGGCATATATCACGAAACGCGGCAGTTCTTACAGTGTCCGCTACACCTATCAGGACGAGCACGGCAAGAGCTGCGACAAATGGGAGAGCTTTCCCACCAAAGAGGAGGCGGTAAAACGCCAGAAGCAGATCGAGCACGAGCTGGCGACCGGCAATTTCCTGATCCCGTCCACGGTGACGGTGGCAGAGTTCCTGATGGACTGGCTGCCCAAGCAGTGCAGCAAGCACAAGTGGGCACCCAAGACCTACCAGTCCAATCTGGCCCTCATCCAGAACCTCATCATCCCCTATATCGGGGAGATGCAGATGCAGAAGCTGCGGCCTTACCACATCGAAGCCCTGTACGACACCCTGAGCAAGACCCCCTGTGGGCAGTATGTGGGCGGCAAGCGGCGAGACCTCTCGCCCAAGCAGCAAAAGCGCACTCTCTCCGGCACCACCCTCCATGAGGTCCACCAACTGCTGCACAATTCCTTTCTGCTGGCGGTGGAGCCGGTGCTCATCCGCAAGAAGTTCCTGAAATGGCAGGACGCACACCCGGAGTTCCCCCGCATCGTCTTTCACGGTCTGCGGCATTCCAGTGCCACCTACCAGTTGATGATCTCTGGTGGCGACATCAAGGCGGTGCAGGGGACTACCGGTCACGCCAGTGCGGATATGCTGGTGAACACCTACGCTCATATCCAGCAGTCCTCCCGTGTAGAGCTGGGCAAGAAGTTTGAAAGCGGCTTCTATGCCAAGCCCGACACCTCCAGCCCGCAGGCTGTACCCGCCGCAGGCGAACCTACCATCTCCATGACGGCTCTTTTGGAATTGCTCAAGGATGCCGACCCGGAAATGAAGGCAAAGCTGCGCCTGGCACTGCTCACCTGATGCAAAAAAGGGCACTGATTGCAATGCAATACAGCGCCCTACATCATCAGACATGGAAAACACCGACCGTGCAGAAACCGTGCACCCATGGCTTACAAAACAAAAAAGCCATGAAATCTTTCGATTTCACGGCATTTTCTGGTGCGATGGAAGGGACTCGAACCCCCGGCCTACTGATTCGTAGGAACCGAATGGCACATTTTGTCCATTTCATCATTTGGCGACAGAACGTCATTTCAATCGAATCAGCGTTATTTTGCCGTTGTTATCCTGTTGCATTCTTTGCATTGCTTGCACGTCTTTGCACCTGTTATCCATCCTTGCGATGTGCAGAAAATGTGCAAAAGTGTGCAGAGCCAAAATCAGCCCGGCAAAACAGGCTGTTTCGCACAGCCCCAAAAGCTGGATTTCAACAGTATTTATTGTGCAAAATCTTCCAGTTTTATCCAAACAACAATCTTACATGACACATCGGTTCTATGGCAGGGTTTAGGACATCCGAACAGACACCGTTTGATATAGAAATGAGGTTCACCATGAACAAACTACTTTCCTGCCGCTACAACACGGACAGCAACCGGGTGGAAGCCCGGTTCGAGGATGGCACCACCCTTGCCATTGACTGCATCGCCGTGGAGGACGAGTACGGCAGCACCCCGGCACAGCGGGCAGAGCTGGACTGGCTGCTCTACAATAAGCCCTTGGAATACGCCCAGCTTGTGCTGGGTGGTGAGATTGAGCATTATCTTTCCCTCGGCTGTGACCACGGCAGACTGGAAGATTAAGCCCTTATAAAGAACACGATGCCCACCGACCTATGGTTTTCGCCATAAGCTGGTGGGCATCTGTTGTTCTGGCTTATAATTCACTGATGGTTGCAGTAATGGGCTGCATGAGGATTTGCCTTACCGGGTTATATACTGCCAGCACCACAGCCGCCAGCACGACTACGACAATCACGGCAAGACAGCCCCACGGCATCTGCCACGCTGCACCGAAATAATGGGTGATGAGCAGGATATACAGCTTCCGATTCAGCACAAGACCCAGCGCAATGCCCACCACAAGACCGGACATCGCATAGGTGCCAGCTTCGGCAGAGATCATGCGTTTCAGCTGTGCATCATCCATCCCGATGGCACGCAGGATGCCATACTGCTTCATTCGTGCCGACACGCTCATGGAAATGCTGTTGACGATGTTCAGAATGGTGATTCCTGCAATCACGATGAGAAACGCATAGACCACCAGATGGAACGCCCAGTAGGTGCTTTGTATCATCCGATTTCCTTCGATTCGGTTGGAAAAAACAACCTGCTTGTTTAACGTGTCGCTCAGCAGGGTGTGTATTTGTGCAATGGCTGCGTCTGCTGTGGTATCTTTTAGTTGAATATCGATCACTGCATAGCGGTTTTGCCCGGTTAGCTGATGGAAGGTTTCTTCGGTGCAGATAACAATCGGGGAATCGGTACTACTGAACGGGCTGTCGTTCAATACACCCACGACTGTGAGCTTTGCATCCTCCAGCTGAATGGTATCACCCACGGTCAGGGAGTTGCTTTTGTCGAATACCGTCAGCACAGGGTGTGTGCCATCCTCCGGCTCCTGCGGAAGGGTTCCGCCAATCAGGTCTTTTTTCGCCCAGCCAAACTGTATCGTATCGTATGAAATCAGGTCGATGGACCCCTGTTTTCCCTGATATTCCGCCGGGAGCGGGCAATACATCCGCCCGAATGCGTGTTTGACTTCCGGCAGAGCTTCCAGCTGCTCCACCAGCACCGGGTCAAGGACATTTTGCCCGGATGTTTCAGCCACCGATAAGTCCGGTGCGTAGGACTGCAACGGATTCAGCGCAAATCCAACCCATCGAAGCAAAACCGAAAAGCTCAAAAACAGGAGAATGCTTAACGCAAAGGAACCTGTCATCAGAAGCAAGTTCTTTTTGGACGAGGTTGCATGGCTCACGCCCAAAGAAAGCTCTGCACGACTTCCAACCAACCGAGCATGACACGGAGAAGCCGCTGCATTTTCCACCGCATTCCCAGTTGCTGCTGTGATCGGAGAAGCTTTTGCCGCCCGCCGTGCCGGAGAAGATGCCGCGAACCAAACCGTGATAAGTCCTAGCGCGGAACCACAGATAATACCGACCGGGCTGATGCCAAGTACTGGTAAAGAGCTAAACTCCTCGCCGATAAATCTACGCAGAAAGGAACACAATCCCCATGTGGAAACGATTCCCAGCACACATCCTGCTGGAACAGCAGTTTTACACCAGAAAAGGGCTTCCAGCCGGACAAGCATCCGAACCTGATTTTTTCCTGCCCCAAGACAACGCAGCATTCCATAATAGCTGGTACGCTGAACTACATTGCTGTTGATGCTGCCTGTGATCATAAAAATTCCGGCAAGGACGACCATGCCAGCCAACACAGCCGCTACCGCATATAAGCCTACAATATAATCGTTGTTGCTGCTTGCGTTCAACGCCATCAGATAAGTATTTTCGGAGATTTTTTCTTCTGAAATTCCGTACTTGTTTTCGATGTTCACAATGGACTGCCGCAAATTGGTGCGTGGCTTGAACTGGATGAAATACTGTGTTTCAAAGGATTCTTCTGCCTGTGCGGCAATCTGAGAAAATGTACTGCGGTTCATCACCAGCACAACAGCATCGTACTGGTTCGCATCGGAGGTATCCTCATTGAAACCTGCGACAGTAAGCGAAACGGTCTGTCCATCCGGGAGCGTCAGCGGAATCGCTGTATCGACCGTAACATCCAGCCAATCCCGGATGTTTGCTGTCACGAGCACTTCGCCATCCGCCGGGGCAGTGCTACACTGCATTCCCGGAAAGATTTGAAGGATCGCATCATCTGCTCCTACCAGTGCGGCACGTTTATCTCCGGCAAAGTAGTTTTCCGTAAGGGAAGCGTTGATGTCGCTATACGCCGAAAATGCAGCAACATCCTCCTGTGCGGCAAGCTCTGCGGCTGTTTCAGGGGAGATGTCCTTTACCATGATATGCCAGTTTCCGTTTTTGTTCAGCTGGTTTGAGGTTTCCATCCGAATCGCCATATCTGCCATACTGAACACCGCCGTGACCAGAAACACCGCAAGGACGATGCACAAAATCGTCATGCGGTTCTGCCGTCTGCGTACCTTGGCAGAAATCGGAATCAGGCTCAGATAGCTTTTCATTTCTGTGCTGCTCATTCCCGGCACCTCCCAAAATCGGTCAGGCAGCCGTCCGATACCTGCAACACCCGGTCTGCCGTCTGCGCAATGCTGCGGTTGTGGGTGATCATCAGGATGGTCTGCTCGTATTTCCGGGATGTTTCTTTTAGCAGGGCAATGACCTCGCTGGTGTTCTGGGTGTCCAGATTGCCGGTCGGCTCATCCGCCAAAATCAGGGAAGGGCGGGTCATCAGGGCGCGACCGATGGCTACCCGTTGCTGCTGCCCACCGGAAAGCTGGCTTGGCAGATGCTTCCGACGGTCTTTCAGATTCAGCACGGTCAGCAGTTCTTCCAGATATACCCTGTCCGGCTTTTGGTAGTCCAGCAGCACCGGGAACAGGATGTTCTGTTCTACGGTCAGTTCCGGGATGAGGTTGAATGCCTGAAAGATAAAACCGATATTGCGGCGACGGAAGATCGTCAGCTCCCGGTCTTTCATGGCAAAAACATCCTTGCCATCAATCAGCACCTTGCCGGAAGTCGGCGTATCCAGTCCGCCAATCAGGTTGAGCAGGGTGCTTTTGCCGGAGCCGGATTCGCCAACGACCGCCACATATTCGCCTTTCGGCACTGAAAAGCTAACATCTTTCAGCGCATGGACAGCGGTTTCTCCGCTGCCGTAGGTCTTGCAGAGATGGTTGACTTCTAATAGTTCCATAGTGTATCCCTCACTTTGCAGGTTCCTTCGATTCAGACGGATGATCTCTGTCTGTGCAGAAAAGGATAACACGTCAACCTTACTGCAAGCCTACACTCAGCCTACAATTTTGTAGGAATCGGAAAATTCAGAGTAAAGGTCGTGCCCTTTCCCAGCTCGCTGTCTACTTCAATGGTGCCGTGATGGGCTTCCACAACGGCTTTTGCCAGCGGCAGACCCAGCCCGATGCCCTGTGTATCCTGTGAAAAGCGGCTGCGATAAAACCGTTTGAAGATATGGTACAAATCTTCCGGGTGGATGCCGCTGCCGTTGTCGCGCACTTTGATCTGAACCATGGACGGCAGTGCATTCCACTCTACCTGAATCGTATCTCCGCTCTTTGTGTGGTCAAGGGCATTCTTTACAAGATTGTCCACAGCTTCCTGCATCCAGTCACGGTCGCACCAAAGTGTAACCGCCTCTGAGCCGGACAGAACAAGCTTTTTCTGTTCCTGCTCTGCACGATAGTGATACTGCCGCGCGATGTCCTGCACCATTTCAGCAACATTTTCGTTTTTCTTCTCCAAGACGACCGAACCGGCATCCAGCCGGGTGATTTTGAGCAGATTCTGCACCAGCGTTTCGATGCGGTCCAACTCCTGTTCGGACAGGTCTGCAAACTCTTTGACCTCCGACGGCGAAACAGCTTCGTCCTGAAGCAGACCGTTGTAGATATTCAACGCTGCCAGCGGTGTTTTGAGCTGGTGCGAAATATCTGCAATGGTATTTTTCAAAAAACGCTTCTCCCGTTGCTCGTTGTCTGCGTGTGCGCTCAGAACTGCCGCCAATGCATTAACGGAGTGAAACAGACGGTAAAATTCTCCCTCCCGGTCGCAGTCCAGTCGTGCATCCGGGTTGCCATCCAGACAGCTTTGGATTTGCTGGACTGCCTGTTCCAGAAGCGCGCTCTGCCTTTGGAAATAGCGAAAAAGCACGCCCCAGAGACAGCCGCCCAGAAGCAGAAAAACCAATAGTAACCCGAAAGAAAATACATGCGTCGTATGCCATACGATGCCCTGCGTGAGAGCCAATGCCACCGCCCAGACCGCCAGCACGGCTTGGAACAAATTTCGGATCTCCCGGTTTGCGAATACTTTCATACGGCACCTTTACCCATTCCATTTATAGCCCATGCCGCGGACAGTCAGCAGCATCTGCGGTTTGCCGGGGTTGTCCTCAATCTTCATCCGCAGCCGCCGGATATACACTGTTAAGGCACTGCTGTCAATGTAATCCCCATCGCAGTCCCACAGTGCATCCAGAATTTGTTCCTTGGATAGCACGGCATTCGGATGCTGCATAAAGAAGCAGAGCAGCTTGTACTCTGCGCCGGTCAGTTCCAGCAAGATTCCGTTTTTGTATGCCTGCCCCTGCAACAGCCGGACGGTGATGCTGCCCGATTCCAGTACGGGTTCTCCTGCGCTGGACGCATTTGCACGGCGAAGCAGTGCATTGACCCGCGACAACAGGACACCCAGCTTGAACGGCTTGGTCAGGTAATCATCCCCGCCCAGTTCCAGTCCCATGATGATATTCATTTCCTCATCCGAAGCAGTCAGGAACAGAATCGGCACGTTGGATGTGCGCCGCACCTTCTGGCAGAAATCGAAGCCAGAGCCATCCGGCAGGGAAACATCCAGCACCAGCAGGTCATATTTTCTGTCTGACCACAGCACCTCGGCTTCTGCCAGCGTCCGGGCTGTATCCAGTGCAAAGCCCTGTTTCTTGAATGCAAAGGTCAACCCACTGATCAGGCTCATATCATCTTCCAAAAGGAACAGTTTTCTCATGATTCCCTCTCTTTTCTGCGTTTTATGTGTCCTACAGGTTCAAAAGCATTATAAGTTTTTTCTGCGAACATTACAATGTGCGAAACGGAAATTGTTTCTTGCCGTGTGTTAAATATAAGTCCTACTATCACCGCTTTACTGCAATAAAATTTGCAAAACCATCTTGACGCGCTCCGCAATCCATGATACCCTTTATCGCAAATCCCACCAATTTTGTAGAAAAGTACAGAACGGCGAGGATTTATTCCCCATGAAGATTTTACCGCCCCGCAACACACCCGATCTATTTTGCCGCTTACTTCACCCGACAAAATCATCGCTGCGCTGCGTGGGCGGTATTTTTCTTTTTCACAAATAAAATCTTATGTAGTTGTTCAATCTTCTAAAATTCGTTTTTAGTTGTTGACCACACAACCGTAAAGTGTTATTCTTGTGCTTGAAAGAAGCAGGTTGTAGTGTCTGCACTGCGCCCGGCTTTCTTCATACTGTACCTTGAATCTTACATAAGCCGTCTGAACGAGATACTGCGCCATGACCTCACGCTTTCTGTGGGCGAGCCGGACAACGCCGCTGCAAAACAGGGGCAGGAACTGCGTTCGGTGTAAACGGTGACCATGAGCAGGGGCTTTGCCTTTTCACACGTTTTGCTCTGCAAAATTTTCAACGTGCATTGCGGTTCGACTTCTGAAATTTTCAGTGTTGCACGGAAAGGGCGAAAGCAAGTATCGACCTGTGGCCACAAATTTTCAATGCTTGAAAAATTGCTATCCACTCAGTCATCCTTGTTGGGGAGTGCCTTCCCCAAACCCTGCTCTAGCTTCGCACCGTTGGTGCGAATGCGGCGTGTCGCATTACATAGCCCTCTCCATCCCGGAGCGGGCATTTATCATTTTCACAGGAGGTCGAATATGGCTGAAATGAAAAGTCCGAACGTACACGCAAAGAAGAACCGCAATGACACGCCGCAAAAACGAAAGACACACATCATCAAAGTCAGAGTGACCGCAGAAGAAAAACTGCGGATCGCATACGCCTGCAAAGAACTCCACCTCACCCAATCCGAACTCGTCCGCCGCGTCCTGTACGGCGTGAACGTCAAGCACACCGTTGTGGTGGCGCAGGGCGGCGAGGATGCACTGGCGGCGCTTGCTGCCTTGTCTGCCCAGTGCAGCAAGGTAGGCAGCAACCTCAACCAGCTTGCACGGCACTTCAACTCCGGCGGCAAAGACACCGAGCAGCTCCGGGCGCAAATACTGGAGGAACTGTCCGCACTCACGAACTTTCGGCTGAAAGCCGAAGAAACGGTTGGTGAACTGTATGGCAACCATCAAGCATTTAAGCTCGAAGAACTCTAACTATGCCGCCGCCGAAAGCTATCTCACCTTTCAGCACAACGAGTACACTGGTCTGCCTATTCTGGACGAGAAGGGCAGACCCAAGCTGCGGGATTCGTACCTGCTCGACACCCTTGAGTGCGGCGAATCTTCATTTGCTATGGCCTGCCTGATTACCAATCGCAAATACGACAAGAACGGCGGGCGGGAGGACGTGAAGACCCACCATTATATCATCAGCTTCGACCCGAAGGACGCAGTAGAG
>OBYC01001262.1_pt1 | contig 9789 bp, 10 predicted proteins | sample 1550651 | NCBI WGS metagenome assembly OBYC01 (sample SAMEA2580181, study PRJEB22360) | human gut metagenome | biome: human gut; feature: human-associated habitat; material: faeces | place: Denmark | collected 2008/2010
CGATATGCTCGCGACTGCATTACGGGCCCAAAAGCATGCTGTTCCGCGTGAGTTATTTCCGCAATCGTGTCAATCTCGAGGTCTCGCACATCATTTCGGACGGTCGCGGCGCCATCAACCTGTTCAAGTCACTGTTGCACGCCTACATCGCCGAGCGGTACGACGTGCCGGGCGTGCCTTCGGATTACGACGGCTCGGACAGCGACAAAGCCGAAAACAGCTTCGACAAATACTACGAGAAAGACAAGGCCGGTGCCGCGCCCGGCACGAAGATCTACCGGCTGGCCGGCCCCATCGACCGGGACGCGCCCACGTTCATGGAATATCACGTCAGCGCCAGCAAGGTGCTTGGTGCAGCGCATCAGTGCGGAGTGAGCCTCACCTCCTACCTCATCGCCGCGATACTGTGCGCGATTCGCGACGTCATGCCCTCGCGCGCCCGCAATCGCGCGATTCGCGTGGATATTCCGGTCGACTTGCGCGCCTTCTTCAGGTCGGAGACCGTGCGCAACTTCTACGGCATGACTTACGTGGCGTACACGCCGGCCGATATCGAAGCCGATGAGGACTCCGCGAAAACTTCCGCAACGGGCCCAGACGCGACCGGCGACGGCCAGCAGTCCGCCGCCCTCACCGCGCACGGCAACGGTATGGGTGGATTGCTGACCGATGAGCCGTTGGCCGACATCGCCCGCCATGTGCAGGAGCAGCTCGACCATGCCACCAGTCGCGAGCGCGTCGAATCGCATATGAACCGCATGATTGCGCTGGAAAAGAATCCGGCGCTGCGTCTCGCGCCCTCCCCTGCCAAGGACTGGGTGCTGGAGCTGGCCCGGTTCATCGCCGACCGCGAGACCACGACCACCGTCTCGAACCTTGGCCGAGTCACCTTGGACGAACGACTCGCGCGCCATGTGCGTTCGGTGAGCTTCCTCACCACACCGGCCAGCCTGAATTTCACGGTCTGCTCGTTTGGCGACGACCTGAGCATCGGCATCTCCACCGTCTACCATGATCTGAACGTCATCAAGAACCTGTGTCGGATTCTCGCCGCGCAGGGCATCAGCGGCCGTATGAACATCGCCGGCGCGCATGTGGAGAAAGGAGCGTCGGCATGAAGCATTGCGATGCCTGCAACGTCGATTTCACCGGCGATATGGCCCGTTGCCCACTCTGTCAGAACGAATTGCACGGCGAGGCCTCTCCCGCCGCATTCCCCGCGCAGCAGATCTATCTGCGTCCGAGGCGTTTGGCGGTGGAGATCATCACGTTTGTAACCGGCGCGATTCTGCTGCTGCATGTCTTCTTCAGCTATCTGTTTTCGTGGCCGATACCGATTGCCAGTGCATCGGCAGCCGCGCTGATCATCAGCGTGCTGTTCATCAACAGTGCGATTCTGCACGCGCCGCGGCCGCTTCGCCTCATGTTTCGATATTTCTATATCATGCTGGCGATTGCGCTGGTCTGGTTTGTGGCGACGATGAATCATGTCGTCACCATGTTCGTCATACCGATCACGTGTCTGGTTTCGCTGGTCTTTGACGTGGTGCTGCTTATCGTGCTGCGGGCCAAGGCCATTGACCAGTACGCCAAGTATCTGGCGTTCGACATCGTCGCCGGTCTGCTGCCTCTGACGTTCATTCCGCTCGGCTGGGCTCCGTGGGATGTGCAGCGGGCTGGTCTCCCTGCTGGTGCTGCTCGGCCTGCTCGTCTTCGCCCGCCGTCAGCTCTTCTCGGAATTCGGCAAACAGTTCTCGGCCTGATTGCCTCGTGCGCTCAATCGCCCGACTTAGAATGGAAACCATGAGCGAACATGTGGAGCATGGGTTTGGGCCGGTGTGGGATGGTGAGTCCCGGGCTTTGATTTTGGGATCGATGCCGAGTCCGAAATCCCGAGCGGCGGCGTTTTACTATATGCATCCGCAGAACCGGTTTTGGCCGGTGATGCGGGCGCTGTTTGCCAACTCCGCTGATCCTGCCGACGCCGTCGGCGATTCATCTGAGTCCCGTCGTGCGTTTGCTCTGCGCCACCACATTGCGTTATGGGATGTCATTGCTTCTTGCGATATCACCGGAGCCAGCGATGCCAGCATCCGCAATGCCGCGCCCAACGACTTGACACCAATCTTGCGCGGAGCTCCAATCGCCCACATCTTCACAACCGGCGCGAAATCAGCGCAACTTTACCGCAAACTTATCGAGCCGCGCCTGACCGAAGCCGGTATCGCCATCGACATGGCCCAACTGCCCTCCACCAGCCCAGCCAACGCCTCAATGCGTTTGCCGGACCTTATCACCGCCTATCGCGAAGCTTTTCAAAAGGCAAACGTACTAGAGAATGCGTATTGGAAAAACTAAAAGTAGATACCTAAAAGTATGGCGAGACCATCAATCTCGGACGGCAAACCCAGCATCACGAATCCTATCTTGCATCTCATTGGCAATAGCAATACAGCGCGCCCGCGAAATACCAGCCTTCACACCGACACCAGTCAAATCCGCAACAGTGATGTTCTTCCCCTTTCCGTTCACCGAAGTAGTGTGCTCGCCGTTGATTCCAGGGTTTTCCGTTAAATCATATCCAGGCGACAATCTCCACGCTTGGCGAGAACGATCATAGAGATAAGAGAAATTCTTCGCATGATCGTCGCGGTTTCCGATGAACACGTTAAAGCACATGAGACGGTACAACCGCTCGCACTCCTCTGCGCTGTTGCACACACGCATAGTCAGCCGCATCAATAGTCCGTAATCCAAATTGGGAATACGATGCGACGTTTCCAGCAATCCGCCGGCGGAAATCATATGCACCTTATGTTCGGTGCCATCGTCATCCCGCGTACGGTCAAACCGCCGGACACCAAAATATCCAGAACATTGCGCTGATGCGAACAGACGAGTTTCCGGCATATCAATGCCGCACTCGCGCGCAAGTACAGAAATTTGATACTCCTGTTCTCCGATATTCGCCGAGTCTACGGATGAGGGGAATTTGATAATCCATTCTTCTCCATCAACCTCAGTCAGAATTTTCGGCCGCGCGCCACCGGACGAGCCACCAAGGGCAAAAAGCTGATCCAGATCCTCAGAAAAATCAGTTTCCAGAAGATTCGCGCACTCTCTCGCTATATCGTCCAAGTCAGTAGCTGCAACACCATTTTCAATGTCCGCCGCTGGTTCATATTCCAAGGCTCCCATACCGCTTGATCCCACAATGGACAGCCTCGTCAAGGTTCCGATAGAGTAAGGGTCTATTCCTCTCTGACGCAGAAGACGATCCGTGAGCAAACGCCCCCACCCGTCCGGCATACTGTCATCGAACGCCCCAAACAAACCATGCAATGGATCTCTTTTGGCGACAAAGACCCCCTCACGCAATGGCAGACTCAGCGGACTTATGCTGAATCCACTGGACAACCACGAGCTTTCGTACGAGAACGCCACTGTTTTTGCCGGCGACAGTGTCAGCGAGCCAACAATTTCACCATCCAAAAACACCCGTACCCGATCAACCGATAAATCCAACGGCACTGTCTCGCTCATCGCGCTTCCCTCTCCCGCGCAGCAATGACATCATCGATAGTTGCATAGTACGGCTGTGAAAACAGTGTCTCAAAATCCTGCTCGCAACTCAGCGCAAACGCGATATTGATGAGCGCCGTCAATGAGATTTCGTGCTGCTGCTCGAACCGTCTGATTGAGCCAAGACTCACACCGGATTTTCTAGCCAGAGCCGTTTGCGACAACTTATGCTCTTTGCGTCTGGCAACCATGCGTTCGGCAATAGCGGCCGAAACATCCCCAGGCATAGGCTCATCCAACAAAGAAAACATACTAATATATTAGCAATTTATGCCTAAAAAGCCAATAATTACTCATATATTAGCAGTTACTGATTGCAGCAAATTGGTCACGGGACTACAACCGGCGTGTCGCGGTAGCCACCAACTTGCGTTCAAGTGGGGTTGAACTGTTTTAATCGAATTGTTAGCGTTCACGGCCGGCCATGAAGAGACGGCGGTGACGATTAATCATCAAGGAGTACACATGAAGTATCGCAGCGTCGGCAAGTCGGGACTGAAGATCAGCGAGGTCGCGCTGGGCAGCTGGGTCACGGATCTCAAGGGCACAGCGGCCGAGAACGTGACCAAGGAGACCGTGAAGCTCGCCTACGATTCCGGCGTCAACTTCTTCGACTGCGCGGACGCTTACTCGGGCGGCGCCGCCGAACGATTCCTCGGCGAAGTGCTCAAGCAGTACCCGCGTAAGGAACTCGTCATCTCCAGCAAGGTCTACTTCCCCACCGGCGAAGGCGTGAACGACCGCGGCCTGTCCCGCAAGCACATTTTCGAAAGCATCGACCAGACGCTGAAGAACATGCAGACCGATTATCTGGACATGTACTTTTGCCACCGTTTTGACGAGACCACCGACCTTACCGAGACCTTGCGCGCGATGAGCGACCTGGTCGCCCAGGGCAAGGTGCTGTATTACGGCGTTTCCGAAGAGTGGGGGTTCGGCCCGCCTCGAGGAAGCCCAGCGCATTATCGACCGCTACAACCTGTACCCAATCACCGTGGTTCAGCCGCAGTACAACCTGCAGGATCGCTATATCGAGCATGAGATCATGGGCACCTGCCGCAAGCTCGGCATTGGTATCACCACGTTCTCCCCACTCGCGCAGGGTCTGCTGACCGGCAAGTATCGCAAGGGCCAGCCGCTGCCGGCCGGTTCTCGCGTCACGTGGGCTGACGAATCTGAGACTTCCTCCAACGGGAGCGATTGTTAAGCGCCGAAATCGGTATCGCCTTGGGCCTCGGCCTGGGCGATGGCGGTTTCGGCGTTTTTTGCTGTTTGCTCAATGACCTGGTTGTATCCGGTCAAGGCCGCGAACGGCATGAACTGGGCGGCCCGCTGGTGACGAGACATATGCGGATGCTTGCGTGATTGGTGGTGTGGCAGGTTGATGATGTCGTCGTATGCATGGGTTTCTTGCAGGGTCATGCGCGATGGCCTCCGATCTGACGGTTGCGAGCCTGACCGGTGGCACCGTCTTCCATATCCATGGCTTTGATGACGGCGTTGCGGCCGAATTTACGTTTCACATCCAGCAACGCACGCTGGATATCACGCTCTCCATCTTTTTCGCCGGTGGAATCGGATCCATACGATTGGACCTCGTCATCACCGAACAAGTCGAGCTGTTCATAGCGTTTGCCGCCGGCCAGCTCCTCCAGAGTGGTCACATCATCGGCGATGACCGTCAACCGTCTCACGAGCAGACGTGAATCCACAATGCGCTCGTACAGCATCGTCATGGCCTCACGGATGCGCGCCGAAGATGACGTGAAATCGCCCAGGCCAATCGATCCGACCGCGCTTTTGGGCACTTTGCGCCCAAACCGGTCGACCGTCACCGGCCCTTGATAGCTTTTCGCTGCCCGCTCAGCGGCACGTTTCATCGCATAATCAGCGCACGAATCGAGCTTTGACGAATCAAGACTGCCGATGTCATAGCCGACGGCGAGCGTCAGTCGGTTCGTCAGCACGCTTTTATCGACCAGATCGAGGGCCAGCGCATCGGCCATCTCCTTGGTGATCAGCCGGGCCGTGGCATAGTCGGCGGGACCGGTGAGCACCTGACCGCTGCTGATGCTGTGCGCATCCGGCTCATAGGATTGGATGTCCGCGATCTCGCACGGCTCCCAGCCCCACGCATGGTCGATGAGCAGTTCGGCATTGACACCGAACATGCGATACAGCAGGTCTTCGTTGTAGTAATCCGAAGCACGACCCACCGAGCATCGGGCGATATCGCCCATGGTCATCAGACCGGCGTGCTCAAGTTTCCTGGCATAGCCGCGCCCAACCCGCCAAAAATCGGTGAGCGGACGATGGCTCCAGAGCAGCCGACGATATGACATTTCATTCAGTTCGGCCACGCGCACGCCGTCCTTGTCGGCGGGCATGTGCTTGGCGACGATATCCATGGCGACTTTGGCCAGATACATGTTGGAGCCAATGCCGGCAGTGGCGGTGATGCCGGTTTCATCGAGAATTTCGCGCACGATGGTTCGCGCCATGGCATGCGGCCCCATACCCAGCGAGCGCAGATATGGCGTGACGTCGATGAACACCTCGTCAATCGAGTAGACATGGATGTGCTCGGGTGCGGCGTATTTGAGGTAGATGCCATATACCTGCCCGCTGACCTCCAAATAGTGCGCCATGCGCGGCTTGGCGATGACCATCGAGGCTTTGAGTCTCGGCGAGCGTTCCAGGGCGCGCGCATCGCAGGACTCCCCGATTAATCGGCCGCCGGGAGCATGGACCGCGCGCTCGATGTTGACTCCATTCAGGCGCTGTTTTACCTCGAATAGCCGCGCACGACCGGGAATGCCATAGTTCTTCAGCGAGGGTGAGACCGCCAAACATATTGTCTTATCGGTGCGGGTTTCATCGGCCACCACCAGATGCGTGGTCAACGGGTCGAGTCCGCGCGCCGCGCACTCCACCGAGGCATAGAAGGACTTGAGATCAATGGCAATATAGGTATGCTCGCGTTGCGTCGATACCGTTCCGCTGCCCATCGCCATCACCTCCTTACCACCGCCGGCCCGACCAGCATACCAATACGGTCGAACATTTGTTCGATACAACATGTCTGTTCGAAGCTGCCGAAGTCGACGCACGCAACGCGCCAAAGCATGCTCTTCACCCACACCACACGCGCAGCGGCAGAGCAGCGGCATGCATGCGTACCATGGGAATATGAAGAAAAGCATTACGGCAGACAGCGATTTTGCGGCGTGGGCGGCAGCCCGATCCCAGAAAACGAATCGATCACTGGCAGGAGCCCGCCTCGCGATTCCGGAGCCGCAGAAGCATGCCGAAATCAAGTCTCAGGCCCAGCAATGGGGCATGACCGTCGAAGATGCCACGATGACCGACGGGCACAGCGAGGAATTCCTATGTGACGGCACACAAAGCATTGATTCCATTGCCGACATGCGCACGGCAAGTGGGCTGGAGGCAATGGAGTACGCGGAACAGCACATGCCGGTATTACGCGACACCATGGATGACCTCACCACCCGCGTCGATTTCTCAGGCATTCGTATTGCCGTCTGCCTGATACTGGAGCCAAAAACCGCGATTCTGCTGCGCAAGCTTAAGGCCGCCGGCGCAATCGTCGGCGTATATTGCGGCCCGGATTCCACGGATCCCCGAGTGGCGGAACAGCTGCGCCGGGAAGGAATCACGGTCGAATCCAGCCGAGCCTGGACCGCGGAACAGGCGCACGAGGCAGCCCTGCGCCTGCTGGACAAGATACAGCCGAACATCATCATCGACGATGGTGCCAGCTTCGCCCGTCTCGCCTCGCTCGAACGCCCCGAGCTCACGGCGAATCTCATTGGAGTGGCCGAGGAAACAACCAGTGGCGGCGGCCTTCCGAGGAACCACCCAGGGGCGTACGCGCGTTCCAGCAGATGCAGGAAGCGGGAGCCCTCCCCTCCCCGGTCGTAGCCGTTAACGACAGTGTGCTGAAAACCGGATTCGACAACGCCCACGGCACTGGGGAGACATGCGTGACCACCATGCAGCGCATTCTCGGCGAGCATGCATTCGACGGCAAGAACGTCACCGTCATCGGCTACGGCCCGGTCGGCCAAGGCTTCGCACGGCGTATTCGCGCGCTTGGAGCCGAAGTCACCATCTGCGATATCGATCCAGTGGCTTCACTCAAAGCGGTGTTCGACGGCTTCGCCGCACAAGACATTGACGAGGCACTCCCTTGCGCGGATATGGTGGTGTCCGCCACTGGCGTGAGACATACAGTCACACTTGAGCACATGCGCGCAATGCACGAGGGCGCGGCGCTCGCAGTGATCGGCGGCATCGCCAACGAAATCGCCTTGGACGAGGTAAGCGACTTCACCCCACAGGTCAACAGGGACACCGCGCAACTCATTGTTCCCGACGGGCCAACGCTCACGCTAATCGCCGACGGCGATGGCGTGAACTACACGGTGGGAGGCGGCAATCCAATCGAAATCATGGATCTGAGCTTCGCCGTACAGGCCAGCGCCGTCGCATATCTTCTGGAACATCGAGGCACGCTGGATCACACGCTTATCAGACTTGACGCAGCGACCGACCAGCGCATCGCCGCCAGCGCGCTCAAGGCGCGCGGATACCGAGCCAGCCATGCCGTGGAGGACAACGGCTACGATTGGCGACTGACCAGATTCGCGGAAAACGACCGAGAGAACGCCGACCGATAGCCATAGACACGGCACCGAACACAACGCAGCGAGGAGAATATGACCGACAACACCTGGCCGACCGTCGATACCGAGCTTATCGATGATGTGACACTGTATTCCGCCAAACTCATCATCCCCGTGACGGGCCCCGTCATCATCGATGGCGCAGTCGCCATACATGGCGACCGCGTGGTTCATGTAGGTAAACGCCGCTGGGTGCTGGAGGCGCTGAAGCAGGAGATGACGTCTCACGGCACCATCCGTGAACGGCATTGGGATGGGGTGCTCACCCCCGGATTGGTCAACGCGCACACTCATCTGCAGTACAGCGGCATGGTGCAGGTCGGGCAAGGCACCTACGATCGGTTCCGCGCCTGGGAACTGGCATTCAACGAGGTGTACGCCGAGGCGCAGAAGACCCAGCCATGGAAGCAGTGGGCCGAGGACGGTGCTCGCCAGATGGTCGAATCGGGCACAACGGCCGCAGACATCGTCACCGATTTGGACGCCGCCGGCGCGCTGGCTTCGCAGGGCATGCACGGCATCGCTTATTGGGAGGTAATGGGCTGGCACAACGACGAATGGATGGAAAAGGGCCGCACCGAGCTCATCCGGCAGTTGCGACGGATGAACGAGGAGCAGCTGCCGAACCTCGGCATCAGCCCGCATGCTCCGTATACGCTGGAGTCCGAACCGTTCGTTGATCTTCCAGACATTGCTCGTCAGCTGAACATGCGACTGCATATCCATCTGGCGGAGACCCCGCTCGAGGCCGGCACTTATCCGCCGGTGCTCACCACTTATTCGGCGTCCGACTGGCGTGACCACGATTGGGAAAGCTACCGGCAGCTCAAGGACGTGGGCAAAGGTGCCTCCGCCATCCAGTTCGTCGATCAGCTTGGCTCGCTTGGCCCGGATGTGCACATTGCACACGGCGTGTGGGCCAATGGCGAAGATCGGCGTATTCTACGTCAGCGCGGCGTGGGCGTGGCCTTGTGCCCCCGATCGAATCGCATTACCAACACCGGCAAAGATGCACCGGTGCGCGAATACCTCGAGGAAGGCAATCTGGTAAGCGTGGGCACCGATTCGCTCTCCAGCACGCCGACCCTCGATCTGCTTGATGACGTGTCGATGCTTTACGGCCTGGCCCGCGAACAAGGCTATGCCAGCGACGATCTGACACATCGCCTGATTCGTATGATGACGCTGGGCGGCGCCGCCTCCATGGGCATGCACGTGGGCCGCAACCGCATTGGACAAATCAACGCGGGCGCATTGGCTGATTTCGCGTTCTTCGACATCCCCGTCGACACATCATCTCCGGCCGGCATCGAAGAAACGCTGGAAACACTGGTGAAGCACGGCGCAGGCACGAACCGAGCCACGGTGATATCCGGGCGCGAAGCCTACAACAACGCCTGGTGACACCGCTGACCTGACCTGACCTGATATCAAGAAGCCAAAAACCAGCAAACCCGTCAAGAACAGGAGATCTCATTATGAGCGTCGACCGATGCCG
>OBYC01001267.1_pt1 | contig 9730 bp, 7 predicted proteins | sample 1550651 | NCBI WGS metagenome assembly OBYC01 (sample SAMEA2580181, study PRJEB22360) | human gut metagenome | biome: human gut; feature: human-associated habitat; material: faeces | place: Denmark | collected 2008/2010
GATACACTTGATGAGGCACTCGAAAAGGCATATGCCGCAGTAGGAAAAATTTCCTTTGAAGGCGCTCATTACAGACACGATATCGGCAAAACTAAATAATATATTAAGAGCCACTCTTAACGAGCGGCTCTTTTTTTAGCCTGCATTTTTAATCTGCAGTCTTAATTTGTCAGAAATCATGGCAATAAATTCGCTGTTTGTGGGCTTACCTCTGTCGTTGTGAATTGTATATCCGAAATATGAGTTCAGAACATCAATGTCACCTCGATCCCATGCAACCTCAATTGCGTGTCTAATAGCTCTTTCAACTCGTGAAGAAGTTGTTTCGTACTTTTTGGCAACCGACGGATAGAGCTGTTTTGTCACGGCATTGATAATTTCAGGATGCTCAACAGACATAATGATTGAATCACGAAGATAGTGATAGCCTTTGATGTGAGCCGGAACTCCTATTTCATGGAGAATATCGGTTACTTTCATTTCAATTCCGAAAGCGTCGATAACTCTGCCTCTGCCAAAATTGTTTTTCTTGCTCAAATCCGATAAATCGCTGATAATGGTGCTTAATTCGGAAATGTTATACGGCTTCAACACAAAATACGATGCGCCCGAATTCATAATTTCACGCTCGAGAACAGTGCTGTGGAATGACGAATATACCATAAACACAGGCACTTTCGTGCTTTCTCGTGTAATGCTTCTCATAACACCGATCGCATCAAGCCTTGTCATAAATGAATCCATCAGTACAACATCAGGACTTTCTCTTTTAATTTTATCGCACAATTCTTCTCCGTCTTTTGCACAGAAAATAACGGAAATATTCTTACTTTGTAAGATATTAAGATTTTCCTGCGTAAATTCAGAAGCGTCATCGGTTACGATTAGTTTTATTTTGTTGTTCATTGTGATTTCCCCCAGTAATTTTTGTTGTACTAATATTACCACAAAATGGTAAAGATGGCAATACCTTCCATAAAACTTTTTTGAAAAATTGAGAAAAAAGTTTTATATTTTGCGTTACTAAATCAAAAATGAACAAACGATCATATATTTAGTGTTGATTATTGTAGCGATTTGCCATATATTGTGCAAACACACCGTAACCCTCTTTGGGATTATTCAGAAAAACATGGGTAACAGCGCCAATAATTTTGCCGTTTTGAACTATCGGACTGCCGCTCATACCCTGTACAATACCGCCGCAATTTTCGAGCAATCTACTGTCGGTTATTTTTATGACAAAATTTTCATTTGATGTCATATCACGGTTGCATATTCTTTTGATTTCAATATCATATTCCTGCGGCGTATCTCCGACAGGCGTTGTTACCATAACAGCCTTTCCTGTTTTTACCTCATCGTCATTTGCAATCAGATATTTCTTGTTTTTTTTATAATTTTCACTCGTTAAATCTCCGAAAATTCCTAAAGGGGAGTTTACGCTCAAATTACCAAACTTTACATCGGTAAAATATCCGCAGAAACTGCCGGCTTTACCGCAGACGCTTTTTTCAATGCCGCTGATTTCAGCCCGAACCGCTTCTCCTGATTTTAACGGTAACAAAGCAGCCGTGTCACAGTCGCATATTCCATGACCGAGTGCGGCAAAATAATTATTGCTGTCATCATAATAGGTCATAGTTCCAATGCCTGCACAGCTGTCACGAACCCACGCACCGAGGAGATATACTCCCACGGTATTTTTAATCGGCAAAACGGTTTTATTTTCGGTTTTGCCGTATCTATCAATTTCAACAGTAATTTCATTGCCGTTTGATTTTTCAATTTCAGACTTTAATTCTTCATTTGTGCTGATTTTTGTATTATTTACTTTCTTTATAATATCGTTTACTTTAAGTCCGCCGTCTTTTGCGGGGCAAACATATTTTTCACCGTCATAGTAGCTTTCAAGCTTGATTATCATTGCTCCGTTAGCATAAAATTTAACTCCGAAAGCCTCACCGCCAATGTAAACCTCATTTTTATCATCAGCGGCATAAGGCGAAAAAGTCGAAACAGTAAATAATAATGTGAAAATCAGGGCAACTGATATAATTTCTTTAAATTTTCGCAAAAAATTCACCTTCTTTCCGTTGCCTTTATTATGATTTGCATTTATAATATAGATTAGTGCGTTGATGAAAATATTAAAAATGTTACTGGCAGAGGATTTTCCGAAAAGGCGATAAACAGCCGTGCATTGTAAATTATTTTCTGAAATTATATCATTTTCTTATTATGAGGTATATATGGAAAACATAAATTCTAACCTTGTCGGTCTTACCGATTCCGAAGTTCAAAAGCGTATAGATGAAGGAAAGGTAAATATTTCAACTAATATTAAAACCAAATCAATCAAAAGAATATTTTGTGATAACATTTTTACGCTTTTCAATCTTATAAATGTAATTTTGCTTGCGGCATTGATTTTTGTTGGTTCACACAAGAATATGCTTTTTATCGGTGTTGTTATCGCAAATATAATTATAGGTATAGTTCAGGAAATTCGTTCCAAAATAAGCGTTGACAAGCTGACTATTTTGTCTGAGAAAAAAATCAATGTTCTCAGAAACGGTAAAATTGCAGAAATAAGTAAAGATGAGATTGTCCTTGACGATATTCTTGTGCTTTCAAGAGGAAGCCAGATTCCTGCCGACTGCATTGTATGCGACGGCAACTGCAGAGTCAACGAAAGTTTGCTTACAGGCGAGTCAAATCTCATTGAAAAAAATGTCGGAGATGAACTGCTCTCGGGCAGTTTTATTGCGGCAGGAAAATGCTATGCTCAGGCTGTAAAGGTCGGAGCCGATTGCTATGCCGCTAAGATAAATAACGAAGCCAAATATATTAAAAAAGTAAATTCTCAGATTATGGAGTCATTCAATTTCATTATCAAAATCTGTACATTTGTACTTTTTCCAATCGGCATTGCATTTTTTATTCGACAATTTACCTTGCCCGATGCAACATTGCAGTCTGCTGTAATCAGCACTGTTGCGTCGCTTGTCGGTATGATTCCAAAGGGAATGATTCTTCTTACAAGTTCTGTTCTTGCAGTATCAATTATCAGGCTTTCATCCAAAAAGGTTCTTGTACAAGAAATGTATTGCATTGAAACACTTGCAAGAGTTGATGTGCTTTGTCTTGATAAAACGGGAACGCTTACAACAGACGAAATGACGGTAACAGGTGTCATTCCGTTTGGGGCTGATGAAAATAAAATCAAGAAAGCACTTTCTTCAATTGTAAAAGCATCCGATGAACTGAACGCAACTTTGTATGCACTGCGTGACTATTCGGATTCCGTTTCACCGTATGAGTGCAGTAAATTCTGCGATTTTTCGTCCGAAACAAAATGGTCGGGCGGTTCATTTGAAAACGGCAAGACCTACATAGTCGGTGCGACTGAATGTATTTTAAAAAGCAGAGAAAAGTATTCCGAGGTGTATTCTGAGATTGAAAAGATAAATCAAACCGTCAGAATCCTTGTTCTTGCCGAAAGCGATAGTGAACCGGACAAAGACTCATTGCCTGATGATTTAAAACCGCTTGCACTCATTCTTATCAAGGATAAACTTCGTGATAATGTAAATGAAACGGTAAAATATTTTGAGGAACAGGGTGTCACCTTAAAGGTAATTTCAGGCGACAGCGTTAAAACTGTTAAAAATATTGCACTTGACACAGGAATTGAGGGTGCAGAAAATGCAATTGATATGTCAACCGTGACAACAGATGAAGAGCTTGAAGATGCGGCAGAGCGTTGTAATGTGTTTGGCAGAGTAACTCCGGCTCAAAAGAAAAAGCTTGTGGTTGCCCTTAAAAAGCACGGACATTCGGTTGCTATGACAGGTGACGGAGTAAATGATGTTCTCGCACTCAAAGAGGCGGATTGCTCCGTAGCTATGGCGTCAGGCAGTGATGCCGCACGAAATGTGTCACAGCTTGTACTTGTCAATAATGACTTTGGCGCAATGCCAAGCGTTGTGGCAGAGGGCAGACGAACAATCAATAACCTTGAACGAAGCTCTGCACTCTATCTTGTTAAGACGATTTATTCGGTTATACTTTCAATTTTCTTCATATTCTTCCGCACAGGATATCCCTTTGAACCGATACAGCTTACGCTTGTCGGTGCATTAACGGTTGGACTGCCATCATTTGTTCTCGCACTTCAACCGAATAAAGATATAGTAAAAGGTAATTTCACCGTAAATATAATAGCAAGATCACTCCCAACAGCTTTTTGTATTTCGGCAGATACAATATTACTCGCAATTTTAAAGTATATGACGGATATGCCGCAGGCACAGTTTTCAACTCTCTGCGTATATCTTACTGCATTTTCATGTATGCTGCTTGTAATCAGATTATCAATCCCGTTCAATCCGCTCAGAGCCGTTATGGTCATCGGATGTTCCGCAGGAATAATAATCGGTTCAATCTTCTTCGGCGGATTGTTCTCACTTGCACCGCTTACATTTGAAAACATCATATTGCTTGTAATCTTTGCTGTAGGCACATTTGTTGTATTTAATATATTCTACAATATAGCACAGCACTATATAGAAAAATTCAAAAAGGAAAGTCATCTTAAACTGACTGCAAAAAGAAATGCAAATAAACAAAAACGCTGAAAAATTAATCAGACAACTGAATAATCAAGGCTATGAGGCTTTTATAGTAGGCGGTTGTGTTCGTGATTATCTTCTCGGTTTGACTCCGCATGATACAGATATTTGTACAAACGCTTTGCCCGAGCAGACAAAAAAATGCTTTGAGGCTTATCATACTTTTGATACAGGTATCAAACACGGCACAATTTCCGTTGTATGCGGCGGTGAAGTCTATGAAATCACAACCTACCGTATTGACGGCGATTATTCCGATAACCGTCATCCGGACAGCGTAAGCTTTACACGAAACATAAACGAAGATTTGCAACGCCGTGACTTTACGGTAAATGCAATGGCATATAACGCTGAATATGGTCTTGTCGATCCATACGGCGGTAAAAATGACCTTAAAGATAAAATTATCCGTTGTGTCGGAAATCCCGATACACGCTTTAACGAGGATGCTCTGCGAATCTTGCGGGCATTACGCTTTGCCTCTGTTTACGGATTTTCAATTGAAGAGAACACATCAAAGTCTATATTTAAAAATGCAGACTTGCTAAAAAACATTGCAACAGAGCGTGTGACTTCGGAATTTCTAAAGCTTATCTGTGGTAAGGATACCGTAAAAATTCTTGACGCTTACCGAGAAACAATTGCTGTTATTATCCCTGAAATTACCGTTATGTTCAATTTCAATCAGAACAACATTCATCATTCGTATGATTTATGGCAACATACCCTGACTGCACTCGGTACAATTGAGCCGAATCCCATACTTCGTATGACAATGCTTCTGCATGACATCGGCAAGCCTTCTGTTAAAACCACTGACAACAGCGGTCAATCGCATTTTCAGGGACATCAGCTTGAAAGTAAAAAAATTGCAGACAAAATTCTGCACAGACTAAGATTACCATCTGATTTTATTAACAAAACTCTTCTGCTTATTGAATATCATGATGTCCGTTTTAACGGCAGTAAAAAGCTTATGAAAAAGGTTATGAATGTACTTGGTACAGACCTTACAAAGCAGTTGTTAGAGGTCGAACACGCCGATATATCTGCCCAGTCTGAATATCAGCGAGAAGAAAAGCTCGGATATCTTGAAACGGCTAAAACACATCTTAATGAAATAATCAAAGATAACGAATGTTTTAAGCTGAGTCAGCTTGATATCAACGGTAAAGATGTTTTAAACCTTGGCGTAAAAGAGGGAAGAGATGTCGGAAATATTCTCGATTATCTGCTAATGCTTGTAGTAGATGCAAATGTTCCAAACAAAAAATCAATACTCATATCAAAAGCCAAAGAATATATTTACGGTAATCAAATGAATAAGTAATTAAAAAAAGAGGATTTCAGCGAAAACTGAAATCCTCTGATTTTTGTTTAAAATTAAAGAACCTTTGATAAAAATTCCTTTAAACGGTCGTCCTGCGGATTATTGAAGAACTCCTGCGGATTGTTCTTTTCTTTGATAACACCGTCGTCAATAAATACAACATCGGTTGCAACTTCCTTTGCAAAGCCGATTTCGTGAGTAACAACAACCATTGTCATACCTGCCTTGGCAAGCTCTTTCATAACATCAAGAACTTCGCCGACCATTTCGGGGTCAAGCGCAGATGTCGGCTCGTCAAAAAGGAGAACATCAGGATTCATCGCAAGTGCTCTTACAATTGCAATACGCTGTTTCTGACCGCCTGAAAGCTGGTTCGGATATGCGTTTGCCTTTTCGGCAAGTCCTACACGCTCCAAAAGATCCATAGCGTCTTTTTTAGCCTCATCTTTGCTCTTGCCAAGAAGCTTGACAGGAGCCATTGTAAGGTTGTCAATAACAGTCTTGTGGGGGAAAAGGTTAAACTGCTGGAACACCATTCCCATTTTTTGACGGTGAACATTTATATTAACCTTAGGATCCGTAATATCTGTACCCTCAAAGAAAATGTGACCGCCTGTCGGTTCTTCAAGTCTGTTAAGGCAACGGAGAAAAGTTGATTTACCCGAGCCTGACGGACCGAGAACAACAACTACATCGCCTTTGAAAATGTCAATATCAATACCTTTAAGGACCTGAATATCCTTACCAAATGATTTTTCAAGTCCTCTTACGGAGATTAATGCGTTATCTTTCACTCTTTTTCAATCTCCTTTCAAATCTTCTGAGGATGTACGAAAGCACAAGTACAATTACAAGGTAAATCAATGCAACCGTAATAAGCGGGAAGAATGCCTCGTAAGTTCTTGAACGAATCATATTACCAATATATGTGATATCTGCAAGTGCAACATAACCTGCAACCGAAGTTTCTTTGAGAAGTGTAATAATTTCATTGCCGAGTGCAGGAAGAACATTTTTAATTGCCTGCGGAAGAACGACCATTGTCATTGTCTGTCTGTTGTTAAAACCGAGTGAACGGCTTGCCTCAGTCTGACCGATGTCAACAGCCATAATGCCCGAACGAACAATTTCTGCAACATAAGCGGCAGAGTTCATGCCAAATGCAATGATTGCGGCAAAGATACCGTTTCTTACAGATGCAAGAATAATGTAATACATAATCATCAACTGAACTACAACAGGTGTGCCTCTGATAACAGTAATGTAGATATTGCAAATCGCATTAAAGAATTTCAGAACACAATCACCGAAGCTCCTGCATTTTCTCTTGTCAAGCTGAATATCGTGAGTAGCTCTTACAAGAGCAATGACAAAACCGATAATAACACCGATAATACCTGCAAACAATGTAATTTCAAGGGTTACAAGCAAACCGCTTAAAAGCTGCTGCCATCTGTTATCTGTGATGAATGTGTTTTTAAAGCTTTCACCGAGATTGCCGAACAAACTGCCCGATGCACTGTCGTTTACGATAATAACCTGAGTTGTGTTTGCATATGAAGTTGAAAAGTCGATATTTTTTCTTCTTTCCGGTGTGTCGGTCATACCCGCCATACCGAAATCGTCTTTGCCGGTCTGAACAGCAGTGATAACAGAATCAAATTCCATATCATCAATAACAAGTTTTTTACCGAGCTTGTCACAGATTGCTGTAGCCATCATCGGATCAAGACCGACAATTTTACCGCCTTCAACATATTCATACGGTGGAAAAGCAGCGTTCGTAGCCATATGAAGTTCACCGTCATACTTGATATCCTTAGGTGATTCATAGGGTACGGTATCAGTATTACCCTCTATGTAATAGCTTTTGATTTTGTCCAGAACGCCCTCGTCTTTAAGCTCTGCAAGAGCTTTGTCGATTTTTTCGGTGAGTTCATGATTTTCCTTTGAAATGCAGATTGCATACTCCTCTTCCGCAAAAGGTTCATCAAGAATTTTTAGTCCTGCATTTGCTTTTACAAATTCCTTTGCCGGTTCACTGTCAATTACAACACAGTCGATTTTATTCTGTGTAAGAGCTACGATAGCGTCGGCACCCTTGCTGTAACGCATAACCTTGGTGCCGTCAGCCTCATAGTCAGATACAAAAGTATCGCCTGTTGTACCATTCTGAACACCTACGGACGCTCCTTTGATATCATCGGCAGTCTTAATTTCCTTAACCGATGAATCACCGCATCCGGTGAACAGAAAAACAGTGGAGAACAGCATTGAAATCAGTACCAATAAAGTAACTGTCTTTTTCATTGTTTTCCTCTTTTTCTTTCTCTTAAAATATTTATTTGCAAATCTTTATCAGATTCTTGCAACGCCTGATTCAATTGCAGCCTTCTTAACAGCCTCAGCAACAGTTTTGCCGATTCTCTTGTCAAATGCCTCGGGAAGAATATAATCTGCATTAAGCTCTTCATCGCTCACGAGTGAAGCAATTGCAAAAGATGCGGCAACCTTCATTTCTTCGTTAATATCGCTTGCACGGCAGTCGAGAGCACCTCTGAAAATACCTGGAAAAGCAAGTACATTATTAATCTGGTTAGGAAAGTCACTTCTGCCTGTACCGACAACAGCCGCACCTGCCTTTTTAGCAATGTCAGGCATAATCTCGGGAGTCGGATTAGCCATAGCAAAAAGAATAGGATCCTTAGCCATTGACTTAACCATTTCTTCGCTTACGCAACCTGCGGCAGAAATTCCGAGGAATACATCAGCACCTTTCATTGCATCTGCAAGCGAGCCCTCAAGGTGAGAAAGGTTAGTAATTTCAGCCATTTCCTGTTTAACAGCGTTAAGTCTCGGATCACCCTTGCAGATAATGCCCTTACTGTCGCAAAGCGTAATGTCCTTTACACCCATATTAAGAAGGTGCTTTGCAATTGCAATACCTGCCGCACCTGCACCGTTCATAACAACCTTGATTTCGTCAAGCTTCTTGTGAACAAGCTTGAGTGAGTTGATAAGACCTGCGGCAACAATAACGGCAGTACCGTGCTGGTCATCGTGGAAAATCGGAATATCACACTTCTCTTTGAGCTTCTTTTCAATTTCAAAGCATCTCGGAGCGGCAATATCCTCAAGATTGATTCCGCCGAATGAACCGCTGATAAGGTAAATTGCGTTTACAATTTCGTCAACATCCTTACTTCTTACGCAAATAGGAAATGCGTCAACATCGCCGAATTCCTTAAAAAGCGCACATTTGCCCTCCATAACAGGCATACCTGCCTCAGGACCTATGTCACCAAGACCGAGAACAGCTGTACCGTCGGTTACAACGGCAACAAGGTTGTTTCTTCTTGTGAGTTCAAAAGACTTGTCATAGTCCTTTTGAATTTCAAGACACGGTTCTGCAACACCCGGAGTATAGGCAAGAGAGAGGTCTTCAGCCGAGTTAATAGGAACTCTTGAAACAACTTCAATCTTACCGTTCCACTCATAGTGTTTTTTGAGTGATTCTTTTCTGATATCCATATCGGTAACTCCTTATAATTAATTCCTTTCCATTATACCCCTAAAAAGCCGTTATATCAAGTAAAAATCACAAAATTCATTTGACTTTTGTACAAAAAAGGTATAAAATAAATGTGCGAGTGTGTTGAACAGCTGCGAGCAGCTGCCGAAAGGTACTGTGCGAGGAAAGTCCGGGCTTCACAGAGCAATAATAACGGCTAACGGGCGCCGCGGGGGACCCCCCGGGTAAGCCGGG
>OBYC01001268.1_pt1 | contig 9714 bp, 7 predicted proteins | sample 1550651 | NCBI WGS metagenome assembly OBYC01 (sample SAMEA2580181, study PRJEB22360) | human gut metagenome | biome: human gut; feature: human-associated habitat; material: faeces | place: Denmark | collected 2008/2010
GGCCTGCGGCCGTTCGCCTTTCAGCCACAGCGGCAGTTGCCAGAAGGTTTCGCGTGCCAGATAGTCCCCGTGGGCCAGGCTAAACAGCGCCTGCGCCTGGGGGGCATCCTGCCAGGTCGCCCAGGGCAGGGTAATGCCGGTCAGCGCGGGTGCGGCAACAAACAGCTGATCCAGGGCTTCGACCAGCCAGCCGTCCGGGAGCCCATTCAGACGCTCCAGCACCGCGCTGCCGTCGAGACCCAACGTCAGCGGCAGCGCGCGATCCGTTGCGGTGCAGCGAAAGCCGTAGCCGGAATGGACGATATTCGCGATTGCCATTACGCCTTCTCCTTGTAAAACGGGTTGCTAAAGTCGAAATAGATCACCGCCGGATCGGCGATGGTGTTTTCATTGCGATCGTGCAGGTAGCAGAAGAAGTTGCCTTTGCAATTCCAGGTCGGGCTGTCGAGCACGTAGTCGAGGCATCGGGTCTGCTTCGCCGTGCGGCGCAGTTCGGCCAGCGCGTCGCGCACGCGTGACATCAGGTTCTCCTCGCTGTCGAAACCGGCGGCGGCGAGGGCGGCGGTGACGGCAAGGGTAGAGTTCAGCAGCAGGTAATAAGGGAAGTAGCGCAGCAGCTGGCTCTCACCGAAGCGGTTTTCCACCTCCGTTTCGCCCGCTGAATTCAGCCAGGCGTCGGCCCCTTCGGTCCACGCGCTGCCCTGGCAGTCGCGGTAGATCAGCCCGACGGGGAAATCCTGCTGCATCTCAACGAGGATATTTTGCTGGTGCGCCAGCAGGACCAGACCGTAGTCCGCCTCGGCGCTGAACAGCGGGAGCAACACGCGGTCGCAATAGGCGTCCAGCCAGCAGCGGGCGGCCCGGGCGAGCGGTAAATCCAGACGCTGGCTCAGACGGCGCACCGCGGAAGCCAGCAGGCTGTCGCCGCCGTCCGGCGCGGCCTGGGTCAGGCTCACCAGCACGTTGGTCTGGGTGTCTGGCGTATCGAACAGCAGATTGACGCGCAGGGCCATCAGGCTCTCTTCCTGAATAACGCCGCTTTCGTCACGCAGCCCCGCCCAGCCGTCCTCCTGCATCACGCGCATGGTTGGGTAGCGAGCCTGTAAATCTTGCCAGCGTTCCGTTTTCGCCAGGCGCGCCAGGCGCATTCCGCGCTTAACCTCTTTGACCGACAGCGTGCGCACGGAGTTGGTCAGGCGCACGCTGAGGGAGAACTTAATCATGTCGCTGTTGGTTTCGCTGTACAGCGAGCGGGAGGAGCTGGTAGGCAGCCACTGCGCGCCCGCTTCGCCCAGATCCTGCAATGAACCGTTTTCCGCCAGACGCTGGCACCAGTCCTGCTCCAGCAGATAGTCGGCCTGCCATGGATGCATCGGCAGCAGCCAGCGGGTGTCGGTGAAGTGGCCGAGCAGCTCAGGCGCGCTCTGGGCCGCGAAGCGCAGCAGACGCTCGCGCAGGGAGACGTTCAGGCTGTCGCCGGCAACGAGCGTGCTCTCAACGGCAAACCAGCGCAGCGGGAAGCGGGAGGCGAAATCGGGCAGATAGCGACGCGCCTCGGTTTCGTTGAACGGCTCGTGCGACTTCGGTGCAGGGTGAAACGCGTGGCCGACCAGCAGCGCCTGTTCCGCGTCGGCAAACGTCAGCGGCTTATCGCGCAGGTTTGCCCAGCTGTGGCGCAGATCGATCGCCTGCCAGGTGTGCGCATGGCTTTCGAGAACGCGCTGCTTAAAACGCGCCAGCGTATCGGCATCCAGCGAGCCTTTAACTGATGGTTTTTCAAGAATTAAATCAACCAGTTGGTCAAATGTGACGGCGTCACCGTCATCACTGTTGCTCTGAATAAGCGTTGCCGGGAAACGGTACTGATGATGCTGGGTGGGAGAGAAATAGCGTACCGGAACCCGAAGCGCCTGGGTTTGGGACAGCGGGATATGAATGTTCGGTAACGCATCCGCAGCGGTAGCGGGGAGATAGCGCCAGTCCTTCGTTTCGCGCAACAGGGCGTTTAAAAAACACTGGGCTGCAACGTCTGTACCGGCAGAGCGGGGCAGAGCACGCATAGGTGTACCTCATTCCATGATTGATAATAATTCTCGTTATGATATTCATTCTGTTTACAGTCGCAACCATTTTTGCAATATTTGTTTTCATAAACTTCATGATTTCCACACATTTGTTGACACTATGTTCACATTCTCATGCGCGCTGACTCAGAAACATTGACCGAAAACGTCACCTCAAAAGCCAACTGGCCCCTGGCGTTATGTGCGGGTTTATTAGGTATCGGGCAAAACGGCCTGCTGGTGATGCTCCCGCAGTTGGTGACCCTGACCGGGCTGTCGCTTTCGGTCTGGGCCGGTCTGCTGATGTTCGGATCCATGCTCTTTTTACCGGCCTCGCCCTGGTGGGGACGCCAGAGCGAGCGGCGGGGATGTAAGGCCGTGATGCTGGCCTCGCTGAGCGGCTATCTGGCCAGTTTCGCCGTCATGGCGCTGGTGGTCTGGGCGATGGCGGCCGGAAGGCTGGATACCGTCTGGGGACTGGCGGGACTGATTCTTTCGCGTCTGCTTTACGGACTGACTGTGTCGGGGCTGGTGCCTGCGGCCCAGACGTGGGCTATTCAGCGTGCGGGGCTGGAGAAAAGAATGGCGGCGCTGGCGACGATAAGCTCCGGCCTCAGCTGCGGACGTTTGCTCGGCCCGCCGCTGGCGGCGCTGATGCTCAGCGTCAGCCCGGTGGCGCCGCTCTGGCTGATGGCGATCGCGCCGTTAATCGCGCTGCTGCTGGTGCTTCGCGAAGCCGCAGACCCGCCGCTGCCGCCGGTGGCGCACCAGGCGACCCGCCTGCAGGCCTCGATGCTGCCGTTCCTGCTGCTGGCGCTGCTGCTGGCGGCGCTGGTGAGCCTGATGCAGCTTGGCCTGTCACCGCATCTTAGCCCCCTGCTGGAGGGCAACGCCCGGGAGATCAGCCATCATGTTGCGCTTCTGCTGAGCCTGGCCGCGCTGGCCACGCTCGCGGCGCAGTTTCTGGTGGTCCGCCCGCAGCATTTCACCCCGGTGACGTTGCTCTGCATCGCGGCGGTGCTGATGGTGGCCGGGCTTGGGCTGATGACCGTCGCGGGTTTAACGCTGTTCTACGTGGGGATTGTTATCACTTCACTCGGGGCGGCGATGGCCACGCCGGGCTACCAGCTTCTGCTGAACGACAGGCTGACCACCGGGAAAGGGGCGGGCGTCCTCGCCACCAGCCACACGTTAGGCTACGGCGTCAGCGCGCTGCTGGTGCCCGTGGTGACGCGCTTTTACGGCGAGCAGTCTTTGACGGTGGCCGCGTGGGGAATGGCAGTGCTGTTTTTAGCGTTGAGCATAGGGGTACGCTCAACCGAGCGGACCCCTTCTGAAAAGCCTTAATGGATCTGGCGGGAGGAATGGCCGCCAGACTCCTCATTTTGCCGCAGACGCTGGAGCGGATCCTGCTGATAAAACTGGCAGAAACGCTGCCACAGCGCCGGGAAACGGGGCGCGAAGAGCTCGGGCGCGCTAAAGAAATATTCCGACAGCACCGCAAAGCACTCGGCCGGGTCGGTTGCCGCATAGGCGTCAATGCTGGCCGCGCTTTCGCCCACCAGGTCTATTTCATCCTGGATGTTATCCATCGCCGCGTGCAGATCGTGCTCCCAGCCCGCCACCTCGCGAAGCGGGATCAGCGGTACTCCGCTGGCGCGATCGCCGTTGCGGGTATCGAGCTTATGCGCCACTTCATGGATAACCAGATTAAAACCGGACGCATCGAACGAGTCCTGAATGTCGAGCCAGTTCAGGATAATCGGCCCCTGCTGCCAGCTTTGTCCGGACTGCACCACGCGCTGGTTGTGCACCAGCCCGATATCGTCCTGCCATTCGTCATCCACCACGAACGGCGCGGGATAGATAAGCACCTCGTGGAAACCGTCCAGCCACTCAATGCCGAGCTCAAGCACCGGCAGACAGAAAAGCAGGGCGATGCGCGCGTTTTTCAGGGGATCGAGTTCGAAACCCTGCAGTGGAACCAGACGTTTTTGCTGTAAAAAACGATCCGCCAGCTGAACCAGTTTCGCTTGTTCATCCGGCTTAAGATTAGCCAGAACAGGGATCGTCAGCGCGTCATCCCATGGCAGCGCCATATCCCGGCCAGCTTCATTCGTTTTCCAGGGCCACTTTATCATCGCTTTGCTCGCAAACTCGTCACTTGAACAAAAATGGGAAAGTCAGGTTTGGTTAAGATGCCAGAAAATCGCTCACTGCGACAATTCCAGCCTGAATAAACTATCATTCGTACGTAGCGGTGGGTAGCGGTTTACGGGCATCACCTTCATTTTGTGAAGTCTGTCGTAGCCTTAACCCACAGGTTCAGTGAAGAAATCAGTACGGTATTGAAAAGATGAGCGATTTCAAAGGTAACAAGCAGAGCCTGCCCAGCCGTGCGTGCGCGCACTGCCAGCTGCCCATGACGTGGCGCAAGAAATGGGCGAAATGCTGGGATGAGGTCAAATACTGTTCCGAGCGCTGTCGCAGGAGCCACCGTTGACCGAACTGCGCCTGATCCTCGGCGATCAGCTTAATCCGCACCACAGCTGGTTTGATGCCTGCAATCCAAATGTCATTTACGTGATGCTGGAGCTGCGGGCAGAAACCGCGTACGTGCTTCATCACGCTCAGAAAGTGATCGCCATTTTTGCGGCCATGCGCGCGTTTGCCACTGCGTTAAAGGAGAAGGGGCATCGGGTGAGGTATGTCCGGCTCTCTGACGGCTCAAACCGCGGCGCGCTGGAAGACAATCTCAACGCGCTGGTCGCGCATTACGGCGCCGACAGGGTGATATGGCAGGAGCCCGACGAATGGCGCCTGGATACGCAGCTGCAGGGGTGGGCGAAAGCGGCGTCCGTCGAAACGGCCTGCGTCAGCAGCGAGCATTTCTTCACTACCCGTGAACAGGTGAGCGCGTTCTTTGCGACGCGCAAAAGCTGGCGAATGGAGTACTTTTACCGGGAAATGCGTCGTCAGCATGGCGTACTGTTAACCTCAGAAGGCGAGCCGGAAGGGGGGAAATGGAATTATGATGCCGAAAACCGCAAACGCTGGTCCGGCGAGCCGCCCGCACCGGAGGATTCGCGTCCGCGCCACGATTATTCAGCCTTATGGGCGGAGATCCAGCGCTGCGGCGTAAAGACCTTCGGCGAACCGCAGGCCGGGAATTTTCGCTGGCCGCTCAACCGTTCGGAAGCCAAAGCCAGGCTGGATGAATTTATCGCTCACGTGCTCCCCCAGTTCGGCGCCTGGCAGGACGCGATGCACGCTGAGGAACCTTTTCTGTTTCACTCGTTAATTTCATTCGCGCTGAATACCAAAATGCTTAATCCGCGGGAAGTGGTAGCTGCCGCCCAGCAGGCATGGCGTTCGGGCCATGCGCCGCTGCCTGCCGTTGAAGGGTTTATCCGACAAATTCTCGGCTGGCGGGAATACGTGCGTGGGATCTACTGGTCGCAGATGCCGGGCTATCGGGAGCTGAATGCCTTAGACCAGCACGCCCCGCTGCCGGACTGGTTCTGGACCGGCAAGACGCAGATGCGCTGCCTGGCGCATGCCGTTGGACAGTCGCTCACCGAGGCTTACGCCCACCATATCCAGCGCCTGATGGTCATCGGGAACTTTAGCCTGCTCAGCGGCCTGTCGCCGCAGGCGGTTCATGAATGGTATCTGGGGGTCTACATTGATGCCTTTGAATGGGTAGAGCTGCCCAATACCCTCGGGATGAGCCAGTTTGGCGATGGCGGATTGCTGGCCAGTAAGCCCTACGTTTCGAGCGCGTCGTACATTCACAAGATGAGTAATTACTGTCAGGGGTGCCGGTATCAGCACACCCAGCGTACCGGAGAGCTGGCGTGCCCCTTCAATGCCCTTTACTGGGATTTCTTTGCGCGCAACCAGGCGCGTCTGGGTAACAATCCCCGCCTGGGCATCGTCTTTAAACAGCTTGCGGACATGAAGGAAGAGGAGCGGCAGGCCATTGCCGATCGCGCCGGGTATGTTCGCCTGCATCTCAACGAGCTCTGACGTATTTCAACACCGCGCCGGTTGCGGTGGGTCAATAAGACGCTATTATTTTTGACTTTGCTGCGTATTCCCCGACAGGACATCCAGACGCTATGCCCGTGAATTTTGACCTTAACGATCTTTATGCTTTCAGAGCGTTAGTGGAATACGGTAACTTCCGTGTCGCTGCTGAATCTATCTGCTTATCCCAGTCGGCGCTGAGCCGCAGGATTGAAAAGCTGGAAGCCGCGCTGGGAAACCGGCTGTTTGACCGTACCACCCGCCGCGTGGCCCTGACGCTATACGGGCAAAACTTTGCTGAACGCTCCGCGCAGCTGCTCGACAACGTTGAGTCAATGCTGGCGGATGTCGATAAGGTCAGCGAAGAGCGGACGGGGCTGATCACGGTTGCCACGGTACCGTCCGCGGCCTGTTACTTTATGCCCGATGTGATCCGTCGTTTTCAGTCTCGCTATCCGCGCGTTCGCATTAAGCTCATCGACAGCAGCGCGGGGAATGTGATTGACGCCGTGGCCCGAAGCCAGGCGGATTTTGGTATCAGCTTCGCAGGAAACCTGCCGTCTGACATCGAATTTTTCCCGCTGGTGGAGGATGTCTATGTTGCGGCGTGCCGAAAGGATCACCCGCTGGCGCAGAAGAGTCATCTGACGTGGCAGGCCTTTTACCAGCAGGATTATATCTCCCTCGATAAAACGTCAGGTAACCGTAACCTGCTCGATCGGATGCTGGGGGATATCGTTCCCGAACGCCCCAGCGTCTGCGAAACGCGCCACGTTACCACGATGCTCGGTATGGTAGAGGCGGGGGGAGTGGCTTTGGCTGCCTTCCCCGCCATGTCAATGCCGACGTCAGAGCACACGCTGCTGACGCATCTGCCGCTGGTGGCGCCGGAAGTGAAACGCACCGTGGGGCTTATCCGGCGTCGGGGGCGCATCCAGTCCTATATTGCGGCTGAACTGGAAAAACAGATCACCGAGCAGTATCGCCGGACGTAACGGGGATCATTCCCGTCTTCTGGATGACGTCCCTGGAGGGCGGTGAGGCGAGATAGGTTAGCAGCGCTTTCCCCTCCGCGGGATATTCTGCGTGACGGGTGACCGCACCCGCGAAGCGCGTGATGTACTGCAGATTATCCGGGATTTTCCCGATAAAGGTGACGCCCTGAACCGGCAGCAGCTCGCTCACCTGCTGGAAACCGACGGTGTATTTTCCTTTCGCCACTTCTGAGGCGACCGGGATACGCTCGACCATTGTCGCTTTATCCGCCACTTCCTTTTCAATCCCTAGCTTTTTGAACAACGTCTGGCTGACGTACCTGCCGCTGGCGCTGTCAGAGTAGGCGATGGAGCTGGCCTGCAGCAGCGTTTTACGCAGAGCCGCCTCGCTGCTGATATCAGGGACATCCGCCCCTTTTTTTACCACCATGCCAACGGGGGAGTCCGCGAGTTCCGTTCGCGAACCCGGCTGGGTCTGGCCGGCTTTTTCGAGCTTCTCCAGCGCATCGCCCACCATAATCACCACGTCGGCTTTCTCGCCGCGCGCCAGTCGGTTTGGGATCGCCTGCGGCGTAGCGCCCATTGAGGGTCCGGGGATAATCACGATTTTATCCCCGGTCCGGCGTTCATAGTCCGGGGCCAGCTTTTCCAGGGCGGCCTTGAAGCCGCCTGAAATCATGACCTTCACGTCCTGGGCACAGGCATTAACGCTCAGAAGCGCCAGCACCAGCGCGCTGGCGGTAAAGCGATAGGTGCGTTTCATACTGCCCCCTGTGACTTGACGGTGTTTTGCAGCGATACCGCGCGGCGGCGGTAGAGGTAGAGCGTGGCCAGCAGGGCGCACACGGCAGCGAAACTCATCCAGTAGCCAGGCGAGGCTTTGTCACCGGTGTATTCAATCAGCGCGGTGGACATGACCGGGGTAAAGCCGCCAAAGACCGCCGTTGCCAGGCTGTAAGCCAGAGAGAACCCCGCCACGCGCACTTCAGCAGGCATAATCTCCGTCAGGGCCGGGATCATCGCGCCGTTGTACAGGCCGTAGAGGAAGGAGAGCCACAGCAGCACGATCAGCATCATGGAGAAGCTGGGCGCGCTCGCCAGCAGCGTCAGGGCAGGGTAGCTGGTCGCCAGCGCAAGCAGGGCCATGGCAATCAGCACCGGCTTGCGCCCGAAGCGATCCGACAGCGCGCCGCCCACCGGCAGCCAGATGAAGTTAGAAATCGCCACCAGGAGCGTGACCAGCAGACTGTCCGAGGCGCTGAGCATCAGCACCTTTTTGCCAAAGGTGGGGGCGTAGACGGTGATCAGGTAGAACGCGGTGGTGGTCATCGCCACCATCAGCATGCCTGCGACCACCACCTGCCAGTTGCCGAGCAGCGTTTTAAAGACCTGACGCATCTCCAGATGCTGGCGGCGCGCGCTGAACTCTTCCGTCTCCTCCAGCTTGCGGCGCAGGAAAAAGATAAACGGCACGATTAAGCAGCCGAACAGGAACGGGATGCGCCAGCCCCATTCGCGAATGGCGCTCTCCTCCATCAGGGCATTCAGGGCAAAGCCCATCGCCGCGGCGACCATAATGGCGACCTGCTGGCTGCCGGACTGCCAGCTGGTGTAAAACCCTTTGCGCCCCGGCGTGGCGATTTCAGCCAGATAAACCGAGACGCCTCCAAGCTCCGCACCGGCGGAAAAGCCCTGCAGCAGACGGCCCGTCAGCACCAGCAGCGGCGCCCACAGACCGATGCTTTGATAAGAGGGGATAAGCACGATCAGGAACGTCCCCGCCGCCATGATGGAAAGCGTGACGATTAGCCCCTTTCTGCGCCCCACCTTGTCGATATATGCGCCAAGCACGATGGCGCCTATTGGACGCATCAAAAAGCCCGCGCCGAAGACGGCGAAGGTCATCATCAGCGACGCAAATTCACTGCTTGCCGGGAAGAACGTGTGGGCGATGTAGGTGGCATAGAAGCCGAAAAGAAAGAAATCGAACTGCTCAAGAAAGTTGCCGGACGTCACGCGAAGTATGGCGCCCGCTTTCGAGCGTACGGTTGCAGGTGAGGTTGAGGAAAACATGGTTATCTCCAGTTTATTGTTGACGTTTTACGCGTCTGTTTTTGAAAACTGGATCAGGATGAGGAAATAGATAAGCGCAAATGCCGCATCGGCTGATGCACTTTTTGCATGAATAGCCTTCGCGGGATAAATACAATTAATGACAACAATAACTTAACAATTAATTGATTTTTTATTCACCACGTTTTGCTAAGTGGCTGATATCACGGTTTTGTGACATGACGCAGGCGCATGTCTTTCTGCGACTGCCGGGCAGCGTTGCGCCACCCGGACTGTCTCAACCTAGCGCTGTGAACAACCCGCGCACTGTTTGTTCTGGATCTGCTGGAAGAAATCGTTGCCTTTGTCATCCACCAGGATAAACGCCGGGAAGTTCTCGACTTCAATTTTCCAGATGGCTTCCATTCCCAGCTCCGGATATGCGACGCATTCCAGGCTCTTAATGCTGTTTTGCGCCAGCACCGCCGCCGGGCCGCCAATGCTGCCCAGGTAGAAGCCGCCGTGCTTATGGCAGGGGGGGGGGGCCGGCGTGGGGCGGGGGGCGGCACCCGGTC
>OBYC01001273.1_pt1 | contig 9663 bp, 10 predicted proteins | sample 1550651 | NCBI WGS metagenome assembly OBYC01 (sample SAMEA2580181, study PRJEB22360) | human gut metagenome | biome: human gut; feature: human-associated habitat; material: faeces | place: Denmark | collected 2008/2010
GCTGAATCAGGAGGAAGCAGCAGTGCTGCTGGAAGAGCCGCCGCCGCAGGCTGCCAGAGCAGCACCAATCGTCACGACACCGGAAGCGAGCAGGAAATTACGACGAGAGATCTTTTTCATAAGGGTAAACCTCCTTCATGGTTTTCCAATTAAAAAATTCATACTCAAAAACTCCGCGCCGGGAGTTGTGGGCCTTTGTTAAAGGATGCGGACGGAGCCGCCGTCCAGCAGTTTGCCGGACACCCGGATCTGCTCCGGCAGAGTCACACGCGGATGCTCGATCAGCTCGATCAGCTTATCCGCTGCCAGCCTGCCAAGGGATTTGGTGTTCTGCTGGTAGGTCACCAGCGGGGGCTTGACCACCCGGGAGAGATAGATGCCATCATATCCCATCACCGAGATGTCCTCCGGGATGCTCAGACCCGCTTCGCTCAGGGCGTTGTAGCCGCCCAGTGCAGAAAAGTCATCCGGGAAGATGATGCAGGTTGGCCGCTGCGGCAGTGCCAGCAGCGTCCGGGTCTCCTCTGCGCAGCGATCCACATCGTGGTACACACCGCAGCGGACGTACTCCTCCGGCACCTTCAGCCCCAGCTCCTCGCAGGCCTGATAGAAGCCTGCCAAGCGGTTCTCGGTAACGGCGGTCTTTTCGCCGTGGATAAAGGCGATGCGCCGGTGTCCGCAGGCCCATGCCTGCTGTACCAGAGCCTTTGTGCCAACCACGTTGTCTGAAAGGATCGCCATCCGGTTGTTGAACACATGGTCGATGGTCACCACCGGCACATCGCCGTTGACCAGCTCCACCACCTGCGGATCGTAAAAGTTCACGCAGGCGATCACCACGCCGTCCACACCCCGGTAGTGGCAATGTTCCAGATAGCTCATGGACTTGCCGCTGATGTTGTGGTTGATGAAGGTGATATCATAGCCGCGCTTTTCTGCTTCTACCTTGAAGCTGTCCAGCACTGCGGAGAAGTACTCGTGGGTCAGGCCGCTCTGCTTTTCATCTACGAACAGAACGCCAAGGTTGTAAGTACGGTTGGTTTTCAGCGCCCGGGCTGCTGCGTTGGGCAGATACCCTACGCGGCGGGCCGCTGCACGGATGCGTTCCCGCGTGGCCGGTGCGATGTCCGGCTGGTTGTTCAGCGCCTTACTGACAGTTGCGACGGATACGCCGCACTCTTTTGCCAGATCCTTCAGGGACGGCATCTTATGGCCTCCTTCCAAGGAAAGGAGCTGCGGAATGTTTCTCGCGAGTTCCTTAATCGTTTTCGCAATCTCAATATATCGCATTCTGCACCAAAAATCAAGCGAAAACGTAAAAGTTTTAGCTTAGCTGCATCACTTTTGGCATTTCGTTTCAATTTGACCTGTAAAAATTGTGCACCTCGATTCATTTTCGTTACATTTCGATTAAAATAGAAAAATTTTCGTTGCAGTTTCGTTATGGTTTTCGGTGTCAAAGGCCGTATGTATATATTACTTTTAAAATGGGGGTTCGGGTCCTTCGTTCTGTCTTTCGCCGGTATGCGCAGCACCGAAAGCCGTCGAAAACCGCCGGGGCTGCGCAGATTATTTTAAAATTTCCGCCGAGATTTTTGCAAAAAGCTCTTGCATTTTTTGGTGGGATACGGTATGCTTAGCGTGATGAGATTGCTTCTTTCGCAACGCCTTAATCGTTTTCGCCCATCGACGCACTGCCCGCCCGACAAGGCGCAGTTTTAAGGAGGAAGCATTATGAAGTTCGGATATTTTGATGACCAGAATAAAGAGTACGTCATCACCACCCCGCAGACGCCCCTGCCGTGGATCAACTACCTTGGCAGCGAGGACTTCTTCAGTCTGGTCTCCAACACGGCGGGCGGTTACAGCTTTTACCGGGACGCCCGGATGCGCCGCCTGACCCGCTACCGCTACAATAACTCCCCGCTGGACATGGACGGCCACCGGATCTACATCAAGGACGGCGACACCGTGTGGAACCCGGGCTGGCAGCCCACCAAGACCCCGCTGGACAGTTACAGCTGCCGCCACGGTCTGGGCTACACCATTTTGGAGGGCAAAAAGGACGGCGTGACCGCTCGGCAGGAACTGTTCGTCCCCAAGGGCGATGCCTGTGAGCTGGACCGGGTGACCGTGTGCAACGGCAGCACCATCGTCAAGGAGCTGGATCTGTTCAGCTATGTGGAGTTCTGCCTGTGGGATGCTGTGGATGACAGCTCCAACTTCCAGCGCAACTACTCCACCGGCGAGGTGGAGGTAGAGGGCAGCGTCATCTACCACAAGACCGAGTACCGCGAGCGCCGCGACCACTACGCCGTGTTCTGGGCAAACTGCCCGGTGGACAGCTTTGACACCACCCGGGATGCCTTCTGCGGCGTGTACGGCGGCCCGGCAGACCCGCAGGCCGTCCGCGCCGGGCACTGCTCCGGCAGCATTGCCCACGGCTGGGCACCGGTGGGTGCGTTGCACATCCACCTGACCCTCGCCCCCGGCGAGAGCCGCAGCGTCCTGTTCGGTCTGGGCTACATTGAGAACCCGCAGCAGGAAAAGTTCATTGCACCGGGCGTCATCAACAAGACCCGCGCCCATGCCATGATGGAGCGCTACGCTACGGATGCACAGGTCGATGCCGCCCGCGCCGCCCTGCGCACCCACTGGGAGCAGCTGCTGTCCACCTACCATCTGGACTCCGGCGAGGAAAAGCTGAACCGCATGGTCAACATCTGGCACCAGTACCAGTGCATGGTCACCTTTAATATGAGCCGCTCTGCCAGCTACTTTGAAAGCGGTACCGGACGCGGCATGGGCTTCCGGGACAGCTGTCAGGATCTGCTGGGCTTTGTGCACATCATCCCCTCCCGCGCCCGGGAGCGCATTCTGGATATCGCCGCCACCCAGTTTGAGGACGGCAGCGCCTACCACCAGTACCAGCCCCTGACCAAAAAAGGCAACCGGGATATCGGCACCGGCTTCAACGATGACCCGCTGTGGCTCATTGCCGGTACTGCTGCCTACCTGCGGGAGACCGGCGACTGGTCTATTCTGGAGGAGCAGGTACCCTTTGATAACGACGAGACCAAGGCGCAGCCCCTGATGGAGCACCTGCGCCGCAGCTTCAACTTTACCTGCACCCATCTGGGCCCCCACGGCCTGCCGCTGATCGGCCGCGCCGACTGGAACGACTGCCTGAACCTGAACTGCTTCTCCGAGCACCCGGGCGAGAGCTTCCAGATCACCGGCCCCAGCGAGGGTCCCGTGGCCGAAAGCGTATTCATTGCCGGTATGTTCGTCAAGTACGGCCACGAATACGCCCAACTGTGCGACCATCTGAATCTGACCGAAGAAGCCGCTGCCGCCCGCAAGCACATTGATGCCGTGGAGCAGGCCACCCTGACCGCCGGTTGGGACGGCGCATGGTTCCGCCGTGCCTACGATGCTTTCGGCAAGCCCGTCGGCAGCAAGGAGTGCACCGAGGGTCAGATCTTCATTGAGCCGCAGGGTATGTGCGTCATGGCCGGCATTGGCAAGGAGAGCGGACAGGCCGCGCAAGCGCTTGCCAGCGTGGAGGAGCGTCTGGACACCAAATACGGTGTGGTGCTGCTGCAGCCCGCCTACACCAGCTATCAGCTGAATCTGGGCGAGATCTCCAGCTATCCTCCGGGATACAAGGAGAACGCCGGTATCTTCTGCCACAACAACCCGTGGATCAGCTGCGCCGAGGCAACGCTCGGTCACGGCGACCGCGCCTTTGCGGTGTACCGCAAGACCTGCCCCGCCTATATCGAGGACATCTCCGAGATCCACCGCACCGAGCCCTACGTTTACAGTCAGATGGTAGCCGGTAAGGACGCCCCCACCTTCGGCGAAGCCAAAAACAGCTGGCTGACCGGCACGGCGGCATGGACCTTCTTCAATATCAGCCAGTACATTCTGGGCATCCAACCCACCTTGGACGGCCTGAAGGTAGACCCCTGCATCCCTCACACCCTGTCCGGCTTCACCGTGACCCGCCGCTTCCGCGGTGCTGTGTACCACATCACGGTGGATAACGCCGCCGGGGTGCAGCACGGCATCAAGGCCGTTACCGTGGACGGCAAGGCCATCTCCGGCAACGTTCTGCCGCTGGCTGCCGCCGGTGCTGAGGTAACGGTGCAGGTGACCATGGGTTAACCCGACTTTCTCTGCTTTTTCATATTATTCTCCTTTCTGTGACCAAAGCCGCCGCGCAGCACTCTGCACGGCGGCTTTGGTTTACAATGAAAATATTTCAACAGCTTAACGATTGATAATGCGCTCCGCGTTGCTCTGCGCATCTTCAGCGGAAAGGTTATTTTAATATTTCGCGTTTGTCGCGCTCTGCGGAGCGCTCCAAACGCATTTTTACAAGTGGGACTGCAATGGTTAATGGGCGGTCTGAATCACAAATGCAGTTGACCACTACGACCCCTCCTGTGAAAAAAGCATTTCACCTGCCCGCGCATTCCAAATCGTCCCCTTCCCTCTTGCATTTTTGGGGAAAGAGGTGTAGAATACAGTCACAATCAAACACAGGGGAGCTCGTGCAGCGGGCTGAGAGGAAGTATAGCAAGCTTCGACCCTTTTACCTGATGCGGATAATGCCGCCGTAGGAAGTCATACCCTTTATGATTTTTTGCAGGAGGAGCCGCGCCGGGCTCCTCCTGTTTTTTTGTACCTCTGCGGAGGTTCCGCAGCCGGCTGAGGGGGAGCGCCCTGAGCCTTGGATGAATGCAGCGATGGGAAGCCGTGTTCCGGCGTGAGAGGAAACCAGTAAGTTTCGACCGCACCTTCCGTACCTGTTCCCGCCTTGTGGCGGGCACGGGCTGTTTTGTTGCGGGAGCGCCGGTATTCATCCTGCGCTGCCGCAGATGGTTGAAAAGGAGCCAATTTATCATGAAGAATCTCTCTGTCAAAAAGCTTGCCCTCGCCGGTATGTTCTGTGCCCTGTGCGTGGTGGGAAGCGTATTCAGCTTTCCCATGTTCGGCAGCAAGTGCGCCCCGGTGCAGCACATGGTCAACGTGCTGTGCGCTGTTCTGCTGGGGCCGTGGTGGGGTGTAGGCGTGGCCTTTGTGGCTTCCCTGCTGCGCAACCTGCTGGGTCTGGGCAGCCTGATGGCTTTCCCGGGCAGTATGTTCGGCGCGCTGCTGTGCGGCCTTGCATACCACAAGACCAAAAACCTGATCGCCACCGTGGTGGGTGAGGTGTTCGGCACCAGCATTCTGGGCGGCCTGTGCGCATGGCCCGTGGCCATCTTCCTGATGGGCAAGAGTGCTGCGGATATCGCCTTCTACGCCTACATCGTGCCCTTCCTCATCTCCACCGCCGTGGGTGCGGTGATCGCCGGTGCTGTGGTGTTCAGCCTGCAGCGCTCCGGCGCTCTGCGCTCCATGCAGAACAGCCTTTCCTGAGCGGAGGTGCCGGGAATGCTCAAAACCGCCTTTGAGAACCTGCGCAGCCGCAGCCCTCTCATCCACAACATCACCAACTACGTCACCGTGAACGACTGCGCCAACATGGTGCTGGCCTGCGGTGCCTCCCCCATCATGGCCGATGATGCCGCCGAGGTGGAGGAGATCACCGCCATCTGCGGCGGGCTGAACATCAACATCGGCACGCTGAACAGCCGCACCGTCACCAGTATGCTGCTGGCGGGCAAAAAGGCCAATCAGCTGGGACACCCCGTGGTGCTGGACCCGGTGGGTGCCGGTGCTTCCCGTCTGCGCACCGACACCGCCTTCCGTCTGCTGCGGGAGGTGCAGTTCACAGTGATCCGGGGCAACATCTCGGAGATCAAGACCCTTGCCTCCGGCGCAGGCACCACCAAGGGCGTGGATGCGGACGTAGCCGACAAGGTGACCGAGGAGAACTTGGACAGCGCCGTAGCCTTTGCCAAGGCCTTTGCCGCCCGCACCGGCGCAGTGGTTGCCATTACCGGTGCTATCGACATCGTAGCCGATGCACAAAAAGCCTACTGCATCCGCAACGGCAACGCCATGATGAGCAGCATCACCGGCACAGGCTGCCAGCTTTCTGCCCTGACGGCGGCTTTTGTCACCGCCAACCCCGGCCACCCGCTGGAAGCTGCTGCTGCGGCGGTGTGCGCCATGGGTCTGGCGGGCGAGGTCGCCCACCAGCGGCTCACTCCGCAGGACGGCAACGCTACCTACCGCAATTACATCATTGATGCCATTTACAACATGACCCCCGAACAGCTGGAGAAAGGCGCAAACTATGAAGTGCGATAAACACACCATGCTCCTGTACGCGGTGACCGACCGCGCATGGGTGGGCGAACAGACGTTGTATCAGCAGGTGGAAAGCGCCCTGAAGGGCGGTGCTACCTGTGTGCAGCTGCGGGAAAAGCAGCTGGGCGACGCGGATTTTTTGCAGGAAGCCATCCAGATCCACGCCCTGTGCCAGCAATACGGTGTGCCGCTGTTCATCAACGATAACGTGGAAGTGGCGCTGCAATGCCATGCCGAGGGCATCCATGTGGGGCAGGACGATATGGCCGCCGCACAGGTGCGCCAGCGCGTGGGCGAGGGCGTGATGATCGGCGTATCCGCCCACACGGTACAGGAAGCGCTGGACGCTGTGGCACACGGCGCGGACTACCTTGGCGTGGGTGCGGTATTTGCCACCCACACCAAGACGGACGTGAGCGAAATGCCCCGGCAGACCCTGCTGGACATCTGCAACGCCGTGGATGTGCCGGTGGTGGCCATTGGCGGCATCCACAAGGAGAACATCCTGCAGCTCAAGGGCACCGGCGTGGACGGCGTGGCATTGGTAAGCGCTATCTTTGCCGCAAAGGACATCGAGGCCGAGTGCCGGGAGCTGCGCGCCCTTTCGGAGCAGATCATAAAGTAAGCTATCATCCCGCGGCAAACCGGGGGCACCACCTTGGGCCGCGTTACAAAATTCATGGAAAAAACCAACATGAAAAGCGTATTTTGCGCAGGTGCCGGCATCCAGAGCGTTCTGTTTTTTCTGAATGACGGCTACCTGTTTGCCACCCTTGCCTGCGGGTCGGGAGTTTCTCCGAGGACCGTCCGCTGGGGTGGGACCCTGCTGCCGCAGGCAGTAGGGCGGGCGATGGAATGGCCCGACTCGTGTCCGAGGAGAAAGCTTCTGCACACCCCGGTGATATCCACCTTCGGCAGATTTTAGGCCGATACGGGCTGTGCACCGTGGAGCGGCTGTGTGCACTGTGCGCGGCGCTGCACCCGCAGAATGCCCCGGATTGCGCCCTTGCGGCGCAGCGGGCGCGGCAGCTGGAAGCCGACGGCGTATGCTGCCGGGGGAGCCAGCTGGCGGTGAACGGCCGCGACCTGATGGCAGCGGGCATCCCGGCAGGGCCTGCGCTGCGCCGGGTGCTGGAAGCGCTGCTGGACGGCGTCATCCACGCAGAATATCCCAACGAAAAACCGGCGCTGCTGGCTGCGGCGCAGAAAATTATAGCGTCTTGACAAGCGGTTTATGCTGCGGTAGTATTATACTACTGCTTTAGTATGTTGAACCCATAAAAGGAGAATCTATGACCACTCAGAACCCTGCAAACCGTCCCCGCGCCCTCATTGCCATGAGCGGCGGCGTGGATAGCTCGGTGGCGGCCTGCCTGATGCAGCAGGCAGGCTACGACTGCACCGGCATCACCATGCGGCTTACCCACAACGAAACGCTGGGACAGTCCGGTTACCAGACCTGCTGCTCGGAAAAAGATATCGAGGATGCCGCCGAGGTGGCCTTTGCGCTGGATATGCCGTATCAGGTGCTGGATTTCACCGCCGACTTCCGGGCACAGATCATTGAAAAATTCATCCGCGTCTACGAGACGGGCGGCACCCCCAACCCCTGCATCGACTGCAATAAATATATGAAGTTCCGCCACCTGTTGGACTGGGCCGCAGAGCACGGCATGGAGTATGTGGTCACCGGCCACTATGCCCGGGTGGAGCAGGACGCAGAAACCGGCCGCTGGCTGCTGAAAAAGGGCTTGGACGAGGGCAAGGATCAGAGCTATGTGCTGTATAACCTTACGCAGGAGCAGCTGGCGCATATCCGCTTGCCGCTGGGTGCGCTGCACAAGACCGAGGTACGCGAGATCGCGCAGGAGCACAGCTTTATCAACGCCCAAAAGCACGACAGTCAGGATATCTGCTTTGTGCCGGACGGCGACTACGCCCGCTTTATGGAGCAGTTTACCGGCAAGCACTACCCCGCCGGAGATTTTCTGGATCAGAGCGGCAAGGTGGTGGGCACCCACAGCGGCGCGGTGCGCTACACACTGGGACAGCGCAAGGGGCTTGGTCTTGCGCTGGGCGCACCGGTGTACGTCTGCGGCAAGGATATGCAGGCCAATACCGTTACGGTCGGGCCGGAAAGTGAACTGTTTGACCGCATCGTTTACGCAGAGGATGTGAACTGGATCGCCATTCCGGCGCTGACCGGGCCGCTGCGGGTCACCGCCCGCACCCGGTATCATCAGGCCGAGCAGCAGGCCACCGTTTACCCCGCAGAAAACGGCTTCCGGCTGGAATTTGACCAGCCCCAGCGTGCCCCCACCCCGGGGCAGGCTGCCGTGCTGTATCAGGGCGATGTGGTGCTGGGCGGCGGCACCATTACCCGCGTAGAAAAGTAAGGAGAACAAAATGCAGGATCAGTATTCCCGCACTCAGCTGCTGCTGGGTGCAGAGGCTATGGAAAAGCTGCACCACGCCCGGGTGGCAGTGTTTGGCATCGGCGGCGTGGGCGGCTACACGGTGGAGGCGCTGGCACGCAGCGGCGTGGGCGCACTGGATCTGATCGATGACGATAAGGTCTGCCTGACCAACCTCAACCGTCAGATCATCGCCACCCGCAGCACGGTGGGACAGTATAAGGTGGATGTAGCGGAACAGCGCATCCACGACATCGACCCCAACATCAAGGTGACCACCCACCGGTGCTTCTTTGGCCCGGAGACGCAGGACGATTTCGATTTTACCCAGTACGACTATGTGGTGGACGCCATCGACACCGTTACCGGCAAGCTGGCGCTGGTGATGAAGTGCAAGGAGGCGGGCACGCCCATCATCTGCTCCATGGGCGCAGGTAACAAGATGGACCCCACCCGCTTTGAGGTGACCGATATCTACAAGACCTCGGTCTGCCCGCTGGCCAAGGTGATGCGGACCGAGTGCCGCAAGCGCAAGATCAAGCACCTGAAGGTGGTCTACTCCAAGGAGCCTGCCATGACCCCCATCGAGGATGACTCCATCAGCTGCAAGAACCACTGCATCTGCCCCCCGGGCACCCAGCGCAAGTGCACTGCCCGGCGCACCGTGCCGGGCTCCAACGCCTTTGTACCCTCGGTGGCCGGTCTGATCATCGGCGGCGAGGTGGTCAAGGACCTTGTGGGCTTTGTACCGCTGAAGGGATAAAACAGACCGCAGCTTCCTTGCTGCGTGGGACGATTTGGAATGCGCTCCGCGTTGCTCTGCGCATAAATCAAGGAAAAATATTTATGATTTTGGAATACCGGAGCGTCTGCGGACGCTCCGGTATTCCATTTTCACGGGTGGAGTCGTGGAGAAAAACGGCATTTGCAGCGCCGCTTTCTACGAAAGCGCGGCGCTGCGGGCGCGCTCGCTCCCCCGAGAGGG
>OBYC01001278.1_pt1 | contig 9612 bp, 8 predicted proteins | sample 1550651 | NCBI WGS metagenome assembly OBYC01 (sample SAMEA2580181, study PRJEB22360) | human gut metagenome | biome: human gut; feature: human-associated habitat; material: faeces | place: Denmark | collected 2008/2010
GGACCCGCCCATGATGCACAGCTCCTTGACCCGTTCCACGATGCGCGGCTCACGGTTGATGGCGGAGGCGATGTTGGTCAGCGGACCGGTGGCGATCAGCGTCACGTCATCCGTGCTCATTACGGTGTCGACGATGAAGTCGACCGCATGCTTGTTCTGTGCGGCGTGCGTCGGCTCCGGCAGCACGGGACCGTCCAGACCAGTCTCGCCGTGGAACTGCGGTGCGGTGACCAGCGGTGCCCCGGATATACACCAATACGGTCCGCCACGCCAAGGACCTCAAGCACCTTGATGGCATTGCGGGTCACGTTCTCCAGTGTGCAGTTGCCGCCAATGGTCGTGATACCCAGCACGTCGAGGTGCTGCACGGCGAGCATGATGCCGAACGCGTCATCGTGTCCGGGATCGCAGTCAAGGATGACCTTCTTCTTGTTTTCCATAGGGATACCTCCGTTGGTTGTGTTCTTTGGATTGGTCGATATTCGGGCATGGCGTTCAGCCGGTTTGCCCGGCGAGGAACTCGTGCAGCTGTGCAGCGTCCGGCGAGGAACGTGCCCCGCGACGGGCCACTTTGTATGCGGAGACGGCATTGCCCTCTCGCAATGATTCGGCGAGGGAGGCTCCGGCGAGTCTGGCAGCGATGAAACCGGCGTTATAGACGTCCCCCGCTCCGATGGTGTCTTCGACGTTCACCCGGAACGCCGGGCTTTCCGTCAGGCCGTCTTGCGTAAGACCGATCGATCCTCGGGCGCCGTCCCGGACGATGACGGTCCGGCCGTCCACCGCATAGGCCGTGGCGTTGCCCATCATGTCGTCGTCGCCTAAATAGGCGAACTCGTCCGGCCCTGATCCCAGCAGATAATCGACATTCGGAATAATGCGTTCGAGTGCAGCCGCGAAATCGGGGTCGAGCACGCCGTCGTCCACACGCAGGTTCAGGTCGAAAGATGTAGGGACTCCGGCATCGTGGGCCTGTTCGAAGATGCGGATGATCGTCTCCCTAGCGCTGGTGTCGTAGGTCAGGCACATGCCCGAGGAGTGGACCCAATCCGCCTCGCGAATCATGTGCATCGGCACAAGGTTTTCGTCGAGCACCTTGAACGATTGCCGTTCGCGAGGCCATCCCCACAGGTACCTCTCTCCGCGGTCGTCCACGAAAGCGAATACGCCGACCGTGCTCAGGGTCGAATCCGCAACCAGCCCGGTCACGTCCACGCCCGCATCCTTGAAGTCCTGCATAACGAAACGCCCGTACTGATCATCTCCCACGGTGCCCACGAACGATACATCCAGGCCGAGCTTCGCCAACGCCACGGCCGTGTTCGCCGAGGTTCCTCCTCCCTCGATGCCGATCTGCGGATATTCGACCTGCGTGCGCTCCTCGTTGAGAAAACGCGGATAGGGCACGATGATATCCACATTGGCATCGCCGACGACAACGACCTTAGGCATCTTTGGCCGCCTTGATAAAAGCCTCAACCTTTGCCGGGTCCTTGCACCAATCCGTATCGGCGCGATCATCGTCGTAATTGGTCAGGGAGAACGAGTCGACGCCATACGGGTGCGTGGCATAAATCGCCTCGGCCACATTGGAGGCGTCCAGACCGCCGGCGATGATGCACGGCACGTCGGTGGCCTCGATGATGGCCCGGTCGATGGCCCGGTCATGGGTCAGGCCGGTCGCTCCGATGTCTCCGGCAGCAGGTGCTTTGGTGTCGATGAGGAAGAAGTCGGAAACCGGCTCATAGTCCTTCACATACTGCATGACCTTCTGTTCGTCGAGAGGCACTCCGGCTAGCACCGGGATGGCCTGCATGATCTTCAGTTCGGGGAACCGGCTCTTAAGTTCCGCCACTTCGGCCGGACTGATGCCTTCGATGTCGCCGGACAGGTGCAACACGTCGGGCATGGCTTCGCGCAGGTTCTCGCTGATTTCGTCGATGTCTTCGGCGACGGTCAGGCCTATGCGCACGGCTTGTGGTTGCACGCCTTCGAAGATTTCCCTGGCCCGTTCGCAATCGAGCTGACCGGGCGTCCGCTTGATTTTGCCGTAGGAGACGCCGATATGTTCGCCGCCCATGTCGATTACCATGCGAGCGTCCTCGATATTCCTTATTCCATAGATTTGAGCAATGACATCAGCCACGATGGTTCCTTTCCTGAGCAATGGCGTTGATGAACGCGGGGACGGAGAATACCGTCTCCTTGAGGCCTGCACCCTGAGCCACTCGGGTGACGGGCGGCGGCGTCACGAAGGAACGCCGAAGTGTGTCGGTCTGGGCAAACACCTCGCGGGCCTGGCCATCGAGCAGCACGCGGCCGTGGTACATCACGATGACACGGGAGAAGTTCGCGGTGACGAATTTCATGTCGTGCGAAATCGTGATGCAGAGTCTGCCTTGTGCTTTCAGCCGTTCGATGATGCGTGCAAGGCGGGCGTTGCCCGACGCATCCTGACCGCACGTTGGCTCGTCGAAAATCACCACGGATGGGTCCATCATGATGACGGCACCGATTGTGCAGAATTTCTTCTCGGTGGGCGTCAGGTCGAATGGGTGCACGTCGAGCTTTTTGGTGAGGCCTACCAGCTCGGCGATGCTGTCCACGCGATGCGCGATGTCCTGATCGCTCATGCCGATCTGGCGCGGACCGAATTCGAATTCCTTGCGGACGCTTTCCAGAAACAGCTGATCGTCGGGATTCTGAAAGACATAGCCCACGCTGCGAGACCATTCGGCGGTGCTGCGCTCATTGACGTCAATGCCATCAATCAGCACTTTGCCTCCGGTGGGGCGCAGAATGCCGTTGAAATGCTTGACCAGCGTGGTCTTCCCTGCACCGTTCTGCCCTATGATCGCCACCGGCTCGTTGCCGTCAAGTGTCAAGTCCACTCCGTCAAGGGCCTTGTCCCCTCCGGGATAGGCGTGCTCCAGTGCCTGCAACTCGATTTTCATGAGAGCGCCTCCTTGGCCATGCGGATGGCCGGCTCCTCGGTAATGGCAATCGGGCCACCGAGCGCACGGGTGATCTTCACGTAATCGGGCACTTCCACGCCATGCTCTTCGATCGCCGGATCGGAGAACACCTCCATCGGAGAGCCAAGGGCCACGACTTCGCCTCGCTCGAACACCATGACGGTATCCGCGTATCGTGCCACTCGCTCCATGTCATGGTCGACCATGATGACGGTGACGCCGTCCGCATTGAGCTGTTTGACGATGTCGAAAATCTCCTCGCTGCCCATCGGGTCGAGCTGCGTGGTGCACTCGTCAAGCACCAGAATGCGCGGTTCCATGATGAAAGTGGATCCGAAAGCCACACGCTGCACCTGTCCACCCGACAGTTCCAGCGGGTTCTTGTCTAGAATGTGGTCGATGCGCATCAATTTCGCCACAGCTTCGACGCGGTCGATCATCTGCGCTCTGGGCACACCGTGGTTGCCTAATCCGTAGGCCAGCTCTTCGGCGACGGTCCCGGCGGTGTAGGACAGCTGGTTGAACGGGTTCTGAAACACCAGGCCGATGGTCTTCGACAGTTCGGCGATGGTCGAATCGGCGACATCGGTCCCGTCAATTAGGATGTGTCCAGCCCCCGCCCCCACGAAATAGTGCGGGATCAGGCCGACGAGCGCATTGCATAACGTGGATTTGCCTGCCCCATTCGCGCCGATGATGGTGAAGAAGCTGCCTTCCTCGACCTGGAAGTCCACGTGTTTGACGGCCCGACGCTTGGTGTCGCGGTACTTGAAGGAGAAATCCTTGACCTCTACTATCGGACTCATTCACTTGCCTCCCCACGAGACCGGCAACGGAATCACACCGATGCGGATGCATACGGAAACGGCGACCACGGCGATCAGAAACAGGACGAAGATCCAATTGAGTACCTTGTCGGCGGCATTCCAGCTGACCTTGACATAACTGGTCTGCTTCACTCCAGTAATGCCGAAGCCGCGAGTCTCCAGGGTCATACCCCGCTCCTGGGCGTCGGTCAGCGATGACATGACAACCGGACCAAGCAACGGGATATACGCCTTGATGCGGGCGATGACCCCACCCGATGCATCGAGTCCGCGAGCGGATTGCGCCTCCTGAATCACCGCCATACGTCGTTGCATCTGCGGCACGACATTCAGGCTGGCGAGCACCAGGTATCCGACCTTGGCGCTGAGCCCCACCGAAGTGAGCGCGGATACCATAGCACCGACATAGGTGGTTTTGTTCATGATGTAGAAGCTGCCAAGAAACACCAGCAGGCTCACCACCACTTTGGCCGCATACAGCACGCCTTCGAGCCCCAGTTGCGCGAAGCCAAAATCCAGTAATGCGGTACGGTTCTTGGGACTGTACAGCCCTTGGATGAACATGAGCATCACAGTGACGGGGATGCCGAAACCGAACATTATCTTGGCAAAATCACGCTGTATATGAGCCAAGAACGAGACCACAAGCAGCAACACCACGAGTATCAGACCAAGCGTGAAGTCAGGCCATGCCAATGCGGACAGACCCAAGGCGAACACGGCCGCTATCTTGGTGATCGGATTCAGCTTCCCAATTACGGTGTCATTGATGACCGGCATATGCGACGACATGTCTTACTCGTCTTCTTCTTCGTCATCATCACTCAGCGCATCATTGTCCGAGCCGCCCATGGAGTCGGCCGCATACTGGCTGAGAAAGCGACGGGGAATCTTCTGCACGATCACCCACGCGATGGCGACAGTGATGCCCTTGTCGAGGAGGTTCTCGATCAGCGACGAGGAGATCACCGAGGCGAGAATGTCTTTCATGGCCACGACCAGCGTTGCCGTCAGCACCGATGTACCGTTGACGCCGGTGGCACCGCCGTATACGAATGTGGTGATCAGCGATGCGGAGATCGCATTGACGAACGTGCACACCAGCCAGATGACCACGACGCCCCACTTCTTGTGGAACAGTCCGGCCTTGACCATATAGCCGACGACCAAACCGCACAATACCGACACCGCCGCATAGGGAAGATAGACCGGGTTGGCTACCAGTGCCAGGAAAAGATTGGTCAGCAGGCCGGTCAGGGCCGCGACCCATGGTCCAGACAGGCATGCGACGACGATGGTGCCGATCATGTCGAGGAACAGCGGCAGCTTGAGTACGGAGCACAGAGTTCCGCCAATGAGATTGATTCCAACCGCGATCGGAATCAGCACCAGGCACTTTGTGGAGAATTGTGCCTTGATCCCTTCCCAGAACGACAGCTTCCTTGCCATGCTGGCCCTCCTTTATTTTCCAACCCTCGGTTTTCCGCAGTGTGCAATCTACATTGTTTGTCTTGCGGAATCTTAGGAAATCATTTTCCTAAAATGTTTTCTTGAGATAAGATTATAGGACGCCAACGTCAGTGTCAACACGGCGGGTCGAGGGTCAAGCAACCCGGACCGAACGGCCCACAATGGCGACGTAGCAAGGAACAGAACGCTACGCCCTTGTACACTGATACAGAGGAAAACAGGCAGGAGGGGAGACATGAACATCAGGGACATCGCACGCATCGCGGGCGTCTCCACCTCGACGGTCTCCAAAATCGTCAACGGCAAGGATTCCAGCATCAGCGAGGAAACCCGCAAGAAGGTCCTGACGATCGTCAAGGAATATCATTACAAGCCATATGCCTCCGCCTCACAGCGCACGCGTAGCTACACCATCGGAGTGCTGCTGCGCTCCCCCATCTCCTTCGATAGCACGCTGGACGGCATCATCCAGGCCGCCCAGAACGCCGGATACGCAACCGATGCCTACAACAGCTATTCCGATCCGGAACGCGAGCTCAAAAACATCGCAGCGATATGCGGCCGCAACGTCGACGGCGTCATCTGGGAACCGGCCACTCCGGACAGCCTCGCCTATGCCTCGCAATTCCCCGAAAGCACCCCACTGCTGACCATAGGACCCAACGGCGGCGACCAGTCACTGCTACTGCCTTATAAAGAAGCGGCCTACAAACTGACCAGCGAGCTCATCGAACGGGGGCACCAACACATCGCCTGCCTAATGACCAAGGGACGCCGCACGCAGGATTTTCTCGAAGGCTTTCGCTCCTGCCTGTTCGATCACCAGCTGCCATATAGCGACGACTTGGTCTACTACGACCTCAACGATTCGCTGCCCGGCAAAATCGGAAGCCGGGACATCACCGGATTTGTCTCCTCGCATTACCGGCGAGCACTCGAGTTCACGCAGATGATCAGCCCCCTGCATTACCGGCTTCCAGAGGATGCTTCACTTGTCTCCATCAAAAACGACACCGCCGAAGCGCTGGCCTATCCCGGCAACACGGAAATATCTACCTACACCATCCGCAACTCCGACTTCGGCGCCTACCTCTGCGAGAAGCTCATTGCACAGATAGAGCACGACAAAGAGCAGCATCCCTCGTTCGTACAGGATTTTCATCTCGACAACACCAGCACCATCGCAGCCCCGCCCACTTCCGCCATCAAACATGTGTTGGTCGTCGGCAGCATCAATATTGACCACTATCTGTCAGTGCCGCGGCTACCTCATATCGGGGGTACGGTATCCACCAAATCGGCGGCGCGATACCCCGGGGGCAAAGGGGTCAATCAGGCGATCGGCGCAGCCAAGCTCGGGCACCGCGTTACCCTTATCGGCAATGTCGGCGTCGACAATGGGTCCGATTACATTTTCAAGGCGATGGAGCAGCATGGGGTCAATACGGCCGGCGTGCGACGCTGCGCCGGAGAAGACACCGGTTCGTCGTTCATATTCCTCGACCCCAACGGCGAATCGATTATCGCGATTCTCTCCGGAGCCAACGCATCGCTTACCCCGGATGACATCACCTCCAACGAACGACTGTTCGACAACGCCGGATACTGCCTGATACAGACTGAAATACCGTTGGAATCGGCCAAAGTCGCCGCGATCACTGCCCGACGACACCATGCCAAAACCATTATCAAGCCCTCGTCATGTGACTATCTGCCCGACTCCATCGTCGCCAACGCCGACATTCTCGTGCCGAACGAGCACGAACTGGCAATCATCGAAACTGAGGGAAAAACGATGGAGGATAAGGCCGCGCATCTTCTCGAACGCGGCGCGGGCTGCGTCATCGTCACCCAAGGAGAACACGGCTGCTACCTGCGCGGCCAGAATGTCGAGTGTCACTATCCGGCCGCTGACTTCTCCCCCGTAGACAGCACCGGGGCCGGCGACGCGTTCATCAGCGCGCTCGCCTCGTATCTGATGTATGGATGCACCGTGCGGCAGGCGGTCGAAATCGCCACCTATGCCGCCGGATACTCGATCACCCGCAAAGGCGTCATTCCCTCGCTTATCGACCGGCTCTCGCTGGATGTCTACGTCCATCACAGCGAGCGACAGCAGCGCGGTCATCTGTCTTAAAGCAGTTTTCACCGCAGACGATTGAGGGGAGCCGTATCTAGTCTGCGGCTCCCCTCAGTCAGCTTCGCTGACAGCCCCCCTCAGAGAGGGGAGCCAAAAAAGCACTACTCCAGCTCCACCGCGCCGGTGTACAGCTGGTAGTACTCGCCCTTCTGCGCGATCAGCTCGTCATGCGAGCCACGCTCGATGATGTTGCCGTGGTCGAGCACCATGATCACGTCGGAGTTGCGTACGGTGGACAGACGATGGGCGATGACGAAGACCGTACGGCCCTTCATCAGGTTATCCATGCCGGCCTGCACGACTTCCTCGGTACGGGTATCGATGGAAGACGTGGCCTCATCGAGAATCAGCGCGGGCGGATCGGCCACCGCCGCACGGGCAATGGAAATCAGCTGGCGCTGGCCTTGGGACAGGCCGGAACCGTCGCCTTCCAGCACTGTGTCGTAGCCCTCGGGCAGCATACGGATGAAGCTGTCCGCATTGACCAGACGCGCGGCCTCAATGCATTCCTCATCAGTGGCGTTCAGACGGCCATAACGGATGTTGTCCATCACGGTACCGGTGAACAGGTTCACGTCCTGCAACACAATGCCCAAAGACCTGCGCAAATCAGGCTTCTTGATGCCGGCCACGGAGATGCCATCATACAGAATCTGACCTTGCTGGATATCGTAGAACCGGTTGATGAGGTTGGTCACGGTGGTCTTGCCGGCACCGGTGGCGCCGACGAGCGCGATCTTCTGGCCGGGCTTGGCGAACCAGGTGATGTCGTGCAGCACCGGCTTGTCCGGGTTGTAGCCGAAGGTCACGTTGGTGAAGCGCACGTCGCCGCGCAGCAGCGTATAACGCCCATCAGGCGAGGTGATCGCCTGCTCCTTGGCCTTCATCGCCACCTCGCAGGCGGAACCGCGCAGCTTTTCGGCGGCCTTCAGAGACCTCGTACCATCGTCGCCGATTTCACGCTTCCACGCCCAGTGGCCGGTCTCATGGTCGACTTCGGTCATGGTGCGGCCGTCCGGCCCAAGTTCCACGTTCACGAGCGTCACGGTGCCCTTGTCTTCCTCGATGGGTTCGTCCATCAACTTAAAGATGCGGGAGGCGCCGGCGAGCGCCATCATCACCATGGTCAGCTGCTGGGAGACCTGGCCGATCGGGTTGATGAACGAACGGGACAGGGTCAGCAAGGAGACGAGCGTACCAAGGGTGAGCGGCTTGACACCAGTCAGACCGATGTCGTTGACGCCGGCCAGCGAGACGGCGGCGCCGATGATGGAGAGCAGGATGTACAGCAGGTAGCCCATGTTGCCGACGACCGGCATGGTGACGTTGCCCCATGTGTTCGCTTCGGCGGACGCCTCGAAGAGCTCCTCGTTCTTCTCGTCGAAGGTCTTCTGGGTGGCGTCTTCGTGGTTGAAGACCTTGATGACCTTCTGGCCGTTGACGGATTCCTCCACGAAGGCGTTCACGTCGCCGATCCACTGCTGCTGCTTGACGAAGTAGCGGCCGGAGCGGCTCACGATCTTGCGCACGATGAAGTAGAGCAGAACGGTGAACACGATTACGAACGCGGTGAATGGAATGGACAGCCACAGCATGGACAGCAGCGCCGCGGCCGCGGAGATAATCGAGGAGAACATCTGCGGGAACGACTGCGAGATGGCCTGGCGCAGCGTATCGGTGTCGTTGGTGTAGTGGCTCATGATGTCGCCGTGCTCGTGGCTGTCGAAGTAGCGAATCGGCAGCTTCTGCTGGTGGGCGAACATATCATCACGAATCTTCTTGAGCGTGCCCTGTTCAACGGTGATAATCAGCCACTGCCAAGCCCAGGATGTCACGATACCGGCCACATACAGGCAGCCCATCAGACTGATGGCGCGTAGCAGCGGCGCCCAGTCGGGGTTCGACTCCCCCACCATCGGCAGGATGTACGTATCAATCAGCGACTGCAGGAACAGTGCGGAACCGGCCTGCGCGGCGGCACCGACCAAAATGCACACCACGATGGCGATGACGCGCCACTTGTACTGGAAGATGTAGCCGAAGATGCGCTTGATGGTTCCGGGGTCGGCTTTGCCCATGGCGGGCTCGCGATTCGTGAAACTCTGGTCGTTGCTCATCGTGCTTCTCCTTCCTTGGTATCGGCTGCATTGGTATCAGCTGCGCTGGTATCGGCCGTGGGCATGGTCACCGTCACGGTTTC